>OGPV01001063.1_pt1 | contig 19577 bp, 18 predicted proteins | sample 1553001 | NCBI WGS metagenome assembly OGPV01 (sample SAMEA2580268, study PRJEB22360) | human gut metagenome | biome: human gut; feature: human-associated habitat; material: faeces | place: Denmark | collected 2008/2010
ACCCCTCTATAATACGGAGAAAAATTCAAGTTTTGTTGATGTGTTTTTAGAAAAATATTTGAGTTAGCACAAAAATTTATTCGTTTGTCAATTGCGATGTTGTTTGCAAAATATAATTATGATATAATAATTATATTAAGAGTTTTACTAATTCATATAAGGTCGGGTATGGTAATTTGTGTGCCGTATGGTAATGGCAATAAAACATCTACCGGCTTTTGGGAGGACTGCACACGTCTGCCGGAGTATTACAATGGAACTTATGAATATTTGAAAAGCTTGGGAATTGAAGAAATTTAACGGTTGCTCAAAATCCCGAATATGCAGAGGTGGATTATGAAAATAACATACATTAACCACAGTGGATTTTTGGTTGAAACCGAGAACTGCTACTATGTTTTTGATTATTACAAAGGCGAGATGCCGAGGCTTGACAAAAGCAAGGAAGTTGTTGTCTTTTGCAGTCATTTTCATCAAGACCATTTCAACCCGAAAATCTTTGAAATTCTTGACGATATGGGTATGAATTATCAGGCTGTTTTGGCAAAAGATATCAGCAAAAAGAAGTATCCTGCCGGTGTGAAAATCACGACGGCTTACCACGATCAAACCTATATTCTTGACAACGGCACACAGGTTAGTACGCTTCTTTCAACCGACAGCGGTGTGGCTTTTATCGTCAAGACAAGCGAGGGCATAATTTATCACGCAGGTGATTTGAACGATTGGCATTGGGAAGGTGAGACGGAAGCCGACAACCGCCACATGACCTCTATGTACCATGCCGAGATTGATAAAATTAAGGGCGCACATTTTGATGCAGCATTCGTTCCCCTTGATCCAAGGCAGGAGGAACACTATGCCGATGGTATGCTTTATTTTTTGAAACATGTCGATTACAACGCCGTTTTTCCTATGCATTATTGGAACGAGCCGAGTGTGATTGATAGGTTTATCACCGAATATCCGCAGTATAAATCACGAATAAAAAATACAGAATCCGCAAAAGGAGAAGAAATATGAGCTTTAGAATGATTCATGAAAACTATAATGTTTCCGATTTGGATAGGTCAATTAAGTTTTATGGCGATGCGCTTGATTTGCACGAGGTCAGACGAAAAACGACCGACGAATTTATTATCGTTTATTTGAGCAATGATTCAAGCGATTTTGAGCTTGAACTTACTTGGCTTAAAGAACATCCGCAGCCGTACGATTTGGGTGAATGTGAATTTCATTTGGCTTTTAAGGCAGATGATTTTGATTCGGCGCATAAAAAGCACGAAGAAATGGGTTGTATCTGCTTTGAAAATCTTGAAATGGGTATCTATTTCATCGAGGACCCGGACGGCTATTGGCTCGAAATTTTACCGTGACATTGAATTATACTATAAACAAAAAGAGTTGAGAAACACAATTTCTCAACTCTTTTATGTTTATGCAAGCAGTTCATTTAATTTTGAAACTATTTTTCCTTTTTCGCCGCTTCCTGTTGTGTTCAACCTTATTATGAAAAAATGTTATGCGCCTTAAATAAAATAGACAATCTATCTTTAGGTGGAAAATCCACCAATAGTTCTATGACAAAAAAGCGAAAAAAGGTTTTGGGAAAGTCCGAAACGCTTAAAATGCAAAGTCAAGAAATTAATATAATTGCTAAAAAACAAGTAAATAAACTAATTGCTTTTTATAGTGATTATGACTTGTTTTTGATGTCGTATGATGTTGTTTGCATCACTTTAGAATTATCTTCCATTGACGCACCTCCAACAGTATTATGCGTTTTGTTCGTGCTGTTTATTACTTTGTTTTTTGCTGCCATAAGGCAACACGCTAACTATGATTTTATATCTGCCTCCTTTAATTTGATTTACCTTTCGTTGTAAATTTGTAGTTCATATTAACCTCCTATTTTGCTCACGGGCTTTCACAAATCGCCTGTAAGCCGTTTTTAGTTTTAGTCCAATGAGTTACTCTGTTTTAGAGCGAACTCGTCAATTTTTGCTCACAGCGTTGTCTGATTTTTCATAAATAGGTTTATCATACCGCAACACTCAAGTGAATACGCAAGAACCTTGATTTTCTGCGAAAAACACCCCTTACTGCATACGAATTTGGAATCATACGCAAAAGTATTACGAATCGAAAAGCCGACAGGCTTTGCCGGACGGCGTTTTCGGGCATTTCAATGCCCGAAAATCATACCCCTTTATCCTGCTTTAAAATCGACGGTTTGAAATTTGCTTAAAAACCCACTTAAAAGCCATCAATTTTCGTTTCAAAAATCATAAAATTTCCAAATCAAAGCCTTTCATATTCTTTGTCGATAAACCCTAAAGCACGGTGCATTAAATTTTGTTGACCGTGTATAGATTGCTCTTTTGTTCGCCGCCGATAAACCGCTTCGAGATCGTTATGTAACCGCCGCTTTCCAGCGAATGCAAAACTTTTCTGCAAGTGGAAGCACACATCGAACAGCTTTTCGCAATCATAGGCACCGACCAAAAACTTTGTCCTGTCGAGTCCTTTGCACGAACGAGAAAAGAATAAACAATGAACTCGTTGGGTGATAACCGTTCATCAAAAATTCTGTTCGGTAAAAGAAAAAACTGACCGCTGCAATTTTTACGCATACGAAAACCTCCTTTAAAATTATTCGAGAGAATATTTTGCTGAGTGAAAACCAAAAAGAAAAACACCATTCAGAAAAAACTCCCTCTACTATACGGAGAAAAATTCCCGTTTTGTTCGGGTGTTTTGCAAAAATTTTTACACCTTGTTTACATTTGATTTCACCACAGCAAAAAAATACCCCTCTATAATACGGAGAAAAATTCAAGTTTTGTTGATGTGTTTTTAGAAAAAATTTATAAAAAAATAAAGTTTCTTGTAATGCGTTGTGCATCATAAGAAACTTTATAGTTTATTAAATATGTTTATGCGACAAAAATAATATCCTGGTGATATTCTAAATTATGAATCATAGAAGGTGTCGATTTCAAATTCACAATTATTTTTTTATCCAAACCTAAAATAGTTCGGTTGTTGTCGTTTACAAATGAAGATACAACAATTGAACCATCATTTGCAAATGTAATCAGACCGCTGTCGAACAGTCTGTCAAAATCGGCACTCAGCAGAATACCGTTATCAGGACTTAATCTTTCATCGTTTTCCGAAACAGACCATGGCTTAATATGGCTGGCAATTAAAAGTTTGGATAAGTCTATTCCAGTAACAACACATTTACCATCATATTTTTCAAATAATGACTTTCTGAATTTTCCCTGTCCGATTCTGGATTTTATAAGTGCTTCTTTTTCGGTTTTGGTTATATCCGTATTTGCTTCAATGGAATCTACGATTTCGAGTTCTTTGGTATCAACACCGTCAATCGTGTCTAAAACAAAGTATCGGTACTGTTTGAGACCGTTGCTGTACATACGCTTTCCTTTTTGATTTTTTGCAATAAATTTAGGATTTACAAGAATTAAAGCAACAGCTAAATCAAGTTCACTTAAAGACATATTAAGCAAACTGTTATTTATTATTCCGGCCGAAAGCATATCGTTAGATATCGTGTTTACAGCTCTTGTATATTTTTCTATTGAACTTTCAGATAAACTTGTGTGTTCATTCATCCATTCGCTGAATTTGTTTAGAACAGAATTTTTCATAACATTTACCTTTTATATAAAATGCATTTTGAAATTTGTTTTGCAATGCTGTTAACTAAAGACACAACCACTGTGTTCCCACACTGTTTATACATACTTCTTATCGGAATATCGGGGAAATCAAACGATTTAGGAAATCCCTGCAAGGCAAGGCATTCTTTCGGTGTAATCGTTCTGATTCCGAAGTTGTCTTTTATAATTGGAACACGGTTATACCAAGTTCCCATATTGGCTTTAAGCGTAAAAGATATTCCGTCTTTGCTCTTTTGAATGCCGTAATCCGAAAATCTGTATATTTGGTTTTCGTCTGTCATTGCGGCTTTAATTTTTTGATACTGTGCGGAATTTATAGGAAGATAAAATTTATCATCAGCCTTTACCGAACGGTCGATAATATCAAAAATATGCTTTTTCAGCGGCTGTTCATCCGGAAAGCGAAAACCGTTGCACATGTCATAGTTCTTAAATGCAACTATATATGTTCTTGTTCTGTGTTGCGGTATTCCGTAATTGCAAGTATCCGCAATGAGGTATCGTATATAATAATCCCTATCGGAAAGCTCATTGTGTATGCGATTAAAGGTTTTGCCATTGTCGTGTTCCGTAAGATTTGCAACATTTTCAAGAAAAATAATTTTAGGCTGCTTAGCGTCTGCTATTCTCATTATTTCAAAGAAAAGATTACCTCTTTCGTCGGCAAAACCTTTTCTGTTACCGCATACCGAGAACGATTGACAAGGAAAGCCTGCGGTGAGAATATCAAAATCCGGTATATCATCTGTACCGATTTTTATTATATCGCATTCAGTCAATACCGTATCAGGAAAATTGTATCTGTATGTTTTGCAGGCATCTTTATCAATTTCGTTTGCCCATACAATTTCAAATCCCGCTTGTTGAAAAGCCAAGTCAATGCCGCCGATGCCGGCAAATAAACTGCATACCTTGTATTTATCTTTCATTATTTTATAAATCTAACTTGCAAATTCAGTTTAATATAAAATTTTCCGTTTTCTTTATATATTGAGCCGAATTCATGACGGGATGTACTTGCGGTTTCAAACTTGGTATTGTTTATCAAATAAGTTTCAAATTCATTTCTGTTAAACAAATGATAGCATAATACTTCTCCGTCTTCTCTGACTATTATGTATCCGCCCGTAGCGTCGGCAGTACCGTCCCAAACTTTTGACGGAAGCATGCCGAGTGCACACTCTGCGAGAAATTTTTTGAACTTGTATTCATAAAACGGGTGACCTTTTGATAAATTATATCCGATTGGGTTATTTACATTTAATAATTCAAGTGAATTTGTTACTGTATTAACTCCGGATGAATAGTACTCTTTAAGCATATACGCACAGATTTTAGGGAGGTCACCGTCAATCAACTGCAAATTACTTTCAAAAATATCGTTATCCATTGAACAATACTCTATGTCGCAATCGCAACCGGAGAGAAAATCAAATCTGTCTTTGAATTTCTTGGAACAAGTATTAAAGCCGTTCATCACATCATCGTTTACATTACCTGTAACTTCAAAAATAAAATTTGTTGTTTTGCCTGCATTGACAAGTGTTGACGGACTGCCTAATCTTGACTTGATACTGAAGCCCTGAACGGTTTCATAGCCTGTATTTATGTCGTGAATTTTAATCCGAATATCTGCTTTATCGGTTGATTTTGCTTTAAGTACACCTATATTCAATTGCTCTAAAAATTCTTCGGTATCCTGCGATTCAAAAGATGATTTATTTGCATTAATTATTTCATTGTAAAGATTATCGGCTGCAGTCTTGAATTCGTCACATGGTAAAGTAAGCAGTACATCTTCTGTATTTGTTTTAATAACCGACACAGTATCATCGGCTTTGTTAATTCTGAATTCAAGTGTACCGATAGGCTCGGTACGGATGATATTGATTATGTTATAAAACATATCATCTTTTTTATTCAATTCGGCATCTGCAGCATATAATTTCTTTATTTCAAGTAAACGGAGGAATGCATATATTTCGCTCCATTCGCCTTTATTTCCCGAAAGTTTAGGCATTGTCGAGTACCTCCTTAATTTGTTTTGCAATAGCTTCAATAACATTTACGGTTACGCTGTTTCCGAATTGTTTATAAAGATGGACATCGGCAAGAGGTAGATTGAAAGTATCGGGAAATCCCTGCAAACGAGCCCATTCTCTCGGAGTCATTTTTCTGATACCTTCTTTGTTGACCTCACCTTTTATGTGTGTTGTCGGCGTTAAATCTTTTTGTCGTTTATCAATCAGCAGATTGCGTTCTCTGCCCATTCCGCCGCATACAATAGCTCCGGCAATACCGTCCCATTCACGAATTTCGTATCCGAATCCGTTACCTTTAGCCTCGTGACGAGCTTTGTGCCTTCTGAGGGTTTCAACATAGACATCGCTTAAATAATATTTAGCCGGTACAGGCTTTTCTTCTATAATATCTTTCAGCCTTTTTGTATCATCCGTCGCCTTTGGAAATTCAAATTTTTCGGGTGCAATATCATTTCTGAAAGCCACAATATATATTCTTTCTCTGTTTTGCGGAACACCGAAATCTTTACTGTTTAGTATATCGTAGAAAACTTTATAACCCAAATCTTCAAAAGTTTTTTTAATTATTTCAAATGTTCTTCCTCTGTCGTGAATCTTTAATCCCTTGACATTCTCACAAAAAATAACCTTTGGTTTGTCTGCTTCGCAAATTCTCGCAACATCAAGAAACAAAGTGCCTCGGCAAAGACCTTTATAATTATCATCAAACCCTTGTCTTTTTCCCGCAAGACTGAATGCTTGACAAGGAAACCCCGCAAGACATATATCAAATTGCGGAATATCATTTTCGTTTATTTTTGTTATGTCTCCCGCAATTTCAAAATCATCTTTGAAATTCGCCTTGTATGTTTTCTGAGCATACTCGTCCCATTCGCTTACAAAAACCGTGCCTAATTCATCACCGAAGGCTCGTTCAAATCCAAGACGAATGCCACCGATTCCCGCAAACAAATCAATAGAGTTATATTTAGCCATTTTTACTTTTTACCGTCCTCTCAATTTTGTCGGCACACGCCTGTAAATTCTTTTTTATATCATTGCCCCAAAACCTCAGCACAGTCCAACCTGTGCGTTTTAGTTGATCATTTACCTCTTTATCTCTGGCAATGTTTCTTTCGATTTTAGGAATCCAAAAATCCTGATGTGATTTGAATTCCTTTTTCTTATTATCCCAATCATAACCGTGCCAAAATTCACTGTCACAAAATACCGCAACTTTTTTGCCTATAAAAACAATATCCGGTTTACCGAACACTTTCTTGGAATTCTTTTGATAGCGTAAATCTCTTGACCAAAGTTCTTTCCTAAGCATAACTTCTATCTTTGTGTCTTTGGATTTTATTGCTTTCATATTTTTATGTCTTTGTTCAGGTGAATGATTATCCATAGCTTATATTACTTCTATTAATTATTAGATTATTAAAGTTTATGATTTTTCAACAATGATTTTAACATACGGCTTTGTAAATATCAACACGAACATGTTGATTTTAAGTTAATTGCTTTGTTTTTGGGACTTTACAAGTATCCAATTGTTTGTTGAATTTGACATGTTTTTGTAGTATAATAACAAATGGAATAGAATTTATACGGTGGTGAAATTTATATGCCTAGCCAAGTTGTTGACTTGTTTTGCGGAGTCGGTGGATTAACACGAGGATTAATAAATTCAGGATTAAATGTTACCGATGGGTTTGATATAGATACAACATGTAAATATGCGTATGAACATAATAACGATGCACATTTTCATAATGAAAATATCAGAAACATGGATGGTAATGAAATTATTAATTGTTATGATAATGATGTTACAAGAATTCTTGTTGGATGTGCACCCTGCCAACCATTTTCTCAAATGAGATTTAAGATGGGTAAAACAAACAATGAAGATGAAAAGTATAATCTTCTTACAGAATTCGGTCGTATGATAGAAGCAGTTCATCCTACTGTAGTTTCAATGGAAAATGTACCGCAAATAAGAACGACTTCAATATATAGTGATTTCTATAATTTGCTTGAGCGATTGGGTTATCACATTTCGGCTAAAGTTGTGTATTGCCCTGATTATGGAATTTCACAAACAAGGAGAAGATTTGTATTGTTGGCTTCATTGTTGGGCAATATTGATTTGATTGATCCAACACATAACAGACAAGATGTTGTTATACGAGATTTTATTGAAGGCTTGCCTGAAATTGGTGCCGGAGAAACTGATGTTAATGATCCTTTGCACAGATCAGCACGGTTATCAGAATTGAATTTAAGGAGAATACGAGCCTCTGTACAAGGAGGAACGTGGCATGACTGGCCGGAAGATTTACGATGTGAATGCCATAAAAAAGATACCGGACAAACATATAGCTCCGTTTATGGCAGATTATCATGGAATCAAATAGGTCCAACAATTACAACTCAATTCTATGCATACGGAACCGGCAGACATGGTCATCCTGATCAGGATAGGGCATTGTCATTACGAGAAGGAGCATTGTTGCAAACTTTTCCTGCGAATTACGACTTCATAAATCCGGATGTTCCGTTTTGTTTTAGAGATATAGCGAGACATATAGGAAACGCAGTTCCTGTAAGGTTGGGTGAAATTATAGGAGAATCAATTATTAAACATTTAAATGAATATAATGTGATTTAAAGTGGAGAAAGTTATGAGAGAAGAATATAATTTTAATATTTCTTTAAGTGTGCTAAATCATTTAGGAAGAAATTTATATCGCAATGTTATTACTGTAATCGGTGAAGCTATTTCAAATTCGTGGGATGCTGACGCTCAAAATGTATGGATAGAAATAGACAGAAATACGAATACAATGGCTATTTTAGATGATGGGACCGGAATGAATGATGAAGATTTTCAAAATAAATTTTTGAAAATTGGATACTCTAAAAGAAAAGGAGGAATATATAAAACTCCTGCAGGAAGACCTTTTATTGGTAGAAAAGGCATTGGTAAACTTGCGTTGCTCTCTTGTGCTAAGAAAATACATATAGCAACAAAAACCAATCAAAATGAATTAGTAGGCGGCATTATTGATAATAACGACCTTGACGAAGCTATAAAGGATGATGTTAATTCTCAAGATTATATATTAAAACCACTTGAGTTTGATATGGTTTCAGATGTTGATAAGATAAGTTCGGGAACATTAATACTTTTTGAAGAAATATCTGACGGAATAATAAATACCATAGATTATATAAAAAAGTCTATTGCGTTATATTTTAGATTTTCACTAATTGATTCAAATTTTAATATATATGTTAATGGAGAATTAATAGATGAATCTTTATTGAATGATTTTTCAAATAACACTCAATTTTTATGGAAAATTAATCAATTTACAGATACTTTTATTTCAAAAATGGAACAGCTTCAAAATATAAAAAATGTTAATTCAAGATTTAATATAAAGGGATATATTGCATCTGTTAATAAGCCGTCTTCAACGAAAATAAGAGGTACTCAAGAACGAGCAACAATTGATTTATTTGTTAATGGACGACTTAGAGAAAAAGACATTTTGAGGCATATTCCTACTAGTCGAATAGTTGAAAATTATGTTTATGGACAAATTCATTTTGATGAATTAGATGATGGTAGCAAAAAAGATGTATTTACTAGTAGTAGAGAAGGTATCGTATCAAATGAGCCGATGTATAAATCTTTTTTGAATGAGATAAAAAGAATTTTCGCTATAGTTATTGATGATTGGGATAAGTTAAGACTTGAACAAGGAAATGATGGAGATCCAGACAATAACAGAATTAGTAAAAAAGAACGAAAAGGTCAAGAATTGTTCCTGGCAACAGTGAATGAAATGGAAAAAGAAGAACCGTTTATTCATAAAGGAGGGTTGGTTGATAATTGGGTTAAAGAACTTTCAAAAGACGCTCAATTTAATATTCCTTCTTATGCACAATGCTTTATTTCAGAAAATCTGTTAAGAAAGTATATTAAATATAAGAAAGAACCGTTGTCAAAAGAAGCAATTAAAGAAGCAGAAAAATGGCGAAGTAGAGAATTTAAAAATAAAGAAAGCGCAAATATAAGTTATGATGTTAGGCAATCGTTAGATGATATTTATTATTTGGATATGTCTTATTTGTCAAACTTTATCGATAAATCGCCTGATTGTAATAGCTCAGGCTTAAACAGATCTGCGATAATCTACAAACCTTTAAGAGATGCAGTTGGTCATACATCACTGCTTACTGATAATGCAAAATCCCAATTGACGACGGAATATAATAATATTCAAGCACGATTGATTGCAAAGTTAAAAGCAGTTGATGACAATAAAGACTAAAAACAATGCTTATATATTTGAATGAAATAGTATGTTCGTAACAAACTATACAATAAGCGACAGCGATTATACTTTAAGAAAAGAACAATTCGACTATTTAGTGAAGCATATAATCGTGGCACTAAATATTAATGCAAAGCCAAATATGAACTGCCCCAAGTTGTGATGTTTGTACAATCTGCGGCAGTTTAAGTGAATGTGGTTTGTTTTATTGTTAGTGCTTTTTTGATGTTTATTTGACAGTTTTATTAATCAATTTTTATATTTAGTTATAGTTTTTATTGTATATCTAGGCAATTTATCTAATGAAACAACTTTGTAAAATCCATTAATTATTATGTTGATTTGAATGTTTAATAAAGATATTCTTTTTCTAATTGTTCTGCAGTGATTTCAATCATTGGTATGTTGTAAGTATTTTCAACTAGATATGGCAAATAGTAAATAGCTGCATGTATGTTGAAATTTTTTATTTGATTAATAAGACCTCTTAGCTGATGTTGAGATATTCCTCTTACTTCAAATCGCTCGCCATCGGGTAGCTTGTATAGAAAATCATTAGCTAATCTTTTAGAATAAAAAAGCGGTATAGTTAATTCAGGCGCTCTATGCGCATAATATGTTCCAGTTGTTTTTCCGTTATTTATTTCCATTAATGTCCAAAATGGCTGACCTTTTGTATTTTTATTTGGAAGAAAAGTTTTTTCTATCGCTCCAGCTAATAATTGAGTTATACTCGGAAGTTGCTCTTGAGTCAGCAATGCGATTCCTTTAGATTTTGCGTATGTTATTGCACCTTTTTGATATCCGCTTTTAGATATCATTATTCCTAAGAATTGTCCCATTCCAACATCATCAATTTTGCTTGAAAAATCCCTTACTTCTTTGATTGAAACTTGATTTTCCCAATCTTTACATTCAATAACTACTTTACATTCAATGTTTAGATGATTGAATTGATAAAAGACATCAAATTCATTTGTGGCACCACTTTTTCCTTTAATAGTAACATTGGTTGATACGGCAATATTATCATAGTCATTTAAATTTAATAGCATAGAATATACATGTTGAACATAACTTTCTAGATTTTTTCCTGATTTCATAGAATTCTCCTTATCTATCGTTCTTGTAACAAAAGAAAAAATTTCAATTCGCTTGTGGCTTTTAAAAAATGTTTTCGCATTGATGTTGATATAGTTGATATATATAATCAAATTTCTCTATAAGTGTTTTTATACCATATAATAATTATAAGATATTTACTGTAATTTTCAATATATATATTCCAGAATTAATAATTATAGTTAATTTATATTCAAAACTGCATATACTATTATTGCTTGACATTATCACGGAATACCGTTATGATTTAATTAAGGTGGTGATAGCGTGAATGTTAATTATTTAGTTGCCGAAAAGCAAATTTCTAAATATAATTTATCAAAATCAACAGGCATACCGTACTCAACTATAAGTGACATTTGCAACGGGAAAACTACGCTTGAAAATTGCAATGCTAAAACCGTGTATGAACTGTCAAAATTCTTTGATGTTTCAATGGAAGATTTGCTTTATAAAGACAATAATGTTCGTTATGATTTCGAGGCTTTTAAGAGTAATATTCGCCATCAGCTTAAAGAATTGGGCTTCAAAAAATTCATTGTGTCTGTTTTGAAAACTGATGAAGTTACCGATTATATGAACAAAAAATGGTACCCTGAAGCATTGTATCTATTGGCGATGCTTGATTATGTCAGCAGGATAAATAATATTCCTATTTGCAAAAAATACAATTCGTATCGTTCTGCAAGGCTTAGTGAAGTTATTTACCCGGCAAGTGTTGTAGCCGAGGCAAAGGTTATGAATGATGAGAGCATTTTGAAAGATTCTATTACTAATTCTATACCCGAATTTATGCGTTTTAACATTGTTGAAAGCGAAGTGTTTGATGTTACTTGATTACAAAAAATGAACCGAGAGGGTGTACCTCTTGGCTCATTTTTTGTGGTTATGAAGTTTTTATATCGCTATGCAAAATTCACATGTAATCGGCTGAATTTGGTTATTTTTAGCCCGATTTATACGCTGAAATTGCACAGTTCATACAGTACGTAGCATATTCCCTAAGCGGAAAATTGCAGACGATTACGATTTTTTATATAAAAAAGCACGAAGAAATGGGCTGTATCTGCTTTGAAAATCCTGAAATGGGCATCTATTTCATCAAGGACCCGGACGGCTATTGGCTGGAAATTTTACCGTGATATTGAACTATACTATAAACAAAAGGAGTTGAGGAATACAATTTCTCAACTCTTTTATGTTTATGCAAGCAGTTCATTTAATTTTGAAACTGTTTTTTCTTTTTTGCCGCTTTCTGTTGTGTTCAACCTCATTAGTGGTAAGTCATATTTGGCGAAAATGCTGTCTTTTAAAATATCCCTTTGATAAGATTATACACAAGGTTTTAGGAATCATAATAAGAAATTTTGGGGTTTGAAGAGTGGCTTGAGAGTAGCTTTCCGAATAGAATCAATAAAAACAAATAACTATAATTAACCTTACGGAGCCGTTCGAGTAACAGTTCCGTTTTGTTTTGATTTTTTCTTGCTTTTCCCTTATAAATCCGCAATAATCATTGCTTTTAAGCGTTCTGTGTGATATACTAAACTTGTATAATTGTAACTATCTGAAAGCGAGGAAAATCTAATGGATTCTAACATCGAGCGCTGGTACTCAATGAAAGAAATATGCGAATATCTTGGCGTCAGCCGTGATACCGTACTTGATTGGATAGAAAGAAGAAATATGCCCGCAGCAAAAATCGGACGCCTTTGGAAATTCAAAGTCAGCGAAATTGACGCTTGGATGAAGTCCGGTATTGCAGCGGATAAATAATTTTAGGGGGCATATATGAGTTTTATTGAATCTTACAAGCATCTTGATAAAATATGCGGAGAAATGTTTGAAACTCAATATGGAGTATCCGCCTATATAGAGGAAATGCTAAACAATCCTCATGGTTCTTATCTTGTAAGAGGTTGGGAAAATGATTTAAAACAACTAAAGCACTATCGTTGGATTAGGAATCAAATCGTACACGAACCCGATTGCTACGAAGAAACTATGTGCGAAGCCGGAGACGATGAATGGCTTGATGATTTTTATGAAAGAATAATAAATCAAACTGATCCGCTTGCAATGTATTTTCAAGCAACAAAACCACATTCTGTTGCAAAATCCGCACAAAATCACGAACCGGCTCAACTGCAATATACAGATTCTAAACAACCTAGCCAACCAAAACATAAATCAAAAAAGGTCGTAAGATGGATTGTGTTTTCAATTATCGTGGCTATTGTTCTACTGTACTTAGTACTTAAATACTTTATTAATTGATTTTGGAGGTGCAAATATGCCGGATAAGAATTGGCAATTTGAACTTGAAGAATATATAAAGCAAGGCGAACCCGACAAAACCGAAAAAAGCGAAGCGTGGCAAACTGCCATCGGTTTGCAGGCTGTTGACGGGCTGAATACATCTGACTATTTGTTAGACACCGCCAAAGAGCATATCGAGGGTAAAATCACAATCGACGAGGCTCAAAAGCGTATTCACAGTTACTATGAGCAACGTTGTGTACGCACCGAAACGGAAAATGAAACCAAAGAAGCGGACATCGTTTCGGCAAGAATTGCAAAGTTATTAGGCGAAAAAGCGTTTCAGTTTTCCCCTGCCGAGTGGCTTTCGATTCATCGAAGATTATTTGAGGGTGTGTTCAGTCACGCAGGACAAGTTAGACAGTACAACATCACTAAGAAAGAGTGGGTTCTGAACGGCGATACAGTTACCTATGCGGATTGGAACAGTATTAAGGAAACTTTGGATTACGATTTTTCCACAGAAAAACAGTTTTCTTATGAGGGCTTGTCGGTTGATGAAGCTGTAAAGCATTTGGCTAAATTTGCTTCCGATATTTGGCAAATTCACCCGTTTAGCGAGGGAAACACCCGTGCGACTGCCGTATTTATGATAAAATATATGAAAACATTCGGCTTTAGCGTAAACAATGACGCATTCGAGAAAAATTCTTGGTATTTTCGCAACGCTTTGGTTCGTGCAAATTACAATAATCTGCAAAAAGGCGTTCATTCAACAACGAAATTTTTGGAAATGTTTTTTTCAAATCTTTTGTTAGATACGCATTATGAACTGAAAAACAGATATATGCACATTGATTATGTGGGCGAAAGCAATTCCCAAAGTATCAGCCTAAAAGTTCCAAAGTATCAATTTGATACTTTAGACTGCACTTTAGAAGAACTTGCCGTCTTAGAATTGGTCGCAAAGAACCCAACTATTAAACAGCAAGAGCTTGTAGAAGCAACCGGAAAATCGATTGCAACCATAAAGCGAATTATGAAATCCCTGCAGGATAAAAACTATATCCGCCGTGAAAGCGGCAAGAGATACGGTAAATGGGAAGTGCTGGTGTAATATATTTAATATAACTACCGCAAAGGTTGTACGGTCTTTAAAAAGGAAAAATTGTACGCCGACCGCATCACACCTTGGTCTAAAGGTGGTAAAACTACACCTGATAACTGCCAGATGCTCTGTCGAGATTGTAATCTAAAAAAAGGCAATTCTTGACTGTGGCCACTATAGTTACAGCCTATCTGGAATTATAGAGAAGGAGAAAGAATGAAAATTACATGTAAAAACAGCTTATGCATTTTAACAACCGGTTTGCTAATATATTTATTTGAAGGAAGCATATATAATTTTATATTTCCTAATGCATGGGTAAAGTTTTGGATTGTTATACCCATGATAGTCTTTGTAATATGTTATTTTTTAAAAAAGTTCATCAAGTCACTGAATGGAACTTCATATATTTTAGAAACTTCTAATTTAGTAGCATTGGGAATTTTGTTTATTAATGTTTTCAATAAAAAGTTTGCAGATTGGCTTACTTCTAACTTTCAGCTAATTTCATTCGTTTTAGGGCTTGCTGGAATAGTAGGGCTTATTCTTCTGAAGACAGAACAAAAAGCTAAAACGGATTCTATAAATGAAGAAAGTGGTAAACTATTCAATTTATTTTATTTAAATACATCCAAGGCTCATGAAATTGCTATGTTGATTGATAATAAAATAATCAAAAACATTGAAAGTGAACAGATATCATCAAATACTTCGAAATCCAATTATGCCTTTACACTTGGTAAAAAGGAAAATCTGCTGTCCGAAAATAGAGTTTCCGTGGAAGAAACTTCAAAACAACGAGTATTTGAAAGTTTCGATGTTAAACAAACCAAGTCTATTATGCTTCGTAAAATTTACGAAGAAATTAGCAAAACTAAGAATTGTAAATTTAATGAGGGAAACTTGGTATTACTAGAAAATGTTCAACTCCAGCAGTTAAATGTAGACGATACGGTCATGATTTTGAATGTGCTACAAGATAGTAAGTTGAAAAATCAACAAAATGACGATATAGAAATAAACCTGAATAAAATGATGGACAAAATGCTTGATGACTTTACAATAGATTATAGCTTTGACTATGAAGGAAACGATAAAGCTAACTATAACTGTATTATTAGATTACCATATAAATCAATGAGTAATTTTGAAAATGGCTATCAACATAATGATCTTCAATTGGGTAAGCTTAGCATTGTTGGTATATATCGTGGCGAGATTGACTTTTCACTTAAAGAAAGCATTTCATCGAAATTTTTAGAATTGATTTCTCAATCAAATTATCAACAGCAAAATAATGAGTCAATGTGTGCCGGAATGAAATTAAGCGACAGTGCATCTGAACCATCAAAAATTGACTTCAACTTTAATCATAAGAAATTGACAGACAAGAGGCATTTGATTGATGTTATAGCCATAATACAAGAAATTAATTTGGAGACTGATAAAGCATGAGTGTAACTCTATACCTCTATTATGATGAAAACCTCTCTTTACTCAAAAAACATCTTAACGAATATTCTTTTTTTGATATAGCTTACTTTTTAGATATATATGAAACGGTTGATGCTGTAAAAATGATAGATGTATCAAAATACAATAAACTGGTTATAGATATTTCCGATCTAATACAGGATGGAAATTATTATAGGATTTTCACTTCACGATATATTCGTGCTTTTGACAATTTAAGTGAGGTCGCTTTTTGTATGCGGAGTTCCCTTACTTCAATATTTAAAACAAGATTTCCTTATTTATTTTGGAAATTTGATATTGATAGTACATTTGAAGAAAAAGAAGTATCAATGAAAACAGAACCAGAACCTATTACAATTAAGAAATTTAGTTTATTTAAGTATAAGCAAATATCCAATTTGGATGAACAAACTAAAAAATCAATGGTTTCTCTTGCCAATATAATTAACGAATGCGACACACTTTCCGTAAAATACAATATTGATGAAATAGAAAAAACAATTATAGAAAGTGAAATTAAATATATAGACATAACCTCAGCAATAAAAACTTTGAAATTAAGAAATGATCTAATTTTACAGTTCGAGATTTTACTCCACCGGATTGGCAGAAAATGCAAAGTAAACTTTTCTATAGAGGAATCGCAACTCCAAACACTAGACGAGATGTTTCCGTTTATGTTTGAATCTGCAATTGAACTTGAAGCAAGCAATAAGCATGAAACAAAAGATACATATGATACTACGGAAGCAGATATAAATCAACTAGAAACTCAAATTGATGCTATTTGCGAAAAATTAAAGGGTCACAATGACTTTAAAGTTGATTTTAGAAATAACATTCTTAAATATTTTTTCTTAAATCAGATGAATGAACGAAAGATTTTTTCTATTATGCTGTGTGGTGATTCGGGAATTGGAAAAACTGAATTTGCCAAAATAGCATCTGAAGTTTTATTTCCTAACGAACCACTCATAAAACTCAATTTCGGAAATTATTCCACTGAAGGTGTTTTAAACAGCTTAATAGGTTCGCCATTAGGATATATAGGCAGTGAAGAAGGCGGTGAATTAATAAATAAAATTAACACATCAGGTGCAAAATTAATCCTTATTGACGAATTTGAAAAAGCAACACCCAGTGTGTACAATTTTTTCTATGAATTATTAGAGGATGGAATTTTCACCGATCGCCACGGAAATCCACATAATCTTAACGGGTATATTATTGTTTTTACATCAAATATGTCGCAAAAACAGTATCAAAAACATATTCCAGAATCATTAAAATCACGTTTTGATATGGTTTATTATTTTGTAGATATTCCTTTGGATGAAAAGAATAAATATATTGATGCTGCTGCAGCAAACTTGATAGATAAACTCAACACTAACTATGATGTCAAAATTTCCAAGGATACACTTGATGGTCAATTGTACCAATTACTCTCATTGAATAATTTAAGAGATATTAAAAGGAAAATTGAAGATATCGTTTTTGCAGAATTTTTTAATCAATATAAATCCCATAATTCAAGTGATACCATATAATAAAAATCCCCATTGCTACATTAGCAATGAGGATTTTTATAAGAATTCAATAATCTATTGTTTATAAAAATATTACTTCCACATTCACAACTTCTGTTGCTCGATTACTGATATTATTCACCTTCTGCACCCAGAGCATCATATCGGTTGCTTTTAGTTCTTCGGTGACGTCTTCTTTTTGGGCATATTGTTTTACCAATCGAGAAAAGAGTTGTTGGGCTTGTTCTTCGGTATCGGCAAGGTGGGAATGGAGTTTGCCGGAAGTGAACAGATTGTAATACAAAACTTTGCGGTGGCGCTTTAAGTAGTTTAACCTGCGTTGTCCTCACACTCCGATATAACCGGTTTATTCTTCCGCCGGTAAAATTGAATTATGCAAAAGAAATCTTGTCATCATTCTTTGAAAATTCAAGAAGATAATAAATATTTCAACTGAAAAATGAGCCGAGAGGGGATACCTCTTGGCTCATTTTTTTGTGAACACACAACACATATTTAAATTTTGATGATTATTTGATACTTTATTGAATTGGCTTTTCATTGAAAAACACTTGAAACCCTTGAAAACAGTGGGCTTTTATCGTAAGTCTCAATCATTATATGATTATGATACATAGGTGCTTATGAGGGTTGTTTTTTCCTAAACAGCTATGCAAAATTCGTATGTAATCGGCTGAAGTTGGTTGTTTTTAGTCCAATTTGTACGCTGAAATTGCACAGTTCGTACAGGACACATTACATTAACCATCTGGCCGCCTACGGAACCGGCCTGCTTAGAAGTCAGGTCGCCGTTGTAGCCCTGCTTCAGATTTACGCCCACTTCAGAAGCAGCTTCCATCTTAAAACGGTTCAGGGCTTCCTTAGCCTCGGGCACAACACTCTTGTTGCTTGCCATTGCGAATACACTCCTTTTTCGTAAACTTGCGTTTGCACCAATAGTGTATGTGTCGCAAAGACAAATAAAACTGAAAAATTTTTACAGTTGGCTGGCAGCGAAGCGTTTCGTTTTGCCATCTGTTTTTTTATTTTTGTACAAATGACGCAGTCGCGCATTCGCCGGGAAGCATTTGTTGTAATCCCCCCGGAGAGCGGCCGGAAGGGATAACCCACCGCATTCTCGCTTAAATGCCCGCAGCGCTACGGCAAGTGCACGGCGCTAAAGTTGATGATGTGCTTATGAAATGCACGCGGCGGAGTCAAAAGACTCCGCCGCCATATTGTACGCATTCTTTTTTCCGTTTATCTGATTACTGCACTTCCTGCACGGTGGTCTCCGGCTTCGTTGTGCTTTCCGGCTCCGTGGTGGTCTGTTCGGCGCCGTACACCTGAAGCACCACCTCGCTGCCCACGGCAGCAGTGCTTTTGGCGTCCGGGGTCATACCGTACACACTCTTCACGGTGCCCTCTTTATAGCTGCCGTCGTTATAGACAGTCACTGTGGTCACCTTAAAGCCCTTTGCCTCCAACTGCTTCTTGGCCTCTGCCACATCCAGACCGCCTACATCCGGCACTTCTTCTGTCTGAATTCCCTTGCTCACCGTCAGCACAATCTGCGTGCCCTGGGCCACACTCTCGCCCTTCTTCACGCTTTGCGCGATGATCACGCCTTCCGCTGCTTTGTCTGAATACTGGGCGTCATAGGTGATGGAAAACTGCTTGTTCCATGCGCCGTTGTTCTTAATGTCACTCTGGGTGTACCCGGCAGACACAAAATCCGGCACAGTATAATTTACAGAGGAGACAGTCTGCGTGGTGTTCTCTCTGCCATCCACCAGGCCGGAAAACTTCACCACATAAATACCCGCTGCCACGGCAGCCACAATCAGCACCACCAAAATAATAATGACGGCCTTATTTTTGCCGCCCTTGGGCTTCTCTGTCGGAGGGGCGCTGTGGCGCACATCCGGCTGGGGTGCAGGTTGAGGCTTTGGCTCCGGCTGGGGCGGGCGGGGGGCCTCCCCCGCTTTCGCCCCGGCTACGGA
>OGPV01001066.1_pt1 | contig 19567 bp, 15 predicted proteins | sample 1553001 | NCBI WGS metagenome assembly OGPV01 (sample SAMEA2580268, study PRJEB22360) | human gut metagenome | biome: human gut; feature: human-associated habitat; material: faeces | place: Denmark | collected 2008/2010
TCCGGGACAGCTCCGCAGCGCCTGTCCGTCCGGCAGGCAGTATTCCGGCCGGGTCTGCCGCCTGCCTGTCCGTCCATCCGCCGCTTGGCCCTTTGTCGGCTTGTCGCCTGCCAACCTTCCGCCTGCCCGCTGTTCCCCGCCGAACGGGCTGGTATACATATAATTTGGAAAAATTGTTGCTTTCTCGGTGAAAATCGCTATCTTTGCAACCCGATTTCGGAACGGAAAATAGGATAACAACAATATAGCAACCATTCATTATGAAGATCGTAAGAGAACAACGCGAAGAAAACAACTCGCTGCTCCGGGTGACGGTGGGCGAGGAGGATTACGGCCAGGCCGTCGAGAAGGAGCTGCGCGAGTACAAGCGCAAGGCCAACATCCCCGGCTTCCGTCCCGGCATGGTGCCCATGGGCCTTGTCAAGAAGATGTACGGCAAAGGCGTGCTGGCCGAGCAGTCGTACCGCACGGCGTCGAATGCCGTGTTCGAATATCTCCAGAAGGAGAAGATCGACTACCTGGGCGACGTGATCCCTTCGGAGGAGCAGGGCGATTTCGATTTCGAAAACGGCAAGGAGTTCGATTTCGTGTTCGAGATCGGCGAGGCTCCCGAGATCAAACTCGATCTTTCGGACAAGGATAAGGTGACCTACCACAAGATCAAGGTCGACAAGAAGATGCACGACGACTACCGTGCCAACTACCTGCGCCGTTTCGGCCGCCTGGTCGACGCCGACGAGGTGACCTCGGACGAGGCGCTGTCCGTAACGCTCGACAACGGCGAGATGAACGTGGCCGACGCTTACGTCGGGTTGATCTCGATGTCGGAGGAGGAGCGCAAGCCGTTCATCGGCAAGAAGGTGGGCTTCAAGACCACGGTCAACGTCAACGAACTTTACAAGAACCCGTCGCAGCGCGCTGCTGTGCTGCAGGTCAAGGAGGACGAGTTGGAGGGCATCAACCCCGAATTCTCGCTGGAAATCACCAAGATCCGCAAGTTCGCCGAACCGGAGCTGAACGAGGAGTTCTTTAAGATGGCATTCCCCGCAGGCGAGGTTACCGACCAGGCCGGGCTGGATAAGTTCATCGACGCGCAGATCGGGCAGGAGCTCCGCCGCGAAAGCGATTACCTCTTCACGCTCCAGCTGCGTGACTACCTCGTGAAGAAGGCCGCGCTGAAGATGCCCGAGAAATTCCTCAAGCGCTGGCTCTTTACCATCAACGAAGGCAAGTTCTCGATGGAGGATATTGACAAGGATTTCGACCAGTTCCTCAAGATGTTCACGTGGAATTACCTCCAGAAGCATTTCATCAAGCAGGACAACCTCTCCGTAACAAAGGAGGAGGCGCTCGCCGAGGCCAAGTCGCTGGCCGCCGCGCAGTTCGCGCAGTACGGGATGCCGTCGGCGCCCGAGGATATGCTCGCCGGCTATGCCGAGAAGATCCTCGCCGACAAGGATCAGGGCCAGAAGATTTACGAGAAGCTCTACGAAGCGAAGGTCGTCGAAGATGTGAAATCGAAGATCAAGGTGACGGAAAAAGCCGTATCTGCGGAGGATTTCGCTAAATTGGCCCAGGCACTTTAGTATTTGCGGAAAAAATCTTATCTTTGGACTTTGCAGGCGTGATGTTTGCAAAGTCCTTTTGTTTGTTTCAGCGCCTTTTCCGGTGGCGGCCGAAAGAACCGGATATATGGAAATTCTCCCTGTGCAAAGGGAGGTTCAGCGGGATTTTAATTATGGAATGCGGTGCGCGGAAGCGCCGTAATATGAGTCCGACGAGTTCCATGAGCGAAAATCCCGACATGCTTTGTAAAACCTGAATTCGCCGGGCTCGCTTTTGATATGTCAGAATTTGAAAAATACGCACGGAACCATTGCGGCATCAGTTCGCTGAAACTGCATGACTTCCAGTCGGTCAGCGCATCGTATGTGTCGCCGACGATCATCGAGGAGCGCCAGTTGAACATCGCTACGATGGACGTCTTCTCGCGCCTGATGATGGATCGCATCATCTTCCTCGGCGCGCCGATCTACGACGACGCGGCCAATATCATCCAGGCACAGCTGCTCTTCCTCGAATCTGTCGATCCCGAAAAGGACATACAGATATATATTAATTCGCCCGGCGGGTCGGTTTCGGCCGGATTGGGTATTTACGACACCATGCAGCTCGTCAATTCCGACGTGGCGACCATCTGCACCGGGCTGGCGGCCTCGATGGGCGCCGTGCTCCTGACCGCCGGCGCCAAGGGCAAACGCTCGGCGCTGCCCCATTCGCGGGTGATGATCCACCAGCCGCTGGGCGGGGCGCAGGGACAGGCGTCGGACATCGAGATCACGGCGCGTGAGATCATGAAGACCAAGCGCGAGCTGTACGAAATACTCGCAGCGCATTCGGGCGTTTCGGTCAGGAAGATCGAGAAGGACGCCGACCGCGATTACTGGCTTTCGGCCCGCGAGGCGAAGGAGTACGGGCTGATCGACGAGGTTCTTTCAAAACGTGGGAAGTGATGGCGCAGAATAAGAACAACAATAACCATCGGGGCGGAACGGGCGGCGACAGCTGCTCGTTCTGCGGTGCCAAGCGCGGGGATGTGGAGATCATGTTCCAGGGCATGGACGGTGCCAATATCTGCAACAAATGTATCGAGAACGGCTATAAGATCATCGTCGAGAACGACGTGGCCTCGGAGCAGCGGCGTGCCGCCGCGGCGCCCCTCAAGATGGAGGAGCTGCTCAAGCCGGCGCAGATCAAGGAATTTCTCGACCAGTATGTCATCGGACAGGACGACGCCAAGCGCTACATGGCGGTGGCGGTCTACAACCACTACAAACGGCTGCTTTACGCCCCCAAGGACGACGACATCGAGCTCGACAAGTCGAACATCATCCTCGTGGGGCCCACCGGTACAGGCAAGACGCTCATGGCACGCACGATCGCCAGGTTGCTCAAGGTGCCCTTCACGATCGTCGATGCCACCGTGCTGACCGAGGCGGGCTATGTGGGCGAGGATGTCGAGAGCATCCTTTCGCGGCTGCTGCAGGTCGCCGACTACAACGTGGCGCAGGCCGAGCGGGGCATCGTTTTCATCGACGAGATCGACAAGATCGCGCGCAAGGGCGACAACCCCTCGATTACGCGCGACGTCTCGGGCGAGGGCGTGCAGCAGGCGCTGCTGAAGATACTCGAAGGGACGGTGGTGAACGTACCGCCCCAGGGCGGGCGCAAACACCCCGAGCAGAAGTTCATCCAGGTCGACACGCGCAATATCCTCTTCATCTGCGGGGGTGCGTTCGACGGCGTGGAGAAGAAGATTGCCCAGCGTCTGAACACCCGCGCCATGGGATACGGGCGCCTGAATGCCAACCGGATCGACCGCGGCAACCTGATGCAGTACATCACGCCGCAGGATCTCAAGTCCTTCGGGCTGATTCCCGAACTGGTGGGCCGTCTCCCGGTGCTGACCTACATGCAGCCGCTTTCGCGCGAGGCGCTGCGCTCGATCCTCACCGAGCCGAAGAATGCCATCGTCAAACAGTACAAGCGCCTGTTCGAGCTGGACGGCGTGAAGCTCTCGTTCGACGAGGCGGTGCTGGACTACATCGTCGACAAGGCCGTCGAATTCAAGCTCGGCGCCCGCGGCCTGCGCTCGATCTGCGAGGCGATCATGATGGATACGATGTTCGACATTCCCTCGACGGATGTGCGGAAATTTACCGTTACTTTGCCTTATGCAAAGAAAAAGATAGAAAAAGCAAATATTTTGGAGTTAAAACAGGTTGGATAATATCTTTTTTATTACTTTTGCAGCGAGAACCCTAAGACAAAACCATAAAACCACAGACTGATATGTCATCTACCAATTCCAAACTGACCCGTGTGGCCGACAATATCCGTATCCTTTCGGCCGCCATGGTCGAGAAAGCCAAATCGGGGCATCCCGGCGGCGCCATGGGCGGTGCCGACTTCGTGACGGTGCTCTATACCGAGTTCCTGCGTTACGACCCCGATAACATGGCTTACCCCTACCGTGACCGTTTCTTCCTCGATCCGGGGCATATGTCGCCGATGCTCTACTCGGTGCTGTCGCTGGCGGGATACTATACGACCGAAGACCTGCAATCGCTGCGCCAGTGGGGCAGCGTGACGCCCGGCCACCCCGAGGTGGACGTGATGCGCGGTGTGGAGAATACCTCGGGCCCGCTCGGGCAGGGACATGCCATGGCGCTGGGCGCCGCCATCGCGGAGCGGTTCATGGCGGCCCGCTTCGGCGAGTGGATGGCGCACAAGACCTATGCCTACATCTCCGACGGCGCCGTCGAAGAGGAGATCTCGCAGGGCGTGGGACGCATCGCAGGGCATCTGGGGTTGAGCAACTTCATCATGTACTACGATTCGAACAACATCCAGCTCTCGACCAAGGTCGATGAGGTGGACACCGAGAACGTGGCCATGAAATACGAAGCCTGGGGCTGGAACGTACTGTCGGTCGATGGGCACAATATCAATGAAATCCGCGAGGCGCTCGTGGCGGCCAATTCCGAAACGGAACGCCCGACGCTCATCATCGGCCATACGATCATGGGCAAGGGTGCCCGCACTACCGACGGCGGGAGTTTCGAGGACAAGGTATCGACCCACGGGCAGCCGCTTACGGCGGCAGGCGCCGATTTCGCCGCCACGGTGAAAAACCTCGGGGGCGATCCTGAAAACCCGTTCGCCGTGTTCGAAGAGAGCCGCGAGGCCTTTGCAGAGCGCCGCGAAGCGCTCCGTGCATGGGCTGCCCGCCAGGCCGGGGTCGAGAAGACGTGGCGCGGCGAGCACGGCGAGCTGGCCCGCAAGCTCGACATGTTCCTCTCGGGGCACCTGCCCGAGATCGACTACAAGTCCATCGAGGTAAAGGCAGGCGTTGCGACGCGTGCGGCGTCGGCCACGGTGTTGGGCGTCTTTGCCGAGAAGATCGAAAATATGATCGTGGCTTCGGCCGACCTCTCCAATTCGGACAAGACCGACGGTTTCCTCAAGAAGACCAAGGCTTTCACGAAGGGCGATTTCAGCGGCAAGTTCTTCCAGGCGGGCGTCTCGGAGCTGACGATGGCCTGCGTGGCGAACGGCATGGCGCTGCACGGGGGCGTGATCCCGGCCTGCGGCACCTTCTTTGTTTTTTCGGACTACATGAAACCCGCCGTGCGCCTTTCCGCGCTGATGCGCCTGCACGTGATCTATGTCTGGACACACGACTCGTTCCGCGTGGGCGAGGATGGCCCGACGCACCAGCCCGTCGAACATGAAGCCCAGATACGCCTGATGGAGCACCTGAAGAACCATCACGACGAGCGTTCGATGCTTGTGCTGCGTCCAGCCGACGGCGACGAGACGGTCATGGCCTGGAAGCTGGCCGTCGAGGAGCATCGCCCCGTGGCGCTCGTGCTCTCGCGCCAGAACATCAAGACGCTGCCGGCATTGGGTACGAGCCGCCGCGAAGAGGCCGCGCAGGTTTCGAAGGGCGGTTACGTGGTGATGGATTCGGCTAAACCCGAGGTCGTCATGGTGGCTACCGGCTCGGAGGTCGCTACGCTTGTCGAAGGGGCCGAATTGCTTGCTGCCGAAGGTATTTCGGTGCGCGTGGTGAATGTCCCGAGCGAGGGCCTGTTCCGTGACCAGCCCAAATCCTATCAGGAGGGCATCCTGCCTGCCGGCGTCGTCCGCTACGGCCTGACATCGGGACTTCCGGTGAACCTGATGGGTCTTGTGGGCGAGAAGGGCATGATCCACGGCCTCGACCACTTCGGCTGGTCGGCTCCCTACACGGTGCTCGACGAGAAGTTCGGCTATAACGGTGCCACGGTGGCGGCCGAGGTCAAGAAATTGCTCGGCAGATAATCGTCCGGGTTCCCTGCGCCGTAGAATGCGGGGAGCCGGATAAATACGTAATGAACAAGGCCCCGAAATCATATTCGGGGCCTTGTTTGCAAGGCCTTGCCATGTCCGGATACCGTGGGCCGGAACCTCCCGCAGCAGGAATTGCACCTGCCGTTCCGTAAAAACGCTCCCCGGATTCAGCAAGGATCCGGGGAGCATTATATATATAATTAGGTGCCGCTGTATTACTGCATGTAGAGCGTGATCCGGTCGTAGTATTGCCCGTCGATGAAAAGTTCGCCTGTCAGCCTGCCCCGGCGGATGTATACGTTGCGCAGTTCGCGCGGGTAATCGGCCCGCCCGTAGCTGATGTAGATTTTGTCGTCGTAGGCGTCCCACTGGATGTTGAGCGTGTCGAGGTAACGCCCCGTGTCGGCGTAGCGGAGCTCGTCGGTACCGAAGCCGTCCGCCCCGAAATAGACATAGCTGTCCAGAGGGATGCGTCCGTCCTGGTAGAATCCCAGGTCGCCCGCCCAGACTCTCCCCGAGAGCGTGTCGTACAGGTCGTCGTCATCGTTGTCGCAGCCCGTGAAGGCCACGGCGGCGAACAGGAGCAGTGCGGCGAGGAAAAATCTTTTCATATACGGTGTGTTAAGAATTGTCGGATGCAAAGGTATGTTTTTTTGCATATTGTGAAAATCCTGCGTATCTTTGCAGTCCCGCCTGTCAAGCGGGGAGATGTGGAAAGATTTGACTGATTGCAACCACAATAAAAAATCGCTAAAACAGCTTATTTTTTATTCCAACAGCCAATTTTTCCCATTTTATACGTTTTTATTTATTTACCGGGTAATTGCATGCCCACGTCAGCCGTTTGTCGGTACCGGTTATTTTGTGTGGTATCGCCAAGTCCCCTCCGGGGAGGGGATTCAGGGAGCGTAGCCTTTTCAGCACGGCTGTAAGCCGTGGGTGCGGCCGCTCCGGGCTATCGGCCGGGGGAAGTATGCGATACCATAAAACAATGTATACAATGGGCTTTTTGTTTACATCGGAATCGGTGTCCGAGGGGCACCCCGATAAAGTTTCAGACCAGATTTCCGACGCCATCCTCGACGAATTCCTGCGCCGCGATGCCAATTCGAAGGTCGCCTGCGAAACGCTGTGCACCACCGGGCTGGTGGTCGTGGCGGGTGAAGTGCGTTCGGATGCCTATGTCGACGTGCAGGGCGTGGCGCGCCGCGTCATCAACCGCATCGGATATACGAAGAGCGAGTACCAGTTCGACTGCAATTCGTGCGGTATCCTGTCGGCCATCCACGAGCAGTCGTCCGACATCAACCAGGGCGTCGTGCGTGCCGCCGAGGAAGACCAGGGCGCCGGCGACCAGGGCATCATGTTCGGCTATGCCTGCAACGAAACCCGCGAGATGATGCCTGCGACGCTGATCCTCTCGCACGTCATCCTCAAGGAGCTGGCCGTCATCCGCCGTGAAGGCGAGGCGATGACCTACCTGCGTCCCGATTCCAAGTCGCAGGTGACGATCGAGTATGACGAACAGACGAACAAACCGCTGCGTGTGCATACCATCGTGGTGTCGACGCAGCACGACGAGTTCATCCTGCCCGGCAACGGCCTCACGGAGAAAGAGGCCGAGGAGCGGATGCAGGAGCGCATCCGCGAGGATGTGCGCACGATCCTCATCCCGCGCGTCAAGGCGCGCCTGGAGCGTGCCGGCGACAAGCTGGCCGGTCTGATCGGCGACGACTACATCCTGCACGTCAACCCCACGGGCAAGTTCGTGATCGGCGGCCCCCACGGCGACACCGGCCTCACGGGGCGCAAGATCATCGTCGATACCTACGGTGGCCGCGGCGCACACGGCGGCGGAGCATTTTCGGGCAAGGACTCGTCGAAGGTAGACCGCTCGGCGGCCTATGCCGCCCGGCACATCGCCAAGAACCTGGTGGCGGCAGGCGTCGCCGACGAAGTGCTCGTCGAGTTATCCTATGCCATCGGCATCGCCCAGCCGCTGTCGATCTACGTAGACACCTATCGTTCGCCCCGCCCCGCGGCGCTGGAGGGGATGACCGACGGCGAAATCGCCCGCCGCATCGGCAGGGGTTTTCGCCCGCCCCCCAAAATCGGGAGGCTTTTCGACCTGCGCCCCGCCGCGATCGTGAAACGCTTCGGGCTGAAGAACCCGATCTTCGAGGCTACGGCTTCCTACGGGCATTTCGGCAACCGTCCTTATACGCAGGTCGAGAAGGTCTGGGAGAACGGCCGCGAAGTGGAACGCGAGATCGAGTATTTCGGATGGGAGAAGCTCGACGCGGTGGATTGCATCCGTAAAGAGTTCGGGCTGTAACGCTCCGGGACACGGCAGATCGGGACATTCGGCGCGGATGTCCCGATTTTTGTGTATTTCCGCATACTAACCGGACGTTTTCGTTCGTTTGTCCTACGAAATAAAAAATTTTAATAAGCCTATGGCGGAAGTTGCCTCTGATTAATTTATTGAACCAATTAGTGATTATGAAAAAGGCATTTTTAATTTTAGGAGTAGTTGCCGTGTCGGCCGCAGCAGGCGGATTTACGGCTTGGAAAGTTACCGCGCCCCGCGAGGGTTCGGTGCAATACATCGAGCGTGAGGTGGAACGTACGCCCGCGCTGGGAACACATTTTACGTCGTACCAGGCCGAGCAGTACCCCGACCTGACGTACGCCGCCGAGAACGCGGTGAAAGCCGTCGTCAACATCGAGGCCGTGCAGCAGGTGGAGATGCCCCGGCGCCGGGGTTACGACCCGTTCCTGGAGTTCTTCGGTATCCCGCAGGGTTATGACGAAGGGCCGCAGTTCCGCGAGCAGCGTGCCGGCGGTTCGGGTGTCATCATCTCCGAGGACGGCTATGTCGTCACCAACAACCACGTCGTGGACGGGGCCTCGAAGCTCAAGGTGAAGCTCAACGACGGCCGCACGTTCGAGGCCAAGCTCATCGGTAAGGACTCGGCGACCGACCTTGCGCTGCTGAAAATCGAGGCCGCCGACCTGCCGACCGTGCCGTTCGGTTCGTCGGACGCACTGCGCCTGGGCGAGTGGGTGCTGGCGATCGGTTCGCCTTTCGACCTGCAATCGACCATCACGGCCGGCATCGTGAGCGCCAAGGCGCGTAACCTGGGCGTGATTCCCAACGATTTCAGCATCGAGGCTTTCATCCAGACCGATGCCGCGGTGAACCCGGGCAATTCGGGCGGTGCGCTGGTCAATACGCACGGCGAACTGGTGGGTATCAACACGCTGATCAAATCGCAGACGGGCAGCTACGTGGGTTATTCGTTCGCCATTCCCGAGTCGATCGTCCGCAAGGTGGTCGTCGACCTGAAGGAGTACGGCATCGTGCAGCGTGCGCTGCTGGGAATCCGCTATGGCATCGTCGACCAGGACTTCATCGACAACATGGGTGAGGAGACCGGCATCAAGGAACTGGGCGGCGCCTATGTCAGCAGCGTCGTCGAAGGCGGTTCGGCTTCGGAGGCCGGTATCCGCAAGGGCGACGTCATCCTGGACATCGACGGCGTGAAGATCAACGACAATGCGACGCTCTCCGAGCAGATCGGTCGCCGCCGACCCAACGATAAGGTCAAATTATCGGTAAAAAGAGACGGCAAGGTGAAACAAATTGACGTTACTTTGCGTAATAAAGCAGGTAAAACGGAATTAATTACCAAAGAAGACGTCGATATGGTCGAGGTTCTCGGAGGTAAGTTCGCCGATGCGGGCGCCAAACTCTGCCGTGAGCTCGATATCAAGGGTGGCGTGCAGGTAGTCGGCATCAAGGCCGACGGAATTCTGGCCCGTGCCCGTGTTAAGCAGGGATTTGTGATTACCCACATCAACGACCGTCCGGTCTACTCGCTCTCCGACATGGAGCGCTTGACCGACAAGGTACGTTCGATCGACGGCATCTATCCCAACGGCCGTGCTGCAAGCTACGTGCTTGTGGAATAGCAGGACGACCCGGGCGGGTTTTGCTTGAGAAGATAATTTTTTAGGAGGTTAAATAAGAACATGCGTCAATTAAAGATTACCAAGTCCATCACCAACCGCGAGAGCGCTTCGCTGGACAAGTACTTGCAGGAGATCGGCAAGGAGGAGCTCATCACGGTCGAAGAGGAGGTGGAACTCGCCCAACGGATTAAGAAGGGAGACCAGGAAGCCCTGGAGAAACTGACCAAAGCCAACCTGCGCTTCGTGGTCTCCGTAGCCAAACAATACCAGAACCAGGGACTGAGCCTTCCCGACCTGATCAACGAGGGCAACCTGGGGCTTATCAAGGCTGCCGAGAAATTCGACGAAACCCGCGGTTTCAAATTCATCTCGTATGCCGTATGGTGGATTCGCCAGTCGATCCTCCAGGCTCTGGCCGAGCAGTCGCGCATCGTGCGCCTGCCGCTCAACCAGGTGGGGTCGCTCAACAAGATCAACAAGGCGTTCGCCCGCTTCGAGCAGGAGCATGAGCGCACCCCGTCGCCCGAGGAACTGGCCACGGAGCTGGAACTCCCCAAGGAGAAGGTCACCGACACGCTGCGTGTCGCCGGCCGCCACGTCTCGGTCGATGCTCCGTTCGCCGACGGCGAGGACAACTCGCTGCTCGACGTGCTGGTGAACCCCGATTCGCCCAATGCCGACAGGGGGCTGATCAACGAGTCGCTTTCGACCGAGGTCGACCGTGCGCTCGAGACCCTTACGGAACGTGAGCGCGACATCATCAAGTATTTCTTCGGTATCGGGACGTCGGAGATGACCCTCGAGGAGATCGGCGAGAAATTCGACCTGACGCGCGAACGCGTGCGCCAGATCAAGGAGAAGGCGATCCGCCGCCTGCGCCACTCGTCGCGGTCGAAACTGCTGAAATCCTATCTTGGGTAAACGGTATTGTGATCGTAAAATCCCGGACTAAATCAGTTAGTCCGGGATTTTTTTTGTGCCTTTCGCTTCCCTTTACAGCAACAATCCGAGCGTGAGCAGCAGGCCGAACAACAGGATATTGCGTGACGTGGCGCCCAGGACGGCGTTCAGTTCGCGGCCGCGGCCGATCCGTACCATGCGGCGCCATGCAGCGACATGCGGCGGCAGGTAGAGCAGCGGCAGGAGTGCCGCCCATGTCCGCCCGTCGCCCCAAAGCCCGAGGCAGAGCGCTGCGGCCGCGAATCCCGACAGCAGGTAGAGCCGTTGTCCTGCCCGTTCGCCCAGGCGGACGACGAGCGTCCGTTTGCCGCTGCGGGCATCCTGCTCGCGGTCACGGTAGTTGTTGACCATCAGCAGTGTGTCGATCACCAGGCCGCAGGCTGCCGCGATGACCGCCACCTGCCATGTCCAGCCGCCGCAGAGGACGTAGTACGTGCAGCCGACGGGGACGAATCCGAAGAAAAGCAATACGAGCATGTCGCCCCAGCCGTGGTAGGCCAGCGGGTAAGGCCCGGCCGTGTAGAGGAATGCGAAGAGGACGCAGGCGGCGCCGACGGCGATGAGCCACCAGCCCCCGTAGGCGATGAGCCCGCAGCCCGCGGCGCAGGCGGCGAGTGTGGTTGCGGCGATGCCCAGCCGCATGGACTTCGGGGCGATCCACCCCTGGGCGCAGGCGCGTTCAGGCCCGAGGCGGTCTTCTCCGTCGGAGCCTTTCAGGTAATCCCACAGGTCGTTTATCAGGTTGGCGTCGATCTGCATCAGCAAGGCGAATGCGAAGCAGAGTACCGCGGGCAAAAGGACGAACCCGCCGTCCGCCGCCGCAAGGCCGCAGCCCAGCATCACCGGGACGGCGGCTCCGGTCAGTGTCTTGGGACGTGCCGCAAGCAGCCATGCCCGCAGGGAATCGGTGCGTATCTCTTTTGTAGCCATCGTTTCGGTTTGTGGGCGCGGGGCTATCCCGGATTTACCACACGATGGGTTCCTGCCCCACGCTGAGGAGGTATTCGTTGGCGCGCGAGAAATGGCGGCAGCCGAAGAACCCGCGGTAGACCGACAGCGGCGAGGGATGCACAGCCTTGAGTATGCAGTTGCGCTGCGGGTCGGCGATGGCGCCTTTTTTCTGTGCATAGCTGCCCCAGAGCATGTAGACGATACCCTGCTTGCGCTGGGCGATGGCGCGTACCACGGCGTCGGTGAAGGTTTCCCACCCATGCCCGGCGTGCGAGGCTGCCTCGTGGGCGCGGACGGTCAGCACGGCGTTCAGGAGCAGTACCCCCTGCTCGGCCCAGCGGTCGAGGTTGCCCGTCGGGGGGATGGGTGTCCCGGTGTCGTCGGAAACCTCCTTGAAGATGTTTTGCAACGAGGGCGGGAACGGCACGCCGTCGCCTACCGAGAAGCAGAGCCCGTTGGCCTGTCCGGGGCCGTGGTAGGGATCCTGGCCGATGATGACGACTTTCAGTTTGTCGAAGGGGCATTTGTCGAAGGCCCGGAAGATATTGCTGCCGCGCGGGTAGATGCGGTGCGTGGCATATTCCTGCCGTACGAATTGCGTAAGGGCGGCGAAATAAGGTTTCTCGAATTCGGGAGAGAGCAGCTCTTTCCAGTCGGGGGCGATCTTTACATCCATGTTGCAAGGTGGTTAAAGTGGTGTAAATGTAGTAAAAAGTTGGCAGATTCCTGTTATCTTTGCACGAGGATATGAAGAAAGCATTTTTGTTTCTGGCGTTGTGCCTGCTCGGTGCAGGCCGCGCAGCGGCTGCGGAACCCGTCGACAGTGTCCGCAATGTGATTTATATGATCGGCGACGGCATGGGCCTGGCGCATGTTTCGATGCTCGCCGTCGAAGGCGGCTATGCCCCGACGGCTTTCGACCGGGCACAGGGTATTGCCCTGATCTCGACCTATTCGGCCAACAACCGGGTGACGGATTCCGCGGCTGCGGGGACGGCGCTGGCATGCGGGAGCAAGACGAATAACGGTACGTTGGGGCTGGATCCCCGGGGCGGGCGTCTGCAGTCGCTCATCGAGTGGGCGGTGGCCGAAGGGATGCCTGCGGGGATTGCCGTGAAATGCCATCTCCAGCATGCCACCCCTGCTGCGTTTTACGCGCATGTTCCGGATCGGGGCGACGAAAAGGCCATTACGCGCGACCTGCTGGCGAGCAATATCGACGTGCTCATAGGTGCCGGCAGGCGGCTCGAAAAGGAGTCCCCCGAGGGCGGTTCGTATCGTGATGCGTTCGGCCGCCGCGGCTATGCGGTCGTCGGTTCGCTCGAAGAGGCGGAGCCGGTTCGTGCGGGACGGTTGCTGTGTGCCGTGACCGATGAAAATATCCCGAAGACGATCCGGCGCGAAGATTACCTGCGCTGCGCCACGCAGAAGGCACTGGAAATACTCGCCCATAATGCCGATTCCGTCGGCCGCGGCTTTGTGCTGATGGTCGAGGGCTCGCTAATCGACGGTGCGTCGCACGGTAACGATGCGGAGAAGATACTGGCCGAAATGCGCGATTTCGAGCGTGCCGTGGCTGCGGCGATGGACTTTGCCGACCGCACGCCGGGGACGCTGGTCGTAGTGACGGCCGACCATGAAACCGGGGGGCTCGCCATCCCGAGCTGCGACGGTGATTTTACCCGTTCCGAGAGCGGTATCCGATATGTTTTCGGATCCAAAAGCCACACGGCGACCTACGTCCCCGTTTACCTTTATGGTACGGGTGCGGGGCATATTGCTGGGATAATGGACAACACGCAACTCGCCCGGCGGGTCATGGCGCTGCTCGGGAAGGAGTAGCCATTTTTGTGCAGCGCGCCCGGTGCGGCCCCACCGGAAGGTCATGCCATTGTCCGGTGAACGGGGGCCGGGAATTACGCCCTGCCTGCACGGGTGATGCTGTTTCGGAGAATTGCTGCGCCGCCCGGCGGCAAACGGCTCCGGTTCCGCCCCGTATTAAATACAAACGGCGTCCACTGAACTCGGGGTGGACGCCGTTTGCTGCTTATGGTTGGTGCGATGCTTCGGAAAGCCTACTTTTTTTGGGTGCCATAGCCGACTACTAAAATCTCTTCCATGTCACCTTCCCGCTGTGCGGTGTCCTTGTCGTGAAGGATGCCTTCGGATGTCTGGACAGCGAAGTCTACCGGCATGCCGAATTTTACGCGTACGGCCTCTCCGCGCTGTTTGCCGGGCGTCCATTTCGGGGATTTGCCGATGACGCGCAGTACCTCGTCCGCAAGGGATTTATCGGGCGATTTGAATATTTCGGCATTGCCCACCGAGCCGTCCTTCTCGATGACGAACGTGACCAGGACTTTCCCGTAAATGTTTTTGCCGAGGGCTTCCGCCGGGTATTTCACGTTCATTTGTACCCACCGGCGAAACTCGCCGATGTCGCCGCCGTTGAATTGCGGCGGGGTATCCACCACCAGGAACGGCTCTTCCCCGGAACCTTTGTTTTCACTGGTCTTAGTGTCCTGTGCCGTAGCAGTTATTCTGAAATCAACGGGCAGCGTATATCTCACACGCACCTTTTCGCCGCGCTGTTCGCCCGGTTTCCATTTGGGCGAAGCTGCGACGACGCGCCGCGTCTCTTCCGAGAATGCCTTGCCCGGCGTCTGAAGTATCTGGATATTGCTTACCGAGCCGTCCTTTTCGACGACGAACGACAGTACGACACGTCCCTGCTCCCCGTTCCTGAATGCCTCGGCCGGGTATTTCACATTCGCCTGCACCCACGTACGGAAGGTGTTCAGGTCGCCGTATCCGGGGTTGTCGCCCTCCTGCATCGGGAACAAGGGCATGGTTTCTGCGATCAGGAACGGCTGGTCGTCCTCCTTCTCGCCGGTTTCGCGGATGCTGCCGTCCTGCAGTTCGGCCTGTGCCGTGGCTCCCATTCTGAAATCTACGGGCAGGGTGTATTTCACGCGCACCTTCTGCCCCCGTTGTTCGCCGGGTGTCCATTTGGGCGATGCTTCGATTACGCGCAGCGCCTCCGCCGAGAGCGATCGGTCGGGTGTCTGGAGTATCTGCATATTGCTTACCGAACCGTCCTTTTCGATGACGAACGACAATATGACGCGCCCCTGGATATTGTTTTTGACGGCTTCGGCCGGATATTTCACATTTTCCTGTACCCATGCGCGGAAGGTGTTGAGGTCGCCGCCCCGGAACGAGGGCATCGTTTCTGCGATCAGGAAGGGCTGCTCGTTATCTTGCGCAAAGCTGCCGGTCATGGTCATGCCCCTCTGCTCCGATGCAGCCGGTGCGGGGCTGTATCCTTTGGTCGTTATGATTACCACGCCGTTGCGGGCTCGTTGCCCGTAGGTCGCTACGGAGGCTTGGTCTTTGAGAATCGTTATGTTTTCGATGCGGTTCGGATCGAGCTTGTTTATGAAATCGGGGGCCACCTCGATCCCGTCGACCACCCAGAGCGGGTTGCCGATCTCGGCCGAAAGCACCGGTGTCCCCGGGGTTTCGGATTCCAGCGGGATCCCGGCAAACTGACGGGCTGCCTCTCCGACCTCCAGCAGGTAGGGTTTGCAACCGACGTAGGTGACGGTGAGTATTGATCCCTGCGGGGCGGAGATTTCCGCATGTCCCGATTTATCGGTGACAACGCCCTTTTGCGTATCCTTTATCGTTATCACTGCTCCGGGCAGGGGTTCGCCGTCCTTAAGTACCGTTACGGCGACCTGTTTCTCGGTGGTTGCCGCTCCTTGGTTCGACGAGCTTGCGGCCTTGTTTTCAGTTCGGAGCAACACGACGACGGTGGCCTCCTTTTGGCTATGCTGCTTCGTATCGACCGTTGCCGGTTCGTAGCCGGGATAGCTTATCATGAGTTTGCTGCCGCCCGGGACGGCGATCTCGGCATGCCCGTCCGTATCGGTCACGATGCCCTGTGTCGTGCCTATGACCTGTACGATAGCCCCGGAGAGCGCCCCTTTGTCCTTGCTCCGAACCTCTATCGACACGCTGCGTGTCTTGTCCTTTTTTTCATCTCCGGCATTCTGTGTTTCCAGCCCGGGGGCGGTTCCTATACCTGTGCCGGCTGTCGGGGCGACGATCACTGCGGCGCGCGTAGTGAACGAAAATGCGCACAGGAGCCCTATCAGGGCAGGCAGCGTACCTGCCAGCCGGAGCAGGCTGTGCCTGCCTTTTGTCTGCGTAGTCATCATTTTAAAGCGTTTTTTAGTAAGTGAGTTACGCAGCCCGTTGGCTATTTCCGGACTATAACCGAAAAGCTGCTTGAAGATCGTTTGCATGTATTCGGCCCTGTCGTAGCCGCTCGTGAGCACGTCGCTGTCGGCCTCGAATTCCTCGGCCTCGGTCAGCCGCCGTGCGGCTATCCATACGAAGGGGTTCCACCACAGGGCGGCTTTCATGGTTTCCATGACGATCCGCTCGAGGGAGTGGCGGTGGGCTATGTGGCTCGATTCGTGGGCCAGGATCGCCCCCATTTCCGCGGCGGGGGTTGCGGCCCATATGTAGATTGTGCGGAAGAACGAGAACGAAGCGATCTCCTGCCGCGTGCGCACGATCCTGTATTTGCCCGTGCGGGTGACCTCCGCGCCGCGCCGCAGGCGCCGGATACGGAATATCTGCCACAACATGATGCCGAGAATCAGGGTTGCACCTGCCAGGTAAAGCCCCAGGCACAGATGCCCGGGCGTGATGGCGTGCGCCTCGGCGTCGGGCAGCACTTCGGCCGTCCAGTCAGCGAGGTCGGGCGCAGTTACGGTCGGGGTCGCCACGATGACCTGCCCCGGCCATACGGGGATGCGTAGCAGGGGGATCAGTGCGGCTGCGGCCGTCGAGGCAAGCAGGTACAGGCGGCACCAACGGAATTTCACCCTGCGGTCGAGCAGGATGGTGTAGGCCGCTAACAGCACGCCGCTGCATGCGAGGACTTCGAGGGCATATATGGCCAGCGTTTTCATGGTCGTAAGGGCTTGGGGCGGAGCGGGCGATTATTTGCGGGCGTTCTGCATGATTTGGAGAATCTCCTCCATCTCCGTGACCGAGATGTCCTCATGGCGCGAGAAGAACGAAACCATCTGTGCCAGCGAGCCGTCGAAATAGGACGACAGTACCGACGACATGACCCCGCGTGCGTACTCTTCGCGGCTTACGGCCGGATAGTAGCGGTGGCTTTTACCCTCGGGCGTGTGGTTGACGAAACCTTTGTTTTCGAGGATTTTGAGGAAGGTTGCGACCGTGGTGTATTTCGGGCGGGGTTCTTTTGTCTGGGCGATGATTTCGTTGACCACCGCATCGCCCAGCCTCCAGAGTATCTGCATGATCTCCTCTTCGCCGCGTGTGAGTTCCGTTAATTTCTTGTCCATATCAAAAAGCGCTTTTTTAGTTCCTGTTGCAAGTTTACTACTAAATTTTTAGATATGCAAATTTTTCTTCTAAAAAATTAGTAGAATGATGCGGGAGGGGATCGTACCTATGTTTATAAGATAAGCATTTGATTGCGGAGTATGCAGCACTGGGTCGGGACGAGGCGGCGGGAGAGTCGGGGTGGGCGGGGACTGGAACGTGGAGGGCCTGATCCGGGGGCGTCGCAGGGAGGAGGCCGCGAAGGTATGGGAGAAATGGAAGCCGGAGGCGGATGGGGGCGTGACCGTATGACGGCCTGGAGGGTGGGCGGTGCCGGATCCATAGGCGGGGGCCGTGCGGAAGTGCGGGGAGGGTGGACGAAGCCGGGGTGGGCGGAGTGGTGTGGAGCCAGGGGTGCGGCTGGGGGCAGCAGGAGGACGGAGGATTAGCGGGTTGCGGTAACCGGGGCCCGGATATGGAAATCCCCGCAGAGGGAGTGGGTGGATCGGGCAAATGGCTCTACCCGGGCAAAACTGCTGGGCGCGTAACCAGCCCCGGGCACGGGGTGGATCGGGCAAATGACCCTACGCGGCAAAAAATGCGGGGTGCGTAAAGAGCCCCGGGTATGGGGTGAGGTGTCGAACCTTACCTATTCCTTACGGGCGTTGCGGCCGGAGCTATGCTTTTCCGGCCGGCGTACTAACCCTGCCGTGCCTCTTCGTTGTCCTTCTCCGCCTTCTCGTCCTCTTCCCAGTCGAACCACGGGAATTCGTGGCGCCCGGCGAGCGAAAAACGGGTATAGGTGATCGGGAGCCCCATTTCGAGGAACCGTTTTTCGTAGGCGGTCTTGACCGACAGTACCTCGTCGGCGTAGCCCGTGCCGTAGATGTCGGCGTTCGAGACTTCGCACGGCAGGCCGTAGCGGCGCACCACCTCGTTCGTATAGCCGAAAAGATGTTTCGAATCGGTCTTGAGGTTGATCCAACCGCCCGGGGACAGTATGCGGGCGTAATATCCGAGGAAAAGCGGCGAGGTGAGGCGTTTCTTCGCCCGGCGGCTCTTGAGTTGCGGGTCGGGGAAGGTGATCCATATCTCGTCGACCTCGCCCTCGGCGAACAGGCCGTTGATAAACTCGATGCGCGTGCGCAGGAACCCCACGTTGGGCATCCTGCGGTCGGTGGCGGTTTTGGCGCCCCGCCACATGCGTGCACCCTTGATGTCGATGCCGATGAAATTGCGCGACGGGTCGCGCTCGGCCAGCGCTACGGTATATTCGCCCTTGCCGCAGCCCAATTCGAGTACGATCGGGTTGTCGTTATGGAAAAAGTCGCTGCGCCAATGCCCTTTGAGCGGGTGGTCGCAACGGAATACCTCGTCGAATTCGGGTTGTATGAAACAGTCGAAAGTCAGGTTCTCGCGGAACTTGCGGAGCTTGTCCTTGCCCATTGTTGTCTCTTATTCGCTTTTTACGATATTTATGCCGACGGCCTCGACGCCCTTCACCGGGCGGCCGGGTGTGACGGTTATGCAGTAGTCGCCCGTGCGGGCGAAACGGATGCGGCGGCGATAGGGGAGGTCAGCCTCGCGCGATAGGGCGGCCGGAGTGTGCGCGGCCGGGAGTGCGAGCCGGAAAGCCTCTTCGTGCCGGAGCGAATCGGGTGTGACGACTGCTATGCGTACCGTCAGCGTGTCTTCATCCATGCGGTCGTCGTAGCGCAGGAACAAATCCATATCACGCAGCGTCGTCGTATCGGTGTTGGTGAAGACGATGGCGGCGGGGGTGTCCCAGCCCGAGGCATTCACATCGGTCACCGCGGCTCCGTGGGGTGACACGCAGCCTGCGGCAAAGGCCGCGGTGGAAAGGAGTACTGCCCGACGGACTTTCCGGAATGCGCTGCCCGTCCGATCTCGGTATGCGGCTGTGCCGGACGCTGCCCTGCCCGACCTCGGCGTATGGAACCACGTTGTGCCGGGTTGTGTTGCGCAGGGTTGTGTCGTACAGGGCTGCATTGCTCCGGCCTGCGTGGCTGTGCTTCCCGGAATGCCGGCCGTCTGCCGAAGCGTTCCGGCTGCTGCGCGACGTGCCGCTATGTCACGTGCCCGTATCACCGTCTATTCGTTTGAACCCCCGTTGCTTCCGCTGCCGTTGTCGCTGCCCCCTTCGCGGCGTTCGCCTCCCGGACGGCGGCGGTTGCGGTTGTTTCGCCTGTTGCCACCTTCGCGGCGTTCCCCGCCATTTGTATTGCCCTCTGCGCCGTTGTTGCCTCCGTTGTTGCCGTTGCCATTGTTGCGGGGAGCTGCCTCATTGCGGTTCCCGTTGCGGCGGGCACCGCCCGTGGGGCCCCCCCCCGCCTACCTGAATCCCCAGCTCGTCGATGAGCCACTCCTCCACATTGGAGTAAAGGTCCGTCAGGCC
>OGPV01001095.1_pt1 | contig 19258 bp, 15 predicted proteins | sample 1553001 | NCBI WGS metagenome assembly OGPV01 (sample SAMEA2580268, study PRJEB22360) | human gut metagenome | biome: human gut; feature: human-associated habitat; material: faeces | place: Denmark | collected 2008/2010
ATCGTCTTTTTCTGCCATTTTTATTTTATCTGCTTTGCACAACTATAAGCTTTCTGTTAAAAATGTTTGGCTTTTCCCAATATGTCAGCTACACCTCGCCAACTATTTTACTTGGCTCTTGTGCCTTATTCTTTCTTTTTTCTCTTATGCCCTGCAGCAAAAAGAGCAGTCGCGTAGCTTCATTTCTCGCCCCTTCTGCTCTTAGCGTATATCTAATTCATGTGCATCCTCTGATATGGAATCATCTGATGCTTTATTTTGCCATCGGCCATTTTCCTTCTGGTCCTATGCTCTTTGTCTGGGTTATAATTGCCGCTCTTTGCATTTACCTTGTATGCACAATTATTGATCTTCCAAGAAGATTACTATGGTACATAGCGACACGTTTTTTTACAAGGCCGAACTAGGCTCTGTTTTATTAAGCGCTACTACTGCCTTGAAAAGATCACCGTCCGTTACTAGATGAAGTGATCCATTCTGCAGTCTCATCAGGCTCTGTGCAATTGAAAGTCCAAGACCGTTTCCGCTTGTGCTTCTGGAATTATCGCCTCTTTTAAATCGCTCAAACAACTCATCTTCTGATAGATTGAGCTGATTTTTTGAAATATTTTTCAGCGTAATCTCTACCTGATCGTGCTCTTTCACAGCCACGTCCATGTAGACGCGTGTATTTTCAAGTGCATATTTACAAATATTGCCAAGCAAATTATCGAAAACACGCCACAGCTGACTTCCATCTGCCAGAACAAAAATATCATCTGGTAATAATGAGGCAATGAGTGTCAAATTTTGTTCAGCCAGGCGCTGCTCATACTCACCTGATATCTGCGCCAGTAATACATTTAAATTACACGGTTTTAGCTCAACATGAATATTTCCGGTGGCTGCCTTTGACGCTTCGATCAGATTTTCAATCAGACGCTTTAATTTCTGCGACTGTTTTCCAAGCACCTCTGCGTATTCTTGTATATTTGGATTATCTGTCTTTTCCTTTGTGATTAGATCCGCATAATTGATAATGGAGGTAAGCGGTGTCTTGATGTCATGGGAGACATTTGTGATCAGTTCGGTACGAAGTCTCTCACTCTTTAATCGCTCCTCGACCGCCTTATTGACCCCCTCACCGATGCGGTTCAAATCTTCTCCATGTTCTCTTAACGCACCAACCATATGGCTTGTATCCACACGATACCCATCGAGTCCATCGCGAAGTGCCTCACCTGCAATTTTTAACTTATTGAAACACCAGCAAAGATACCAGAATGCGCATGGAATCAAAATGGCAAGCGCCCCACAGAGAAAAAGACGAAAGGTGGATCCCATTGTCCCCCAGTAAAAAACATCTCCACGTCCACTTGCAATTAAAATGACGATAAAGAGGAACAATAACACACTGACAATGCTGCATCCCACCATAAATGGAATGACGATTCCTGCCTTTTGTGCCGCCGTATGTACCTTCTCATAGAGAGAGCCTCTTGTAAGAAGTCCCCTGTCCTTTCGCTGAACAATATTCTCACAAAAATGCATTAACACAGCTGCACCGAGCATTCCAATATATGCATACTCTCCTAAACTGATTGACATGCAAAGAAGAAACATTTCTGCCACAAAATAAATCGCAGTGCAAATTTCAATTGGCATACCATACAGGCCATTTGGATGCTTCAACTCCTTTTTTGACTTTCTATGAGCGCGGCTTATAATAATTTTTGCTCCCTGATAAAAGAAAAATGCACATACAAGTACACACAAAAAAGCAGATGCCACACCACCAAAATTACCAAGTCCATAATAGCGCATCATATCCAACTGATACAACAGCTCACGAACAAACATAAGCGCACAAAAGCCCATTACCATGCACATCAAATAGGCTCCTATGTAAGCTGGAAACGTCGCGGCCAGTTTTTCTGGCTTTAATTTTTCTTTTAATTTTCCCATAAATACTCCTTTCCTGCCAAATTTACTCAAACTTATATCCCTGTCCCCAGACAACCTTAAAGTGTCTCGGATCTGATGGCTCTATCTCAAGTTTTTCTCGCAAGTGGCGAATATGTATAGCTACAGTTCCCTCGCTTCCTATCGGCGTATCCTTCCAAACCTCGCTGTAAATTTTTCTTGGTGAAAAGACCTGCTTGGGATGAGACATTAAAAATTTTAAGATCTCGTATTCAGTTGGAGTGAGTGATACTTCTTCGCCGTCCATTGTGACCTGCTTTGTGCGATCATCAAGCGTCACGCCTCCACAGCTAAGCACTTCTTTTTTGTTGCTGTCTTCGCTGCCTCCCAACTTATTATATCTGCGAAGTTGAGAACGCACTCTCGCTAACACCTCGATTGGATTAAATGGTTTTGTAATATAATCATCTGCACCTACATCAAGACCAAGCACCTTATCAGCATCTTCGCTTTTTGCAGTTATTAAGATAACTGGAACATTACTCTTTTCGCGTATTGCGCGAAGCGCCGTGATTCCATCCATCTCTGGCATCATGATATCAAGAAGAACAAGCGATACATCACCCTTTTTTACAAAATCAAGTGCTTCTCTTCCCGTATATGCACATAGAAGCTCATAGTTTCTGTTTGACAAGTAAATCTGAAGTGCCCTGACAATATCCTTATCATCATCGCATATTACAATCTTGTCGATTTTTTCAGCAGAGGCTGCTGTTTCTTTTTTATCTATATTAACATTATTATTCATACTCATTTTTTCAATGCCCTTTCTCTTTTCTGTCCATAGTATACAATCTTTTAGTTTAAGAATAAACAGGGAAAATCTTTAAATTTTGTTTAAGAAGGGGGCAAAAGGGCAGGCTGTAAAATAAATCAGCCTGCCCTAAATTCATTTTTTGTTTGATAAACATTTATACAAGACTGTGTTCTCTTGCTGCCTCAATTTTTCCTGTCTTATTTAAATAAATATAATAAATAATGAACAGTACCGACGTTACCACCCATGACAGCGGATAGCTGAACAAAATATTTGTGATTGTTCGATTTTGCGGAACTGCAATAAACAGCCATAAAAGACGAAGCACACACACACCGCCACATGTCATAAGCATTGGTGTGAATACAAAGCCCATGGAACGCACTGTTCCTGAAATTACCTCAATTGTGACATATGTAAAATAAATTGGTGTTAAGAAATATAAAATCTGCATTCCAATCTCAATAACCTGTGCATCTGTTGTGAATAGCATATAGACGTATCGTCCAAAGAAATGAAGAATTACACTTAATCCGATGCTTGCGCCAAGTGCCATACCTAAGCAAATCTTCATACTTTTACGAACACGATCTAGCTTTCCTGCACCGAAGTTTTGACCGGCAAATGTGGATACTGATACACCAAATGCATTCATGATCATCCAGAATACCGCATCGATCTTAGAATATGCTGTGTATGCTGCCATTGTATTGCTTCCAAGCAGATTTACATTGGACTGAATGATGATATTAGCTATGTTATACATAACTGACTGTAAACCTGCCGGGACACCGATCTGAATGATACGAATGAGCAGCATCTTATGGAAGCGAACCTTACTCCACTTCAGGCGATAGCACTCATTGGTTCTCATCAGACAGAATGTGATTAGTACTGCACTGATAAACTGGGAAAGAATCGTTGCAATTCCTACTCCCTGAACAGACATGCGAAACACTACGACAAATACAAGGTCAAGCACAATATTTACAAGACAAGAGAAAATCAAAATGTAGAGTGGTCGCTTGGAATCTCCGACAGCTCGAAGGATTGCTGCACATATATTGTAATACAGATTCGGGATCATACCGATAAAATAAATCTTGATATATGTTTCTGCAAGATCAATCACTGTATCTGGTGTCTGCATCCACTCAAGTGCTGTCCTTGCAAAAATAAATCCAATTGCACTTAAAATCGCACCGCCTGCAATGGAAAGCGCAATCGCCGTATGGACACTTCGGCTTACCATTTCCTTATCGCCTGCTCCGTAAAACTGTGCAATGATAACAGTCGCACCAGAAGAAAGTCCAATAAAGAAACCAAATAAAAGGTTAATAATCGTTCCAGTAGAACCGCCTACGGCTGCCAGCTCAAGCGAACCTGTAAAACGACCCACCACAACTGCGTCAACTGTATTATACAGTTGTTGAAAAAATGCTCCGAACAAAATCGGAAAGAAAAAGACAAGCAGCTGCTCCCATATCACACCATCTGTGATTCCCCCTGCCCTAGCTGATGAAGCAGCCTGTTTTTTCTGACTCATTTTCTTTTTTCCTCCTGTTTCACTTTGTTTTCATTATGATTTTTATTGCTTGTGTGTATAGCTCTATGGCTTGTCACTGCGCGCGGTATATTTTGTCTGTCCACTGTCTTTTGTCTTCCCATAATCAGAAAACCTGAAAATGGCAAAACTGCCTTCAGCAGATTTTCCAGCTCTGACCATGTTCCTGGTACAATCTGATGAAGCTCACGAAGCATTGCAGCCGCATTTTTTAATCCGCCTTCCTGCACCTGCGTCAATGTATCTACACCAGTCGATTCCAGTATTGAAAAGAGATCATCGACAAACTGTGTCCTTGCATTCTCATCAATATTTTCAAGCCAGTTATGAAGCGTCTCATGGAGTGAAATAGCTGATTCACTTAAGCTTGCTGATACAAAATGCGGACCCTCTATTTGCCAGCTCATCGCATCGTGCTGAAGGATTCCCTTAGCTATACTTTTTATGACTTGCGGTTCTACAGGATTTTCAAGAAGCATTCCTATGATGGATGAATCTGGAATATAGCGATGGATTCGATTTTGAATTTTCTTATATGAATCACTCGTCACAAACTCATGCACAAATCCGGGACCATCATTACTATATACATCTGTAATGCGTTCCTGCACCTCTATTTTACAGGCTGCTGCTGCATATACTGCCAAATTGCCGCCTTTTGAATGACCGCTTACGCGAATAGGGGATGTACCAACACCAAATCTGTTCAAATATTCTGATGCCAACTTTTGGGCTGGCACTTCGCCAAGGCCTAGATTAAAATCCTCTTTCCATGCCACAATATTGTCATCCGTTCCCCGGAAGCAAAAATTTTTTGAGCCATCCGAAAGATCAAGCTGTACGGCAGAAAATTGAAGCTCCAACTGTGGATTAACCATATTGACATAATTTGAAATGATAGATGTGCGGTAGCGGTTCGACTGTGCCATCATTTTTACTATATACGGCGCCAGTCTCGTAAATGACTTGTCTGCCGCAAGTTCTTCTTCGCTGTGAAGCACAAAAAATCGCCTTGAAACCTCCTCAAGTGTCACTTGCTCTTCGCCAGCACCAACAGACAGTCCCTCAAGATTCACATATGCCACATATGACAAAAGCAAATTATCTACCTCGTTGAAAGCATCCTGCGAAAATGTCAGATCACCCCTCCATTTCAAATAATCCATAATATTTCCCATTGTTTCACCCGCTTTCCAAAATAGGTTTACAACAAAAAAACAAACCGCTGCGATATAAGAGAAGTATACCTCAGCGGTCTTGTAAAATCAATGGATTATTCTATTATACCTAATGTTGTTTTTCTCTGCGTTACTGTTCACGCGTCATATGCCTTTTCGTAAACTTTGCAGTTAGAAAAACCTCACTCTTAAGATCTTTTGCAGTCTCTTTGAGCACACCTGGGCTGCCAGTCCAGTAAAGAAACCTGTGATCATTGCGCTGAGCATCAAAACAGGTAAATATGCTACTACGCTTATAGAATGTGTAATCACAATGGCAGCCAAAATTTGTCCGATATTATGGGCAGCAGCTCCGCACATGCTTATCAGCACAAGAAACTTTTTCTTAAGGAGCGCACTAATAAGGCTCATGACAAGCCAACACAGAATACCGCCAGACAAACTATAAAAAAATGAAATCATCTGTCCGCCAAACATGCTTCCAAGAAGGATTCGCACGATCAGCACAAATACTGCTTCCTTTGGTCCATATAAAACCAGTACAAGAAGTGTTACGATATTGGCTAGTCCAAGCTTGATTCCTGGAATTGGTACAATTGGACCGATCATGGATTCTGCTGTAAAGATTGTAAGCGCAATCACTGAAAACATTGCAAGCGCTGTCATCTTTTTTATATCCATTTTATTTGCTTTCTCTGCTTTATTCCTTTTATCTTTTTTCTTTGTTTCCATTTTTGTTTATTCTTTCTTATTTTACATAAAATCAGGCAGCTGCCACATATATTAAGTCTCCACACGATGCGCTACGCAACTCCTATGGACGTGGTACTCTGTCTAATTTGATAGAAGTTACATATCACATATTGACTTCATTTACTCTAGTATGTCAGCACATCAAATTCATAATCCGTGCCCTCTTCTGGTGCTGCCGTGATCACAAGATGATTTGGCAGACACACAATCGGAAGAGAACCTTTTCCTCTCCACACGGTATGCATACAAATCTTATCCGGGCAGCTCGCACCGCTCACATGAATCCCGTCTTTGTCTACAGTAATCTCATTCCAATTTTCACCATCTTCAATGCGAAATGTCTCTTCATGATCAGTTGAAATAATTTTAATTAATGTGCCATTCTGATAAATTGCTGCGCTTGCCGCTTCTTGCTTTGCCAGAAATTGGTGCGCAGTCCAGACCGCAGACAATATAAATATCAAACTTAGTATTGAAGCGATTATAATTGCTCGTTTCTTTTCTCTCATTCTTCCACCTGTTCATACGAGGAATCTGTCAATGTAAACATATCTTTTAATCCATCTGTTACAATTACCTCTTTATCCTCGGTTACAAACACAGCCTCTGCCTGATAAGTCTCTAACAGCGGCCGGCTGTCTTCATAACCAAGCACAAAGCATGCAGTAGACAGACCATCGCTCAGCCATCCTTTTTCACAGACAATTGTGACAGAGATTAGTCCGCTATCTGCCGGATATCCTGTCTTTGGATCTAAAATATGATGATAGCGCACTCCATCTTCAATCACATATTTTTCGTAATCTCCTGATGTAGATATACTGCATGTTTTATCAATCGTTAGTGAACCAAGATACGATTCACCATCTTCATTGCGTGGATTTGCAATGCCGATCTTCCATGATTTTCCATCTGGCTTTTTTCCATAAGTCAAAATACTTCCGCCAACGGATACCACTGCTGCGTCAGCATCTGCCTCTTCTAACATTTTTCGTGCTTCATCACATCCTATTCCTTTTCCGACTGCTCCAAGATCAATCTGCACACCATCTTTTAAAAACACTTCACCGTCACCCATACTTATTTTTTCCCAGCCAGTCTCTAAAAGAAGCTCTGTCAGTTCGCTTTTTGATGGAATATAGGGATTGTCACTTTCCAGATTCCAAAGTTGCGATACGCGGCCTAATGTCGGATCGAATGCACCACTGCTTTTTCTTGCAAGATCAAGCACATTTTCCAGATAGCCATATGTCCACTTTGATGGCATAACAGGCTCGTTCTCTGATGCATTTTCATTGATATTTGCAATATCGCTGCCTTCAATGCGCCATGATAAATATTTGTTTTCAATATCAGAAAGCATGTCCATAATATCTTTTGCAGTTCCATCCGAACCATAAACACGGACGCTGCAGTCTGTTCCCATTGCAGTATCTGTTATGCTCTCGCTATTAGTCTTATCAGCCCAAACAAGCTGTGTGCCAATGCATGAACAGACCATAACACAAGTTATTTTCAAAAGATTAGCAAAACTTTTCTTTCGATTCATGAAAATCTTCCTTTCTCTCATTGGTTGCTGTTCTATATTCTACAAAAGGCTGGCTACGAGTCATATGGCAGCCAGCCTTTTGCTTACTATCTACTATTTCAAATTGTTTTATTACTGTGCTGTTACAGTTCCCTTTACAGACGGATATCCAGTTGCTTCTAACTCAATCTCATAGGAATCACTTCCGTCAAATACCTTAACATTTCCATCCTGACCTTCGATTTCAGCATCCATATTTATGCTTCCATCCTCATTGAATAAGATACCTGCAATGCCCTTTGCCTTTACTGGCTCACCATTTACAACAACACTTGTTACCTGTGCCGCATAATCTGCGCCAGTAAGCCCCTGCTCATTATCTGAGATTACAACAGCATTATTTTCGATAGAAACACTGCCTTCCTCTAAACCAGACTCAACAAGTGTGCTTGACTTCTTGCTTGCATACTTGTCATCTGAGAATGTAACTGTGTAGCTACCTGGCTTTAAATCACCGCTCAGAGTAATTACATTGTCATCTACACTGTAAAGTCCATCTTCTACGGCAGTACGTCCTGCTGCGACAGCCTCTACACTATAATCACTGTCATCTGGTGTTGTATATGTGATATTGATTGCAGTGCCATCCTTCTGATAAGTAACACTCTCATCTATTGTAATGGAATATTCTTCTCCAAGAAGCTCCTTGCAGTACAGATCAGTCTCAATAGAGATATCATCCTGGTCTGCTAACATATATGTTACCTTTGTGATTGTCTTTCCCTGAATATCAGCAAAACGCTGCCATGACGGTGTATTTCCATGTGGCTCAGTCATCTCTTCTGCCGCAAACGCAATCTCATTTGCACGCAGCCATAAATTATCCAAATGCTCAAGACCATAAATTTCTCCGTCAGATGTTTCAAGTAGTGCACCCTGAATATCAGCAGATTCAATCTCAAGACCGTCAAAGTCGATTTGATAATTTCCCCATGTTGAAACTGTTGCAAAGGAAACTGTTACATTTTCTGCCTCATTAGTTGTTCCAATTGTCTGGCTTAATGTACCATCAGAATTGATTACCTTATATTCAGCCGGAACTTCTTCTGAAACTTCTTCGAGTGATGATACTAACTCAACAAGTGGGTTGCTGCACTCAGTACCAGCTTCGATTGCTGCCTTTACATCGTCATACAATGTCTTTGGAATTGCCACATTTACACTGGATGGTCCTAAAATATCGGTTCCATCGCCATTCTGCTCAAAATAGCTTTTTTCAAAACGCTGAGATTTCTGGCTTGTCGCAGAAGTAACGGAATCATAAATACCTTCCTCACGAAGACCTGCTGCTGTTACCTTATCCTCTGCATCATACTGACCTGCGGCTGCATCTTCAAGTGCCTCTGGCTGTACATGATTGATTTCTCCATAATAAAAATCTGCATATGGAACATTAATCTTACCAAAGTAATATTCACTTGTCTCAATGCTTACTGTTTGTGCCTCATCCTCTGCACCAGAAGCTTCCTCTGTCTGTACCTCGCTTGTTGCCGGTGTGCTCTCACTTTTTAAAACTCCTCCAAAAGCGCTCATATTTCCTGCTGCCAAGGTACTTGCCGCCAACACAGCTAATGCCATTTTTGTTCTCATAAATGATATCTCCTTTAATTTTTTATTGCCGATGGCAGTTAGTATATTCTAACACAATCATAAAAATCAACACCCTTATTGAGAAAAAAAGACTATTTATATAAAAACAGCAATTTGACGTTTTTCATATGTTTTATTGTGAACTCTAGTTAGTCATTTCTAACAATTTTTAATTATGCTTTTCCTTTTATACGAACTGTCTTTCTTCATTTTTGTCTATTTCTTGTTAGTTTGTACTAACTCAATGTCTTTTTTTCGTCTTTTTTGCGCTTCCTGTTTGCTTGTGATGTATTTTTTCTTATGTTACACTACATTTATGATACAAATGTCAAAAGCTCTTAAAGCCAATGCAAGCTCGCTTACAAGATAATTTTGATCTCTTGGTCATATAACATCTCATATAAATCGTATAAACGGAGGTAATCAAATATCTATGTTGTTTATTTTTTCACTGATCATCGCATCAATCTTTGCACTGACTGCAAAATCCACGATCAAACGTCATCCGTATCCCTGGTACATAGGTGCACTTGCGCTTACACTTTTTATATCACTATTTCCTTTTTCAAGGAATCTGCCAGAGGCTGTCACTTTCCTTCTTGATCTATTTCGCCGCGGTGCCCTTTCATGCGCACTCTGGTGTATTGTTATGTGGACAGGTGCCTTCTCTAACGGTTCTTGGCTAATTAAGCGACTTATGCCAGTGCGCGGTGAGCTTTCTATCTTTGCCGCAATGCTGACGCTTGGTCACAACATTGGCTATGGAAGAACTTATTTCGTGCGTTTCTTTACCAATGCATCCGCACTTCCTGCCAATCAATTCACTGCCTGCATCATCACAATTATTCTTCTTATCATTATGATTCCGCTTACTATCCTTTCTTTTCCAAAGATTCGTAAGCGTATGAAAGCAAAAAAGTGGAAGCAGATCCAGCGCTTTGCCTACCTGTTTTATGCGCTGCTCTACCTCCACATTATGCTATTATTTATTCCGCTTGCCAAAGATGGCAAGGATGGCTACTATTTTTCTGTAATTGTTTACACGGCAATTTTCCTTGGATATGCAATCTGTCGAATACGCAAATGGTATTTCCTAAAGAAAAAGCCAGAACACCGCCGCGAATTTACATCCATTTGCTTTGGTGTATTTCTTGCTGTTATGGTTATTATCTGTGCCGTTTCAAGCCCAAATGATACTATAGCTGATGGCAATTCAAATACAGAAATTGCTGAAAATACAACTATCGAATCTGAGCCTATTTCAAAAGAAGATTCTCAGTCTTTTGATGACACTGCTCTCACCGATGGCGTTTATGAGGGAAAAGCCTACGGCTATGATGGCGCTGTAAAGGCAACAGTCACAATCAAGGACGGCAAAATCACTGATATCTCCTGCAGCAGTGCCGAGAGCGACCTGTGGTACTTCGATAAATGCAAAGACAAGGTTGTTTCTGAAATTCTTGAAGCACAAAATACCGATGTTGATGCAGTTTCCGGTGCAACCTACAGCTCAAATGGAATCAAAAAAGCTGTGCTTGATGCATTAAAACAGGCTGGATTCCCAACAAACTAATTAGGCGCATAAAGTAAATCAAAATAATAATAATGGGGCAAGAATTAAAAAAATTCTCTGCCCCACTGTTTTTATTGCTTATTCAATTGCTGCCAATGCCTGTGCCAAATCTGCAATCAGATCTTTCTTATCTTCCAGTCCGCAAGAAATACGAACCAGTCCTGCCGGAACACCAGCTGCTGCTAACTGCTCGTCGTTCATCTGGCGATGTGTGGATGTTGCTGGGTTTAAGCAGCAGGTACGTGCATCTGCAACATGTGTCTCGATTGCTGCAAGCTTTAAGTGCTTCATAAATGTCTCTGCTGCTGCACGGCCACCCTTTAACTCAAATGAAACGACACCGCATCCTCCATTTGGAAGATACTTCTTTGCGCGCTCATAGTACTTGTCTGTAGGCAGTCCCGGATAATTTACATAAGCAACCTGCGGCTGTGCCTGTAAAAACTCTGCTACGGCCTGTCCATTTTCAACGTGACGCGGCATTCTTACGTGAAGTGACTCCAGACCAAGATTTAAGATAAATGCATTCTGTGGAGACTGGATACATCCAAGGTCACGCATCAGCTGAGATGTACACTTTGTTATAAAAGCACCGCCCATGCCAAATTTCTCTGCATATGTAACTCCATGATAAGATTCATCAGGTGTACACAGACCTGGGAATTTGTCTGCATGAGCCATCCAGTCAAAATGACCGCCATCTACAATTGCACCGCCAAGTGCCGCACCATGTCCATCCATATATTTTGTTGTGGAATGTGTTACGATATCTGCACCCCACTCGATTGGACGGCAGTTTACCGGAGTCGGGAATGTGTTATCCACAATTAACGGAACGCCATGTGCATGAGCGGCCTTTGCAAACTTTTCAATATCAAGAACTGTCAGTGCCGGATTTGCGATAGTCTCACCAAATACAGCTCTGGTATCTTCTGTAAATGCTGCATTTAATTCTTCCTCTGTACAATCAGGAGAAACAAAAGTAGCACGAATACCCATCTTTGCCAGTGTTACAGCAATCAGGTTATAAGTTCCGCCATAAATAGATGAAGAAGCTACGATATGACTGCCGCACTCACAAATATTAAACAGAGCAAAAAAGTTTGCTGCCTGTCCTGATGAAGTCAGCATTGCTGCTGCACCGCCTTCAAGTTCTGCAATCTTTGCTGCAACATAGTCATTTGTTGGGTTCTGCAGACGGCTGTAAAAATAACCAGATGCTTCCAAATCAAATAACTTGCCCATATCCTCACTCGTATCATACTTAAATGTCGTAGACTGAATAATCGGAATCTGACGCGGTTCTCCATTTCCCGGCGTATAGCCTGCCTGCACACATTTGGTATTTAACGTATAATCACTCACTGTTTTGCCCTCCATATATTGTCATTTTTTTCAACTGTCCCTATAATACCATATATGACTAGAAAATTCTAGTATTATCTGTAGGATTCATCCCAACATATCTCTAAACCAAGCATCCTCCAACATATTATAAACATGCTCATTTGGTGTGCCTGCCCAAAGCTTATCTGCCGAAAAATATGTTTGATTGCTCTTTCCCATCATTTTTTTCGCAAATGCTCCTATTGCACGCGATCTTGACTGTCCGGCATAGCAGTGAATTAACAGCGTATCTACATCCATATGACTGCGAATAAATGCGATAACAGAATCTGCCATATTTTCATCAAACAATACAGCACCTTTTGTTTCCTTCACCACATCATCAAAATATAAAGTAAGAACGCCTTTACAAAATTTATTTTCTGCAAAGGTGACACCAAAACCACCCGTGTGAGTATCCTGAATTGAAATGACTGCATATGTATCTTTTCTTTTTGCGTCCTCCTCACATCCTGCCGGATAATAATGATCCATCACAAAATCAAAAGCTTCATTTAATGACTTAACTAATATTCGTCTCATATGCACTCCTCCCAAAAATCACCTAGTCTAATGTTAGATACTTACTAACGTCTCCCACTCTATGCTCTGCTTTGGTGCAAATGTCTCTAGATCCAGATACTTATAAATTGATCTAAGAAGCGCTTTTCCTTCTGGATACTGCTGCAAATCCTGAAGTCCAAGTGTGGAATAGAGAAGTTTTCCATTTCCGACGCGGCACTCAAACAGCTGCGCCATTGGTCTTAAAAATGCATAGCTGTCCATTTCTGTAATAATAGCGTCAAATGGCTGTTTTACTGTATCTGGCAGTATAACAGCTCTTTGATTTGCCATTGGCCACCACTGCCAATTTGTATGGCTCTCTGTCGGAAACTCCTTAAACAATGGATGATCTTTTTGAATCAGCTGTCCCATCGCACCTTCCTGTCTTCCAAACGTTCCAACTGACCAGAAATCTGTTGAGAATTGAGCACGAATTGAATTATGGAAGGAGCTTTCCTCTGACTTTGGCGAATAATACACTATACCGCCGTTCAAGCACCTTCTTTGCCTGCAAATCCAACTTAGTTGTCTCATAAACGCTTTCTGGGCATTTTGGCATTTCATTCTTATAAATCCAAATCGGATATGAATTAACTGCATCTGCAATCTTAACAGTAAGATCACAGCGAACTGGTGCTGTAATTTTATTATTCAGTTCAATCTTTAATGTTCCAGCTTTGCTAAGTGTTCCCTTTGGGCATGAAACAGCGCTCATATGACCACTCTTTACAGCGACCTTTCTCACACTATCTAATTCTTCATTCGGCATATATGCCCACAATGTCCACTCCAGATCTCCAGCACAGTCTGTCTTTCCATAATTGGCTATCTGCACATCTGCACAAAGTGTCTCACCCTCTTCATAAGTATACTTTTCAAGACCAACTAATACAAGCTGTTCTTTAAAGAAAGCTCTAAATTTTTCTGGTTTTGCAAAATCAAATGGCTTTGGCTCTAAATGTGAATCAAGCATTCCCACAAGAGCAGTTCCCTGTCCTGGAAAATCCTGCAATCCAAGAAGTGAAATACCAGACAGATCTTTTGTGCGCATCGCAGCTTCGATCTCCTCTCGGTAACAAAGCCTTGAGAGTTCTCCAGTTGCCTCAACGTACTTCTTCCAAACAGGCTCTAATCCCTTTTCGCGAACCATACGCTGAATACGTCTATAATTTGCTGGATCAGAAATTCCCTTAAAATGTGCAAGCTCATCAAAATCAGGAAGCACTTCAAACTGACCAACTTCAAAGCTAAACACTGGCTTTTTATACTGCTCTCTAATCTTTCTTAAGGTTTCATCAAAGTTTGTCTTCGCATTTGGATACTGATTGTTGATGTAGCCCTTAATGTTAACCTTTGCCAGCTTTCCATTTGCCTTTTCATAAGCATCAACTTTGGCTGCTTCCTCTGGTGTCTCTGGATTTCCTGCAAGCGTTCCTCTTATTCTGTAATTATAAAAGCTTTGTGATGCATAGAAATCACTCTCTTCATCGCATCCTTCATTTCCATAATGCGCATTTGACGCATTAGCATAAAGTCTTGTCGGATCCTGTTTTTTTGCATCCTGCAGCATCTTATGCATTCTGCTTGTGCCAAGCGCTCCGCAATGAAGCTCATTTCCAAATGTCAGCATGACAAAAGATGGATGATTGGCAAGTGTTTTAATAATCTGGCGCAGTTCCTTTTGATAATACGAGAAACTTTCATCAAATTCAAATGCATGCTTTGGATCCCAATGTGAAAGCTCCGGTTGCATCAAAATGCCCATCTCATCAGCTGCAAAAAATGCTGCCTCTGGCGGACAATGCGAATGAAAACGCACCATATTGATGCCATAATCTTTATATGTCTGTAAAATATTCTTCCACGCTTCCTTTTCCATTGGAATATAGCCTGTCTCTGGAAATTCTGCACAGTTTGCCTCACTTCGAAGGAAAATTCTTCTGCCGTTTAATGACAGATGACCATATCCATCATCACCAAATGTGCGAATGCCAAAGCTAACAGTCTTTTCATCTTCTTTTTGATTTATTTCACTTTCAGATGACTGCAAATCATTTTTATATAGTGCAGCTGTCAGTTCATATAACTTTCCATCATATTCATCCCAGTTTGCTGCTGACGATGAAATAAGTAAATCCTCTGCCACAATTGTTTTTCTGGAATTTGAAGTCATTACACTAATTTTTTGCTCATAGTCCTGCAAAAGTACACTGCTTTTTAAAACAAGCACGCCTTCAAATGGTTCACCATATGTATCAAGATCTATCTCTGCGCGAAGCTTTCCTCCATCCTTAGGGTACACGCGTACCTGCGATAAAAAGATCGGATTTTCCTCACGAAGACGAATATAACCAAGAAGTCCATTCCAATTTGTCTGTGTCTCATCTGTTGCTGCCGATGAATAGACAATAGCATCGTGCGGTAGACCTGGATAACTGTTATCTGACTCAACGCAAAGTCTATGAATGCCTTCATGACCAGTAAGTTCAAATACATGCGGTGTGCTTATTGTCTGTTCCTCGTATGATGATATTTCCTCGCCGTCTAAATAAACACGCACACATCTGGCTCGCTCAATCTCAAAGAAAGTGCGACATTTATCTGCTGGTGCAATCGTAATTTCCTGCTCAAAATATGCCGGGCCTTCATACGTATGCTTTCTTGTAAATCGTGTTGCTATCACATCATCATCAAAACTCTGCGCAGTTGTCTCATCTGGATGACATGAGTTGTCGAGCCGATCTTCATGACCGACTCCAAACTCATCAAGTGTTCCTGGCAGATATACCATTTTATTTAGAGAAGTTTCCTTCTCTCCCGGCAGCATAAGCTGCCAGGGTTTTGTTGTTAAATCTACTAGTCTCATGATTTTCCTCGCTTTTTGCTTAACATTTATTGTTTCTGATATAGTGTTGCCATCATATGAGACGGCTCTATTTCAAGCGCCTCATTTAAAAATTCTGCTGCCTTTTCGCGGTTTTGCAATCCAATATTTCCAAGTGCCATCAGATAACAGCAGTGTGCACGATTTTTCTTTGTATAATCCTCATCAAAAATCAGAAAATCTGGAAGTGATACAGCAAAGTATTCAATCTTGCCCTCATCATTTAAATGCTGCTCACCGTAATCAATCAGACGATAAAAACGTGATTTTGCCTCTCTTGTTTTTCCTAATTTTTCAAATGCAAGTCCCTGATAGAGAATCATATCAGCCGGCTGATCATTATAGTACATAGCACCCGCTGGTTCATCTGTTCCAATCGTCGCAGTTTCAAAACATGTTTTTGCTTCATCATGTTTTCCCTGTGCTTCAAGCGCAAGTCCAAGATGATAAAACAGATGATTATCCTTTGTTCCCTCTAGCTTGCCTTCTCCAAGATTTTCTGGATATACAAGTGCTTTTTTAAGCAACTTCTCTGCCTGTTCATATTTTTCTGATGCCAAGCACTGTTTTGCCATCTCGAGTAAGGAAATAGTATACTGCGTTGTAATCTTTCCTTCGCCGCCCTCCCACGGATGGAAACGGCGTCCCATAATGCAGCGATAAGCGCGTTCATATTCTCCGCACATATTCATAAGAGTAATATATTCAATATACAAATCATCACGGCTCTCTGCAAGAGATGGATCTTCATCATATTTTGCTAAACGCTCTTTGAAGCTATATCCAAGCTTTTTGTAAAGCTGATCTAATTCAAGGAAAATACGGGCATCCTTGCGGTTTAATGAAAATGCTTTCTCTAGTTCACACTTAGCTGCCTTAGAATCACCCATCTTGTTATAATAAGCCAGTGCAAGGTTTCTATGAACGATTGAAAATGTGTCATCTGCCTTCTCAGACATTTCCCACAATTCAACAGATTTCTTCCACTGTAATTTATCATAGAAAAGATTGCCCAGGTAATAAGGCGCCTTCTTTTTGCAGCCATTTTCAATCGCAAATGTAAGTACAGCAATATCATCAAGCTTATTCGGGAAGCAATAATCGAAAGCACAGCTTTCTGCCTTCTCAAGTGACTTCTTTGCTGCCTCATCTTCAACCATTTTTTCTTCATAATAAGCTGCATAATAATACAGCATCGGATATTTCTTTGTACACTGCTTTAAAACTAAAACAGCGTCCTCATATGCGCCCCACTGCGCAAAATCTCTTGCTGTCATCAAATAATTTTCCTGGAAATTACGCATCAGTCCATTCAAGTCATCAAGCATTTTCTGCTTCTTTTCTGAATCATTCTCTGCCTTTATTGCCTCAAAACCAGATACAAAATCAAATGGATCAAGTTCTAAATTATCCTCAATCATACGAGCTGCAGCCTTTTCTTTTCCAAGCTTTGCAAGAAGCCATGCACGTAATCCTCTTGCCTTAATATTATGCGCATTCTTAACAAGTGAGCGATCAATGTGCTCAAGCGCAGTTTCAAATTGACCTTTCTTTGCCGCAAGCGCTGCCATATAATAGAATGACATTTCCTGCTGTTCATTGCTCCATGCTGCCTTATAAAAAGCATCATAAGCCTCATCTTCTCTTCCAAGGTAGCACAAATCAAGTCCCAACAGATAATATGCTTCGCTGTTGTATGGATTAGGATTCTTCCAGGTCAGGCGCTTAATAGCTGTTCTAAAATAAGGTTCTGCCTCCTTAAATAAACCTCTTCTCATCAAGAGCATACCATATGCATTGTTAATGCGAATATCATCTGGATCACGCTTTAATCCCTCTAAATAATAAGGATCAGGTCTCCATGTTGCATGACGGTACTGTTCAATATGCTGTCCCGTTAAATACAGTTCCTCATTTGTCATGATCTTTGACGGTTCATCTGCTGCCTTTGCCGGATCTGGAAGCTTTGGAATTTCTTCCTTCTCTGGCTGGTATGCAATTAAGCTTCTGCCATCTGCACAAACTTCAACTTTCAGATCTTCTTCCTGCGTATCATCTGGCAGTACTACACTCTTTTCAAAAATGTCAACAGGAGAAATCATTGCGCTCTCATCACACAACACGCCGTCTTTTCCTGTCAGAATAATTCTTGCTTTTTCATATACAGCTGTTGCATAGACAATAATCTTTGCAGTCTTCTTTCCAGTTGCTGCATCATTTGCTGCCGAGAGTGAAACAGCAGCTTCCTTTGATGCGTTCTTTACCTGTCCAACTTCCTTGTATGGCATAAAATACTGTGTAAATGTTTTCTCCTCAAACGGCTTTAACCATGTAAAATCAGGCTGATTATCTGTAAACATACCTGTCATCAGCTCTACATATGGACCATCCTCATCAGTCAGGTTGCGATCCCATGCCTTTCCAAAATCGCCGCAGCCCCAGGTCCACTGCTTCTTTCCCGGTGAAACATGATGGTCTGCCACATGCAAAATACCTGCATGCTTTCCATAGTCATAGCCTCCGACAAAATCATACTTTGACTTTTCTGCCATGTAAGAAGTCGGTACTGGAATATTCTTGTAACGAGAAATATCTACGCCTTCGCTGTAATCCTTCTTATAATAAACACCTGTCGCGATTGGGAAACGAGAAACATCTCTCTTTCCATGATCCATAACAGCGTGAACATCTGGTGGGAAAATGGACTGTGTGTTGTCATTAACAGGAACTGCTGGATTTGCCCACCAAAGAAATGTCTGCGGAAGTGATGTGCGGTTATACAGCTGTCCCTTGATTTCAATATAAGCTTTTCCCGGGTATACGCTAATTCTCATAAGTCCCTTTGTTCCATACATCTGATCCACGTCATGACATAAAACAGAAACGCTTCCATCCTCATTTTCTTGAATTTCATAATCAACTGGAAGAAATGTTGTCGGACGATGATGCTGCGGCCAGTTAAATTCAATACCTCCTGAAATCCACGGTCCCGTCAAACCAACAAGTGCCGGCTTGATCACCTGGTTATAGTAAACAAAGTCATAATCATTTGTTTTATCATATGCCCTCTGGATTCGTCCGCCAAGCTCTGGAAGAACCATAACCTTAATGTACTCATTTTCCAGCCATACTGCCGTATATTCCTTATCCTTCTTCTCATCACTTATTTTTTCAATCGTCGGATACGGGTATACCTTTCCGCAGCTTCCCTGATACACACGTTTTTCCAGAAAAATCGGATTCTTCTCCGCCTCTCCAATCTCATATGTAGGAATCATGACTTTTTCTGCCCATACACTTGCCTTTTGCATAATTGCCTCCTGTTTCGCTATTATTTTCTGTTATTATTTATTTGCTTGAATCTTTCTATCATTTTCAATATTGTTTTTTTACTTTCAATATTTACTTTTACTATACTACTGTTTTGCTTGAAATACATTATCTTTCGTTGCGGTTGTG
>OGPV01001117.1_pt1 | contig 19103 bp, 18 predicted proteins | sample 1553001 | NCBI WGS metagenome assembly OGPV01 (sample SAMEA2580268, study PRJEB22360) | human gut metagenome | biome: human gut; feature: human-associated habitat; material: faeces | place: Denmark | collected 2008/2010
TACTGATATGTTAATAAATTTTATGTTTGCCACATTTTATATTGCTACACTATTTGTAATTGCAAAAATAGATAAAAAAGAGCATAGAATAGATAAAAAAATGATATTATTAGGATTTTTATTAATGGCAATATACATGATATATACATATATTGCCGACAAGAATAAAACAGTATATGGATACATTATATATTTATTTATAATCTGCATATTAATAATAGCAGATACCATATATATGAAGAGAAAAGCAAAACAAAGCTATACATTAAACATATTAATGTTATCTATGATAATGATATTATTTACATATGAAGGTGTATTTTTCTTCACAGTAAATTATACTTTGCTAATTATAGGGTTTAAATTGCTAATAAGCAAAATAGCAAATAAAAAAACAAGATATGTAAAAACAGATAAAAAAACACAATTACAGATTCCTATAGCTTATTATATGTGTATTGCAAATATAATAATGCTTTTAATAACAAATTATTATATATTTTATTATATGTAAAAAAGGAATGAAAAAGATGAAAATTGGTGTAGATATAGGTGGAAGTCATGTTGCAATCGGAATAGTAAATAAAGACAAAATAATAAATAAAACAGAAGTAGAAATAAGTAGTAATATTATTGAAATAGAGGAATTTATAACCCAATATATTGTAAACTATATAGAAGAAGTAAAGAAAAAGGAAAGCGTAGAATTAATAGGAATAGCAACCCCTGGCAATGCTAAAAATGGTATTATATATGAGATTGTAAATTTGGGAATAAAAGAATTTAATATAACTAAAGAATTGCAACAATATTATAATGTACCAATACTTGTTAGGAATGATGCAAAATGCGCAGCAATGGCGGAAAAAATATATGGAAGTCTAAAAACATATCAAGATGCCGTATTTTTGTGTTTGGGTACAGGAATAGGAGCAGGAGTTTTTCTAGATAATAAATTATTAGTACCTAAAAAAAATACGGGATTTGAAATAGGACATATGATAATAGAAAAACATGGAAAACAGTGCAATTGCGGTAAATATGGATGTTTTGAGACATATTGTTCTATAAAAAGATTTAAACAAAACATAAGAAAAATATTAAAACTGGAAGAGGAAATTGAAGGAAAAGAACTATTGACAATCATAGAAGAAAACGAAGAAAATACGAAAGTAAAAAAAGAGATAAATGAATATATACAAAACCTAATAATTGGTTTATCAAACATAATAGACTTATTTGAGCCACAAGCCATAGCTATAGGAGGTGGATTTGTATATTACAAAAACATATTATATAATAAACTTTTAGAGGAGTATTACAATAAAAAATATGTATTTAATAAAGAATTTATGCCAGAAATAAAATTAGCCAGCTTAGGAAATGATGCAGGAATTATAGGCTCTGTTATAGATTTAAAATAACATTTTGAAAGGAACATAATAAAAATGAATTTATCAAATAAAAACATTGTTCATGTAAAAACGGATAATGTGGAATATATACAATTTAAAAGATTGCTAGAATATAAAAACATTGCCCATTGCTACACATTGAAAAGTGATGGGCAATTGAACTTTAAAACAGAAAATAATCCAATAATGTTGAAAAGCTACGAGAATATTTCTAAGGAATTAGAATTTACAGATATTATAAAACCTATGCAAAAACATACAGATAATGTTTTGACAATACAAGGTAAGCAAGAATTAGACGGAGTTGATGGATTAATAACTAATATCAAAAATGTAACGTTGGCTACTACTTCAGCTGATTGTATATCTTTGCTTTTCTATGATCCAAATAAAAATGTAATAGCAAATGCTCACTCAGGATGGAGGGGAACAGAAAAGGGAATATCTAAAATAACAGTAGAAAAAATGATGAATGAATTTAAATGCAATCCAGAAGATATCATTTGCTGTATTTGTCCAAGCATAAGAAGGTGTCATTTTGAGGTTGATACAGATGTAAAAGATATATTTTATAATAAATATAGTAATTTGCCAGAAATTAATGATATAATAAAAAAAGACCATGAACGTAATAAGTATTATATAGATACTGTATTAATAAATAAATGCATATTGAAAAAGTTGGGATTAATAGAAGAAAATATAATAGACAGCAATATATGCACAGTATGTAATAGCAATTTGCTACACTCATATAGAAAAGCTGGAGAAAATTCTGGAAGGAATATGGCAATAATCGAAATAAAAAAATAGAAAGAGACGAAGAAAATGTATGATAATTGGGAAGACTTAGAAAAAAGTATTTTAGAATGTAAAAAATGCAGATTATGCACAAATAGAACCAATATTGTATTTGGACAAGGAAATAAAAAGGCTAGGTTAATGTTTATTGGAGAAGGACCAGGGGCAGATGAAGATAAGCAAGGAATTCCATTTGTTGGAAAAGCGGGGCAACTTATGAATAATGCGTTTCAAGCATTAGAGATTAATAGAGAAGATGTATATATAGCTAATATAGTAAAGTGTAGACCACCATCAAATAGAGTACCAGAAGATGATGAAGCACAAACGTGTTTAAATTATTTAAGAAATCAAGTAATACTAATAAAACCAAAAATTATAGTGTTATTAGGAAGTACAGCATTAAAGAATATATTAGGAAAAGAGTATGGAATAACTGCGGTACGTGGAAATTGGATGGAGAAAAACGGCATTAAATATATGCCAACATGGCATCCGGCAGCTCTATTAAGAGATGAAAACAAAAAAATAGAATTCTGGCAAGATTTAAAAGAAGTTAAAAAATATATAGACAATAATATAGACTGGGAAGGGAAGAATTAAAAAATGGAAGCTGAATTAAAAGAAAAGGTAGAACAATGTTTGAACTGTAAAGTAAAACCATGTACTAAAGGTTGTCCATTAGAAAATAATATACCAGCCTTTATAGAAAAAGTAAAACAAGACAAGCTTGAAGAAGCATATGAAATACTTTCAGAAACAACTGTATTGCCAGCAATATGTGGAAGAATTTGTCCACATTATAAGCAATGTATGGGGAAATGTGTTCGCGGAATAAAGGGACAACCTGTAAATATAGGCGATATAGAAAAATACATAGGAGATATGTCAATTAAAAATAATTACAAACTTCCTAACTGTGAACAAGAAAGAAATGAAAAAATCGCAATAATTGGAAGCGGACCTGCAGGCCTTACATGTGCAGCGTTTTTAAGAAGAAACGGATTTAAAGTTACAATATATGAAAAATATAGTCAATTAGGTGGAATTTTAAGAAATGGTATTCCCAATTTTAGACTTGACAAAAGTATATTAGACAATACAATTCAAAAAATATTAGATCTAGGTATAGAAACAAAATGTGGAATGGAACTTGGAAAAAATCTTGACTTGAATGAATTGCAAAAAGAGTATAATGCAATATTTTTAGCAATAGGCGCAAACATCACTAAAAAAATGGAAATAAAAGGGGAAGAATTAACAGGAGTATATGGAGGAAATGAATTATTAGAATTAAATAACCACCCTACATATGTTGGAAAAAAAATTGCTGTAGTTGGGGGTGGCAATGTTGCCGTAGACTGTGCAAGAACAATTAATAAATTGGGAGCCAAAAGTGTAACTATAATATATAGAAGAGAAGAAGAGCAAATGCCGGCAGAAAAAAAAGAGATAGAAGATGCAAAAAAAGAAGGAGTTAGTTTCTTATTTAAACACAATATTACTCAAATAATAGGTAATGAAAAAGTAGAAAAAATAGAGTGCATAAAAACAGAACTTGTGCAGAAAGAAGGAGAAACAAGAAAATCACCAGTAGAAATTGAAGGCAGTAATTACACAATTGATATGGACTATGTTGTAATGGCATTGGGGTCAAAAACAGAAATAAATGTTGTAAAAAACCTAGGATTAGAGCTGACACAAGAAAAATATGTTAAAATAAATGATAAGAAACAAACATCTAACGAGAAAGTATTTGCAGGTGGAGATTTAGTAGGAGAAAAATCAACTGTAGCATGGGCAGCAAGAAGTGGAAGAGAAGCGGCAGAAAGTATGGGTCAATTTTTAAAGGGCTAAAATATTAACTGATAACAATTACAATAGAGAAAAGTGAAAAATACTTGAAAATTATGTAAATATGAGATATAATATAAGTGTCAACAGGCAAAAGAGGAGTTGTTATATAATATGTGCATAGAAAGGAAAAACATGAAAATAAGCAAAAAAAACAAACACTTTCCAATGCCAAAGGACCTATGGCGGGAAGCTCAGTGGCAACTGCTGATTGAGATAGTGGTAACTATCCTTTCAGATGTAGCAACATTTACAATACAACTGTCAAAATCCCAGATGCAGTTGGGAAGAGTAACAGTTGCATTGACAATTTTGCTACTGTACTATGTAAGTGATGTTTTCTTTACTGCATTGTCAAATGTGCAGAATGAAAAAGATCTTATCATTGAAGAGAGAGGAAAGATAGAAGCCGCCGAAATTGTAACTAAGCTTGCAATGAAGGTGCAAGGCAAAGTTTGGGATGGCAACGAAAGAATGTCTCACAGGGTAGTGATACAAAGTCTAAAAGAATATGTATTTGGAGAATGGAGAATGAGAATTGATGCTCCAAAGAAGATTTTTGACATTGTATCAGCAATCTACATCTGCATCGGATTTTGGATTGCTAGTCGAGAGGAAATCCAAGGCTTTAAGCTTTTCCCAGCAGTGGTGCTAATTGCATTAATCTGCAAGTGCCTTTTTTCCGCATATCGATTAAAAAAGCGGAAAGAAGTTCGAAAGAAACTAAAAGATATTTCTTTTGAAGAAAGGGAGATTGCTAACGACATTAATAATATACAGCCAGTTAATGATATACATATTAACTGGATGGTAGCAAGATATGTTGATTTTTTAAGCAAATCCTTTTTGATAAAGAAACAACTTAAGCGGAAGATTAACAGCATGGAACTGTTAAACAGTCTATTGGGTGTGATGATAATAGTGTTTATACTATTTTTTTCCATTAAAGATGTGGAAAAAAGTAATATTGATGCTACATTGATATTGTCAATAATGTCAATGGTTACAATTTATAATAAAGTCATATCCAAATTCAATAGGATATTGCGTGGAGTTGAGGATTGGAAAAACCAGCTCGAGGAACAAAGAAAGTATAATGATGAAGTTACGAAAATAATGGAAGTGGCATCATCATTAGAAAACGAGCAGGCAAAACCCAAAAGAGACATAGTTATAAGGCCATTTAAGGTTGAATATCCCAGAAAAGATGAAACTAGACCATTTACTCTTTCCTTGGATACATGCCTAGATATTCCGAATTCCTCAGTGATAATGCTTGAGGGAGCAACTGGCTCTGGAAAAACAACTTTCATGAAATTTGTTACAGGAATGTTACGGATTGATGGATGCGAAAATCCTGTAATACCTAAGGCTGTTGAGCTTGGACAAGGCTCAAAACTTGGAAGTGGCAATATCCTGTCTGAGGTTACATGGGATAAAGTTGACGAGGGGAAGCTTATTCAAATACTGAAAGGGTTGCATCTCTACGAAGAAATTCAAGAGAATGCAGAAGATGTAATATCATATCTGGGGGAAACCACATATGATAACTATTCTTCGGGACAACAGCAAAGACTCCTAATTACGAGATTGTTGTATAATCTCGAAGAAAATATAGGGGTTGTTGGAATTGATGAAATGACAAACAACCTGAACGATGAAATTGCAGTACAGACAATGCAATATATATTGCAGTATTGCGAAGGAAGAACAGTTATTATATCTACTCACCAGGTAGATATAATGAAAAAATTTGCAGACATAGAAATAAAGTTTGCAAATGGTAAATGCCATATTATTAACTAAACAAACCCCCTAGCTATACTAAAGCTAGGGGGAACCTCATTGAAAAAGTTGGATATGATAAGATTACTTACAAATAACAATATTACTAGTAAATCTAAAATTAAAAAATGTTGGTACTTTAGCGTATGCCATTAAAGTGCTAATTTTCATTGTATCTTTTTTCGCCTTTTAAAGAAAATACATTTTTCAGGCTATGTAATATATTTTGCCATTTTGATGTATTTACAGGAACCAAAGAAACATTGTTTATAATAGAATCATACTTGATATCTAAGGCTTCCATTTGTTGAACATAATAATCATTAAAAAATGTATAACCATCAGTTGAACCTAAATAATTTTTAAAATTATATAATTTATATCTATATTCATCTATATCTGCTGTAGTTACTAGTTTTTTTATTTCATTGTCAAAATATGATGTAAAAATAATATTTTGTGTTTCAAAATACAATTTTTTTAATGTATTTTTATATGTTGAAATCTTTTTTCCATATTTTGCAGCTTGACTATCTGTACAAGAAATATTAAGCAATTTATTATTTAAGTTAATTATTTTTTCCTCTGCATACAAAATTCTATCTAACATATCTTGTACATAAAAGAAGACTTTTTCACCACATGCTTGTATTATATTTTGTTGAAACTGTGTTGTTGCAGAAAACATACTATCATAAAAGTCGTTTTCATTGGTTATATAAACAAGTTGAGCAACTAAATTGCAAAGTATAGGATAATAAGTTGGAGAAGTAGTAGAAAAAGCAATATCGTAATACTTAACCATCTCATAATTATGTCTTAATGCTTTAGAAGTAGCCAATTGAACAGCAGCTTCGTTTAAAGCCATACCATATTCTTTGGAACTAGTAAATACACATAATCCCAATTTCTTTAAATTTCCTCTTTTATCTTTAACCTCTTGCAAATAATGTATAACCTCATGAATAGCAAATTTTTCTATTTCATCAAGAGATAATCCTGCCCTAAAATATATAGAAGAATTTTTGTAAAAATAATTTGCTTCAGATAATCCTTCTGGCATTTCCGCATAATACATAGGAATTCTTGATATTGCAATAAATAGTTTTTGTGCTATAAAACGTTGGTTAGGGAATGCCCTACACAATTTTTGAGCAATGTTTTTTGCCAAAGTATTGATACTTAAAGTATCTAATTTATCTATAACTGTAATTCCATTTTTCTTTAATTCTTTTTCTATATTCATTTATTATTTCTCCTTAGTACATATTACAACATTATTATACAACAAAATACAAATAAAAACATTACAAAATAAATACGTTTATATTACAAAAATATTACAAACTATTTTACAACAATATTATAAATTTTATTTTTTACATAAATTTCTTTAACAACAGTTTTGTCTTTTAAATTGTTTATAACTGTTTGGTTATTATGAACAATTTCTTTAACAACACTTTCATTTGAATCTCTTACTATTTTGACCGTTGCTCTTAATTTACCATTAAACTGAATAGGTAATTCTATTTCATTATCTATAGTTTTACTTTCCTCGTACTTAGGCCATGTTGTTTCTGCAATGGTTTTGCTCTCGCCAATTTTTTCAAATAATTCTTCGGAAACGTGAGGGGCAAATGGATTTAGCAATTGTAAAAATGTTTTAAATTCTGCTTTATTTATTTTTTTTAGTTTATAAAACTCATTAACCATTGTCATAAAAGTAGAAATACAAGTATTAAACTTCATTTCCTCAATGTCTGCACTTACTTTTTTTATTGCTTTGTGCATCATTTTTTCAAATTCTGGCGAATATGTAGAACCTTCTACTAACATATCTTGCAAATTCCATACTCTGTCTAAGAATTTACCACATCCACGGATACTTTCCATAGACCAAGGAGCTGTTTGGTCAAATGGTCCCATAAACATTTCATAAACTCTAAAAGTATCAGCACCAAATTCTTCTATAATATCGTCAGGATTAACAACATTCCCTTTAGACTTTGACATTTTTTCACCATTTGATCCTAAAATCATGCCATGTGCAGTACGTTTTTGGTAAGGTTCCTTTGTTGAAACAACACCAATATCATATAGGAATTTATGCCAGAATCTTGAATATAGCAAATGCAAAGTAGTATGTTCCATTCCACCATTATACCAGTCAACAGGAGCCCAGTATTCTATAGCTTGCTTAGAAGCTAGTTCCTTGTCATTATGTGGATCCATATATCTTAAATAATACCAAGATGACCCAGCCCATTGTGGCATAGTGTCAGTTTCTCTTTTGGCAGGACCATGACAATGTGGACAAGTTGTATTAATCCAATCTGTTTGCTTTGCAAGTGGAGATTCACCGTTTTCACTAGGTTCGTAATCCTGTATTTCTGGAAGTACCAAAGGCAATTCGTTTTCAGGAAGAGGAATCCAGCCACATTTCTCACAATATACCATAGGAATAGGCTCACCCCAATAACGTTGCCTAGAAAATACCCAGTCACGTAATTTATAATTTACTTTTCTTTTACCGATATTGTTTTCCTCTAAATAATTTATAACAGTGTTTATTGCCTGTTTGCAAGATAAATTATTTAAAAAGTCAGAATTAATAATAACTCCAGAGTTTACATCTGTAAAAGGCTCCTTATCAACTGAAACAGAATTAGAATTTGCAGGTTTTATAACTGGAATAATAGGCAAATTAAACTTTTTAGCAAATTCCCAGTCTCTACTATCATGGGCAGGAACAGCCATAATTGCACCTGTGCCATAAGTAATTAAAACATAATCAGAAGCCCATATAGGAATTTCTTTTCCTGTTAATGGATTAATAGCTTTAATTCCCTTTATTTCTACACCAGTTTTTTCTTTGTTTAATTCTGAACGTTCAAAATCAGATTTTAAGGCAGCAAGTCTTTTATATTCTTCAATTTCTTCTAAATTTGTTATTTTATCTTTAAATTTATTAATAAATTCGTGCTCTGGTGCAACTACCATATATGTTGCGCCAAACAAAGTGTCAGGTCTTGTAGTATAAACAATTAATTCTTCATTTGAATTAGCAATTTTAAATTTGACCTCAGCACCTTCACTTCTACCAATCCAATTAATTTGTTGAGTTTTAATTTTATCTAAAAAATCAACTTCCTCTAAATCATCTATTAATCTTTGGGCATATTCTGTTATTTTAAGCATCCATTGGCTTTTTTCCTTTTGAACAACTTCACTACCACATCTTTCACAAACACCATTTACAACTTCTTCATTTGCCAATCCTACTTTACATCCAGTACAATAGTTAATTGGCATAGTTGTTTTATAAGCTAGTCCATGTTTATATAGTTGAATGAAAATCCATTGAGTCCATTTATAATAATTAGGGTCAGTGGTATTAATTTCTCTAGACCAATCAAAAGAGAAACCAAGAGCCTTTAATTGTTCTCTAAAATGATTTACGTTTTTTTCAGTAGTAATTTTAGGATGAATATGGTTTTTTATGGCATAATTTTCAGCAGGTAATCCAAATGCATCAAAGCCAATAGGGTAAAGAACATTATAACCCTCTAATCTTTTTTTTCTTGCAATAATATCTAAAGCAGTATAACTTCTAGGATGACCTACATGAAGTCCTTGACCAGATGGATAAGGAAATTCAACTAAACCATACCACTTTTTTAAAGAAGGATCTTCCTTAGCAAAAAATGTACCTTCGGTTTCCCATTTTTTCTGCCATTTTTTATCTATTTTTTTAAAGTCATATATCATAAAACTCTCCCCTTAAAAATAATATAAAACATTATATAATATTTAAGAATAAAAGTAAATAAAAAATAAAGTAAAATACCATTTACAAAGCCATAAATTAAAGCAAATTTATAACTTAATAAATATTGACTTATCTAAATTTATTAGTATATAACCTGACTTTGACACTTGAAAGAGAATAAAACGACATTGTACACACTGATATAAGTGATGTACAAGGTTTTAGAATTTAATATTTTATTGTTGTCTTACAAATTGTTTTTTAGTATTAGATAAAATATTTTTGATATCTTGTAATCTCATAAATTTTTGTTCAAAATTAATATTTAGAGTTTTACCAATATTTGCCAATAGATCATCAGTATAATTAAATAACCAGTAATTTTCTTGAATATGGCTACAATTACATTTTTGAAGGATTTCGATAATTTTTCCAACAGAATATTTTTTACCTAATCTTTCTTGGAGCAATCTAACTAAAACCAATGCAATGAAACAAATTAAGAAATGTGCTTCGATATGTTCTTTTCTTGAAACATATACAGGTCTAGCTTCTAATTCACTTTTTGTAATTTTAAAAGTTTCTTCAATTCTCCATAATTGTCTGTAAATATCAATAATTTCTTCATCGGTTTTATCTAGTTCACTTGTTACAATCAAAATTTATCAAGTTCTAGCTCATGATAAATTTTAGAAAAAGCAGAATAACCGAAGTTTTTAATATTTTCAGTACCAATACTTAATTTTTCATTCTTATCAATACTTACAGTTATTTGTAAATTATTTAATTTTTCATCTTCATTCATTTTCTTAACAACAGATTTGAAATGAGAGATAGGGTCATCAAATTGTTTTTTAGGTCTTCCAAATCACCTAAATTTTTAATGGTTGTATTTTTAACTTTGCCGTTTTCATCGCGATATCCTCTACGAATTGAAAGTTTGGTTTTTCCAGTTTTCTTATTATTCATTATATTTAAATACATAAAATCACATCCTTTGTATTGAATGAATTATATCGCAAAAGAAAACAAAGACAACAGAAAAACAGGAAAAAGTTGACAAAATTAAAAGCTTATGGTTCTAAGCTTTGATAGTTAAAAAATATTTAATTAAGTGTCAAACTAGAGAATATTTGTAGACAAAAAAATACACATATGATAAAATTATATTATCGTAATAGATGAGGAGGGAACAAAAATGCAAACAAAAACAGAAAAAACTATAAATTTAAGTGATTTATTTCGTTCGCTAAAAACAACAATTGCTTCAGATATAAAAGAGGAACAGAAATATTTGAGAGAAAATGAAAAAGAGCTAGAAGAGGCACAAGAGGGCAAACAACGATTAAAAGCGGCTATAAAGCTTAACGAAAAAAATATAAGCAGACTAACTGAAATAGAGCAAAATATTTCTTCATTGCAATCAGAAGCATTAATAAAAAGAACACCAGAAAGTGTTAGAGAAAGATTAAGTGAATTAGGTGATAGATTAAAGCCAGAAGAAGCACGAAAACTAGAGAAATTGCTTAATAGTAAAATAAAAACCGAAAACAATAAAAGTAAGCTAGAAATTGGGAAACAAATAAAGGCAATTGAAAGACTGGCTAATAAACTAGATATGGGAGACAGAATAATTACAATTAAGGATAGATTGGGACAACCTATAGGTTTATCTCGCTCATTTAAAGAAATATTAGAGATGATAACTGATCTAATGAACTCAAAAATAAGGGGAGAGCTTCTTTATATAGGTGAAGGAAGAACAAATGATCATAATACACTTAATATAGATGAAACAGGTAAAATAATTGAAATTTTATCTATTACAAGAGCTAGTTTAGACAGAATAAATGGGATAGATGTTAGAGAAGCACAAGAATATTTAAGAACTCTTGAATCTAATTATATAAGACAAAATGAGCAAACAGAGAAAAAACCAGCTCAAGAAGCTAAAAAGCGTCAAACTGAACAATTTAAGAAAAGCCAAATTAAGAAAAGCCAAAGCAGAATAGAACAAAACAAGGCAAAAAAATCTACAGATTCTGAATTAGTAACAATGGAAGATATGAAAAATTCTTATAAAGAAACTTCTGCTGTTGAAAAAAAAGGTTTATTCGGCAGAATTAGAGCTGAAAGAAATAGAAAAAATCAAATGAATAAGGAAAGTGAGAAAACAAATGAATGATGTGGATTCAAGAATGTGTACAGATATTAGTATTATAATTAGTATGATGCCAAGCCAAATGCAGTATAAAATTAGCCAAAAGCTAAAAGACTTTATAGAGAATAATAAGGCAGAGAATTATAGTTCAAATATTAATCCAACAGTTCCATTAAAAGACCAATCATTAGAAAAAGAAACAAAAGCAATGCTGGGAATAATTTATAGAGATTATTTGTGCAGTGAGGAACAAAGAAGAAAACTAATCGAAAATGAGAAAATAGAAATAGAAGAATACGAAAGGGAATTAAGAGAAAAATATAATCCAGATAACCTATTTAAAAATCAAACGAAAGAGGTAGACGAAGAAATAGCAACGAAGGAAACTGCATTAGTTAACTATAAAGAAGGCTTCTTTTCAAGACTAAAAAATTTAATATATAGACTGTTTAATATATAATTTATAGATATTGGAGATGTTAAATATGGTATGAAAGAATTTGAAAATGATTTATTAAGTGGTAATGTTGAAGAAAAGTATTTAAATATGTCAAGAGAAGAATTAGAAAAAATATTTGGAAGTGAATTTTTAAAGACTGTTAAGTTTGGAAATCAAAATAATAATAGTCATCAATATGAATTATTTTAACATATATTAAGAACAGTTGATAGTGTAAATACTGATGGACTTTCTGAAAAAGATGCATTAAAAGTTAAAATTGCAGCATTTTTCACGATATAGGGAAGCCAAATGTTGCGAAGTTAAATGAAAAAACAGGACAAACTCAATTTATAGGTCACGCAAAACAATCTGCAGATATTGCAAAAGATATACTTGGTAGTATAGGTTATAGTGAACAAGAAATAGCAGAATTATGTTTCTTAATTCAAAGCCATGATGATTTTATTCCAATTGCTAAAAAGGAAGATATTACAGAAGAAAAAATTTCAAAAATATTAGAATCTACTATGAAGAAAACAGAAAATTATGAACCAACAATTTCGGACTTTAAAAAGTTAATTGCATTATGCAATGTACTGAACCAAAAAAATTGGACATTTTTTGATTAGGTACTAAGCAGCTCTTTGGGAGTGAGTTCTGTATTGTACAGGACTCATTCCTTTTAATTTGCTTTTTATCCTTTTGTTATTATAATAATCTATATATTCTATTATATCTTTTTCTAGTTCCTCAATTGTTTTATATTCTTTCATATAAAATAATTCTGATTTCAATAAACCAAAGAAATTTTCAGCTAAATCTAAACAATTTCCTTTTCTAGACATGCTTTGTCTAATTCCTTTTTCTTTTAATAAGTGTTGATACTGCTTCATTTGATATTGCCAACCTTGATCTGAGTGTAATATTAAATTTGTATTATCTGGTATCTTATTAAATGCATTTTCTAACATATCAATCACTTGTGCAAATACTGGATGTCTTGATAAATTAAAGCTAATTACTTCACCATTAAATAAATCTACTATTGGTGATAAATAAAGTTTTTCATTATGAACTTTAAATTCTGTTACATCTGTAACCCATTTGGGGTTTGGTTCTTTAGTCTCAAATTCTCTATTTAAAAGATTATCACAAATTTTTTCCTACTTCACCTTTATATGATTTATACTTTTGTGCTCTTACGAAACATTGTAATTCTAATTCTTTCATAAGTCTTCTGACTGTTTTATGGTTGATAATAAATCCTCTGTTATGTAATTCTAGTGTAATTCTTCTATATCCATATCTTCCTTTATTTTCATGGTAAATAGCTGTAATTTCTTCTTTTATTTCTTTATATTTATCTGGTTCTTTGATTCTGTTTAATTGATAATAAAATGTGCTCCTCGTTACTTCTGCATATTTTAACAAAGCCTCTAATTTAAATTCATGCCTTAATTCATCTATTACAATTACTTTATAATATATACGTTCCCATTTAGTTGCTTGGTCTACACTTCCTAAATTAAAGTGTATTGCTGTTTCTTGAGCTGATAAATGGTTTTTATGCATATATTCTATCACACTTTGCTTAAATTCACCACTATAAGATGACTTTAAATTTTTTAATAATTCTTTTTCTCCATGTTCATTATATTTTTTTACCCATTTTTTTACGGTTGTTAGAGATGGAATGTTAAATTTATTTGCTGTACATTGATATCCGCAATGTTGTTCATTGTAATATTTTACTACTTCTAATTTAAAATTATTTGAATATTTAGACATAAAATGAACCCTCATTATTAAACTTTTTTGTCTAATAATTTGGATTCACTTCACATTTACAAAGCCATAAATTAAAGCAAATTTATAACTTAATAAATATTGACTTATCTAAATTTATTAGTATATAATAATCAATAAGTGCAAATAATTATACAAAAGAATTTTTGCCAGAAAGGATGATGAAAATATGGCAGTAGAAGTTACTGATGAAGAAAAACAAAGAATAAAAGAAATGATAGATAAACTTGTGGAAAAGGCTAAAATAGCTTCAGAAGAGTATATGGACTTAACTCAAGAACAAGTTGACAATATAGTAAAACATATGTCAATGGCAGGATTAGAGCACCATATGGAACTTGCTAAAATGGCAGTTGAAGAAACAAATAGAGGAATATATGAAGATAAAATAACTAAGAATATGTTTGCAACAGAATATATATATCATAGTATAAAATATGATAAGACTGTTGGAGTAATTAATGAAAACGATGAAGAAGGATATGTGGAAATAGCAGAACCAGTTGGCATAATAGCAGGTGTAACACCAGTTACAAATCCAACTTCAACTACAATGTTTAAATCGATAATTGCTGCTAAAACAAGAAATGTAATAATATTTGGTTTTCACCCTTCAGCACAAAAATGTAGTACTGCAGCAGCAAAAATATTAAGAGATGCAGCAGTAGAAGCAGGAGCGCCAGAAAATTGTATATTATGGATAGAGGAGCCATCTATTACTGCAACGTCAATGCTGATGAATCACCCAGATGTTAATTTAATATTAGCAACTGGTGGAACAGGAATGGTAAAAGCAGCATATTCTTGTGGTAAGCCAGCATTGGGAGTTGGCCCAGGGAATGTTCCTTGCTATATAGATAAAACAGCGCACTTAAAAACTTCGGTAAATGACTTAGTAATGTCTAAATCATTTGATAATGGCATGATTTGTGCCTCTGAGCAATCAGTTATAGTTGACAGAGAAATACATGAGGAATTTGAAAAACTTATGAAAGAAGCAGGTTGCTATTTTATGTCACAGGAGGAAACAGATATATTAAGAAATAGCATGTTTATAGAAGAAAAAGGATGTGCCTTAAATGCAGATATTGTTGGAAAAAGCCCATATCAAATAGCAAAAGGTGCAGGAATAGAGGTACCAAAAGACACAAAGGTATTAGTTTTAAAAGAAAATGGAATAGGGATAGAATATCCATTTTCAAAAGAAAAGTTAAGCCCTGTTTTAGCATACTACATTGTAGAAAACGCAGATGAGGGAATAGATATAGCAGAAAGATTAATAGAATTTGGAGGATTAGGACATTCAGCTGTTATTCATTCAGAAGATGAACAAACAATATTAAAATTTTCAGAAAAGGTTAAGGTAGGAAGAATAATAGTAAATTCACCATCAACACATGGAGCAATAGGAGACATATACAATACAAATATGCCATCACTAACATTAGGATGTGGCACATTTGGAGGAAACTCTACAACAGCAAATGTATCATCAGTTAATTTAATAAATATAAAAAGGGTTGCAAAAAGAAGAGTAAATATGCAATGGTTTAAAGTTCCAGAAAAAATATACTTTGAGGCAGGTTCAATAGGATATTTAGAAAAAATGCCAAATATATCAAGAGCATTTATAGTAACAGACGAATCAATGGTTAAATTTGGATATGTAGATAAAATATTATATTATTTAAGAAAAAGAAAAGAATATGTTCATTCGGAGATTTTTGCAGATGTAGAGTCAGACCCATCATTTGAAACAATTAATAAAGGAGTGCAAATGATGAGGGAATTTAAACCAGATGTAATAATTGCATTAGGTGGTGGAAGTCCAATAGATGCAGCAAAAGGAATGTGGCTATTTTATGAACATCCAGAAGCAGATGTTGAAGGTTTAAAGCTTAAATTTATGGATATTAGAAAAAGAACTTATAAATTTCCAAAGTTAGGAAACAAAGCTAAAATGGTAGCAATACCTACAACTTCAGGAACAGGCTCAGAAGTAACATCTTTTGCAGTAATAACAGATAAAAAACTTAATAAAAAATATCCATTAGCAGATTATGAATTAACTCCAGATGTAGCAATAGTAGACCCGGATTTGGTTATGAGCTTACCAAAAGGAATAACAGCAGATACAGGCATGGATGTATTAACACATGCAATAGAGGCATATGTTTCTAACATGGCATCAGATTATACAGATGGATTAGCAGAAAAAGCAGCGGAACTAGTGTTTAAAAATATTAGAGAAGCATATAACAACGGAAGTAATAGAGTTGCAAGGGAAAAAATGCATAATGCAAGCACAATAGCAGGAATGGCATTTACAAATGCTTTTCTAGGAATAAATCATTCATTAGCACACAAAATAGGTGGGGAGTTTCATTTGCCACATGGAAGAATTAATGCAATCCTTTTACCATATGTTATAAAATATAACAGCCAAAAGCCAACAAAATTTGTATCATTCCCTAAGTACGAATATTTTATAGCAGATCAAAAATATGCAGACATATCAAGAAGAATGAACTTTCCAGCATATACAAACGAAGAAGGCGTGTGGTCACTAATAAATGAAATAAAAAAATTAAATATAGACCTAGGAATACCAGCAACATTTAGAGAAGCGGGAATAGACGAAAAAGAATTTCTAGATAAAGTTGATATGCTAGCAGATAGAGCATTTGAAGACCAATGCACAACAGCAAATCCAAGACTACCATTAGTAAGCGAATTAAAACAAATATTATTAGATAGTTACTACGGAAATAATATATAAATGTTAAAAAAGATGAGGCAGAAAAACTTTATTAAGAAAAGATTTTTCTACCCCATCCGTTCCCAGTATAATATGTCGCCTACAGCGTAGACGTCAGTCATTATACTGGAGATTATACTCTACCATGGACAAGTATATCTCTTCGTTCATGGCAGAGAGTTCTTCATCTGTGTACATGAAGCCGGGTTTCTCCACGTACATCATTTTTCTTTCAGGCATATGCTTTCTTGCCTCCGCAAGCATAGCCCGAAATTCTTCTGCATCATTATCTTCATACACACAGGTATAAAGATCTTTAACATCAATGATGTTACCTGTGTGGTTGTAGACATAATGCTGCAGGAGTCCGCTCCCGCCGCATTTTCGGAAGACATATTCCGCCGTTGCCGGCGCATAATCATAACGCATAATATAGCGGATAGGGTTTTTTTTCATGTTGTATGTTCCTCCTAAAATTTATTACAAAGGGACCTGCCCCATGTATTTCCATTATACCATATTATGTTACTCTTCGTCAACATTAGTGTAAGCATTTCAGTAAAAAAGAGTAAATTTTATTTCGCATGTGACTCTTTCATCTGAAAATTTCTACCTTTTCTCCCAACATTTCTAGTTAATCTTTAGATTTAATTATAAATTGTAGAGTTCCTGTAGGGGCGATTTTAATCGCCCACAATTCGGATGCAAAAAAAATTCTGACATACATATATCAGTGTAAAAATTAATAAAAAATATTATGATGTTAGAATAAAAGATTCTAGACTTGTTTAGGTGTGTGGAACCAAGCAAGGCAGAATAATGTTTTTAAAAAGAAAACTCACTCTTACGAGTGAGAAAGACCATATAAAATGATACTTTTTTATTATATACGTAAAAATCGAAAATTTTTACGTATATAATTTTAGAGACCGTCCCGCTCGAAGAGCTCTTTCGTCTCGGCGGGGGTTTTGTCAAGCAGAATCGCATATACTGCGATTGCAGTGCGATCTCTGCTACTGGGCCTCACGTATTTATTTACGTAAAGCGACAGTTGATACCAGACTACTTCTGGTGCCCAGAAGGGCATAGCGTGTTTCAATTCGTTAGCTAGCTCCCTAGGAGCTACTCTAAGAATGCTATTGTAAACATCCATAAACTCTCTTGCTTTCATAATCCTCCATATATTCTGGAGGTCTTCGTAGCCCCTCCAGAAATTATCAAAAAAATAATTTCTGAGGCATTGCTACGTAATGCTATTCAGATAAACACTATTATATTAAATTTTTACACAAAAGTCAAATTTATGTAAAACTTTGCGTTGCCCCATGAAAATTTCTACTTTTTTCTCCCAACAATTCTAGTTAATCTTTAGATTTAATTATAAATTGTAGAGTTCCTGTAGGGGCAATTTGAATCGCCCGCAATTTGAATGAAAAAAAACTCTGACATAAATATATTAGCGTAAAAATTAATAAAAAGCATTACAAAAATATTAAGTTTTTATGACAAATAAATTACGATATTAATATTATGTATTTTTTATGGTATTATATAGTTAAAAAAACATATTAAAAGCACAATATAAAACAAAAGTTAAAATATAAACTAGGATGTGGAAAAATGAATAAGGAAAGAATTGATAGATTATTTGAAATACTTAACCTTGGCAATGTAGATGAAGAGAAGGCGTATCAAGAAATGCAAGCTTTTTTTTCAATGGAAGACATTGATGGAGAAGAATTGGAAGAAAAAGTGGACAACTTTATGCAAGATATAGAGAAGAGTGGATTGATAGATTACTTTTTATCAAAGGCGAAAGAAAATAAGGAGAATGAATGCGTACGAGGCATATTATGCGGATACTTTTATGATTCCATTTCAGATGACACAATATTAGATAAATTAATAGAAAACCCAGAAGAATATGGGCTTAATGTTAGAGGCGCCGGGTACATGTTGGAAAGAATAGGAGATGCGCGGATTTATAAAAAAATGGATAGAAAATTGGAAAGAAGACAAAAAAAATAGTGAGATTGAAAATCCATGGAATATGTTAGATCTACTAAAGATAGTAGCAATGAAGGACCCTGAATATGTAAAAGAATTCATAGAATATAATGAAGAAATATTAAAAGAGTGTGATATTTATGGCGATAGTGCAGTAGAGCTAATAAAAACAGTGGGAGATCCAGAATACATAAAAGAATTATTAGAAAACCCAGAAAAAAGGAAAGCACTTAGTATTTATGGCGGTGCAGTAGAGCTAATAAAAACAGTAGAAGAAAAAGAACCAGGATACATAAAAGAGT
>OGPV01001125.1_pt1 | contig 18990 bp, 18 predicted proteins | sample 1553001 | NCBI WGS metagenome assembly OGPV01 (sample SAMEA2580268, study PRJEB22360) | human gut metagenome | biome: human gut; feature: human-associated habitat; material: faeces | place: Denmark | collected 2008/2010
TAGCAGTAGAGGGCGTGTGGGGGAGGATCCCCCCGGTTGCCGCCGATCCGCCCCTGGACTGCCGGGGAGTACCGGAAGACGGTGCGGGCGTTTTACGCAGAGCATCCCGAGTACCGGGTGATCCATTCCCACATGTCCGAGCTTGGCTATTACGATTTCCGGGAAGCGGAAAAGGCCGGTGTCCCGGTGCGCATCTGCCATGCCCATAACCGTCCATACGGGATCGACCTCAAATCTCCCGTCCGCTGGTATTACAAGGCCATGATGCGGCCGCATATTACGGATCTGTTCATATGCGGCAAGGAATCCGGGGACTGGCTGTTCGGCAGGAAGAACGAAGCCCGCTTCATCCAGCTGAACAACGCCATCGACGCCCGTCAGTATGCCTACCGCCCGGAAATCCGGCAGAAAATGCGGCAGTCGCTGGGCATCGGGGAGGATCAGCTGGTCATCGGCCACGTGGGGCGCTTTTATCCGCAGAAGAACCATAAGTTTATCATTGATATTTTTCAGGCTGTCCGGACGAAAAATCCCGAGGCGGTTCTGCTGCTGGTGGGAAATGACGCCGGTGAGGGCGGAAAGGAAATCCACCAGAAGGCAGAGCAGCTGGGGCTGACCCCGTGGGTGAAATTTCTGGGAACCCGCGGCGACGTGGCGGAGCTGCTTCAGGCGATGGATGTGTTTCTGTTTCCGTCGCTGTTCGAGGGGCTTTCCGTCGCCAGCATCGAGGCGCAGGCCGCCGGATTGCCGGTGCTGATCTCCGACAGTGTCCCGATCGAGTGCAGGAAAACGGATCTGGTTCATGTCCTGCCCTTGAGCGCGCCGCCGGAAGAATGGGCAGACAGCGTTCTGGAGCTTGCCAGAATCCCACGCCGCAATACTTATGAGGAAATCAGGGACGCAGGCTTTGACGTTGTGGAGAACGCCAAGTGGCTGCAGGCGTTTTATTTACAGGCAGCGCAGAGATAGGAGGGAGCTATGCCGATACTGACGATCTTTACGCCCGCCTACAACCGGGGACACACCCTTCCCCGTACATATGCTTCTCTCCGGCGGCAGGACTGCAAGGACTTCATATGGCTTGTGGTGGACGACGGTTCCACCGACAACACGGCGGAGCTTGTCAAAGTCTGGCAGGCAGAGGAGACGGAATTTGAGATACGCTATCTCTACAAGGAAAACGGCGGAATGCACACCGCCCACAACGCGGCCTACGCGAACATTGACACGGAGCTGAATGTCTGCATCGATTCAGACGACGCACTGGCAGACGGCGCTGTCCGCTGTATTGTGGACCTGTGGGATAAGACCGACCGCCGGAAATACGCCGGTATCATCGGACTGGACGCCGATATGAACACCGGAAAGGTGATCGGGACAGGCTTCCCGGAAGACATGAAGGAGACTACCCTGGCCGGATTTTACGACGCGGGCGGAAGCGGCGACAAGAAGCTGGTGTATCGCACCGACATCATGAAAGAATTGCCGCCGTATCCGGTTTTTGAGGGAGAAAAATATGTTTCTCTGGGATGGAAATACCAGCTCTGCGACCAGAAGTACAAGCTGGTGACCACCAATACGGTGCTGTGCAATGTAGAATACCAGCCGGACGGCTCCTCCAGAAACATGCTGCGGCAGTACCTGCGCAATCCCCAGGGCTTTGCGTTCATTCGCAAAGAGAATCTGAAGTACATCAAGGACTGGAAGCGGAATGTGACCGACGTGATCCACTACTGTTCCAGCAGCCAGATCAGCGGGAATCCCCACTATGTCCGGGAATCCCCCAGACCGTTTCTGACAGCGCTGTGCATCCCGGCGGGACGGCTGCTGACGGCGTATATCAGAAAGAAAGCACGAACGGAAGGGTAAAGAAAATGGCGGCAGAAAAGAAAGTCGGTGTTGTGATCCCGGTCTATAACGCGAAGCGATATCTGCGGCAGTGTATCCAAAGCGTCCTGAACCAGACCTTTCAGGACTTCTGTCTGGTTCTGGTGGACGACGGTTCCAGTGACGGAAGCGGGAAAATCTGCGATACATACGCGGCGAAGGACTCGCGCGTTTGCGTGATACACCAGCCCAATAATGGCGCGGTGCTGGCACGGGCTGCGGGCGTACTTTCGGAATATGCCCAGACGGCAAAGTATATCTGCCTGTGTGATGCGGACGATATGCTGGAACCAGACGCGCTTCGTGTCCTCTATGAGGAAGCCGGGAAAAATGATCTGGACTGCGTGTGTGCTGCCACAGTGAAAATGTGGAAGGGCGTCAGATTCCGCAGCAGGTTTCACGCTCCCTGCTTTGAGCAGCCCAAAGTATATTCCGGAGAGGATATTATCAACGATTTATATATCAGCTGCTTTGGTATCAGCAATTATCCCGTGTCACTATGTGCGAAGCTCTATCGCACGGAGCTGATCACACGGGTAATGGGCTATCCCCCTGTCGTATGGTTTATGGGAGACGATTTGAGCATAACACTTCGTCTGCTGCCTGAGACGGAGCGGCTTGGCATTTTGCCGGAGGCAGTCTACAATTACCGCATCGGCGGAAACACGTCCCGGTATATGCCATACATGCTGGATGATTTCCTGCGCCTTTACCATTTCAAAACGGAAATGCGGCAAAAACATCCCATGCCCCAGGATGCGGAGTATTTCATGGCAGTTGAACTGCTGAACGTTCTGATGACTTGGTTTGAGATGTACAAACGGCAGGGAAAGCACACTGAGATGGAACTGATAAAGGAAATCGGGCGTGTGGCCGCCCTGCCGGAAGTGCAGGATGCTTTGAGAGTGTTGCAGGATAGAAATAAAAAGCACCGGATTTCAGGATATCTGGAGCATGGAGAGTATGGCAAGATCGCGGAAATGGTGATGCAGAAGCTGAAAAAGGAAGCGCCCAGGCGGCTGCTCAGGCAGATTCTGTATTCGCTGTAAATGAACAGGAGCATATATGATACCCAGAAAAATTCACTACTGCTGGTTCGGCAGGGGGGGAAAGCCAAGGCTGGCACAGAAATGTATTGCCAGCTGGAAAAAATACTGCCCGGATTATGAAATCATCGAGTGGAACGAAGATAACTTCGACGTGAACCGCAATGCCTATACGCAGATGTGCTATAAGGAGAAGAAGTATGCGTTCCTGACGGATTATCTGCGGCTTCTGATCGTGGAGGAGCACGGCGGCATTTATTTTGACACGGACGTGGAGGCGGTGCGTTCCTTTGATGAGCTGCTGGACAATCCGGCTTTTTTCGGCTTTGAGAATGACCGGTTCGTCAACACCGGCGAGGGCTTCGGCGCGGAACCCCATAACCCGGCGGTGCGGCAGATGCTGGCAGAATACGACCAGCTGCTGGACGGGCAGCATGGGACGATCGGCTGTCCCCGGCTCAATACGGATGCGCTGCTGAAGCTCGGGCTGGAGCTGAACGGCGAAAAGCAGAAGCTGAGCGGCGCCGTGGTATTCCCGGAGGATTTTTTCAACCCAAGAAGCAGCGTCACCGGCGAATTGCGGAAAACGGAGAATACCCATTCGATCCACTGGTATTCGGCAAGCTGGATGCCATGGCACAAGCGGCTGCGGTCGGCGATCAGCAAACCGGTGCATTTTATCCTGGGGAGGGCAAAAGGACATGGCAGATGATACAAGGCGGATGAATGTCCTGTATTCCAGCGACGATAACTATGCCCAACATATGGGCGTGTCGATCTACTCCCTGCTCAGGCACAACGCCGAGTTTGAAAACATCCGGCTGTACGTGATCGACAATGAGATCTCGCCTGAGAACAGAGATAAACTTCGGGAAATGGTGAGCCGGTTTTCCAATGCTGAAATTATGTTTCTTCCTTTCCTTGAGTGGAAGGAAAAGCTCCGGCTGAACATGAGCTGGGACATTTCCATCAGCTCCTATGCCAGACTGTTCGTCGGAGAGATGCTGCCTGAAACGGTTGACAGAGTGCTGTATGCAGATTGTGATATGATCGTCTGCGAACCGCTCCGCGAGCTTTGGAACACGCCATTGGACGGCAAGGTGCTGGCGGCGGTGCAGGACGGCATCAGCGCGGACACCAAGGCGGCTGTTGGATTGCAGGCCGGAATGCGCTATTTCAACGCGGGACTGCTTCTGATCGATCTGGCGGAATGGCGCGCCCGGAAAATGGGGGAAAGGTGCATGTCCTTTATTGATGGACACGGGGGCAATGTCATCCATCACGATCAGGGCGTCCTCAACGGCGTGCTGATGGGAGATTATGTAAACTTACCCATAAAAGACAATCTCATGACCATCCATTACATGCTCAGCCGGAAAAAGCTGCTGAACTATTTTCACGAGGAAGCAGGCTTTTACCCTCAGGAGGAAATAGAGGCCGCGAAAAAGGCCCCGGTGATCCTGCATTACACCCCCAGCTTCACCAGCAGACCGTGGTGCAGGGATTGCAGGCACCCGCTCAAGGCGCTGTACTGGGAAAATCTGGCGCAGACCCCGTGGAGGGGAGCCGCGCCGGAAAAATCGAAGGATAAGTGGTATGTAAAACTGATGAACTGGAGATATCGGAATCTCCCGTTCTGACAGGGGGGCACGGAATGATAAGCGTTATTGTGCCGGTGTACAATGGTTCGGCGTACATCGAGCGGTGCATCAACTCCATTACCGGGAGCACGTTCCGGGATATTGAGATCATTGCCGTCGAAAACGGATCGACGGACAATACATGGGAGGTACTGGAAGCGCTGGCGGCCGGAGATAGCCGGATAAAACCGATCTCCACGGAGATACGCGGGCTGTCCAACGCGCGGAATATCGGCATTGACCATGCGTCGGGGGACTGGATCGCTTTCGTTGACGCCGACGACTATATCAGCCCCTTGATGTATGAACGGCTGGCGGAAGCGGCGCGGACACACGGTGCAGATCTGGTGCTGTGCGATTTTGCGCAGGGGACGGAAGAACATTTCGACTTTACGGAGGCAAACCACCCGGCAGAGGGCTGCAACGCGGCGGAGGAACTGACAAGGGACGATTACTTCCGGAGAACATACCTTCGGGCGCAGTACAAATACAGCGTGGCATGGAACAAGCTGTTTCGCCGGGAAACGATGGGGAACATTCGATTCGACCCGAGCCTGCACTACATTGAAGACAGAAACTTTGCGATTCGATTTGTCCTGAACAGTAAGAAGGTGGTTTCCATTTCCGAACCCCTGTACTACTACTATCGGAACGGGAATTCTATCTCCAATTCGGCAGGCCAGCGGCAGAGGGTCGGGCAGGTATACGATACGCTTGAGGATATCGATATTCTGGAGCGCTCCGGGGAGAAACTGCTTTACCGCGACTGCGCCTACGCGAATCTGCTGCAGCTGGCGGACTTCAGGCTGCGTCAGGCGAAAAAGTACCACATGGACGATGTGCAGCAGGAGCTTCGCCCAATCATCGCCAGAGCAAGGAAAGCTGTGGTAAAGGGAGAACTGCCGCTTAAGGAAAAGCTCCGGTTTTTAGGGGAGCACTACTATTATGTGCTTCGGGGCTTACGAAAAAAGTGATTGGAACAGAGCATGAAACGGAAAATCATCATACTGCATTTTAATATGGAGCTTGGCGGGGCGGAGAGCAGTCTGCTGGGACTGCTGGATACCATCGATTATGACCGTTATGACGTTGACTTGTTCCTGTATGCCCATGAGGGCGAACTGATGCCGATGCTCAACCCCAATGTCCGTCTGCTTCCCGAGATGAAGGCGTACCGGGCGCTGACGGAATCCATGAAACAGAATTTTGCGCAGGGCTGCATCCCGATTGGGATGGCGAGGGCCGCGGCGAAGATCAGATCCAGCCTTTCCGGAGGCCCGATGCAGAGCGGGCATAACTACAAGCAGTATTTCCACAAGCTGTGCATCCCCTATCTTCCGGACATTCCGGGAGACTACGACCTTGCGATCAGCTTCAATGACCCGCATTACATCGTCGGGAAAAAGGTCTCCGCGAAGGTCAGGATGTCATGGTTCCACACCGATGCTTCTCAGATGGTCTTCTGCGACGCCATCGAGAAGGAAATGTGGGGGATGTCCGACTACGTGGTGAACGTGTCGGATGCGTGCAAGCAGGCGTTTGACGCGAAGCACGGCTATCTGACGAACAAGTCCATTGTTGTGGAAAATATGCTGTCAAAGAACCTTGTGCAAAGCAGAAGCGCGGCATTTTCCGCCGAGCGGGAGATGCCGTCAGACGGCAGCATTCGCCTGCTGTCGATTGGCCGGTTCTGCGCCGCCAAGAATTTTGACAATGTGCCGGATATCTGCCGCCGGATATTGGCTTCGGGCTGCAATGTAAAGTGGTATCTCATCGGCTACGGCGGGGATGAAGCGCTGATCCGGCAGCGGATACAGGACGCCGGGATGGAGGAGCGGGTCATCATTCTGGGGAAAAAGGAAAACCCGTACCCCTACATCAAAGCCTGCGGCCTGTACGTCCAGCCCAGCCGGTATGAGGGAAAATCGGTGACCGTTCGGGAAGCCCAGATCCTGAACAAGCCCGTGGTGATCACCGGTTACGCCACCTCCGCCAGCCAGCTGGAGGACGGCGTGGACGGCGTGATCGTCCCCATGGACAACGAAGGCTGTGCGGCGGGGATCGCGGCAGTGCTTCGGGATGAGGCGCTGCGGCAAAAACTGACCGAAAACACGAAAATAAGAGACTATACAAACGCCGGGGAGATCGAGAAGATCTACAGGCTGCTGGAAAACGTATGAAGATCAAAACAATTCCCTGCCATGACGTGTACAATGTGGGCGCGAGCTTGCAGGCCTACGCGCTGGTGACCTACCTGCGCAAGCTGGGGCATGACGCCCAGATCATTGACTATAAGCCGGACTATCTGAGCAATCATTATCCGCTTTGGGGGCTGGGGAATCCCGCATACGATAAGCCAATTCTCCGGGAGCTGTATAACCTTGCGAAACTGCCGGGGCGGCTTAAGGCCAGAAACGGGAAAGCGGAATACGACCGGTTTACCGCGGAGTTCCTGCCGCTGACCCCGCGCCGCTACACGTCCAATGACGACTTGAAGCAAAACCCGCCGGAAGCGGACGTCTACTTTGCGGGAAGCGACCAGATATGGAACTGCTTTTTTCCCAACGGAAAAGACCCGGCGTTCTATCTGGACTTTGCGCCTGCGGGCAGCGTCAGAGCGTCCTACGCGGCCAGCTTTGCCATGGACGACATTCCGGAGGAATGGAAGCCGGACGTGAAGCGGCGGCTGTCCGGGCTGGATCATATTTCGGTTCGGGAAAGCTCCGGGGCGGCAATTGTGGAGCGGCTGGGCATTCCGGGGGCCGTGCAGGTGATGGACCCGGTGTTCCTGCTGGATGGCGAAGCATGGGCTTCCATTGAGAAGCCCGTTCCCAATACGGAGCCGTATGTCCTGCTGTACGATTTTGACCGCAATCCGGAGATGGTTCGCTTCGCGCGGAGAATGGCGGAGGAAAACGGATGGAAGCTGTACTCGGTGCTTTCCTGCAAAGAATGCGACAGATGCTTCGAGCAGGATGGGCCGCTGACGTTCCTGAATCTGGTACACCATGCGCAGTTTGTGGTATCCAACTCCTTCCACGCCACCGCGTTTTCGCTGATTTTCCGGAAGCAGTTCGTGGTATTCAACCGGCAGGAGCATATCAATACAAGAATGCGGGACCTTCTTTACGGCCTTGGCCTGCGGGACTGCCTGATGGACAGCGCCGGCAGGGACTGCCCGCGGATCGACTATCCACAGATTTTGGAAAGATTGGACGAGAAAGTAAGCGTGTCCAAAGCGTACATTGAAAACGTTTTGTCAGAGGGGAAACGATGAAGAAGATCCTGTTCATGATCAATTCCATGGGTGTGGGCGGCGCGGAAAAGAGCCTGTCCTCCCTGCTGAACCTGTTTGACTACCAGCGGTATGACGTGTATCTGCAGATGATAAACCGGGGCGGCACATTTGAAAAGCTGCTGCCGCCGCAGGTAAAGATTCTGCCATCGATACCCTATTTTCAGTTCTGCGGTCTGCCCCTTGTAAAGCAGCTGACAGCCGGGAATATCCGCTTCTTAAAGGCGCGTCTGGCCGTCAGCGAACAGCTGAGAAGAAATGACCGCACCGGTAAGCCCCTCCACGCCACGCAGGTGCTTTGGAATGGCGCGCGCGGCGCATTTGACCCGCTTCCCGGGGCGTATGACGTGGCCATTGCATGGGGACAGGGGACGCCCACGCATTTTGTTGCGGAGAAAGTTAACGCTGCGAAGAAAATCGCATGGGTCAATACCGACTACGAGGGCGTTGGATTTGACAGAGGCTTTGACCGGGAAATTTATGGGAGATATGATTATATTTCCTGCGTTTCGGAGCAGCTGTCGGAAAAATTCAGGGAGGTCTTCCCGGAATACGCCGAAAAAGTGGTAACGGTTTACGACATCAACAGCGAAAAGCTCATAAGAAGCATGGCGGAGGAACCGGCCGATTTGCCGTCCCTTCACGGAACGGTGATAACGACCGTGGGACGATTGGTGACGCAGAAGGGGTATGACATCGCGATTGAAGCCGCCCATATTCTGAAGGAACGCGGCGCAGACTTTACCTGGATGGTCTGCGGTGAAGGCCCGGAGCAAAAAATGCTGGAAGAAAAGATCGGCCAATATGGTTTGCAGAAGGATTTCATTCTGTTGGGAGTGCAGGCAAACCCCTACCCCTATATGAAAGCGGGAGATATTTACGTGCAGACTTCCCGCTTTGAGGGCTACTGCCTGACGCTGACCGAGGCCAGAATTCTGAACCGCCCCTGCGTGGCAACCAATTTTGACGTCGTATATGACCAGATGGTACAGGGTGAAAACGGCCTTGTGGTGGAAATGACCCCGGAGGCCGTAGCGGAGGGAATTCTGCGTCTGATGCGCGACCCTGCTTTGTATGCCCATATCCGCCAGTACCAGCAGTCCGAGGGAAAGGGAAACGAGGGGGAAATTCAGCGGGTTTTCCGGATTCTGGAAGAATGAAAAGGAAGACGGAAGAGCGACCCCTGCGGAACCATTCGCGGTGAAGCATACGAACATGACTGTGCCGTCAGACGGCGCTTTCCCAATGTCTAAGCTAAGGAGATCAAAAAGTGAAAGGGTCCAGAACGCAGAAATCTGTCACAAATACAGTGGTATCGTTTGCCTCGCAGCTGATCGTGATTCTGCTGGGGTTCCTGTCCCGGCGGGTCCTGATCTACAGTGTGGGCGTGGAATATCTGGGCATCAACGGCCTGATGAGCAACATCCTGACCATTTTCTCGCTGGCGGAGTCCGGTATAGGACTGGCGATCGGTTATGCGCTGTATAAACCTCTGGCGGAAAACGATATTGAACAGGTCAAATCGCTGATGCGGTTTTTCAAGTACACTTACCGCGCACTGGCGATAGGAACGGCTGTGATCGGGATAGCATTTTACCCGCTGCTTCCATTCTTCCTGAAAGACAATACCGCGCCGGATGCCAATCTCGTGTATTGGCTGTTCCTGCTTGGTTCGGTGTCCTCCTATTTGTGGGTCTATAAAACGACGCTGAACACCTCGGACCAGAATAAGTATCTTTATACCATCGCAAGCACCATTGCGCAGATCGTGGTGCTGGTGCTGAAGGTGCTGATACTGTATTTTGCGCAGAATTATATTCTGTACCTTGCTGTTGACATCGGCACGACCATTGTCAAGAACCTGATTTTCTGCCGCATTGTTGACAGGCGGTATCCATATCTGAAGGACAAGAACGTCCGGAAGCTTGACCCCGAAGTCCGCAAGAGCCTGTTTACAAACATCAAGGCGCTTTTTCTGGGGAAGGTGGGCTATATCATTTCCCAGTGTTCCGACAATCTGGTTATTTCCTCGCTGGTCAGCGTGACCGCCGTGGGTATGTACAGCAATTACACGACCCTGATCACTTCTGTTTCCGGGTTTGTGACCACCTTCTCCAGCGGTGTTACAGCCAGCATGGGCAACCTGATCGCAAGCGAAACGAAGGAGCGGGCATACGAAGTGTACAAGCGGGTAGATTTTATCAACTACTGGCTGTATACGTTCACGGCGACCTGCCTGCTGTGTCTGGTAGAGCCGTTCGTTGCGATCTGGCTGGGGCAGGACTTTGTGCTGACAAAGGCCATTTTGATTCTGGCAGTTGCGATATACTATTTCAAGGGGATCAACTCCGGGATCGACATTGCCAAAAACGCGGCCGGGCTGTATTACCCGGACCGGTTTATCCCGATGGCGGAAGCCATTGCAAACATGGTGATCTCTATCGTTCTGGCAAAGCGGTACGGCATTGCCGGTGTTCTGTTTGGCACGCTGGTCAGTTTCCTTGCCCTGTCCTTCTGGGCAAAGCCCTATTTTGTCTGCCGGGACGTATTCGAGGTCTCCTTTGCCAGATACGCTGTCCGGGAGTGGCGGGAGATTGTGGTTTCCGTTCTGGTTGCCGCTGGAACGTGGTATGCGGTTTCACTGGTGTCGCTGGAAAATGTGCTGCTGCGCTTTGGTGTGAAGGCGCTGCTCGCTCTGGCGCTATCCAACGGTCTGCTGCTGTTGGTTTATTTTAAGACGAGCGAATTCCAGTACCTCCGCGGGCTGCTGGAAAGCGCGGCGAACCGTATCGGGAAACGGAAAAAGCATGAATAAACTTTTTTGGCTGATTTATATACAGCCGCTGCACAGGATTGTGATCTTCATGATTCTGGCGGCGGTGCTGTGGGGATATCTGGGGAACAGGGAACAGGGCAGCAGGCGGTGGCGGATACTCAACGCGGCCGTTTTTGCCGGGATCGCGGCGGTGATCTTCTATATGACGGTCTGCGCAAGAGGGGAAGAAACGGCGGAAGCTGTGCTTGTTCCATTTCAGAACTTCCGGGAGGCCAGAGAGCAGCCGGAACTGTACCGGTCGATGCTGATGAATGTTCTGCTGTTTTTCCCCATCGGGCTGTCCCTGCCGTTCGTGCTGGGGAAATGGAAGCTGTCCGTCCCCGTCACGGTCGTGCTGGCGTGCCTTTTTTCGGCAGGAATTGAATATTCGCAGTACCGTTACAGTCTGGGAAGATGCGAGGTGGACGACGTCATCATGAACACGCTGGGAGCGCTGCTGGGCTGCTCGGCCCGGTGGATATCCCACAGTTGGAAAAGGAAATAGACAGACCGCGCTTCTTGGAAAATCCGTTTGGGGAGAACGGTTTCCCTCCTTCGACATATCTTGACTTTTGGCAAAAAATGCTTTATACTGTATCCGTGTTTATATATGCATCCGTACCCCGCCGCGCGGGGGCGCGGAACGCTTTTTACAGACAGGGGGCGAAGGAATGCGCGTACATGGAAATTGCCGGCGGCTGACTGCGGTTCTGCTTTCGCTGACGCTTCTTTGCGGCATCGCCGCCCTCCCTGCCACCGCCGCGTCTGTTGGCGAAGTGGTACGTGCGGGCATTCCGGAAAACGCGGTTCCCGGCGATATCCGGATCACGACCTACGCCGTGCCGAATGAGGCGCAGATGGCGGGTCTGCGGGAGGATGCCGCGCAGAAGACCCCTGATGGATTTGTTTTTTACGGCTGGTACGTAACAGGAGAGGAAGGAAGCTTCGCCATTGCCGACAGCGGGCTTGAAAACTGGCTCTGTGAGATTTATGCCGACGTGGCGCAGGACGAGGATTGCAGACTCGTGCTGCAATACCTGTACATCCCCGCGGAGGTGAAGGCCCCTGCGGAACCGACGGCGGCCGTCGAGGAGACGGCTCCCGCAGTTACCGAGGAAGCAGCTTCGGAGACCACCGGAGAGGACGTCCCGGAGGAGACGCAGAGCGAAGAAAAGACGGTCATTTCCACCATTCCGCAGTATTTCCAGAACGACTACCCCTACACCATGTACGGCAGCGGCACCATTGCGACCAGCGGATGCAGCATCGTTTCTCTGGCCATGGTGGCAAGCTACCTGACCGACCATGAATACACCCCTGACGAGCTGGCGCACTATTTCGGCGGACGGGCGATCAATAACATTGCCCGGCTGGAATACGGCAACAAGACGCTTCAGCTTGCCTGTAAGAAGGCAGCGAACTGGCACGTTGTCTACAAGGCGCTGCAGGAGGGGCAGGTCGCCATCGTGCTGATGAACCACAACTCCATCTTCACCAATTCCCAGCACTTCATCGTTCTCGCTGGCATCAATGAAAACGGGAAGATCATCGTCAATGACTCCAACCGGGACAATTACGACTTCTGGCAGCTGAAAAAAGGCTTTGAGGAAGGCTTTAACCCGGAAGACATTCTGCTGGGCTACGACGGCGCGTGGATCTACGACAAGAGCGCCATGCCGGAGGAACCTTTCATTTACTACGAGGAAACGCCCGAACGGGGCGAGCCCCGGTACGCCGATATTACGCTGAGTCAGGACGATATCAAGCTCCTGGCGAAGGTCGTCTGGGTGGAAGCTCAGGGCGAATGCGCCGAAGGCCAGCAGGCCGTCGCGGAGGTGGCGCTGAACCGGATCGCCTCCGACAGTTTCCCTGATAACCTCCATGACGTGATCTACGGGCAGGGACAGTTCCGTTCCGTGCCCCGTCTGGACAAGGCGGAACCCTTCCAGGCGCAGTACGAGGCCATTGAAAGAGCGATCTACGGCCCCTATATCTTGCCGAAGGAAGTGGTGTATTTCGCCACGAAGCCCACCAACAGCAACATCTGGGGACAGATCGGCGGACATATCTTCTGCTATGGGAACGACTACATCGCCGCGGCGGAGAAATAAACAGCCCGGAAAATGAAATTTGCCCCCCGCCGTGCGGCGTGACCGCGCGGCGGGGGTTTCCTGCGCAATAAAAAAGCCCTGCCGGAAGGCAGGGCAGTTGACAAAATGAAAGATTTGGGATATAGTATGGATACAGGGGTGCTACCAGTAGGACGGCTCCCCCATGCGTTACGAAGAGATAATCGTTACTTTGGAGGGCAGCGGTTATCTCTTCTTGTTATTTGCCTGGAGAACCAGGGCAATGACAGCAGCAATGAGCATGCAGAATTGGAAAATTCCTTCCCATGTAACATCCATACCTGTCACCCCCTCTCGTTTACGATTGGGGGCAAAGAAGCATCACCCCCGAAAAAATCGAGGGGAACCGCCTACCGGGGTACTGGTAGCACCACCGATAGCGTAGCACAAATTTCGACAGATTGCAAAAAAAGAGCGGGGCATATCGCGCAGCAATGCGGCGATATGCCCCGCCCGGTTTTTACCGGGATGTCCGCAGACCTTACCGGTCAGCGGATGTCATACACGGACTTGATGGTCAGATTCTGTTCCAGCTCCTCCACGCTGCGGGAGGTCTGCACCGTCACGCGGTAGGGGGCGGGGGTGGTGAGGGCAAAGAAATTGTCGGACAGAACGCAGTCAAAGTCCCGGAAGTCCAGAAAAACGCCCTTGGCAAATACATCGGCCTGAACGGAAATTTCCGCCCCACCGGGGACGGGGGAGATCCGGACGTCAAACGCCGGCTTGCGCCACTGGAAATGCTTGGCAGGCACCAGCAGTTCCACCTGACGCATAAGGAAGCGGCCCTGCTCATCGTACAGGTCGGCATACAGGAAGGTGTCGTAGGGGTCGCGGCTGTCCACGCGGTAGGTCAGCACATCTCGGGAGGACAATGCTTCCACCTCCACATCCCGGCGAAGCCCGTCCAGCACGGTCAGATTCCCCCGGCACATGGCCAGATGAATGTGGCCGCGGAAACCGGCACGGGTCTCGTTGGCAATGTTGACGGTGAGCGCCCCGTTTTCCAGAAACAGGCCCATTGCCACGGGGGCGTAGAACTTCCGGGCGGCGTAGTGCAGTGCTTTGTAGCGCCCGAAGCAGTCCACGCTGGACCAGGAGGCCACCGGCCAGCAGTCGTTGAACTGCCAGTAGGTAGAGCCCATGCAGTACCCCCGCTGACGGCGGAAGTGTTCCACGCCGTATTTGATGGCGTCCGCCTGAAGCAGCTGGGACGCATACACCAGATTCTCAAAGGTGGCAGGATACAGGTAATTGTCCGCCAGATACCGCAGGATCTTCCCGTTGCCGCCCCGGCACTTCTGATGGTTCTCCATGACGCGGGAGAAGCAGTTCAGGTCTTCCTCCCGGGCAAAGGTGCGGATGGTCTTCATGGAGGGGAAGCTCTCGAAGCCATACTCGGAGCAGAAGCGGAAGCGTTTCTGACGGTAGGTGGTGAAGGGGACGCCGCCGTGCCAGACCTCCCAGTAGTGGGTGTCGCCCTTGGCGGGGTTGTCCGGGTCGTCAAAACCGCCGCCGGAGGAGGGACTGGACGGCCAGTAGTAGGTGTCCGGCGCGTAGGTCTCGCACAGCTCCGGCAGCAGATGGCCGTACAGGCGGGTGTAATCGTCCCGCACCAGCTGGTTGTCCCGGGAACCCCAGTTGATGACACCGCTTTCCATCTCGTTGTTGCCGCACAGCAGGGCGAGGGAAGCGTGATGGTGCAGCCGCTTCAGGTTGCAGATGGCTTCCTGCGTGAACTCCTCGGCCATCTCCGACGTCAGATAGATGTTGGCGCAGGCAACCATGAAGTCCTGCCACACCAGCAGGCCGTATTGATCGCACAGCTCGTAGAAGCGGCTGTCGGGGTAGTAGCCGCCGCCCCAGACCCGCAGGGTGTTGAAGTTGGCGTCCACAGCCTGACGGACGATGGTTTCCCACCGCTGGTCGGTGATGCGGCTGAGCAAATTGTCCATGGGAACCAGATTCGCGCCCATGGAGAAAATTTTCACGCCGTTCAGCACAAAGCAGAATTCGCTGCCCTTGCCGTCCGCGTCCGGCTCCGTGCTGACGGTGAGGGTGCGCAGGCCGAGCTGCTTGTGGCAGGGGGGGGGGGCCCCCCCCCGGGGCGTGACCTCGCCGCCGCAGACCAGCTCCACATCCAGATCATAAAGGGGCTGGTCGCCGTAGCCCCTTGCCCACCACAGCTTCGGGTTATCCACTTTGATAATGCCGTGGCCGTTTTTCAGGAGAACGCGCTTGCCGTCGAAGTCTGCGTAGATCTCGCACCCGGCGTGACATTTGGTGGTCACGTCCAGCTCCACCGAGACGCTGCCGTTTTCGTGGTGCTGGCGGACGGCCACGCCGTCGAAACGGTCCACGTTCCAGCCCTTCAGCTCCACGCCCCGGAAAATGCCCATGTCCGGCAGGGTGGGACCCCAGTCCCAGCCGGACTGGTACATGGCCTTGCGCAGATGGGCGGCGCCGGGGAGGGTGTCGCCGTCGTTCATGTACAGGTAGTGCTTGTGCTGCTGTTGGGCGAAGTAGCGCCGGGGGGACTTGAATTCCAGCCGGAGGGTGTTTTCCCCGGCTGTCAGCAGGGGCTTGACCTCGTAGACGTACTCCCGGTGCATATTTTTGACCTTGCCCAGCAGGGTGCCGTTCAGGTAAATATGGCAGATGGTGTCAAGCCCATGAAATACCAGCTCGATATGTTCCCGCGTGAACAGAGCGGGCGGGGCGGAAAAGACGGATTCAAAGACGCAGTCCTTTTCGGCCAGATATTGCAGCTCCCGCTCATTTGTGCCGTAGAAGGGGTCGGGGATTTTTCCGTGGTCATAGAGCACGCTGTACATGGTGCAGGGCGCCTGACAGGACAAAGGCCCGAAGTTGTCATAGTACAGTGTCCAATCTTGAATGTTCATGAAGGTTCCTCCAGATTCGGGATTTGCTGTTATTATGGCGCAAAACGGCGAAGGTTTCAAGTCCCAATCTTCCGGGGCGGCCATCGGGGAAGAAAGAAGGCCGGAAACCGCAAAATTCGCAAAAAAAGGATTGCCAAACGGTGCAAAGCATGTTATAATGCTCTGTGTGTCCGGCCGAAGGGCGCCGCGCCAACATTGGGATGTCGCCAAGCGGTAAGGCACCAGACTTTGACTCTGGCATTCGTCGGTTCAAATCCGGCCATCCCAGCCAAATCTGATCCGCTAGCTCAGTTGGCAGAGCAACTGCCTTTTAAGCAGTGGGTCCGGGGTTCGAATCCCCGGCGGGTCACCAGAAAAAGCACGCTTCGGCGTGCTTTTTCGCTTATTTCAGAAGACCGTTGGCCTTTTTTGACGAGGAGTGCGCGCAGCAGACTTCAAGGTATTTTCTGCTAGGTACACGCCCCGACGCAAAATGATTTAAGATTTATTTGCCGCCTGCGGGCTGCTTTCCTCTGCGAGGTTTTTGACACGTTGACATCCGGCTGTCGTGTGACAACCGGATGTTTCGTATGTATCTGTATTCTCAAACACCGGAGGGCTGCTTTTCCCGGATGACGCAGGGATTTCCCATGACGATGCTGTTGGCGGGAACGTCCTTCATCACCACGGCACCCGCGCCGATGGTGACGTTGTCCCCGATGGTAATGCCCCCGGCGACCACCGCGTTGGTGAAGACCGTCACGTTGTCGCCAATGATGGGATTGTTGATCTCCCGCCCCGGCTTCGCGTTTCGTCCGATGGTGACCCCCTGATAGACGGAGAAGTTCTTTCCAATGCTGTAAGGCGCAATCACCGTTCCGTGACCGTGGTAGATCACCAGTCCTTCGCCGATCTGTCCCAGAAGTTCCATGTCCTTCTTGGGCGGATAAAGCAGCCTTATGAGATAGCTGCACATGGTGGAAGCCTGACTGCACCGGAAAACCACATGGCTCCGATAACAGTCATAGCGCCACATGAGCCATGCAAAGCGCAGGAAAAAACGGTCGCCGTCATAGGTTTCCAGAAACCACATATAGCCTTCCGTTTCCGCGCAGATCAGCTTCTTCGCCCCGGAAAGGCATACGGCGCAGTACGCGGGAACCGCCCGGAGCAGATTGATCGCAAACAAAATGTGTCGCAGCATCCCGTTCTCCCCCTACAGCATCTCTTCCTCCGGGGTAAAGTCCAGCGTGATGGACTTGATCTCGGTGCGCATCTGGATATACCGGACACCGGCGGAATCCATCATCCGCTTGGACGCCATGGTCGCCAGAGTGTCCGCGTATTTGTCCGAGAGGTAGTAGACCTCCTTTACGCCGCTCTGGATGATGGCCTTGGCGCACTCGTTGCAGGGAAACAGCGCCACATACAGCTTGCTGCCCCGCAGGTCCCGCCCGTTGGCGTTGAGCACGGCGTTCAGCTCCGCGTGGACGACGTAGGGGTACTTGGTCTGGTCGCCGTCCCGCTCCCATGGGTACTCGTCGTCGGAACAGCCCTTGGGCATGCCGTTATAGCCGGTGGAGATGATGATATTGTCCTGCGAGACGATGCATGCGCCGACCTGCGTGTTGGGGTCCTTGCTGCGCTTCGCCGCAAGCATGGCGATGCCCATAAAATATTCGTCCCAGCTGATGTAGTCCTCGCGTTTCATAGTGGAAGCCTCCTTTTTGGAAAATCTTTCTCCCATTATACACAAAAGGCAGGACAGCCGCAAGTGGCTGTCCTGCCTTTTTTTCTTAGGGAAACTCCGAATAAATTGTCTTCGGCTGAGCAGCGGATCTTTTTCCCCAGCTGTGCGGTTTCCAAAGCGGGAAATATAGCGCAGCCGTTGTCGGCGCAAGCCGGCTTACGGATGCGGCATACCCCTTGCGGGTACACAAAGTATTTCTCCGCTTTGGAAATCTTCATCTGGTGAAAAATCTCTCGCTGTCAGCTCTCGTCAATTTATTCAGAGCTTCCCTTATCCAAAGAAGTCTTTCAGATTGTTGAGAAATTTCTTCCTTTTGGGGGACTGATCCACGCTTCCGTCCAACTGGCGCAGGAGGTCTTTCTGCTCCTTCGTCAGTCTGGTGGGAGTCTCTACCACCACCGTGAAGCGCTCGTTGCCCCGGCGGCGGGTGTTGCCCACCTCGGGAATGCCCTTCTCCCGCAGGATGAATTCCCGACCGGTCTGGGTGCCCTCGGGAATCTCATAATCCACCTTGCCGTCCAGCGTGGGCACCTGAATGGTCGCGCCCAGCGCCGCCTGCGTGAAAGTGATGGGGACTTCGCACAACACGTCCGTCCCGTTCCGGGTAAAGATCGGGTGCCGCCGGATGGAAATTTCCACCAGCAGGTCGCCGTTCGGACCGCCGCCCACGCCCACGCAGCCCTCGCTGCGGACACGGACGCTCTGTCCGGCATCCACGCCTGCAGGGATCTTCACCTTGACCCGGTTGGTCTTGCGCACCTTGCCCTTGCCGCGGCAGGTGGTGCAGGGATTCTTGATGACCTTGCCCCGGCCGCCGCAGGTGGGGCAGGTGGTGGTGGACTGCATCTGCATGCCCATGAAGTTCTGCACGGAACGCACCTGACCGGTGCCGTGGCACTGGCTGCACGTCTCGATCACGCCGTCGGCGCTGCCCGTACCCTTACAGTTGGGGCAGTTCTCAATCCGCTGGGCAGCAACCTCTTTTTCGCAGCCGAAGGCCGCTTCCTCGAAGGTCAGCTCCAGCCGCGCCATGACGTTTTCGCCCCGGCGGGACGCGTTCTGCTGGGAGCCGCGGCTGCGGCCGCCGCCGAAGAACTCGCCGAAAATATCCCCCAGATCGCCGAAGCCGTCAAATCCGCCGAATCCGGAACCGCCAAAGCCTGCGCCGCCGTAGCCAGCGCCGCCCGCGCCAAAGTTGGGGTCAACTCCGGCAAAACCGTACTGGTCGTACCGCGCGCGCTTGTCAGCGTCGGACAGGACTTCGTAGGCTTCCCCGGCCTCCTTGAATTTTTCCTCGGCAGTCTTGTCGCCGGGGTTACGGTCGGGGTGGTACTTCATGGCGGCCTTGCGGTAGGCCTTCTTTATGTCGTCGGCGCTGGCGTCCTTGCTGACGCCCAGCACCTCATAGTAATCTCTTTTGGAATCTGCCATACTCAATTCACCTCATTATCTGGAATCTCTCACTCAGAGCTTCCACAGTTGACAGTGGACAGCTGACAGCCATGGATAATACTATTTCTTAATAAAATGATTTCATCATTTTATTCTG
>OGPV01001127.1_pt1 | contig 18984 bp, 15 predicted proteins | sample 1553001 | NCBI WGS metagenome assembly OGPV01 (sample SAMEA2580268, study PRJEB22360) | human gut metagenome | biome: human gut; feature: human-associated habitat; material: faeces | place: Denmark | collected 2008/2010
TTTCACGCAGTCATCGACAAGCCAGCGCACCGGGCGCTCTGCCAAATTCGATGCCGCTGCGTTTTCGCGCGCCCACTGCACCATGCCCTTGGAGGCATCTACGTGCGTGACCGTCGCGCCCGCTTCCATACACGCGAGCGTCGCCGCGCCGGTGTAGCCGAATAAGTTTAGAATTTTAATTTCGCGCTCGGGATTTTTCTCCTTTGCCGCGCGGATGCGCGCCGCGGTGTAATCCCAGTTCACAGCCTGCTCCGGGAAAACGCCCGTGTGCTTAAAGCCCATGGGCTTTAAGCGGAACGTGAGGTCGCCGCGCGTGATTTTCCACACGTCCGGCAGCTTTTTATAAACCTCCCATTTGCCGCCGCCCGTAGAGGAGCGCTTATAGCGCGCGTGAGCGGAACGCCAACGGGGATCTTTTTTCTCCGACTTCCAGATGATCTGCGGATCGGGGCGGATGAGAAGAATGTCTCCCCACCGCTCCAACCGCTCGCCGGAGCCGGTATCAATCAATTCATAGTCTTTCCAGTTTGCAGCTCTCATCAGACCAATTCTTCCTTAATCACTTCAGAAATATCGTTTGCAAGCTTTTCAATCAGCGCCAGATCTCTGCCTTCCACCATGACGCGCAGCAGCGGTTCTGTGCCGGACGGGCGCACAATGACGCGGCCTTCGCCGTTCAGCGTTGCGGTTGCCTGCTGAATAGCCTTCTTCACCTTCGGGTCGGTGTGGAACGCCAGCTTGCCCTCCGGCGAGACCTTGATATTCACCATCGTCTGCGGGTAGCGCTCCATGACGGTCTTGAGGGAAGAAAGCTTTGCTTCGCGCTGTTTTAAGATGCTCAAAAGCTGCGCTGCCGTCAGCTGGCCGTCGCCGGTCGTTGCGAAATCGCGGAAAATGACGTGACCGCTCTGCTCGCCGCCAAAGCTGTAGTTTTCAAGCAGCATTTCTTCCAGCACGTAACGATCGCCGACCTTCGTCGCTTCAAAGTGGATGCCGTTTGCTTCGCAGCACTTTACAAAGCCGAGGTTCGTCATGATGGTGCCGACAATGCAGTCCTTATTCAGCTTACCGCGGCTCTTCATATCGAGGCCGCAGATTGCCATGATGAAGTCGCCGTCGATGACTTCGCCGTTTTCGTCCACGGCAAGGCAGCGGTCGGCATCGCCGTCAAACGCGATGCCCGCGTCGACCTTATGCGTCTTCACATATTCCACGAGCGATTCCATGTGGGTGGAACCGCAGTTATCGTTGATGTTCGTGCCGTTCGGCTCATCATGCAGCATGTGCACCTTGGCGCCGAGCTCCGTAAACAGTGTTTCCGCCGTCATCGCGGAGGAGCCGTTCGCGCAGTCGAGCGCGATTTCAAGGCCTGTCAGCGAGAAGTGCACCGTGGACTTCACGTGATCGATGTAATCGCGCAGCGCGTTCGGCGCATACGACACCGTGCCGAGGTCGCTGTCTGCGGGCAGCGGCGGCAGAGCCGCTTCGCCGAGGATCAGAGACTCAATGCGCTCCTCAAGGTCGTCCGGCAGCTTGTAGCCGTCGCCGCTGAAAATTTTAATGCCGTTATACTCGTAAGAGTTGTGTGATGCAGAGATCATCACACCGGCGTCTGCCTTGTATTTTTCCACAAGGTACGCCACGGCCGGGGTAGGCACAACGCCCAGCAGAACGACCGATGCGCCTACGCTGCACAGGCCGGCCGCCATGGCGTTTTCCAGCATGTCGCTCGAAAGGCGGGTATCCTTGCCGATGACGATTCTGGCGGAGCCGTCAGAGCCGGAGCGGCGCTTCAGCTGGGTGTAGTCCCAGCCGAGAAAACGCCCGACCTTGAAAGCGTGGTCAGCGGTAAGGTTGCAGTTGGCTTCTCCCCGGAAGCCGTCGGTTCCAAAATATTTGCCCATGGAAATGGACTCCTTTCACTTTCTGATGGCCGGGAAATGTCCCGAAAACATTATTTTTTGGCGACAATAATTCCGCCGGTTTTCCAGATGCTGTTGGCGGGAACCATGCCCCGGACGCAGGAGGTGGGGTAGACATTGGAGTGGGGGCCGATGACGGTGCCGGGATTCAGGACGCTGTTGCAGCCGACCTCCACGAAGTCGCCCAGCATGGCGCCGAACTTTTTCAGCCCCGTGGGAACCTGCTCTTCACCGTTTTTCACCACGACCAGCGTCTTGTCGGACTTGACGTTGGAGGTGACGCTGCCAGCGCCCATGTGGGACTTGTAGCCCAGAATGCTGTCGCCCACGTAATTAAAGTGGGGAACCTGCACGTTGTCAAAAAGAATTGCGTTTTTCAGCTCCACGGAATTGCCCACCACGCAGCCTTCGCCTACCAGAGCGGAGCCGCGGATGAAGGCGCAGTGGCGCACTTCGGTGCCCGCGCCGATGATGCAGGGCGCGCCCAGAAAGGCGGTGGGGGCGACTGCGGCGGTCTTATGTACCCAGACGGTGGGGGACACTTCCGTATAGTCCTCGCCCAGTGTGGGGCCGAGGGCTAAGATCAGCTCTTTGATGCCCTTCAGCGCCTGCCATGGGTACTCAAATCCGGAGAGATAAGCGCCTGCCAGCGTGTGGGACATGTCGTATAATTCAGCGGTTTTTAACATGGATATTTCCTCCATTTGACCTGAGGAACCTCTGAATAAATCGCTTTCGGCTGAGTCAAAATCTTCAGCCGCCAGCCTTCACCGATTTAATCAGAGTTTCCTTGAGGCTAAGTCGTGATAACGCCCCTACTATACACCCCGTGCCGGGCGTTGTCAATCAGATTTGGCAAATTTGGTGCAATATTCAATTATTTTTGTGCAATTTTCTACGAAAAGGGAACGGCAAAGGACGGGCAGTTGTGTGTGATACTGATATTCTATGGAGGTCGGAAGCAAAACGTGTACCCGAACCGTACAGAAAATCGGGCTGCGGAATGCCTGCATAAAAGAAAAGCGGAGCCGTATAAACGGCTCCGTCGATCATTTACCGTATTTCTTTCTGCACAAGCTCCAGAAGTTGCTGTAAATCTGCCTGAGTGACTTCCTCCCGCTTCAGCAGCGCCTTGAACAGACCTACCGGTTCCGGTTTGTGGCGATGGCTGAAAATGGTGTTGGCAAAGTATTCCTCCCGGGTCATGGTCGGTGCGAATACGCGGCCAAAGGTTTTGCCGCGCTTCACAAGGCCGGCCTCCCGAATGGCCTCTTTCTGCAGCAGACTGTTGAGCAGTATGTGTACGGAACTGTCCTTCCAGGTCTTTTCCTCGGTATGCTCCAACAAATCCGCACGGGACAGGGGCTTTCCGGTTTCCCAGAGGACATCCATGATTTCCATTTCGCTTCTCGTGAGTTCCATGTTCGCACCTTCTTATTATTTCTCGGTTGTCGCCCATTATACCTTGAATTGCGGAACTTGTCAATTCAGATAATGCGTGTTTACAAAAAATTTTACAAATATTTTTTGGCATCATGAAACAAAAATCCAGAACATGAAACATTCAGGGGGAAAATTACAGGAAAATATTTCCATTTATGAAACGGGACATAGTGCGGGTCATCCGCCCAGAGTGCCTTTCAGCACCTGCCGGTTGGCTTCCAGATCGGCCACCAGCACTGCCATGCCGTCGATATTGCGGCTGGCATAGGTTCCGGCGGCGGGGATGTGCTGGCTGACGACCTCTCCGCCGGTCATCAGAGGAAAGAGGCTGACGGCGTAGCCGAGGATCTCCCTGTCTGTCATGTCCGTGGTGATCAGGGGGAGAACCTGCTCCAGAAGGGACAGGGCGGAGGAAAGACTGGTGTCCCGGTAGGCATCCAGCAGCGCGGTGATGACTTTGCGCTGGCGGTTCGTCCGGCTGAAATCCCCGTCGGCATCCAGTTTGCGGATGCGGGCGTAGGCCAGTGCCTGCTGACCGTTCAGGAGATTTGTTCCCTCGGAAAGGCCGCTGCCGGTCTCCCGGTTGACCCATTGGGCTTCGTCGTTGCGCAGGTCTACCTCCACGCCTCCCAGAAGATCGACGATGTCGGCAAACTGGTAGAAGTCCACCTCCACGTTGCCGTCGATGTGGACGCCGAAATTGTTCTCCAAAGTCTTATTCAGAAGGGACATTCCGCCAGCGGCGTAGGCCACATTGATCCGGTTCTGGCCGTAGCCGGGGATTTTGACATAGGTATCCCGGAGGAAGGAAGTCATGGTCAGTTTCTTTTCGGATTTGTGGAAGGTACACAGGATCATGGAATCCGAACGCGCCCGGGTCTCGTCCTCCCGGCGGTCCTGACCGATGAGCAGAATGTTGATGATGTCGCTGTCCCTGCCGATGTCGGCGTCATAGTCCGGGAAGGTGACGTCCTCGGGGTCCATGGTGGGGGCGGTGTTGATCTCCTCCGGCTGGGTGGCGAGATAGGCGTCCAGCTCCTCCGGGGAAAGGGTCGGGGCGGTGCCGGAATCCACATAGTGGATGCGCCCCAGCAGGTGCTGTAAGTAGACCGTTCCCACAAGCATCACGATCAGGATCAGCCCCAGCACAAAGCACAGCAGTACGAGCCTGCCGCGGCGGTTAGGGGGAGAGGTTTGCTTTTTCATGACAGCGCCTCCAAGTCAGTTGGTATCATTAGGGTATGTCCATTTTTCCGATTCATTCCTCATAGTTTCCGGCGTCCTGATTCAGCCGCAGAGCGTCTGCCAGACGGGAAATGAAGGCGGCGTTGGACGGGCGGGGAATGACGCCGTCGGAGCCGACGCGGAAATACCGCTGCCAGACACGGTCGTCCCGCTGCTTCCATGCGGTATCGATGGCGCTTCGGATGGAGCGCTCCACGTGGGTGCCCTTGCAGCCGAAGACCGCGCCCACCGCCGGATACAGCACCTTTGTAATGGGCTGGTCGGGGTCCTTCATCATCCTCGGAATGGCTTCCCGGAGGTATGCGTAGCCCCGGAGTTTGGAAGGAATGTTCAGGGAAAGCAACAGATTGGTCACCTGCGTCTGAGGGTCGGGCGGCGTTACCAGCGGCGCGCGGATATGGCGGCTCAGGTCGCCGATTCTGGCCGCGGTAGCGGGGATATCGCAGGGCTTTCGCATCATGTAGCCCACGCTCAGCTCGCCAAGGGCGCCCAGAATATAATCGTTATAAAAGCGGGAGGTCACCAGCACCATGGGACACAGTCCGGCACTGGCGGCGGATTGCAGCAGACTGATGCCGTCCAGCTCGGGAAGCATCAGATCAAGCACCAGAACGTCAGGGACAAAGGAACGCAGAAGCGACAGTGCCTCTTTCCCGTCGCCGCAGCACCGGACATGGTATGCCCCCTGCAGCTCGGCGGCAAGCGCCCGCCGGAATTCCTCGTTTCCATCCGCAATCAACAGCTTCATTGCGTCCATATGTCTCCCACCTTCCGATGGATATAGAATATCACAGCTGCACTCAATTTTCAATTCACTTCCTTTCGCCAATTTTCGACAATTTGGGGACAGAAAAGAAGCGCCGTGCATAAAATGGTCAGGAGGTGCTTAGATTATGAGAATTCCATCCACGAATCCGCAGGCGATCGCCTGCGTCCGGGGCGGCATGGGTGCGCCGAAGCTCAAGGGGACGGTGCGGTTTTACGCCATACCCGGCGGCACGCTGGTGACGGCGGAGGTCAGTGGGCTTCCGGAAAACGACACCGGCTTTTTCGCCTTTCACATCCACGAGGGCAGCGACTGCGGCGGCACGGACTTTTCGGATACCGGAGGACATTATAACCCGGACGCCCGGGAGCATCCCCGTCACGCGGGAGACTTGCCGCCGCTGCTCAGCATGGCCGGGCGGGCGTTCCTCGCGGTGGAGACGGGCAGATTCACGCCCTGCGAGGTGGTTGGGCGGACGGTGGTCATTCACGGAAGCGCGGACGATTTTCACACCCAACCGGCGGGAAACGCGGGCAAAAAAATCGCCTGCGGCGTGATACGGCGGGTGTAATGAGGGGATTTTTCGGAAAATAAGGAAGATTATGACGAAAAACTTCCCTTCGGCCGCTTTTTGTGGTTGTAAAATTCAAGGCAATGTTGTATAATGCTAAAAGTTGCGGAAAAATTTCGTTCTGTGCTCCGGCGTAAGGGAATCAGAGATTCCCCGGGTCCGGCCGGGGCAGGATCACCTGTGGGGGAACTGACATACATGCTGAATAGTAAGAAAATCACGGAATATCTGACGCCCGGCCATCATGTGCATCTTGTGGGGATCGGCGGCGTATCCATGCGGCCGCTGGGTCTGGTGCTGAAGGGCATGGGCATGGAGGTCACTGGTTCGGATATGAACGCATCCGTGTCCACGGATGAGCTGATCGAACAGGGCATTCCCGTCGCCATCGGACACCGGGCGGAGAATATTGAGGGCGCGGACTGCATCATCCGCACCGCCGCCGCCCACAATGACAACCCGGAGATCGCTGCCGCCCGTGCCGCAGGCATCCCCGTGTTTGAGCGGGCGCAGGCATGGGGCGAGATCATGAAGTCCTACCATAACGCCATCTGCGTCTCCGGCACACACGGAAAGACCACCACCACGTCCATGGTGACCCATATCCTCATGGAAGCGGATATGGACCCCACGGTCATGATCGGCGGCTACCTGCCCCTGCTGCACGCGGGACACCGGGTCGGCCACGGGGACACCATCGTGCTGGAAAGCTGCGAATACTGTGATTCCTTCCTGAATTTCTTCCCCACGCTGGCGATCGTGCTGAACGTGGAGGCGGATCATCTGGATTATTTCAAAGATCTGGCGGACATCCAGAAATCCTTCCACAAGTTTGCGTCTCTGGCCACCTTCGGCGTGGTCGCCAACGGCGACGACCCCCATACGGTGCAGGCCATGGAGGGCATCGACTATGTTTCCTTCGGCCTTGGGGAAGGAAACCGCATTCACGCGGCCAATATGCACCCCGACTGGCGGCACTTTGACGTGATCTGCGACGGGAAATACTACTGCCATCTGGACATGGGCGTTCTGGGCAGGCACAATGCCATGAACGCTCTGGCGGCGTCGGCTGCCGCGTGGATGATGGGCATTCCCGGAGAGACGGTCTCCAAGGGCATCCAGTCCTTCCACGGCGCGGGACGGCGCATGGAGTTCAAGGGCAAGTTCAACGGCGCGGATGTTTACGATGATTACGCCCACCATCCCGACGAGTTGCGTGCGACCCTGGAAGCCGTGCGCTCCATGGGCTACAAGCGGGTGGTGCTGGCCTTCCAGCCCCACACCTATTCCCGCACAAAGGCGCTGTTCGACGACTTCGTCCGGGAACTGAAAAAGTCCGACGTGGTGGTTCTGGCGGAGATCTACGCCGCCCGGGAACGGAACACCATCGGCATTTCCTCCGCTCAGCTGGCGGAGCAGATCCCCGGTGCGGTGTACTGCGAGACCCTGCCCGACGTTACCGCCTATCTGCGGGAGAACGTCCGGGAGGGGGACATTGTGGTCACCATGGGCGCGGGCGATATCTTCCGTGCCGGTGAAGCGCTGATCAGCGGTGAGTAATAAAAAAACGTGCCGGGAAACCGGCACGTCAGAGGTTTAGGCGTTTTCTTCATCCAGAACCAGATGGTCAACGCCGGACAGCTCAAATTCCGACATGTACCGATCCATCCGTGTGACGATCTCATCGTAATTGTCGTCGGTGATCTCCGGATAGTCCATGTCCCGGCGGGAAAGTTCCTCCGCCAGTATTTCGTAAAAAACGTTGTCCTCATAGCAGGCGATGGCCTCGTGAATCCCGCCCTCCTGATAGGCGCGGGAGGGAACGACGGTTCCGTTCCAATGCTCGGACAGGGCGGGGGACAGGGCAAACAGTTTGCTCTCCAGATTGTCATAGTCGGCGAAGCGGTCTTCGCCCCGGGTGGAGTTCAGCACCCAGTTTCCGATGTACACCAGATCCAGCAGCCGGCGGAATTCTTTCGGTGTCAGATTGATCTGCATACATACCCTCCTTTCAAAAAGCGCGTGGAGCACACTCACGGGAAAGCGCGGGGTATCAGCCGCCGCGCCGCTCTTATATTCTCTCTATTATAGCACCAAAGTTTCGGATTTCCAGATGAAAATTGTAAAAAATATATTTATAGCAGCATTGCGCAGCTGCATCCGCTTTTCTGGCGAAAAAGCAGCGGATATTCATACTATTTCTCGATAAAATGGTTAACACCATTTTATCCTGCGAATATTTCGCAGTCCGCCGACGGCGGCGAGAAATGTATGGACTTTCGTTTTTAGCGGCTACGCCGCAGACCGCTGAAACAGCGGCCTGATAAAATGGTTTATAACCATTTTATCAAAAACTAGTATCAGGTAGAATGAGGCGATGACGTGAAAAAACTCAGTGTTTGTATTCTCTTCGGCGGGATGAGCCCGGAGCATGAGGTTTCCCTGCGCTCGGCGGAGTCTGTGCTGAATCACATTGACGAAAGCAAGTATAATCTGTTCCCCGTGGGCATCACGAAGGAGGGGGACTGGATACTCTACGGCGGCAAGGACTATTCCAAGCTGGTCACCGGTGAATGGAGAAGCTGTCCTGAAAACCGACGGGCGACCATTTCCCCCGTCCGGGGACAGGGGCTTCTGAGCTTCGAGGGCGACTGCGTGGTGCGGGAGCGCATCGACGTGGTGTTCCCGGTGCTCCATGGCGAGAACGGCGAGGACGGCGCCATGCAGGGACTGCTGCAAATGGCGGGCATCCCCTATGTCGGCCCTCACATTGCCGCGTCTGCCGTGGCCATGGATAAGAGCCTGACCAAGCTGGTGGCAGATCAGGCGGGCGTCCCCCAGGCGGCCTGGCAGCTGGTTCGGGCGGGCGAGCTGGAAAACCATATGGAGAACACGCTGGATTTGCTGGAAAACCGCTTCCGCTATCCCATGTTCGTCAAGCCCGCCGGTACCGGCTCCTCTGTGGGCGTTTCCAAGGTCGGCGACCGGGACGCTCTGCGCAGCGGCCTTCGCTATGCCGGAAAGTACGATAAGAAAATTCTGGTAGAGGAATTCATCAACGGCAAGGAGATCGAGGTGGCCGTCATGGGCAACGATAATCCCATGGTCTCCGTCTGCGGCGAGATCGACTCCGGCGCGGAATTCTACGATTACGACGCCAAGTACCTCACCGAGACCTCCAAGGCCTATATCCCCGCCCGCATCCCCGCCGAGGTGGAGGAAGTGGTGCGGGAGACGGCGGTGAAGGTCTACAACGCCGTGGGCTGCCAGGGCTTAAGCCGGGTGGACTTCTTCGTGACCCACGACGAAAACCGGGTGGTGTTCAACGAGATCAACACCCTGCCGGGATTCACCTCCATTTCCATGTATCCCAAGCTGTTTGAGGCCAGCGGGATTCCCTATTCCCAGCTCATTGATGAGCTGCTGCGGTTGGCCGTGGAGGCGTTCCGATGAAGCGGGACGTGGTTCTTTCCATTCAGGGACGCCAGCGCTACGGCGAGCAGGAGCCGGAGACCATTGAGCTGGTCACCGGGGGGACGATGGAATTCCGGGACGGCGGCTGGGACATCACCTACGAGGAAAGCGAACTGACTGGCCTTGCCGGTGTGGTCACCACCTTCCGGGTGGAGCCGGGGAAGGTCACGCTGAACCGGGAGGGCGCACTGAATTCCAGAATGCTCTTTCAGGAGGGGGTTTCTCACGAATCGCTGTATCAGATGGAATTTGGAACGCTGATGATTACGGTGAAGGCCACCAATGTATTTTATGACATTGTACCCGACGGCGGAACCATCGATCTTACGTATCAGATCGTCATTGAAAACACCGAAGCCGGTATGATCGATTATCATCTGGACATCCGGGCGAAATAAAATGCTGCCAACAGTGAATGGAGCGTATCGATACAGATACGCTCCATTTTTCGTGCCAAAATGCGGGCACAGACCCCTTGGCGCTCCCTCTGGGAGAGCTGTCACCGAAGGTGACTGAGAGGGTATTGCAGCCTAGTATACCCTCTCCGTCCTCGTTGCGCTCGGCCACCTCTCCCATAGGGAGAGGCAAGGGGGACTCGTACGGTACACCAACTGCCGCGGGAGACAGTTTGCCTTTATCCGACATTCCGGTAGTAGGTGGAGAAAGCTTCCCGGTCTTTGCTGATCAGCTCGCCGGTTTCCTTGCTGTACTTGTTCTTGTAGCTGACGGCGTAGATCACGTCTTCTCTGCTGTCGTCGTAGCCGGAAGTCATTTCAATGTAATAATCCTTTTCATCCGTACCCAGAATCCGCATTTTCACAAGATCGACCGTGGTTTCCGCTTCGATTTTCACGGGGAAGTGGAAATTGTTGCGGAACTGGAAATCGGTGGTGCCCCAGTTCACGGCGGCGTCCAGTCCCAGAGGAAGATAGGCCACAGTCGCGCCGTGGCAGGAGCGGGTGACGACCTCCAGATCGGCAAGCAGTACGCAGTTGTACAATGTGCTGGAGCCCTGACACACGCCGCCGCCGATGGCGTCGGTCAGGCGGTTGCCGGAGTAGGCGGGGGCGGGCTTGTAGCCCTTTTCCGCCGTGCGCTCGCCCAGCGTGTCGTTGTAGGAGAAGGTCTCTCCCGGCTGAACGACGACCCCGTTGAGGGCTTCGCAGAGCAGGCGCAGATTGGTATTGCGGTTTTCATTGTCGCTGTGCTTCGTCTCGCAGGAGCCGAGAACATCCCGGAAATAAACGGCATCCCCCAGAATTTCCGGTTCCACGAACGTCATGGGAACGGAGACGGTTTCCCCGGGCTTGGCCTGCGCCAGCGCCGCTTTCGCCGCGTCCAGATCGAAGGAATAGCCGTAGGAGCCGGGGACGAACCGGTATTCCGTCATGTCGAGGGAATCGTCAACGGGCGCGGTGCAGATTTCATCGTAAATGGCATCCAAGTCCAGCTCCGCGGGGGCGGATTCCGCAGGGATGTCCACGGTGACGCGGTATTCTCCCGCCCGGCAGGCGGCCACGGCCTGACTGTAAGCCCTCAGAATCTGGTCACAGGCGCTGTCCACGTCCAGATGCGCTTTGGGAACGCCCACGGTCAGTTCCAACGTCTGGCAGGGGGCGCTGGGGTCGTGGTTTTCCGTGCCGAGGTCGGGGGCGTCGCCGGTGAGGGTGTAGTGGGAGTCGCTGAATTCTGTGTCAAACTCGCTGGCATAGCCCTCCAGCGCGGTGCGGATATATTCGGAGTTTACACTCAGGTAGGGACGCAAATCCATGTTGCCGGGGAGAGAGCCGTCGGAACGACCCATGCGGTAGGCATCGTTCACGGCGGCGCGGACGTCCACCTGAACGCCAGTGTCGGCGGGGGAGAGGGTAATGGATTCCATGGGCAGCGCCACCGTCAGGTTTTCCCGGTACAGCGTCTCGTCCAGAGCCGCCTGAAGGGCTTTTCTGGCCTCCCCTTTGGTCATGCCGCCAACGTCCACCCCGGCGATGGAGACGCCGTCGGCCATACGGCAGTGATAGGGGTCGAGGGCGGGGCGGACAAGAAAGAAACCGACCGCCGCCAGCGCCAGAACCAGCACGCAAATCACAGCCACCGTGACGATTCGGCGGGAGGATACGCTTTTTTGCGGGGAATCCGCGGAAAAATGGCCATTTGACATGGAATTTCCTCCTGAAAAAAGTCAATGCAGAAACGGAAACGTATTTTCCTCATTATACTACATTTCCCGGCAAATGCAAGACCGGAAACCGGGCGGCGCTTGCGCATCCTGCCGTTATATGGTAGAATGGGGGCAAACGTTGCAGAGGAGAGCGGATATGGAGATCAGTCATTTTTTCATGAATGGTGATATCAAAGGCGCTATCGCGTACATGCGGGAACATGAGGAATTCAAGGACATTCTTCCTGCATACGTGGCGATATTTGAAAATAGCAAATACCGCAGATTTGACGTACCGGACAAGCTCAACGAGATACTCCTCTTGTATCAGATTTATTACCGGGATACTTTTTACTGTGGCTTGCCGGAGGCGGAGGCCGCAGAGAAGCTGCTGGCGGGGCTGAAAGCGCTTCTGAATATGCCCGACGCGGAGGAAGCGCTTCTGGCGGAGCGGCTTCAGGCGGTGTTTGAGGCGGAGGGCTATCATGCGCTTTTCGGGAAAACACAGGGCTATTACGGCCCCTACGTCTGGCGGGAAACGGTTCCCACCGTCTATCAGGTCGGGCTGCCGGGCGGGACGGCGGAATATACCGTCAACATTCTCAAGGGCTTCGTGTTCCGCAGCTGGATGGATTATCTGACCTTCGGCAGGGTCGGGACGGGCGGGCGGGGTTTCCCCATAGCGTGGCTGGGCTTCCCCCGACGGCACGATCAACTGCATCGAGCAGGCGTATGACTTTGAAAGCGAACGGTTTCTGGTTTCGCTCCTGAAGCACGAAGCCCAGCACACCGTAGATATGAAGCAATTCCCGGGAATCACCCCCGAAGAGCTGGAATACCGGGCAAAACTGGTGGAGCTTCACTATTCTGGCAATCTGCGGTTGCTGCAAAAGTTCCTGTCGGAAGCGGATGAAAGCAGAACCGGCGACAGCCACGCTATGGCCTCCGCAAGAATCAAACGTGAGTTTGCGGATACGGATCAGAGGTCGCTGCCCTGCGTTCAGGCGCGGGCGTTGGAGCTGCTTCATGCTCACACGGACGAAATGGAAGAAAAATATGGGAAGCAGAAAGCCATGTCCGGCGGTTGATTACGGTAAATCCCGCTTTATCGAATAGAAATAAACGGCGTGACCGGGGAAGGTCACGCCGTTTGTGTATGCAGATGGTTTTCTTATTCGCCGCCGGAATCTCCGCCGTTCTCCGAGGCTTCGGTAGTGGAAGGCTCGGAAGTGGATGGCGTGGTAGGCGGTGTGGTAGACGGTGCCGTGGGTGTGGTGGCAGGTTCGGTAGAGGGGGCGGTGGACGGCGTTGTGGGTACGGTCGTAGGTTCTGTCGGCTCTTCGACCCGCGCGACCACCTTGTTCACTGTCTTGTACCGGGAATTGGCGACAAAATCCTTGGAGATCAGCACGCCGGTGGCCTTGTCGTACTTGCTCTTGTACGTCTTGACCAGATAGCCGGTGGTGCCTTCCTCAATCACGTCTCCGTTCTTGTAGCCCTCAGGGTTGTCGGGCTTGAAGTCCTTGTACTCCGTCTCGGGCTTGTAGGTCTCGGAGACGACATAGCTCATTTCAACGTAATAGTCCTTCTCGTCGGTGCCGAGGATCTGCACATTGACATAGCCGCCGCTGACGCTTGCCTCAATTTTAATGGGGTAATTGGTGTTGTTGCGGAACTTGAAGTCGGGAGAGCGCCAGCTGACGGTGGCGTCCATGCCGTAATTGATATAGTTCACGGGGAAACCGTGGTTGGTGCGGGAGACAATTTCCAGATCGGCAAGCAATGTGCTGCAATACAGCGTGGAGGAGACCTGACAGATGCCGCCGCCAACCTGATTCACCAGATCGTCGCCGGAATATGCCGGGGCGGACTTGTAGCCCTTTGCGGTGGTGCGTTCGCCCAAAGTGTCGTTGAAGGAGAAGGCCTCGCCGGGGTTCAGCACGACGCCGTTCAGCGCCTTACATGCCAGCTCCAGATTGGCGGTGCGGTTGGCGTTGTTACTGTGGGGCGTGCTGGTGCTGCCCAGAACATCCCGGAAGAACACGTCGTCGTCCAGAATTTCCGGGGCGACATATTCCATGGGAACGCGGACGACCTCGCCGTACTGCGCCGCACTGACCTGCTTCTGCGCCTGCACCATGTCGAACACGTAGCCGTAGGAGCCGGGGATGGCCTTGAAGGTCTGCATATTGACGGTGGCGTCCACGGGCTCTACGCAGACATCGTCGTAAATTTTCTGCAAATCAACGGCATCCGGTTCGCCCTCGGCCTGCGCGCCTTCCGCCTTTACGGTGAAAACGTTCATGCTGTAGGCGTCCAGAATCTGGTTGAACACATCATCTACGTTGAAATTTACGCCGGGAGTTCCCATTGTGATGACCAGCGTCAGCTGAGGGGCGTGTTCTTCGTCAAATTTGTCCGTCGCAAGATCGGGGACGTCGCCTTCCAGAGCGTAGGTGGTCTGGGTCAGCAGACTGCCGGCGGTTCCGGCGTAGTCCTCCAGAACGCCCTTGATATAATCCTGCTTCAGATGCAGGTAGGGCAGCAGCCCGATGATGTGGTTGCTCCTGAGGGACGCCTGATAGGCTTCCTGACGCTCGGCCTTGGTGCCGGTTCTGCCGTAGGCATAGGCGGCGTTGACGGCGGCCTTTACGTCCAGCTTCGTGCCGGTATCGCTGGGGGACAGCTGCAAGGTGGTATCGCCCAGAGTCACCACCATGGCCTGCTTCGTGTAGGTCTGGTCGGTAACAGCGCGAACGGCGGTGATGGCATCGGACTTGCTCATCCCGCCCACGTTCACACCGGCGACGGTGACGTTGTTCAGAATTTTTTTGCCGTAGGGGTCGCCGGAGACATTGACAACGAAAATGGCAATCAGGGAAATGATCAGAACCAGCGCGGCGGCGCACAGAGCCACCATCACGGGCTTCTGGTTGTTGTCCACAAAGGAAAGAGCCTTATCCAGGAAGGACGGAGTGCCGCGCTTCGGGGGGTTCTCCTTCTCGTCCAGTGAAAAGTCCAGTTCCTCGTCGGGAACCGGGCTGTCTTCTCCGGAAAACAGACTGTTCTCTTCGGGAAACAGGCTGTCGGCCTCGGTGATAAGGCCGGCGGCCTCCGGGTCGGTGGTGTCCAGATCGGGAACGGAGGCTTGGGAGAAGATGGGATCCTCCGGCTTCGCGGGCTTCTCCTGACCGGTCAGCTGGCGGAAGCTCTTTTCAATTTCACGTTCTTCTTCCCGGTATGGCCGGGGGGTGGAAAATTTGCCTTTAGACATAGGCTGCTCCTTTTCTGAGGGAAGGTTGGATTCAACGCTATTATAACACGGAATGTCAAGGGAACCTCTGAACAAATCGGCAAGAGCTGTGAGCGCGAGATTTTTCGTCCAATCGAGGTATCGGAAACGGCGGAATACTGTATGTATTTCCCGTTTTCGATACCGAAGAGTGGGCGAAAAAGATCCGCTCACAGCCGCAGACGATTTATTCAGAGGTTCCCAAAACGTCAGCTCTGGAAAAAGCTGGTATAGTGCTCCACAAACAGCTTGCTCTGCTTCAGGCTGTCCACGCCGTTGGCGAGCTTGAAGCGGAGGGTCGGTTCCTTGGCGCTGGCGAGGAAAGTGACCCGCTGCTTGTAATCCGGGTCGGAACACAGCGCGCCCACGGCCTCGAAATTCAGATTGCTCAGGGTGAACAGCACGTCCCCGGACTTCTGGCGGATGTCCTTGATGCCGACTTGCCGAGCCTTTGCACGGAGAAGGGCGATATCGATGAGATTCAGCACGCCCTTGGGCGGCTCGCCGTAGCGATCGACGATCTCGTCCAGCAGATCGTCGGCGTCCTCCTGAGAGCGGATGGCGGCCATGCGGCGGTACAGGTCCATCCGTTCCTCGCCCCGGGAGACGTAGTCTTTGTCCACATTGGCGGTGACGTTCAGGTCGGCGGTGCATTCCGGTGCCTTGGGGGCTTCGCCCTTTTCCTCCAGAACCGCCTCGTCCAGCAGCTTGAGGTACATGTCGTAGCCCACGCTGGACATGTGGCCGGACTGCTCGGCACCCAGAAGGTTGCCCGCGCCCCGGATTTCCAAGTCCCGCATGGCGATTTTGAAGCCGGAGCCGAATTCGGCAAAGTCCCGGATGGCGGAAAGCCGCTTCTCGGCGACCTCGGTGAGATTCTTCTCCGGACGGTAGGTGAAATAGGCATAGGCGTGGCGGGTGGAGCGTCCCACCCGACCGCGGAGCTGGTGCAGCTGGCTCAGGCCGAACCGGTCGGCGTTTTCGATGATGAGGGTGTTGGCGTTGGGAATGTCCAGACCGGTTTCGATGATGGTGGTGCATACCAGCACCTGAATCTCGCCCTCGGCCATGGACTGCATCACGTCTCCCAGCGCGTCCTCGCCCATCTGGCCGTGGGCGACGCCCACGCTGATGCCCGGAATCCGGCGTTTGATCGCGGCGGCGCACTGGTCGATGGTTTCCGTGCGGTTGTGCAGATAGTAGACCTGCCCGCCCCGCTCGATTTCACGGCGGATGGCGTCGTCCACAATGGGTTCGCTGTATTCCATCACGAAGGTCTGCACGGGATAGCGGTCAGCGGGGGGCTGCTCGATGGTGGACATGTCCCGGATGCCGGACAGCGCCATGTTCAGCGTCCGGGGAATGGGCGTAGCGGAGAGGGTCAGCACGTCCACGCCCTTGGAAAGCTCCTTCAGCCGCTCCTTATGGCTGACGCCGAAGCGCTGCTCCTCGTCCACAATGAGCAGACCCAAATCCTTGAACTGGACGGTTTTTTGCAGCAGCTTATGGGTCCCGATGATTAAGTCAACGGAACCGGCGCGGAGCTTCTGCAAGGTCTGCTGCTGCATTTTCGGGGTGCGGAAGCGGCTGAGCACGTCGATGGTGACGGGGAAGCCCCGGAAACGCGCCACGGCGGTCTGATAATGCTGCTGGGCAAGCACCGTGGTGGGAACCAGAATCGCCACCTGCTTGCCGTCCATGACGGCCTTCATCACGGCGCGGAGGGCAACCTCGGTCTTACCGAAGCCCACGTCGCCGCAGAGAAGACGGTCCATGGGGATGGGGGACTCCATGTCGTGCTTGATGTCCGCGATGCAGCGAAGCTGGTCGTCGGTCTCCGGGTAGGGGAAATTGTCCTCAAATTCCTTCTGCCATGGGGCGTCGGCGGAGAAAGCGTAGCCGGACTGGCGCTTCCGGGCGGCGTAGAGCTGAATCAGCTCCCCAGCCATGTCCTTGGCGGCCTTGCGGGCTTTGGCTTTTGTCTTCTGCCATGCGTCGGAGCCGATCTTGTTCAGCTTGACATTGCTGTCTTCCCCACCGCCGCCGATGTATTTGCTCACCAGATCCAGCTGGGTGGCGGGGACAAACAGGGTGTCGCTGCCCTGATAGGCGATTTTAATATAGTCCTTGACCGCGCCGTCCACCTTGATCTGCTCCATGGCCACGAACCGGCCGATGCCGTAATTCTCGTGAACCACCAGATCGCCGGGGGTCAGGTCGGTGAAGGAATTCAGCTTCTGACGGTTGGTGGAGCCGGTTTTTTTTGCAGGCTTCCGCTTCGGCTCGCCCCGGGCAATCAGTTGCCCCTCCGTCAGAACGGCGATTTTGGACAGGGGATACTCCATGCCGAAGGGCAGCGTGCCCTCCGTCAGAAGAATTTGCCCGGGCTTGGGCAGGGTGGTCAGGGGGATGCACAGAAAGGCGGACAGCCCCTTCTCATGAAGCAGCTGCTGTAACAGCTCCGCCCGGCGGCGGGTGCCGCAAAGCACCAGACTGCCGAACTCCATTTTCTGGTAGTGACTCAGGTCGGAGACGGCGGTGTCCAAATTGCCGCCGTAGCCGGGAAGCTGCTTGGCGGTGAGAGGATACAGCTGTTTCGGGGGGCAGTCCTCCGGGTAGGAGGTGCCGCCGAAGGCATCAAAATAAACGACGGTTTTCTTCCGGAGAGTTTTGCAGAAGTCCTCCCACTGGCACACATAGTCGCACAGCTCTCCCGCCACGAGACCGGCCCCCAGCATACTGTCCAGCTGCATTCCCACTTCGTCGCAGCGGCTGCGGGCAGCGCGCTGGAGATTCCCGTGGTCGCAGACGGCGACCACGGCGCCGTCCGGAATATAGTCCGCGGCGGTGGCCATTTCCGGATAGATCAGCGCCATATACCGGTCGGAAGCGGGATTGTGCAAGCCGCTTTCGTATTTATTCAGGTCTTTTTCCAGCGTGGCGATCAGCGGCTCGTTGATGTTTTTCCGCCGTTTCTGGCGGGAAATCAGGGAGGTAATATCTTTGCACAGCCCCTCCACACCGCCGGGATGAAGCCCCGGCTGGGACTCCGCCACGGGCAGGACGGTGACGGAGGTGATGTTCTCACTGCGGCGCTGGGTCGCCGGGTCAAAGAAGCCCATGGTGTCCAGCTCGTCGCCGAAGAATTCCGCCCGCACAGGCCGGTCTTCGGCGGGGGAGAAGATGTCCAGAATGCCGCCACGGACGGCGAACTGACCCGGTCCCTCCACCATGCCGCAGCGGTTGTATCCGGCGGCGGTGAGACGGGAGATCAGGTCTTCCACGGCGTATTCCCGGCCAACCTCCAAAGAAAAGGCGGCGGCGAGAAGCGCGGCCTTCGGCATGGTGCGTAGGCTGAGAGATTCCCACGTCATGATTTGCAGGCCGGTCTTCCCGGTGGCGAGGTCATACAGCTGCCGCAGACGCTTCTGCTCCCAGCTTCTGGACACCACGGCGGCGTCGTAAAGGGTCAGATCCCGGCCGGGGAGAATGGGGGCGGTGTCCGCAAGGAAGCCCTTCAATTCCTCCTGAAGCCGCCGCGCCGCAAGATCGTCCTGACACAGCACCACCATGGGGCGGTTTAAGCTGCGGCAAAGCCCCGCGATCATGTGACTGCGGTTGATCTGGCCGATGCCGGTGACGGCGACGCTCTCGCCGTCCTGCAGAGAGGACACCATGGCGGCGTATTCGGGAATGGTTTTCAATAGAGACAGAAGCTGTTCCATAAGTTTTACCTCAAGAAGAAAAGTGCACAACGCGGCAACGCGGAAAGGGGGATATATCCCCCTTTCCGTGATTTTGTGACAATATTTTTATGGGTGGCTGCCGTTGAACCGGTTGGCGGTCTCCGGTACGCCGTTATCGATGATGCTCAGGGCGGCGTCGGCGCTGCGGTCCCAGCGGGCAGAGCCGACGCGGAACATGCCGCTGACATTTTTGGGCGATGCCTCGTACAGCAGGCGGAACATCTTGTACACGGCCAGCATCAGGTAGCTGCTGACGCCGACAACAAGCTGCTTGTCCCGGCTCTCCTGCAATTTGTCGTAGAGGATGTCGAGGGAGTTCTCGATGAGCTTTTTGTACATCGTGGGCAGGACGCTGCCGCGGTAG
>OGPV01001130.1_pt1 | contig 18960 bp, 22 predicted proteins | sample 1553001 | NCBI WGS metagenome assembly OGPV01 (sample SAMEA2580268, study PRJEB22360) | human gut metagenome | biome: human gut; feature: human-associated habitat; material: faeces | place: Denmark | collected 2008/2010
AGGTGCGCAAGGCGCAGCAGGCAAAGACGGCACAAATGGAACTGACGCAAGAGCCGATAACAACAATGGAAACAGCAACAATAACAGCAATAATAATATGCCAGTTGCCACAACTCCCCAGAATAAAAGCGATGGTCTGGGGATAGACTTCGGAACGATTATGAAATTGCAGGGACTTATGCAGACTGCTTCACAAAATGACAAGACTACGGATTTACTCATAGCACTTAAACCGCTTCTCAATGAGAAAAGACAAGTCAAGGTGGATAAAGCGGTGAAACTTATGAAAATATGGGCGTTGTACAATGTTGCAAAGGACAGCGGAATTATAAATATAGATAAATTACTATAAAGGAGCGAGCAAAAAATGGCGGATTACAGCAGGTCAGAAATTGACGCTATGCGACAGGAAGCTATAAGGCGTGTCAATGAGATGCACAGACGTTCTCAGACATACATACAGAATACGCCACAGTCTGTACAAAGACCGTTGGCAGAACCTGAACAACCGCAGATTGAACAGCCAGAACCTGAACAAGAGGAGGTTGAACAGCCTGAACAGGTGATTGAGATTAAGCAGTCAGAACCCGAAATCCCCGAACCTGAACAGCCTGAGCAGGAAACAGGCAGATATAAAGTAAACCGCTTTAAAAGTCATACTTACAGACAGAAAAAAGCGGCTGAAGAAAATACGGAAGATACCAGAAATGCAGTAAAAGAAGAACCGGTGAACAATATGATTAATAACGGAGTGATTGAGAGGATAGCGGAAAAGATTTTCCCGAGCCTTAAAGGCAAGATTGACAGTGAAGCCCTGATAATTGTTGCACTGATTATAATACTTGCGAAAGACGGGGCGGATATGAAATTACTTGTGGCATTAGGATACTTGTTGATTTAGGAGAGAAAAAAATGCAGAATATAATATTTTATGCGGTATGGATTTTATCGGGACTTGTTATGGTGATTTTCCATTCAAAAAGGAAATATCCTGTTTTGTCGGCACTTTTTTCAATGCTTGCAGGCATAGGATTTCTGTTGCTTGCCAACAAGTTCGGAGGTATAGCTGGTTTCACACCGCCCGTTAATTTTTTCAATTCATCAGTTTCAATGATTTTAGGATTTCCCGGGGTGGTGATGTTGTTTATACTTTCGTGGATTTGCTGACAAATAAAAAAGGGATAGACGAATCTATCCCTTGTAAAATCTTTATTAGTATGTCCGGAAAGATTGAAATTACTTGATTTCAACTGTAGCTGAAGCAGCTTCGAGCTTAGCCTTGATTTCTTCAGCTTCTTCCTTAGAAACGCCTTCCTTAACAGTCTTAGGAGCACCTTCAACGAATTCCTTAGATTCCTTGAGTCCGAGACCGAGGATTTCCTTAACAACCTTGATAACGCCCATCTTGTTTTCAAAGCCTGTGAGAACAACGTCAAATTCTGTCTTTTCAGCAGCTGTATCAGCAGCAGCTACTGCAGGGCCTGCAGACATAACAGCTGTTACGCCGAATTCTTCCTGAATTGTATCAATAAGTTCCTTGAGTTCAAGAACTGAGAGTGTCTTGAGTTCTTCAATAAAGTTTGTAATCTTTTCTGAAGCCATGATTAAAATCTCCTTTTCAAATTATAATATTGTTAGAATATGCCTTTTCAGGCAACGAACGAAATTTCAGAAATTAAGCGACATCTTCGCTTTCCTTCTTGTCTGCGAGAGCCTGAAGAGTTGCAGCAAGCTTCTGGAGAGGTCCCTGGAGAGAACCAACGAGCTGTGCAAGAAGAACGTCCTTTGAAGGAATCTTTGAAAGAGCCTTAACGCCTTCTTCGTCATAAACAACGCCTTCAACGAAACCGGCTTTAAGATTGAAAGTTTCTGATTTTTCAGCGTAAGCACCGAGAATTCTTGCAGGAGCTGTCTGGTCGCTGTCAGAAACTGCAATAGCTGTAGTACCTTCGAGAACGTCTTCAAGACCTTCGATACCTGCATTCTTGAGAGCGAAACGGAGCATAGTATTCTTTTCTACGGAATATTTAACGCCTGCTTCACGGAGTTCCTTTCTGAGCTTGGTGTCATCTTCAACAGTGATACCCTTATAGTCAACGAGAACGCCTGAAACTGAACCCTTGAGGAGTTCGGTAAGCTGTTCAACCTTAGCCTTTTTTGTTTCGAGAATTGATGCACTTGGCATAATATTTCACCTCCGATAATTTTATAAAAAATAGGGTGAAAATCGTATTAAAAAAGCCCTTTCCGCAAACGCAGGAAAAGACATAACAAAGACTTGACAAATAATATTGTAGTTCCTCGGTCGGACTTACTGATGCCGACTGTCTTTAGAAATACGATTTACAGCTTTTTTATTCTACCACAAAAAAAAGAGTTTGTCAAGGGATTTCAGAAATTTTTCTTGAAAATCTGAACTGAAAAGTCGCAGGTGATTGAAAGAGAGGGGATATTGCGGAGTTTCTCCGTGGCAGAAACGGAAGTTTTGTAACAATAAGGTGTCATAAGAAACAAATTGAAAATATCTTCATTGTTCTGAATATCGGCTGTGAAAGTTACATTGCAGGATTCTGAAAGTGAAAAATCAGTTAAGTCATAATTGTTTGATTTGTTAAGATAAGGCTTTTCATAAAGCACGGATTTAAGTTCAAAAAGGTGTTTCGGATTTGGCGAAACCACAATAAGCGAACCATTGCTTTTGAGAACTCTTGAATATTCGTTGTTTGTGACGGGTGCGAAAACCGAAACCACTGTATCGGCGAATTCTGACGGAAACGGCAGTTCAAAAGATGATGCGACTGCAAATTTCACATTGGGAATACTCCTTGAAACAGAACCTGCATGAGATATTGCGGATTTGGCGATGTCTATTCCGAAAAATTGAGTGTCCGGGTTATTCTTCGCACAAAGAGTAGTATAGTAACCTTCACCGCAACCGCTGTCAATAACTGTGTGACTTTCGCCGATAATTTCCGAAAGTTTAAGGGCGAGAGGCTTATAATAGTCCTTTTCGAGAAATTTTGTTCTTGCAGTGACCATATTTTTATTGTCGCCTGCATTTTTTGGGTTATGCCCCACGGTTGTGAGCAAGTTCACATATCCCTGCCTTGCGATATCGAAACAATGGTTATTTTCGCATACGAAAGAGTTATTTTTGAGTTCAAGAGCTTTTTTGCATACAGGACAAATATACATGATAATCCTTTCTATACTGAAAAAGGCAAGGGATAAACCCTTGCCGTTACAGCTTATTATAAGTTATAATTAACCGTTGAATTTGTTTGTGAGAACCGGAACACCAACGCCCATTGTTGAAGAAACAACACATGACTTGATGTAAGTACCCTTTGTTGAAGCCGGCTTAGCCTTTGCGATAGCTTCGAGGAGAGTTGTGAAGTTTTCGTTGAGCTTTTCAGCACCGAAAGAAGCCTTACCGATAGGGCAGTGAATGATGTTTGTTTTGTCAAGACGGTATTCAATCTTACCTGCTTTAGCTTCTGTGATAGCCTTGGCAACATCAGGAGCAACAGTACCTGCCTTTGGGTTTGGCATAAGGCCACGAGGTCCGAGAATCTTACCGAGACGACCAACAAGACCCATCATGTCAGGTGAAGCGATTACAACATCGAAATCCATCCAGTTTTCTTTTGTAATCTTTTCAACGAGGTCCTGACCGCCGACAAATTCAGCACCGGCAGCCTTGGCAGCTTCGTACTTGTCTTCCTTGCAGAAAACGCAAACTCTGACGTTCTTACCTGTACCGTTAGGAAGAACAACAGCACCTCTTACCTGCTGGTCAGCGTGTCTTGAGTCAACGCCGAGACGAACATGAACTTCGATAGTTTCATCGAACTTAGCCTTTGCATTTTTGCAGGCGAATTCAAGAGCTTCAGCGGATTCATATAATTTAGGTTCAACAGCCTTAAAGCTGTCTGTATATTTCTTGCCGTGTTTCATTTACTAAATCCTCCCTGTAAAGTGGTAGTACCGAAATTGCTTTTATGACGCAAATCGGTTAGCGGAAAATGACGAAAATTCCTCCCACCATGTGGGCAAAACGGAATTCGGTTTAAAAAAATCAGTCAACAACAGTAACACCCATTGAACGAGCTGTACCTGCAATCATGCTCATAGCTGATTCAAGGCTTGAAGCATTGAGGTCAGGCATCTTCTGTTCAGCAATCTTCTGAACCTGTTCTTTGGTGATTGTTGCAACTTTAGTCTTATTAGGAACACCTGAACCACTTTCGATTCCGCAAGCCTTCTTGATAAGAACAGCAGCCGGAGGAGTCTTTGTAACGAAAGTGAATGAACGGTCAGCGTAAACTGTAATAACAACAGGGATTACAAGACCGATGTCGTTCTTTGTACGTTCATTGAATTCCTTTGTGAAAGCCATGATATTAACACCGTGCTGACCGAGAGCAGGTCCGACAGGTGGAGCAGGAGTAGCCTTTCCTGCATTAATCTGTAATTTGATATAACCAACTACTTTTTGTGCCATGATTAAATGCACCTCCATAATTTGTGGTAAATGGCGAGATATACGAATGAATTTTTCATCTCTCCCACACAGCGTTAAAGTTAACGCTGTCGGAACTTTTTAAATATTTTTTCAGTTCCGAGACAGATAGAGTGAATGATTTGTGTTTAGTCGTCAACCTTCATAACCTGATTAAGACTGAAAGTTGCAAGAGTGTCACGTCCGAGCATGGAAACCATGACACCAACCTTGTCCTCATCGGTATTAAGGCTCTGAACAATACCCGGAAAGCCATCCATAGAAGTTCCCAAGATTTTTACACTGTCGCCTACAGCAAAATTGGTTTCCACATCGCTGTGTGGTTTTCCGAACATAGTTTCAAGCTCTTTTTCGGAAAGGGGAGTAGGTTCTGAATTAGGGCCGACAAATCCTGTAACGCCACGGGTATTCTTTACGACATACCAGGCATCTTTGATACTTTCATTATAAACCATTTTTATAATGACATAGCCCGGATAGAGTTTTCTTTCGATTTCTCTTACTTTTCCATCGGCAATTTCTGTTACAGTTTCGGTTGGTACTTTTACTTCAAGAATAACATCTTTAAGGTTACGGTTTTCGACAACCTTTTCAATGTTCTGTTTAACCTTGTTTTCATAGCCGGAATAAGTATGGACAACATACCATTGTGCTACGTCTGACATTATTATTCCTCCCTTTTAGCTGACAAGCGATATATGTTGATGAATAAAGGAATCTCAGGCCTTGTTCAGGAAAAGTTCGAGCAACTTGTACATACCCAAATCAAGACCGCCTACGAAAAGACCAAGCAGAACAACAGTTACAAGGACAACGACAGTGTTGTCGATGACTTCCTTTTTTGAAGGCCAGGTAACTTTTTTGAATTCGCTTTTAAGGTCTCTGAAATAGCGGGAGATTTTTTCTTTGAGAGAAAGTTTTTCTTCCTTTCCTCCCTTGGCTGAGGTTTTTGCTGGCTCATTTTTGGAAGTCCTTGCAGGACCTGTAGCAGTTACGCTCATGAGCTCAGACTTTTCTTTGTCCTTATTTTTGGCCATAGTAACCTCCGCCCGTTTTTACTTAGTTTCCCTGTGCAGAGTGTGTTTTCTGCAAAACTTGCAATACTTGTTCATTTCAAGTCTGTCAGGGTCATTTTTCTTGTTTTTCTTTGAATTGTAGTTACGCTGCTTGCATTCAGTACAAGCCAAAGTTACTTTAACTCTCATATAGGCACCTCCTGACGTTTGTTACCGCATTTAAAATTACGTTCAAGACCATGCTCTCAAAGATTTTCCGAAACCGAAACGGATAGAACACACGGATAAAAGAACGCAAAAAAATATACCTCTGAAAGAGGTATATTAATAATATCACATAACTTACATAAAGTCAAGGGCTTTTTAAGATTTTTTCGTGAATACCATCAATAATGGGATTTCAGGGATTAGTTAATTTCGGTTTTAAGGACTTCGACAGCTTTTTGAAGCTGGTTATCTCCTGTGTGTTCCTTATCGTTTATGTCAACGCCTTCATCAAGTTCTGTTTCATAATCCGGATAAAGCCCTATACCATGATAACTTTCCGATTTGGTGGTTTTGATTTCGGCAACGGTAACGGTAATTGCACCGCCTGTTTTAAGCGGGGAAGTGGTTTGCATAATGGCTTTTCCGAAAGACTTTGTGCCGATGGTTTTAATTCCCTTGAAATCACGCAGGGAAGCAATGAATAATTCGGAAGAACTTGCGGTATTGCCGTTCATGATTGCGACCATAGGCAAATTTGTTTCGTTCGCATCTGACTTGCAGATAACCTCCGTGTGTCCGTCACGGTATGTTGCAATGGCGATATCGCCTTCGGGAAGCAACGGGTCAAGACAGTCGGACATGGCATTTACAAGTCCGCCACCGTCATCACGCAAATCAAATATATAACCCTTTACATTCTGTTCGTCAAGTTCTTTTAAAGCGGTTTCAAACTGGGCAAAAGTGTTACTTCTGAAATGTTCTATTCTGATATAGCCGAGATTGCCCTCAAGGACTTCCCATTTTACAGTCTGCACTTCAATTTGTTTTCTTGTGACAGGCAGGTCAAGAGTTTCATCTCCACGCTTTATCGTAAGTACCACGTCAACTCCGAGGTCGCCCTCCTTGATAAGTGCAATGGATTCGTTATAACCTGTTTCCTTAACGTCATGACCGTCAACAGCCGTGATAATATCGCCGATAAGTACGCCCATTCTCTTTGCGGGGGATATTGTTGTGATGTCGGTAACTTTCATGTAACCGTCTTCGGTCTTCTCTACAGTAACGCCTATACCTGTCATCATACCTTTGTCGGTCTGCTGGGTATTTTCATATTCTTCCGGAGTCTGATAGCGTGAATACTTGTCATCAAGTCCGCTTACATAACCTGTAAGCATACTGTTCATAAGTTTTTCTTCGTCAACTTCCTTGTAGAAATTCTCATTTACGAATTGTGAGATTTCTTCGGCTCTTGCGTATTTGTCAGCAGTTTCCTTCGCATATCTGAAAGTTTGGCTGAACACCTGAAAAGAGAAAAGAAGTGTAACTACAAAAGTTATTGAACATGAAACAAGTATGGGGCGGAACATACTTGTATTTTTTGAATCGTTGTCACTTTTCAGCATAAACTTTTTCTTTTTATTATTGGTTTCATCTGTCATCGGAGTTCCCCCTGTATAGATAATTTTTTATTAATACATCAGATATGAAAGCGGGTCAACGGTCATTCCGTTTACTCTTACTTCAAAGTGTAAGTGAGCTCCCGTTGACCAGCCGGTTGAGCCGACATAGGCAATTGTCTGACCACGTTCAACATATTGACCGACCTGAACGGCGATGGAAGAACAGTGACCGTAAAGAGTTGAATATTTTCCGCCGTGGTCTATTACAACGTAGTTTCCGTAACCGTCACCGCAACAGTTGCCGTTTTTGCCGTAATTGTGTTCGCACCAGTCTGAAACGAGAATTACAGTACCGCTTTCGCCTGCAACCACGGGAGCATACATAACGCCTTCGCCCGATATGTCAAGCCCGTAATGCATACCCTGGTCATTCCAGTCCCTTATTCCGTAGTAGTCGGAGATGTAATAGAAATTCGGAACAGGCCATTGGAAAGTTCCGCCATCATATTGCGGTCTGGAAGTCGTCTTTGTTGTGGCAGTTACAACGGGCGGTTCAGTCGGTGGGGTGGTCTGTTTGGCGAGCCATTCGGAAGCCTGCTTTGACTGTTCGATAAGTTCGGATTCTTTTTTCCATTCTTCCGCTTCGGAGATACTAATTGACTCTGAAATCCATGAAGAAATTTCGGAAGCTCTTTTTTCTGATTCGCTTACAGATACAGAAACGGCTTTCCGGGATTCGGAAACGCTTATTGACTGCGAAATACTTTCGGATTCTTTGCGTTTTCTTTCTTCCTCTTGTTTGCGGAGTTCTTCCTGACGTTTAAGTTCTTCCTGACGGGCTTTTATCTGTTTTTCAATGTCCTGCTGAGCCTTTTTCATGGTTTCCTGCTGAGCTTTTTTCTGGTCAGCGGAAAGCTGTAATTGTTGTTGTTCCTGCTTTATGCGGTCAATTTCGTACTGAGATTTCTTGTAGTCATTGTTGAGATTCTGAAATGCAAGAGTGTATTCCTGTTTTTTGGAATTGACCTCATTGTGTTTCTGCTCAAGTTCCGTGTTCTGTAATTCAAGTTCTGCTTCAAGCTTGTTCATTTCATCAATCTGTACTTTCAGGTCATCAATAACTTTGTCATTGTATCTGGAAACTCTTGCGATAACCTCTATTCTCGAAAGTACGTCATAGAAGCTTGTAGCACCTGCGAGAACGGAAGCAATGCCGTTATTGCTGTTGATGTACATAGCTCTTACAGCTTTTTTGAAGTTGTCAATGCTGCCCTGCATATCGGCTTTTTTCTGTTCTATGTCGCCCTGAAGCGTGGTAATTTTGTTCTGCTTTTCGGCAATCTGACTTTCAAGTTCGTTAAGTTGCTGATTGACTATGTTTATATTTTCCTGTTGCAAGGCGATTTTAGCAGACAATTGTTTTTGATACTGTTCTTGTGCAGCAACATTACTTTGTGAAGCATCAATCTGTTTTTGCAGTTCCTCAAGTTCCTTTTCATAACTGCTTATGGAAACGGAATTGTTCTGTTTCTGCTGTTCGAGTTCTTCAATTGTTTTCGCATAAACCGTGTTTTCTTTTTGAGTGGAAGAAGCAACCGAAAATCCGGCAGTTGTAAGAGAAATACAGAGAACAAGAGCAATGATTTTTTTACAGTTTGAAAGAGTTCTTTTGTTTCTAATCATTTTTTTATCTCCTGAAGTTAAACTTTGAGATGTTTTCTTGTACTGATGACACTGCCGAGAGAACCGAGCAGAGAACCTGCGACAACATAGCTTATACCGGTCTGCAAGGCAACAGACTTGAACGGCACAAGACTGCCGAGATTAAGCACAAGAAACAGCGAAGTATCACGGGTGAGAATATCGAGCATTGAATTATATGAGAGCCATGTAATTACGAGTGCAAAGATACCTGCCAGAAATCCCGTAAACATACCTTCCACGAAGAAAGGGATTCTTATAAAGGCGTTTGTTGCACCGACATATTTCATAATGTTGATTTCCTTGCGTCTTGAAAAAACACTTGCCCTTGTGGAGTTTGAAATTATGATAATCGAAACTATTACAAGAGCCACGATTACGATTGCGGAAACTAAAGATATTGTGCGTTTCAGTTCGGTAAGGATATTCGCAAAGTCCATAGGAGCTGAAAGGTCGTCCACGCCGTAAATATTTTTTATAATTGCCACAGTGTTTGCCATTCTTTCGGTATCTGCGACCTTTACCCTGTAGGAATCGGGCAACGGGCTTTCATCAATGACTTTGAAGTATTCTTCATAACCTGCCATATTTTCCGTGAAGTCCGCATAAGCTTCATCTTTTGAGTAGAAATTAACTTCTGTAATATTCTCAATGTTTTTCAGGTCTTCACCGATAGCCTTAATGCTTTCATCGGTCAAGCCGTCATTCAGATACACGATAATTTCATTCTTGTTTTCGATGTTTCCGACAATCAGGTTTACATTTATGGTAAACAGCACGGAAAAGCCCACAAGCAGAAGTGAAACCATCATTACACAGAATGACGCAAAGACCATTACTTTATTTTTGCGGATATTGCCCATACCCTCACGGATAAGGTAAGCAAAACTATTGAGTTTCATCTTTTGCTCCTCCTATGACATTATCGAAAACTATTGAACCTTCACTTAAATTTATGATACGACCGCCGAAATATTTTACAAGTTCGTGTTCGTGCGTAACCATCAGAACGGTAGTACCGCACTGATTGATTTTCTGGAGAAGTTCAACGGTTTCATAGGAAAGTTTCGGGTCTATGTTTCCCGTAGGTTCGTCAGCGATGATAAGTTCTGGGTTATTTACCAGGGCTCTCGCCATGGCAACTCTCTGCTGTTCACCGCCTGAAAGTTCCGTAGGATAGTCCCAGGTTTTTTCTTCAAGTCCCACAAGCGATATAACATATGGGACACGTTCCTTTATATATTTTCTCGGAGCGTCGATAACCCTGAGTACAAACGCTATGTTGTCGTATACGGTCATTGTCGGAATAAGCCTGAAGTCCTGAAACACAACACCTATAGTTCTGCGGAAATAGGGAATTTTTCTGCGTCTGAGTTTCCCGAGGTTATAACCGTTTACAATTACAGTTCCCTCTGTCGCCTGAATTTCCCTGAGCAGTAATTTTATAATGGTACTTTTTCCGGCACCTGACGACCCGACAATAAAGGCAAATTCACCATCTCTTATTGTCAGATTGACATTATTCAAAGCGTCTGTTCCGTTTGATGAATAAGTTACCGACACATTACGTAATTCTACCAAGTTTTCACCGTCCCTTTATTCAATAACAGTTTTTGCCTAACACCGCAAAGCGTCAGGCAAAAATATTTGTTTTCTTATTGTGTTTTATCAGAATTTTGTAGGGTTTGCGGAGAGATATTTTTTGACCATAAGGGCAATTTTGAAGATTATCGCATGGTCAAATTCTCTGAGGTCAAGCCCCGTAAGTTTCTTGATTTTCTCAAGTCTGTACACAAGAGTGTTTCTGTGTACGAAAAGTTTTCTTGAAGTTTCCGAAACATTCAGGCTGTTTTCAAAGAAACGCTGTATTGTGAAAAGGGTTTCATGGTCGAGTGCATCAATACTGCTTTTCTTGAAGACTTCGTTAAGGAATGTTTCGCAGAGAGTTGTCGGAAGGTGGTATATAAGTCTTGCGATACCGAGGTTGTCGTAACTTACAATAGCCTTGTCGGTGTCGAAAACCTTACCTACTTCGAGGGCAACCTGAGCGTCCTTGAATGAGCGGGCGAGTTCCTTTATGCCGACAACAGTTGTACCGATACCAACATTTACTCTGGTGTAGAATTCACTGCTGAGAGTGTCCACAATCGAGCGGGCGAGTTTTTCGAGGTCTTTTGATTCGACAGTGTTCTTGATTTCCTTTACAAGCACAATATCGGTTTCGGTTATGTTAAATACAAAATCCTTGCTCTTGTCAGGGAAAAGGTTCTGTATAACGTCATAAGCCGAAATATCGTTTGCGGAAACGATTCTTATGAGAAAGACAACTCTGCTGATTTCCGAATTGAAATGGAGTTCTCTTGCCTTGATGACGATGTCGCCCGGAAGAATATTGTCGAGTACAACGTTTTTGATAAAGTTGTTTCTGTCATATTTTTCATCGTAATATTGTTTGATATTTGCGAGAGTTATAGCCATGATACTTGCGTATTTAGCCGCCATATCGTCAGTACCTTCCACAAAAACCGCATAATCCGGTTTGCTGTGAGAGCCGAAAGGCTTGTAAGTATAACCATCTCTTATAAAAATATCGTGGCTGTCACTTAAATCAAGTGAAACAAATTCGTTGCTTGTGCCGATTTTACTTAATTCACTGCAGGCGATAATTGTTGCGTTTTCGTCAACGACACCGATAGTAGCGTCAATGGTGTCACGCATCTGGTGAACAAGTCCCTGAAACAGTCTGTTTGACATTCTTTTATATCCCCTCTTTAAAATAATTAATACTTTTCAGTCGGTAGCACTGTAAAGAGTGCTGATAATACTATTGTACAGAATTTTTAGAGAATTTGCAATATCTTTTTATGGTTTTACGGAAAAAAACCGTCACAATTCACATAGCTTCCAAAAAAACCGACTTCACATCTTAAAAATTGTAACACATTTCAGAATTTAATATGTTACCAAACTGTTAAAATACACAGAAAACCTGCATATTTATTGGGCAGTTTATACAAACGGGAGATAATCAGTAGAGAATTGCCCCGTAACGTTGAGCGAGGTCTTCGAGTACATATTCCTCGATTTCACAATTTTTGTCAATCATAGCTCTGCCGTCATAGAGAAATAAGGCAGTATCAAGGGCTATTCTGCTTTCGGAGTGGAAAATAACAGGGAGAGTTGCCATATGAGCGTTTTCGGAAAACATTACCGCATCGTCATAACTGAAAAGTTCAATCATGATAGCATCGGTATTTGTGTCATTTAGTTCAAGCAGTTCATCGGACATATCGTTGCTGCATTCCAGCGACTGACTGTACTCAAGATTGTCAGCCGTAATAAAGAACGGCTGGAGGTAATTTGCAAGCACGAGTTGTTCTTCATCATCATATTTGTCAAGCCTTAGTTTTGAAAAGTCAAATTCTTCAACGGTCTTTTTAAGCTTCGCAATATGTTTAGGAGATGTTCCGCAACAACCTCCGAGAATTTCTGCACCGTTTTCGAGCAGAGCCGTAATCTGACGGCTCATTTCATCGGAAGAAAGTCTATAAGAACTTGATTCATCTGAGATACTTGCATAAGGCTTTGCGATAACAGGGACTTTCGCATATGGAAAAATGATTTTAAGAACTTCTGTCATATCTTCAATGTTCATGCAGTTAAACCCAAAAGCGTTTATGCCCATTTCCTGCAAACAGATTAATGCGGAAAGTACGCTTGAACCGTCTGCAAGCATACCGTCTTCGTCTGATGAAAAGGTGATAAAAATTGGCAAATCAAAACGTTTACAGGCAAGCACGGCATAACGTGCTTCCGTTATTGAAGTCATTGTTTCGATTGCGAAAAGGTCAACGCCTGCTTCTGCGAGAGCTTCCGCCTGTTCGAGATAAGTATAATATATGTCAAAACGGCTTATGTCCTCATACGGTTCAAGCAACATTCCTGTTGACGAGATATTTCCGGCAACAAGTGCATCGCCCGAACTTTTTTTTGCAAGTTCAACAAGTTTAGTGTTAATTTCCTTAGTCTGTTTTTCCAAGCCGAAACGTTTCAAGCGTTCGGGATTTGCGGAAAATGTCGGGGCATAGATTATCTGAGAGCCGGCTTTTACATAAGCTTCCGCAAGCTCACAATATTTTTCGGGGTGTTCAAGTATCCATTTTTCCGGACAGTCTTCAATAGTCATTCCTTTTTTCATGAGATTAGTCGCCGTTGCTCCGTCAAGGATTAACGGCAAGTGACTCGGTAATTCCATTTTTTCCTCCAGCCAGATTCATATAATAATTTGAGTACGAGTAAGTTTCCTTTTTCTGACGGACTGTCACATCTTTTCCGGACAGGTTATTTTCAGCATTCCAAGGATATTTTTTATTGTCTGACGTACTGCATCACAAAGGAGAAGTCTTGCTTTTTTAAGGTCTTCGCTTTCGGCATTCTTAACACTGCAAGCGTCATAGAATTTGTGGAAGTGTGTGGCAAGGTCAACAACATACTTTGTAATCTTCGCAGGGTCGTAATCCTTCGCCGAAAGGTCAACTTCATTCGGGAAACCTGCAAGGAAACGTATAAGTTCGGTTTCCTGCGGAGTGGTCATAAGGTTAAGCTGTTCTCTTGTAACATCGGAGATTTCAAAGCCTTCTGATTTAAGGTTTGCGACAATACTGCAAATTCTTGCGTGTGCATACTGAACATAGTAAACAGGGTTCTGTGAAGAATTTTCCACCGCTAAGTCAAGGTCAAATTCAAACTGAGAATTTGCCTCCCTGAGATTAAAGAAAAATCTTGCGGCATCTATCGGCACTTCGTCAAGGAGTGTGTAAAGGGTTATAGCTTTTCCGCTACGCTTTGAAATCTTGATAACTTCGCCGTTGCTCACAAGTCTTACCATCTGCATAAGTACGACATCAAGCTTGTTTGCGTCTACGCCGAGAGCGGTAAGTGCGGATTTAAGCCTCGGAACATATCCGTGATGGTCTGCACCGAGAACGTTTATAGCCTTGTCGAATTTTCTTGTGACAAGTTTATTATAGTGGTAGGCAATATCCGGAACAACATAAGTCGGAATACCGTTTGACCTTACGAGTACGAAGTCCTTGTCAACGCCGAAATCTGTAGCTTTGAACCAGAGGCTTCCGTCCTGCTCATAAGTGTGGCCTGTTTCTTTAAGTTTTTCTATAATTCTCATGGTTTCGCCGTTATTGTGGAGAGTACTTTCTTTGAACCAGGTATCATATACAATGCGGTATTTTTTCAAATCTCTTTTAAGACCTGCGATATTCTTGGGAAGTGCATAGTCAACAAGAGCTTTTTTGCGGGTTTCTTCATCACAATCAGCATACTTGTTACCGTTTTCGTCAAAGAAGTTTTTAGCGTGTTCTATAATGTCACGTCCGAGGTAAACTCCTTCAGGCATAGGGAATACTTCGCTTTTTCCCTCATCGCTGTAGAGGGCATCGCAGATAGCTTCGGTATTGTTGTCTGTTTCGGCAATTACTTTCTGACCTGCTTCGCTGCAAAGCTGGAGATAACGGAGTGAAAGGGATTTGCCGAACTTTTCAATCTGATTGCCCGCATCATTGATATAAAATTCTCTTTCAACGTAATAGCCAGCCCAGGAAAGCACGCTTGCCAGACAGTCGCCGATTGCTCCGCCTCTTGCATTACCGATATGCATAGGGCCTGTAGGGTTTGCGGAAACGAATTCAACAAGTATTCTTTTGCCGTTACCTGTGTTGGTCTTACCGTAATCGTCACCGTCTTTCACGATAAGTGAAACGGTATCGGAAAACCATGAGCGGTCAAGGAAAAAATTTATAAATCCCGGTCCTGCGATTTCAGCCCTGTTAAAGTATGTACCGTCAAGAACAAGGGCTTCACAAATCAATTCTGCGATTTTTCTCGGAGGCATTCTGAAAGTCTTTGCGGAAACCATGGCAACGTTTGTTGCGAAGTCACCGTGTGACTTGTCGGCAGGAATTTCAACTTTAAATGGTGGCATTGGTTCAGCAGGGAGTTTGCTATCTGCGATAAGGTTTCCTAAAGCACTGAGAATAATTTCTTTCAGTGATTCCGAAGCAGTTTTTATCTGATTAGTCATTTTAATTTATTCAATCCTTTCAATTTTATCATCATAAAGGTTTAATAGTCATGTATATTTCATTTTCCGACATATAAGCGGAATTCATATCAATAGTGTACTTGAGAACGAGATTACCGCCCGTTTCGTCAAGCTGTGATTCAATAGCATTTGTATGAACGCCTATTCTCATATCCCCATAAGGTGTGGAATAATAACAGTAATGTTTTTTGTCCTTTTCGAGCATAAGGCTTGTGTTTGAAGTCCCCATACGTCTTATTGAAGCGGTAGCCCTGTTTTTCATTACCGCAATTCTGGTAACAGAGCCTACGAAACCTGTGGCTTCAGAATCCTCATAGGCAATCACATATCCGAAAGCCTTTTCTTCAAAAGTTCCCTCTGTGATAAGCTTTGTTTCGGTACGTTCGTCAAGTGTAATCTGAACACTTATCATTTCAATCAATACATTGTTTTTCAATCTTTCAACTTCTTCCTTATGTTTATCAGCCGACAGTTACGCAAGTTGCCTCGCCCTTGATTTCGTGACCGAGGAACAGTTTTACATTTTCCTCAAACAGTTCTACACTATCGCTTACAAAGAACTGATTTTCACCCGGTTCAGACCTTTCGGAAAGCAAATCTTTTTCGGTAAGGCACATTTCAGCGAACTTTCCGGCTTCTTCTCCCGGAGAAATGAGCCTTACATTTTCACCCATAACATCCCGGATAATTTCTTCGATAATCGGGTAATGTGTACAGCCCATGATAAGAGTATCGACACCTTCGTTTTTTATCGGTGTAAGGTATTCTTCCGCAATAATCCTTGTAACCTGATTGTTGCGGTCTGTGTAGCCGTTTTCCACAAGCGGAACGAACATAGGACAAGCCTTGCCGTATATGGTTATGTGCGGATTGATGTTCTTAATCGCTCTCCCGTAAGCACCGCTTTTTATAGTGGCAGGTGTGCCGATAACGCCTACTTTTCCGTTTCTGGTGGCTGAGCAGGCTGTCTGAACGGCAGGAAGCAGAACACCGCTGAAAGGTACTCCGTTTATTGAAGATTTGTTGCCGACAACTGAACTTACCGTACCGCAAGCCGCAATAATCATCTTGACACCATGGTTCAGGAGAAATTCAATATCCTGCTGTGCATATTTAACAACAGTTTCCCTGCTCTTTGTTCCGTAAGGTATTCTCGCAGTATCGCCGAAATATATAATATTTTCGTTCGGAAGAATTTTATTAAGGGCTTTGACTGTGGTAAGTCCGCCTATTCCTGAGTCAAAAACACCGATTGCATCGTTATTCATAGAAAAACATTACTCCTTTTATTCCTCTGTATTGCCTTCTTCGATAGCCTTTTCAATGAGCATTTCAAGCATTTCGGGAAAGGCTATTCCCGCTTTTTCGATAAGCTTTGGGAACGGGCTGTCCGGCATAAGTCCGGGAATGGTACTGATTTTATTGATGATAATTTTCTTTTCATCCGTATAGAAAATATCTATCATAGCCATTCCGCTGCAACCGAGAGATTTATATACTTCACGGGCGATATTTCTGATTCCGGAAGATTCTTCTTCACTTATCTGAGCAGGAATATGAAGGTTTCCGGTATTGAGGATATGCTGGGAACAACAGTTGTCGGTATTTGTTTCGACTTCTCCTACAGGCGACACAATAATGTCGTTTCCTTCAAATACCGCAATCTGAAATTCTCTGCCGTAGATGAATTTTTTCACAACAACTCTGTCATCATGTGTGAAAGCAAGCTTTACAGCTTCCTTGAGTTCGTCAAAACTTCCGACTTTTTTTGTATTTATGGATTCTCCACCGCATGAAGACTTTACACAAAGGGAGTTTCCGAGTCTGTCCGAAATTTCTCTGCATCTTTCATCGAGCCTGTCAAGGTCTGACTGTAAGAAAACTTCCCAGTCCGCAACTTCAAAGCCTCTTGCCCTGAGCTGAGAATAAAGTGAAATCTTATCACGGCACACGGCGGAAGCTATTACATCACTGCCCACATACGGAATATCCGAAAGTGTAAGTAATCCCTGAACCGAACCGTCTTCGCCGTTTCTTCCGTGGAGAATCGGAAAGACCACATCAGTTCTCTTTATGGAAACATCGTCATTTTCGAGTTTCAGAACGCCTCTGTGCATGGGGTCGGGTGAAATTATCGCAGAAGTACAGTCAGGGTTGAATTCCCATTCTCCTGAACCTATTCCGTCAGCACCGTTGGGGTAATAAAGCCATCTGCCTTTTTTGGTTATACCGATGCAAACTACTTCGTATTTGTCTTTCGGAATGTTCTTTATAACGTTTTCTGCCGAAGCGAGCGAGTAGTTTCTGAGTGAAGAAGTACCGCCGAACAGAACCGTTACACAAGTCTTTGCCATATTATGTTTCTCCTTTTCTTGTTTTCGGTTATATTAAAAATTCAATGTCATTTATTTTATGTGATAACACGAGGATTAAAATATTATAACACATATATATGCAGTCTGCAAGTTTTTTAATCATCTGAGAACGGTATTTTCGGTGTAATCACAGATAAAATCAAAGTTTTGCGAGGAAAAAATGTTGTTTTCAGCTCTGCCGGTGCTGGCGAGATTGAAACAGGTTTTCACATAATACCATGTTCCGTTATCGTAATCGGTACGGCGTTCATGGAAAATAATTCTGCCTGTAGTTTCGGGTTTAAGACAGAACACTTTTTCATTTACAAGGTTTCTGTTATAAAGCGGAGAATTTTCATTGTTGTATTCGGAATTGTGACCGGTTATGTAAGGAAAAATCCCGTCAGAATGAAAAATTACATCTATGTTTTCGCCGTCTGTTTCAAAGCGTAAGTTCTTTAATTTGAGCTGTTCGGGACTGCAATTGTGTTCAGTCAGCATATTGTTGCGAATGTTTCTTTCATCCTGATGAAGTCTTTGTTCTGTTTCGCTGTCAGAAATTTTGAAAACATCGTTTTTTCTGATTTCGTCCCACATAAGCCTGTTAAATTCAAAGGCATCAAGTATTTTGTTTCCGTCCTGAAAAAAGTTGAGGTGCTGTATGACAATACCTGAGTTATAATTAAAATCAGCAGGGGCTGAAAATGGGAAACGGCTTCTTGTGACCGCATAATTTCCGCCACGCTCCCGTTTGTGCCATGTAAGTGTTATTTGTTGGATTATGAGCATTTCAGTAATCACTCCTTTCCTGTATTATATACCTGAAAATCCGTGAAATCAAATCTTGACACACACGCAAAAATGAGATATAATTATTAATTGTTAAATTGAGAAATTCACTGTAATTTTTAAAAACAGGAGTGTGTAAGTTTATGGCAAAACAAATGTCAAAAGAAGGATATGCCAAGCTTGAAAAAGAACTTGACTATCTCAAAAGTATAAGGAGAGCGGAAGTTGCTCAGAAACTTAAAGAAGCAAGAGCATTCGGAGACCTTTCCGAAAACGCCGAATACGATGAAGCAAAGAACGAACAGGGTATTCTTGAAGCGAACATTGCGGAAATGGAAAAGACCCTTGAAAATGCGATAATCGTTGACAATATTTCAGTTCACGAAGTAGGCATGGGTTCAGTTGTAGAACTGCTCGACATGAAGAAAAACCAGAAAAAGAAATTCCAGATTGTCGGCACTAATGAAGCTTCTCCGGTTGACGGAAAGATTTCAGACGAATCACCTATAGGCAAGGCGGTAATGAAGAAAAAAGTAGGGGAACGTTTTACCGTTGAAGCACCTGTAGGAACACTTGAATTTGAAGTGCTTGACATTTCACTTTCACTCTGATAAAATTAAATAGCTTTTACAATGATGGGGGCGATTGTTGAGAAACAACAATCGCCCCCTTTGAAAATAAAAAGGAAGGATATAGAGCCGATGGAAGAAAATAAGGAAAAGGAGCAAAACAATACTAAGCAGGAAACCGATGACGTTGACAAAAACACAAAAAATTTCTTTGAAACAGTAAAAGAAATCGAAGAAAAAGAAAAACGGGAAGAAGCTCGGAAAGAAGAAGAAAGACGACTCCG
>OGPV01001134.1_pt1 | contig 18906 bp, 19 predicted proteins | sample 1553001 | NCBI WGS metagenome assembly OGPV01 (sample SAMEA2580268, study PRJEB22360) | human gut metagenome | biome: human gut; feature: human-associated habitat; material: faeces | place: Denmark | collected 2008/2010
CCCCCTGAAAAGATATAACGAAAAATTAAAATGGTGGTGAAATGATTGAAAGAAAGATTAGGGTTACTTGAAGCACTGTTATTTGCAGGCGGTGAAGCGGTTGAAAGCAGAAAACTTACAAATGTCATGGGAATAAGTCAAAACCTGCTTTCAAAGCTTGTGGAAGAACTTAATCGGAGGTATGAGGAAAATGATTCTGCTTTAAAGGTATTGAAGCTTGAAAATGCATATCAGCTTACCACGAGAACGGAATACGCCGAAGCAATCGGAAGACTGCTTGAAAGCAAAAGAAATTCGGGGCTTTCGGGTTCTGCTCTGGAAGTTCTTTCAATAGTCGCTTATAACCAGCCCGTGACAAGAAGCATGATTGACCGCATAAGAGGAATTGACAGCAGTAAGGTTATTTCAAACCTTATCGAAAAGGAACTTATAGAGGAAGTCGGAAGGCTTGATGTCGCAGGGCGACCCATGGCTTACGGAACAACCGAAAATTTCTTGCGGTGTTTCGGTTTAAGCTCAATTGATGAACTGCCCGAAAAACCCGATTAAAAAAACCAGGAAAGGAAAGAATAAAAATAATGCTGGATAAAACTTATCTGATACTTGTAATAATAATGATAGTGCTTTTTGTGGGAGCAGTTGCGGGAGTAATGATTTACGACAAGGTTTCAAACAGACCGCAGAAGCTTACGGAAGAAGAAAAAAAGCAAATAGAGGAGCGGCAGCAGAAAGAAGAAGAACAGAAAAAAGTTCAGCAGAAGCAAACTTCAAATGCTGACGCAAAGAAAAAAGCCAAGAAAAAAATTGCTAAGCAGTCAAAGAAGAAAAACCGTTGATTTTTTATAGGGCAGGTGGAAGAATGAAAGCGTTACTTATTATTGCAATAATCATTATAACAGTATCGCTGATTTTGTCCCTGCACATAGTTCTTAATGTAAGTTATATAGGCGAAGAACTCGATTATAATGTGAAATTGCTGGGCATAAAGCTTTATCCACGTCCCCAAAAGAAGAAAAAGGCGAAAAAAAAGAAGCCGCAAAATGTTCAGCAGAAAAAGCCGGTTACAGAAAAGAAGACTGAAAAAAAAGAACCCGGACTTTCCGATAAAATCAGGAAGTTTAAAAAAGAGGCAGAGCCGGTTATACAGCTTGTCAGGAACTCCGGCGAAAGCATAAAATATTTTCTCGGTCATGTTTCTGTTACGGATATTTATGTAAATATAGTTGTGGCTGAAGAAGATGCTTATGAATGTGCGATGACTTACGCAAAAGTCAATATTCTGCTTTATAATATTCTCGGATTCCTCCAGAGCAGAATAAAGGTAAGAAAAAAGTCAGTCAGTACAGATATTCTCTTTAATTCAGACAAAAGCGTATATGACATATCCTTTAAGGCAAAAGTAACTATAGGGACGATAGTTGTAACATTCGTAAAACTGATAATAAATTTCTTGAAAGGAAGTAATGAAAATGAGCGAAAAGCACCCGATAGAAGGACTTATGGGCGTAACAATGGAAAAAATAAAAAACATGGTTGATGTCGATACAATTATAGGAACTCCCGTGACACTTGCGGACGGAACAACAATAATTCCTGTTTCAAAGGTAAGTTTCGGTTTCGGTTCGGGCGGTTCAGACCTGCCGGCAAAGGTTACAAAGGACCTTTTCGGAGGCGGTACGGGAGCAGGCGTTTCAATACAGCCGGTTGCGTTTATCGTGGTCACAAAAGGCGATGTTAAACTTCTCCAGATGAGCATGAACGCAACTACTTCAAATGCCGTTGTAAACATGATACCGGAAATATTTGATAAGATTTCCGGTATTATGGGTTCGCAGAAAGACGATAAAAATTCAGAGGAATAATTTAGGTGTTCCGACAATATTCATTAATTGATACAGTGTGTGTCAATCAATGAATATTGCGGAGGTTTATATGAAAAAGTTATTCTGCGTTATGGTTTCAGCGGTAATTTTCCTTATAATGATGCCTGTATGCGTTTGCGGTGCGGAAGATGTAAGTGCAGGTTCATGTATACTTATCGAAGCCCGAACGGGCGAAATACTCTTTGAGAAAAACGCTTATGAAAAACGTTCAATGGCAAGCACAACGAAGATAATGACAACTCTCCTGTGCCTTGAAAGCGGAAACCTTGACGACTGGTTCGTTGTGGATTCTGATGCAATAAAGGTTGAGGGTTCTTCAATGGGACTTGTTGAGGGAGATGTTGTGACTAAGCGAATGTTGTGTTATGGAATGTTACTTCCATCAGGCAACGATGCCGCAAATGCAACGGCAATAAAAATCGGAGGTTCTTTTGAAAGGTTTGCGGAGATGATGAACGAAAGAGCCAAAGAAATAGGCATGAAGAATACTTTGTTTGTAACGCCGTCAGGGCTTGAAGGGACAGGACACGGCTCAACGGCTTATGATATGGCATTGCTGGCGAGGGAAGCACTCAGAAATCCTGATTTCAGGGAAATATGCAGTCAGAAGACCGCAGAAGTTGAGTTCGGGAATCCGCCTTACAGAAGATGGCTTAAAAATACAAACAAGCTTTTAAGTTACTGTTCGGGTACAATCGGAGTAAAGACGGGTTTCACGGACGAGGCAGGAAGATGTCTTGTTTCAGCGTGTGAAAGAGATGGGATAACATTGATTTGTGTAACGCTTAATGACCCGAACGACTGGGCAGACCATTCAAAACTTTATGACTACGGATTTTCGGTGCTTACGGAAACAAGCCTTGATACAGTATTTAAGAATGTTGCCGTAAACGTGGCAGGCGGAACGGAAGACACCGTAACGGCAGGCATAAAGGAAACTATAACAGTCGGCACTAAGACCGCATCGGCAGAGGGAATTACCGCAAAGACTGTAATTCCGCCGTTCGTGTATGCTCCCGTGGTTGCAGGCGAAGAAATCGGAACAGTTGAATATTATACGGCTGACGGTATGTACATAGATTCAGTTCCCGTCTATGCGGAAAGAAGCATAGGCGAAAAGACAATTGAAATCAGGCAGGATAATATTTTTGAGAAGATACTGAAGAAGTTTAAGAAATGATATACAGAGGGGATTTTTAAATATATGGAGAAAATAAGAGTACAGAAGATGATAGCCGATTGCGGTTATTGTTCAAGAAGAAAGGCAGAGGAACTCATTTCCGAAAAAAGAGTAAAGGTGAACGGAAGACCTGTGAAACTCGGTGACAAGGTGGGTTTCAAAGATGTTATACAGATTGACGGCGAACGCCTCTATATTCCAAAAAAGAAGAATAAAATATATCTTATGCTCAATAAGCCCCGTGGATATGTTACAACTGTTTCTGACGAACTTGACAGAAAGAGCGTAATGGATTTGCTTGAGGGCGTGGAAGAAAGAGTTTATCCTGTCGGAAGACTTGACAGAAATTCGGAAGGTTTGCTGCTTTTCACTAATGACGGAGAATTTGCGAATAATATCATGCACCCGAGCAGACATATTTCAAAGACTTACAGAGTTACGGTAAGACCTGACATAAATGATGACCAGCTTGTGAAACTCTCGAACGGCGTAGAGATTGACGGCAAGAAAACACTTCCTGCCACTATAAACGTACTCAGCAAAGAGCCTAACAGAGTTGTAATGCTCGTTACCATCAAGGAGGGCAGAAACCGCCAGATAAGAAAAATGTGCGAAGCGGTAGGACTTGAGGTAGCAAGGCTCAGAAGAATAAGTATAGGACCTCTTAAACTCGGAATGTTAAAGCCGGGAGCTTTCAGAGAACTTACAGCGGAAGAACTCAGGGCTATCAGAAACGCCATAGGTAAAGAAGACTGATAGCTTTTTCGGGCGACCTCTCCCTAAAGGGAGAGGTCGCCCGAAATCTTAAAGGGAGGATAACCTCTTTTGGAATAGGGCAAAAAAAACATTGACTTTTGAATTTAATTCAGATATGATAATCTTATAAAAATAAAAAGAACGTAGAAAAAATTATGTCAGAAAATATATGGGACATACTTTATGACAAGGCGAAAAGCGTTCAGAATCCAAGAGAAATATCCCCCCTGATGACAGCAGGAGAAGTTTCTGCTGCGATACTTACTAAAAAAGGCAATATTTATACGGGCGTTTGTATAGATACCGCTTCAACACTTGGTGTATGTGCGGAGAGAAACGCAATGATGAACATGATTACAAACGGCGAAACAGAAATAGACAAAGTAGTTGCGATTCTTCCTGACGGAAGTGTCGGTTCACCTTGCGGAGCGTGCAGGGAATTCATGATGCAGTTGAGCAGGGACAGAAAGGATATTGAAATTCTGCTTGACCTCGAAACCGGAAAGACAATAACCCTCGGGGAACTCATGCCTGACTGGTGGGGGAAAAGATACTTTGATGAACAGGAGAAAAAATAATGACAGATTTTAAAATCGAAACTGTGTTGACATCATACACCGGAAATGATGAAATAGTTAAAATCCCGAGAGGGATTACCATGATAAACAATAACTGTTTCTCTGACCGTCAGAACACCGGCATACCGATTAAGAAAATCATAGTGCCGGAAGGTGTAACCAAAATAAAAATGGGTGCATTTTATTTCTGCGGAAACCTTAAAGAAGTTATTTTGCCGTCTACGCTTATTGATATTTCCGCAAATGCTTTTACGGGTTGCAGAAGCCTTGAAAATATTCAGGTCAGCGAAAAAAACCCTTTATATGCATCAAGGGACGGCATATTGTATAGAAAAAATTCAAATAATCCGTACAACGAAATAGAAATTTATCCGAGCGGAAAACCTGAAAAAACTTTTGAAATCCCCGAAGATGTAAAAGAAATTTCGATGGTAGCTTTTGATAATTTCTGCAATGTTATTGAGAGAATAATAATCAATGACACTTTCGGCGATGAAAGTGAAAATGCGTTCGGGAGTATGAGAAATCTTAAAATTGTAACCTTAAAAAAAGACAATCAGGAGATTGATATATACATTGACAACTACAAACTGACCGGTGAACTGCCGGACATGATGAGAGCTTATAAGTACAGAAACCGCAATACACAAACTCTTATGAACCGTTTTGCAGATATTTCCTATAAGCAGGTGAAAATTCCGTTTGCCCTCTTTATGCTTTTCACATACGGACACGATGAATTTCTGCCTTACATAAAGCGAAGCATTAAAAACGTTGTGAAATATCTTGCCGACCACAATGAAACGGCATTGCTGGAACGTGTGCTTGAACTCGGATTTGTCACGAAGAAGAACATTGACGAACTGATTGACTATGTCAACCAAAATCAGAATATCGAGGTTCAGGCGATACTTATGAATTACAAAAACGAAAATTTCGGCTACAATTCACTTAAATTATAAGCTTTCAGCCAATGTATTAAAAAAATTCTGTAAATTTTGAGCCTAATCACTTGACAAATTATATTCTTATGTGTATACTTAAAAAGTACGCTGTGGTTTTCTGAAAGGTAAACTCAGCTTTACTAAAAAAATTAAATTTTTCAGAAAAGGAGGAGAAATATGCCTACATTTAACCAGTTGGTTCGTAAGGGCAGAGATGTTCTCGAAGTTAAATCAACAGCCCCGGCTCTCCAGAAGGGATACAATTCCAAGAAGAAGGTTGCTATCGACCAGAGTTCACCGCAGAAGCGTGGTGTTTGTACAGCAGTAAGAACTTCTACACCTAAGAAGCCTAACTCAGCTATGAGAAAGATTGCCAGAGTTAAGCTCACAAACGGTACTGAAGTAACAGCTTATATCCCGGGTATCGGTCATAACCTTCAGGAACACTCAGTAGTTCTTATCAGAGGCGGACGTGTTAAGGACCTTCCGGGTGTGCGTTACCACATCATCAGAGGTACTCTTGACGCTCAGGGTGTTGCTAAGAGAATGCAGGCCCGTTCAAAGTACGGTGCTAAGAAACCAAAGGCAGGAGCAGCCAAGAAGTAATTTTCTTTAAGCTCAATTCATTTTTAAAATAGGATTATTCAGCTTCACACAGATAAAAATATGTGGAGATTTCATATAGATGAAATTCCTCTGCACGGTCTGAACGGGCTTTTTACCGTGGTTTAAGCGGTAAATGAACGAGTACCTATGAATTCACTTAATATGAAGGAGGGAAGCGAAATGCCAAGAAGAGGTAATATCGCAAAACGTGACGTACTGGCTGACCCGATTTATAATTCCGAACTCGTATCACGTCTTATCAATAACGTAATGCTTGACGGAAAGAAGGGTGTTGCCCAGAAAATCGTTTATGACGCATTCAATATAGTTGCAGAAAAGACAGGAAAAGATGCTCTCGAAGTCTTTGAACAGGCTATGGAAAACGTAATGCCGGTTCTCGAAGTTAAGGCTCGCAGAATGGGTGGTGCAACATATCAGGTACCTATGGAAGTTCGTCCTGAAAGAAAGCAGACACTCGGTCTCAGATGGATTACAAAGTATGCAAGACTCAGAAACGAAAAGACTATGAAGGAAAGACTTGCCGGTGAAATCCTTGACGCAGTGAACAGCACAGGCGGTGCATTCAAGAAGCGTGAAGATACTCACAAGATGGCCGACGCAAACAAGGCATTTGCACATTACCGCTGGTAATCTGCCGATACCTGATGTTAAAAAAGGAGAACTTTTATGGCTAGAGACTGCACACTCGAAAAAACAAGAAATATTGGTATCATGGCTCACATTGACGCCGGTAAGACCACCACTACAGAACGTATCCTTTTCTATACAGGTGTAAGCTACAAGATGGGCGAAACACACGAAGGTGCTTCAGTAATGGACTGGATGGAGCAGGAACAGGAAAGAGGTATCACAATTACTTCTGCTGCTACAACTGCTTACTGGAAAGGTCACAGAATCAATATCATTGATACTCCTGGACACGTTGACTTCACTGTTGAAGTTGAACGTTCACTCAGAGTTCTTGATGGTTCCGTAACAGTCTTCTGTGCTAAGGGCGGTGTTGAACCACAGTCCGAAACAGTATGGAGACAGGCTGACAAGTACCATGTTCCAAGAATGGCTTATGTAAATAAAATGGACATCATGGGTGCAAACTTCTACAGAGTTGTAGACATGATGAAGGACAGACTTAAATGTAATGCTGTTCCGATTCAGCTCCCTATCGGTGCTGAAGATACTTTCAAGGGTATCATTGACCTTGTTGAAATGAAGGCATATGTATATTACGATGACCTCGGAAAAGACATCAGAGTTGAAGATATTCCTGCCGATATGCTCGAAGAAGCAGAAAAGTATCATGCAGACATGGTTGAACACGTTGCTGAACAGGACGAAGAACTTATGATGAAGTACCTTGACGGTGAAGAACTCACCATTGATGAAATCAAGGCCTGCATCAGAAAGTCAACTCTTGCAAACACAATGGTTCCTGTAGTTTGCGGTACTTCTTACAGAAACAAGGGCGTTCAGAAGCTCCTTGACGCTGTTATCGACTATATGCCGTCACCGATTGACGTTCCGCACATCAAGGGTATCGACCCTGAAACAGGTGAAGAAGTTGAAAGACCTTCTTCAGATGATGAACCATTCTCATCACTCGCATTCAAAATTGCTACAGACCCATTCGTTGGTAAGCTCTGCTTCTTCAGAGTATACTCAGGTTTCATTAACACAGGTTCAACTGTTCTTAATGCAACAAAGGGTAAAAATGAAAGACTCGGACGTATCCTTCAGATGCACTCAAATCACAGAAAGGATATCGAAACAGTTTACGCAGGCGATATCGCTGCCGCAGTAGGTCTTAAGAATACAACAACAGGTGACACACTTTGTGACCCTAAACACCCTGTAATTCTTGAATCAATGGAATTCCCTGAACCTGTTATCCAGCTCGCTATCGAGCCTAAGACTAAGGCAGGTCAGGAAAAGATGGGTCTTGCACTCGCAAAACTCGCTGAAGAAGACCCGACATTCAAGACTTGGACAGACGAAGAAACAGGTCAGACAATCATCGCAGGTATGGGCGAACTCCACCTCGATATTATCGTTGACAGACTTCTCCGTGAATTTAAGGTTGAAGCAAATGTAGGTGCTCCTCAGGTTTCTTACAAGGAAACTATCAAGGGTACTGCAGATGTTGACCACAAGTACAAGAGACAGTCCGGTGGTAGCGGTCAGTACGGTCACGTTAAAATCAAGCTCGAACCTAACGAATCAGGTAAGGGTTACGAATTTATCAATGCCGTTGTTGGCGGTGCTATCCCGAAGGAATTTATTCCGGCTGTTGACAAGGGTATTCAGGGTGCTATGAAGGCCGGTATCCTCGCAGGTTACCAGGTAGTTGACGTAAAGGTTACACTTTATGATGGTTCTTACCACGAAGTCGACTCTTCAGAAATGGCATTCCAGATTGCCGGTTCTATGGCTTTCAAGGAAGCTATGAGAAAGGCAGACCCGATTATCATGGAACCTATCATGAAAGTTGCTGTTACAATTCCTGACGAATACACAGGTACAGTTATCGGAGACCTCAGCTCAAGACGTGGTCAGCTTCTCGGACAGGAAAACAGAAACGGTACTGTTCAGGTTGACGCTCTCGTTCCGCTTTCCGAAATGTTCGGTTACTCAAACTCCCTCCGTTCAAACACTCAGGGACGTGGACAGTATTCTATGGAACCACACAGCTACACAGAAGTTCCGAAGTCTATCTTTGAAAAGATTGTCAAGGACAGAAATAAGAACAACTAATTTTAAATATAAGGCAGGAAACGGATATTTCTGTTTCCTCCCTCATATATATTTTATGTTTTTTGCGAAAAACACTTGCATTTTATTTTGATTTCTGTTAAAATAAATGTACTGTAATTATAATCCGATTATCACAAGGAGGTAATTCCAATGGCAAAGGCTAAATTTGAAAGAACAAAACCACACGTAAACATTGGTACTATCGGTCACGTTGACCACGGTAAGACTACTCTTACTGCTGCTATTACAAAGACACTCGCTCTCAAGGGTCAGGCTCAGTACGAAGCATATGATATGATTGACAAGGCTCCTGAAGAAAGAGAACGTGGTATCACAATCAACACAGCTCACGTTGAATATGAAACAGACAAGCGTCACTACGCACACGTTGACTGCCCAGGACATGCTGACTATGTTAAGAACATGATTACAGGTGCTGCTCAGATGGACGGTGCTATCCTCGTTGTTGCTTCAACAGACGGCCCTATGGCTCAGACAAAAGAACACCTTCTTCTTGCTCGTCAGGTAGGCGTTCCTTACATTGTTGTATTCATGAACAAGACTGACCTTGTTGATGACCCAGAACTTCTCGACCTCGTTGAAATGGATATCCGTGAAACACTTGACAAGTATGAATTCCCTGGCGATGACACACCAATCATCAAGGGTTCAGCTTACCAGGCTCTTATGGCTCCAGACGATATCAATGACCCAGCTTACAAGCCGATTCTTGAACTTATGGATGCTGTTGACGAATATATCCCAACACCTGACAGAAAAGCAGACCTTCCATTCCTTATGCCTATCGAAGATACTATGACAATTTCTGGTCGTGGTACTGTTGTTACAGGTAGAGTTGAAAGAGGTCAGCTCAAGGTTGGTGACACTGTTGAAATCGTTGGTCTTAAGGAAGAAAAGATGAACACAGTTGTTACCGGTATCGAAATGTTCAGAAAGACTCTTGACTTCGCTGAAGCAGGCGACAACATCGGTGCTCTCCTCCGTGGTGTTACAAGAGACCAGGTTGAAAGAGGACAGGTTCTCTGCAAGCCGGGTTCAATCCACCCACACACAAAATTCAAGGGTCAGGTTTACGTTCTTAAGAAGGAAGAAGGCGGTCGTCACACACCATTCTTCAACAACTACAGACCACAGTTCTACTTCAGAACAACAGACGTTACAGGTATCATCTCACTCCCAGCAGACAAGGAAATGTGTATGCCTGGCGATAACGTAACAATGGACGTTGAACTTATCACTCCAATCGCTATCGAAGAAGGACTTCGTTTCGCTATTCGTGAAGGCGGTAGAACAGTAGGTTCAGGCGTAGTTACAGCTATCAACGAATAATTTTCACTCAAACTCGTTTTGAATTGATATCTAACAAGACCGTTTGTCCTTCGGGATAGACGGTCTTTTTGTTCAAGGAGGTTCATAAAATGGTTTTAATGGTTGATATAGGCAATACAAATATAGTTCTCGGGGCGTATGATAATGATAAATTGCTGTTTTCGGCAAGAATGGAAACTAAAGTTTCAAAAACCGATGACGAATATTCAATTAATCTGCTCAATATCTTGCATCTTTATGAAATAAACCCCAGAGATTTCGAGGGCGTGGCGATTTCTTCAGTAGTTCCGAGGCTTACACCTGTCATGAAGAACGCAATAAAAAGGGTTACGGGCTGTGAAGCGATTTCTGTTTCCCAGGATTTGGACACAGGGCTTAAAATCAAAATGAAAGACCCTACAACCATAGGTGCGGACAGGATTTGCGGGGCGGTTTCCGCTATAAAGAAGTATTCCGTGCCGTGTATAATCTTCGATATGGGAACAGCTACCACGATTTGTGCGATTGACAGAGAGGGGAATTATTTAGGCGGTTCGATTATGCCGGGGGTGTATACTTCCTTAAATGCCCTTGTTTCGCACACTGCACAACTTCCGCAAGTAAATCTTGACAAATTTTCGGGCGAAGTCATCGGTTCAAGCACCAAAGAAGCCATGCGTTCCGGAATAATCATCGGCACGGCAAGCATGATGGATGGAATGATTGAACGATATAAAGAGAAATTGGGTGAGAACCTGACGGTGATAGCAACGGGAGGACTTGCAAGACTTATTACCAGGTACAGTAAAAGCAAGATAGTTATTGACGAAAACCTTTTACTTGACGGATTACTTGAAATATATAGCAAGAATAAAGCATAAATTAATAAAAAATTATGAAACAGAGAATAAAAGGTGTATTGATAAAGATGCCTTCATAAAAGTTGTGCAATATTCACAGTTATTACTACAAAATTTATTATTGTTTTTTTAGGCATTTATAACAAACAGCCTTGATTTTTTCGGAAGGTTATAGTATAATGTTTATGGTAGCAGTAAAAGAATGGCAAGTTATACCATGAACGCCGAAAAGGCGTGTTTTCTTTTTCTGTTACAAATTATCCAAAGGAACTGAAAGCTTATGGAATTTTCGCACATTTCCGTTTTACTCAATGAAACTATTGAAGGACTTGCCATAAAACCGGAAGGAATTTACGTTGACGGTACAGCCGGTGGTGCAGGCCATTCGAGAAAAATCGCTGAAAAGCTTACAACAGGTCGGCTTATAGCCATAGACCGTGACCCTGACGCAGTTCAGGTAGCCACTGAAAGACTGAAGGGCTTCAATGCTACCGTTGTACAGGCAAATTATTCCGAAATCGCATCTATTCTCAGAGAACTTGAAATTGACGGCGTTGACGGAATACTGCTTGACCTTGGGGTTTCTTCCCATCAGCTTGACACGGGCGAACGGGGTTTCTCTTATAATATCAATGCTCCGCTTGATATGCGTATGAGTCAATCGGGAATAAGTGCCAAAGATATTGTGAATGAATATTCGCAGGAACAGCTTTCAAAAATCATTTTTGAATACGGTGAGGAGAAATTCGCAAGGAAAATAGCAGATAATATTATCAAGGAAAGACAGGAAAAACCTATTGAAACAACCTTTGAGCTTGCCGAGATAATCAAAAAAAGTATCCCTGCGAAGTTCAAACGTGAGAAAAACCCTTGTAAAAAGACATTCCAAGCGATAAGAATTGCTGTTAACGGTGAACTTGACCATCTTTCAAATTGCATAGATGATGCGTTTGACTGCCTTAATAGTGGGGGAAGGCTTGCAATAATAACGTTTCATTCTTTGGAGGACAGAATTGTCAAACAACACTTTGCGGAACTTTGCAAAGGCTGTATTTGTCCACCTGATTTCCCACAATGCGTCTGTGGCAGAACACCAAGAGGCAAACTCATAAACAGAAAGCCTATTGAAGCATCAGAACAGGAAATTGAGGCAAATAACAGAAGCAGAACCGCAAAGCTCAGGATTATAGAAAGGATATAGGTGCTGACATGGCAAGAACCAACACGGCTTATAAGCACGAGGAACAACAACAGCACTCCGTTGCACGGCAGAAAAAACCAAATATATCTATGACCAGAACCGCTAAAAAAAGTAACATTTCTACTATTAAAGTTGTTCTGGCTGCGGTTTCGGTACTTATGTTACTGTTCTCTGTGATATACGGAAAAGGCGAAACCAATAAACTTTACAGCGAAATTTCAGACCTTAATACAAAGGTCGAAATGTTGCAGAGTGAAAAAGTTAGAATGCAGTCTGAAATTGAAGAAAAAATGACACTTAAAAATGTCGAAGACTATGCGGAAAATGTGCTTGGATTGAAAAAACTTGATAAATCACAGATTGAATATATAAAAATTCAGAGCGAAGACGTTGTACAAATCCCTGTGGAAGAACAAAGCTTTTTCTCTAAGCTCAAGGACGCACTGCATAATATTGTGGAATATATAAGAGGCTGATTTAATATATATAATAACACAAATTGCAGCTACTGAAATAAATTATCGTAAAACAAGCGTATGAGAAACCATTAAAAATTGTGTTCTTATACAGAAGTTGTGGGGGCAGATTTTTAAAATTCTGTCCCATTTTTATTAAAAGATTAAAAAAGAAAGGAGAAAGATTGATTTATGTCAAGTTTGCCGACAGCTAAAATGAAACGCAGAACAAATAGTTTTTTGCTGATTGCAATACTCCTGCTCGCACTGGCACTTATAGTAAACCTGTTTAGAATTTCAGTAATACAGAATAAGGACTATCAGGAAAAAGCCAATCAAAATCAGTTCGGCTCAATAACTCTGTCAGCTCACAGAGGTTCAATATATGATGTGAATGAAAATGTGCTTGCCCAGAGTGCAACAGTCTTTAAAATATTTCTCGACCCTAAAGCCTATCAGGAAAATATAAAGACCTTTAACGACAGAGAAGAAAAGAAAAAGGCAAGTGCAGAGAAAAAAGGCGAAGTTTATACACCCCCTGAAAAAACTTTTGAACAGGCTTTTGAAGAATTTATGATAGCGAAACTCGGAATAACAAAGGAGGATTTGGACACGGCAATTGCCAAAAACAACAGGTATGTTATTCTGAAAAGACAGGTTGAAAAGCCTGTGGCCGATGAAATAAAGGTTTTCAAGTACACTTCCGACAGTGAAAAGGAGGGTTACAACGGCATAGGAATAAAAGTAACCTGCATAGGCATTGAAGAAGACACAAAGCGTTATTACCCATTCGGAACGCTTGCGGCATCGGTCATAGGTTTTACAAACAGTGACGGCATAGGACAATACGGACTTGAAAACCAGTATAATGAATATCTTTCGGGAATAGACGGCAGAGTAATCTCGGCACAGAATGCCCATAATGAAGAAATGCCTTACAGATATTCAAAGACATATGACCCGCAGGACGGAGATTCACTTTATCTTACACTTGACATGACGTTGCAACATTACCTTGAAAAAAGTCTTGATGAAACGGTCAAGTCGCACGGAGTAAAGGAAAGAGCTTGCGGAATAATCATGAACCCGAAAACGGGAGCTATTCTCGCAATGGCTACAAGTCCGAGTTTCGACCTGAATGACCCTTATACAATATACGATGACGACAAGAGGGCAGAAGTTGAAAGCATTGCCGATAAAGAACAGCAGAAAAAAGCTTACATAGAAGCAAGAGATATTCAGTGGAAGAACAAGGCGATTACAGAAACTTATTACCCCGGTTCTGTATTTAAAGTATTTACAAGTGCGGCGGGCTTTGAAGAAAACCTTATAGCCGATGATGACTTGTTCAATTGTACGGGGGAATACCTTGTAAACGGTGTACCGATTCACTGCTGGCACAGAAGCGGTCATGGTCCGCAGACTTTTATTGAAGCGATAACAAATTCATGTAACCCTGCATTTATGGAAATCGGTGCAAGGCTTGGGTCACATCTTTTCAGTGAATATTTCAAGGCTTTCGGACTGACTGAGAGAACAGGTATAGACCTTCCGAATGAAACGAAAAGTTTCTATGTTCCGGAGAGCAAAATGGGAGCGGTAGAACTTGCCTCAACATCTTTCGGTCAGACTTCAAAGATTACACCTATTGAAATGATAACAGGATATTCGGCTGTAATAAACGGCGGAAAGCTTTTGACACCGTACATTGTAAGCAAGGTTGTGGACAGTGACGGAAATATCGTCAAGTCAAACGGTACGGTAGTTAAAAGGCAGGTAATTTCAGAAGAAACTTCCGCAACAATGAGATATGCACTTGAACAGGTAGTTGAAGGCAACGGCGGAAGCAATGCTTACATAAAGGGTTACAAGATAGGCGGTAAAAGTGGTACTTCACAGAAGCAGGATAAGAGCAATAATCTTTATGTTGCATCATATTGTGGATTTGCACCGGCTGATGACCCTGAAATAATAGTACTTGTAATGGCTGATGAACCTTCGGGAGAAGACTATTACGGCGGTTCTGTTGCTCAGCCTGTAGTAAGGGATGTTCTCAATTCGGCACTTCCTTATCTGGGCTATTACCCTGAATATACAGATGAAGAAATTGCAAAACTTGAAGTAACAATTCCCGACCTTGAAGACAAAACACCTCAGCAGGCAAGAGAAACCCTTGAAAGCCTCGGACTTGAATGTGAAATACACGGCGAGGGAACAACGGTTCTTGACCAAGTACCTTCCGCAAACAGTGCCATGCCAAGAGGCGGTACGGTTATAATTTACACAGATGACAGCGAAGAAAAAGAAACCGTAACAGTTCCGAATGTAACCGGAATGAATTTTGCTCAGGCAAATGAAACACTTGCACAATACGGACTTAACTACATTGCGGACGGTGCTTCAACGGACAGAGAAGATTCACTTGTTATGAAGCAGTCTTACGAAGAGGGAACGGAAGTGCCTAAGGGAACTATTGTTGAACTGACCTTTGTAGTCTACGACCAGTCGGGCTGATATTGCGGTAACATTAAAATCAGGAGCAGAAACAGGAGGAGTTTAAAAAATGAAATTGTATGATTTGCTTAAAGAAGTCAGAGGTTATGAAGTAAAGACAGATATACCTGATGAAGAAGTCATTTCAATAACCGATAATTCAAGGAAAATACAGAAAGGTTGCGTATTTGTCTGCATAAAAGGTGCAAGCTTTGACGGACACACAAAGGCAAAGGAAGCTTTGGAGAACGGAGCAGTTGCCGTAATCACCGAAAAGGATATGGGACTTGAAAGACAAATAGTTGTCGGCAATACAAGGGACTTTTACGGAGCATTGTGTGCTTCATGGTTCGGAAACCCTCAGGAAAAAATAACGGCAGTCGGGGTTACGGGAACTAACGGAAAAACCACTATGACAAACGTTATAAAGCACATTCTTACGGCAGACGGTCACAAGGTGGGACTTATCGGAACTATTCAGAATGAAATCGGCGATGAAGTTTTGCATACCGATAACACAACGCCTTTCGCTTATGACCTTATGGAGCTTTTCGCAAAGATGGTCGAAGCGGGTTGCGATTATGTAGTTATGGAAGTGTCTTCATTTGGGCTTGTCCAGAAAAGAACAGGCAATATACACTTTAAAATCGGCGTGTTTACGAACCTTACACAGGACCACCTTGACTATCACAAGACTATGGAAGAATATTATAAGGCTAAGAAAATGCTGTTTGACATAAGTGATATTGCGGTGTGTGATATAGATGACGATTACGGCAAAAGGCTTTTCAGTGAAATCACCTGCGAAAAGTATTCTTACAGCATAAAGGGCGAAGCTGACTACTTTGCGGATATGATTAAGGTTTCTGCTTCAGGCTCTCAGTTCTGGTATTGCGGAAACAGCAAATCTTACAAGGTGGAAACGCTTATGACGGGAAGTTTCAATGTAGCAAACCTTACGGGAGCGATTACGGTGTGCCTTAAACTCGGAGTGAGCATTGAGAAAATTCTCGAAGTCCTTAAAAATCATACGGGCGTGAAGGGCAGATGCGAAGTAATTCCGACAGGCAAGGACTTTTCGGTAATTTGCGACTATGCTCACACCCCTGATGCAATAGAAAATATTCTTTCAAATGTGAAGGAATATACGGAAGGAAGATTGATATGCCTTTTCGGTTGCGGAGGGAACAGAGATAACAAGAAACGTCCGCTTATGGCTCAGGCAGCGGCGAAATATGCGGATATGCTTATAGTGACTTCCGATAATCCGAGAGATGAGAAGCCGGAAGCTATCATTGATGAAATCCTTGTAGGGATAAAGGACACGAAAGTCCCTTATGAAGTGGTAGTTGACAGAATCGAAGCTATATACCATGCCCTGAAGATTGCAAAAAAGGGCGATGTAATAGTTCTTGCAGGAAAGGGACACGAAGATTATCAGGTACTGGCAAACAATGTGCATATACATCTTGATGAAAGAGAAGTAGTTGCAGAAGGTCTGAAATTAATTTAAGAAACTTTGGGGGAAAATTACAATGCCTTATTGGATAACAGTGACAATTTCAATGCTTTCGTTTGTAATCTCGGCAGTGATAGGAAAACCGCTTATTTCATTTCTGCATAAGATTCATTTCGGGCAGACTATTAAAAAAGAAGTTCTCGGTCTGCACAAGGGCAAGAACGGAACTCCTATAATGGGCGGTTTCATGTTTATAATCAGCAGTATTATTTCAACCGTGCTTGGATATATTATGTATAGGGTAAACATTGCGGACGGTGACGTGAAGAACAGCGGTATAAGACTGTTCGCTTGTATAATATTCGCACTTGGATTTTCAGCCATAGGTTTTGCAGATGACTACATAAAGGCAGTTAAAAAACAAAATCTCGGACTGAATGCAAAACAGAAAGTTATTTTTCAGGTTATTCTCTGTGTGGCATTCCTCGCAATACTCTATGCACTCGGCGACAAGTCAACGGAAATAAACTTCATATTCTGCAAGCTTGATTTCGGAATATTCTATTATCCTGTAATGATAGCATTTATGATATTCCTTTCAAATGCTGTAAACCTTACAGACGGAGTAGACGGACTTTGTGGTTCTGTGACGGTAATTTCAATGCTTTCGTTTGCGATGATATGTACATTCATGGGACTTAAGGAGGAAGTAATATATGCACTGGCAGTGGCAGGCGGTTGTTTGGGTTTCTTAATCTGGAATCTGCACCCTGCAAAGTGTTTTATGGGCGATACCGGTTCAATGTATCTTGGGGGCGTGTTTGTTGCGATAGGAATGGTTACACATTGTCATCTGCTCACAGTGCTTGTGGGACTGGTGTATGTGTGCGAGGCACTTTCAGTTGTAATTCAGGTAACTTACTTCAAGATTACCGCAAAACAGCATGAGAAGAAAACAGGCGAAAAAGGTAAAGGTAAAAGAATTTTCAAAATGTCTCCGATACACCATCACTTTGAATTATGCGGTTTCAGCGAATATAAAGTAGTAATAAGCTTTTCAGCAGTAGGCTTTATTGCAGGACTTATAGCTGTACTCATATCCGCAAGGTGACGTGACGGATTAAGGAGGTCTTTTAATTTGGCATCTGCTATAAGAAAACAAAGTAACAGAATGAAACGAAAATCCAAACAAAGCAATCTCTCTAAAATGTGGGACACTGTTAAGAGCATTTACAAGGGTATGGGAGAAATAGATATAGCGTTTTTTATGATAATCATGATACTGCTTGTTATGGGAATTGTAATGATGTTCTCTGCAAGTTATGCCTGGGCGATAGATGAAGGCAAAGCAGGTTCATATTATGCACAGAAGCAATTGATGATGGCAGGAGCAGGGCTTGTGGCAATGTTGGTGCTGTCGGTGATAGATTACCATATATACGCAAACAAATATATTGCCTATGGACTTTATGGAGTGACGGTGATATTGCTGATACTGGTTCTTTTAATCGGTGATACGGATAAGGGTGCTCAACGTTGGATACAGGTCGGAAGTTTTCAGTTTCAGCCTTCCGAGATTATGAAACTTGCGATAATAATATTGTTCTCGTATCTGATTTCAAAGAATTACAACAGAATGGGAACGTTCAAGTATGGAGTAATGCCTTATCTGGTACTTCTCGGAATAGTTGCGATGTTGATGATGTTACAGCCTCACCTTTCGGGAACACTTCTGATTTCGATGACAGCGGTAACGCTTCTGTTTGTGGGCGGAATGAAGATAAAACATTTGCTTGAACTTGCGGGAATAGGTATACTGGGGCTTGGGTCGATAATAGCATATAAGATAATGGTTGAAGGCTACAGTTATTTCGGAAACAGAATCGAGTCATGGAAAAATCCTTTCGGAGAAAATGCTTCAGATACCACATGGCAAACTTGCCAGTCATTAATTGCAATCGGTTCAGGCGGACTTTTCGGTTTAGGGCTGGGTGAGTCAAGACAGAAGTATCTCTATCTTCCCGAAAGTAAAAACGACTTTGTATTTTCAATAGTATGTGAAGAACTTGGATTTGTGGGGGCGGTTACGGTTATACTTCTGTTCGCACTGTTTGTGTTCAGAGGTTTCTATATTGCGACAAAAGCACCTGATAAATTCGGAATGTTAATGGCTGTAGGGCTTACCGTACAAATCGGCTATCAGGCATTGATAAACATTGCCGTTGTAAGCAACTTTGTACCGAATACGGGTATCAGTCTGCCGTTTTTCAGTTACGGCGGTACTGCTCTCGGTATGCAACTTGCACAAATGGGAATACTGCTTAATATCTCAAGGCAGTCCATTATACAGAAACAGTAGATTCAGGCGGGGCGACCGGAACTTCGTTCCGGTC
>OGPV01001141.1_pt1 | contig 18832 bp, 4 predicted proteins | sample 1553001 | NCBI WGS metagenome assembly OGPV01 (sample SAMEA2580268, study PRJEB22360) | human gut metagenome | biome: human gut; feature: human-associated habitat; material: faeces | place: Denmark | collected 2008/2010
CGGTGGCGCTGTGGATCTGCGTCGGCGTGTAGGACCAGCCGACAAAAGTATAGCCGGTGTAGGCAGGCGGCGTGGGGATCTTTACCTCCGCAGCACTGTCCACCTGTTGATAAGACAACACATTGGAAAACGGGTCAATAAACAAAAAGGTCAGCCGGTCGCTGTTGTCCAAAAACAGCGGCGTGTAGGTGGCGCTGGCCACCGGGGGAAAGGTATAGCTGGCATCGCCGGACAGAATCTTATTTCCCTGCTGCCAACCGGCAAAACGGCAGCCGCTATTGGGCAGAGCCAGCAGCGTGCAGTCCTTGCCTCGATCTACATAAATCCGGCCGCCGGCGGTCACGTCCGTATCGTTAAACAGCAGCGCGCCCATATCCGCGCCGGGGGTAGCAATACAAAAGCCGTCGTAATCTACAAAATTCGCCCGGGTGGTCGCGCTGCACCGGCTGCACCCCAGTAGGTCATAACCGCGGGCAGTGGGCGTAGCCGCCACCCGTTCCAGCAGCACAGAATAGTCGTGGGCCAAATTAAAATCCGCCGTGGCGGTGTAGCCCATATAATGCACCTGCACCGTGTTCTTGCCGCAAGCACCGCAAGCGGACAGATCCACGATCACATCGGCGCCGCCCACCAACAGGCTGCCCATCGCATCCTTATACTTCCATTCCAAGTGGGCGCCGGTGCGATCCACAATCAGCAGTTTCATTGCATTCAGCACCGCCTGCTGGCTGTACGTAGTAAATTCCGTTTGGTCCAGATACAGCCGCAGCCCCACCTCCTGGGAAAGGGTGCCGCTTTCGCCGCTGGTAAAGTCCACATCTACCGTTGCGCCGGTGCTGGTTGCCGTCCAGCCCCTAACCGAGTAAGTATAGGTTTTGCCCTGCTCCAAGGTAGCGGTCAGGTACGGATGGCTGTAATCCTTAACGGTAGAGCCAGTACGGTTAGGGTATTCAAAGTCCGTGACCGTGCCGTCCGGGTTCGTCAGGCTGGCACGGATATTCCGCCCGCCTGTCACATGGCCGTACAGCTTTAAGGTGTATTTCGCTGTGTACTGGGGCGTAAAGGTCAGGTTTGCCGTCTCACCGGTGCCAAATGAAAAGGCGTTAGTCCGGGCACGGAACAGGTAATTTTGGTTCAGATCTACCGAGGTGGTGGCACCGTAAGTGACCCCCGGCAGGGCACAGCAGGCCAGTACCAACGCCAGTACCAAGCACGCCAGGCGCTTTGTCATCTTTTTCATACCGCCGCCTCCAATTCGTTTCGTCTGCTTTCATTGTACCATAAGTGCCACTCCATTGCCATAAAAAAACAAAAAAAGCCGACGGTCTCCCCGTCGGTCCATACAATACCGTCCCGGCGCAACCAACCGGCCGCACCGGTAAAACAAAAAAATCGAGCCGAGGGATTGCTCCCTCGGCTCTTTTCGCTCGAGCAATTATTTTACTAATTGCAATTAGTCGTCTTCGCCACCAACAATTTCAGGACCGCTTGCGGTCATCACATTGATCTGCTGAAATTCCTTGACGTCGACAACAGGCTTAGAATAAGCTTCTTTCATGAAGACATTCCTCCTATTCCTAAATTGCCTTATATCGCTGCCGGCAGTTGCCCGCCGGCAGGAGCGATAAATAGGGGTCTACGCGATTAAGCGTAAGTGTGGCTCATCACGTCAGAGTACACGGTCTGCACTTTGCCATTCTGATCCTTGTAGGTCAAGAATGCCTTAGCGGAGGCAGTGCCGGTCTGAGCGGAGATACCATAGCTCAGGATGAACTGGGTGCTGCCCTCGGTGCTGTTGGCATAAGCAGCCTTCACAACGCCGGAGTTATCAGCGGAACCCTTCTTGCCAACGTTGGCCAGAGTCAGGTCAGCATCGGTCAGGTTCTTACCATACACGAAACCGGACTTCAGGTAAGTGCAGCCATCCACCATAGCGCGGGTAGCAACGAACTCAACCTTGTAAGAACCGGCAACCTGGTTGGCAGAAACAGCAGCCACAACGGGAGCCTGGGTGGTAGCGGAAGCAGCCTTCACAGTTACATCAGAAGCAACATAGAAGGTGTAGCTGTCGCCGTAAGCAACGATCTTGCCGTCGATAGCCCAAGCGGTAGCGCCGGCCTTAGACACGGTTACCTGGGTGCCGTAAGGAACGTCAGCCAGAGTACCCTGTGCGGAGTTGCTGCCGTAAGCAACGGTAGCATCAGCGTCAGTGGTTACAGTGTAGGTAGCGGCAGCGTCCTTCTCATACTGTGCATAAACAGTCATGGAGGAGGTAGCGGCCTTAATGGTAGCCTCATCTGCGGACCAACCGGTGAAGGTGTAGCCGGTGTAGGTGGGCGCCTGCGGGATCTTCACATCTGCGCCGGAAGCAACAGACTGAGAAGAGATCACGTTGTTGAACATATCAACAAAGGTGAACTGAACGGGCTTAGCGGACTCAGCGAACACGGGCGTGTAGGTGACGTCAGCGATAGCCACGGTGGTGTAGGTAGCATCGGTGGAAACGATCTTGTTACCAGTCTGCCAGCCTACGAAGGTGCAGTTCTCATTGGGAGTAGCAACCAGGGTATAAGTGCCGTTCTCAGCGAACTTCTTAGAACCACCGGCGGTCACATCCTGACCAGCCAGGGTTACAGAGCCGTTCTCCACAGCATTTACAGTTACGGTCACACCAGCCAGAGCCGGAGCAGTCTCCTTGGTGTAGGAGTAGCCACAGTCCTTACAGGTGTAAGTGGTGATCTCGGCCTGATCCAGAGTGGCCTCCTGGGTCACCTTAGCGGTGAAGTCGCAGGCCTTGGTCTCCTTGTGAGAAGCGTCATTGGCGCAAACGCGGGTATGGGTAGCATCAGCCTCTGCAGTTGCAGCGTCATGGCTCCACTGGCCCCAAGCGTGGCCGGTAGCCGGGATAGCTACAGTGTAGGTGCCGCCGCACTCGGTGCAGGTGAAGGTCTTCACGCCGTCCTCGGTGCAGGTAGCAGCCTTGGTCTCCACACCATTATCGAAGGTGCACTTGTCAGTCTTAGTAGGCTGGCTGCAGGTACCCTCGCCGGTGCAGGTTGCAGTGTGGGTGTAATCCTTACCCTCAACGAAGGCCTCACCGCTGGTGTAATCAGCAACGGGGGCACCGTAGTTGTGGGTATGACCCAGAGCGGGCTTGGTCTCCTCAGTGTAGGAGTAGCCGCAATCCTTACAGGTGTAAGTGGTGATCTCAGGCTGATCAGCAGTCTGGTTCTGGGTTACCTGAGAAGTAAAGTTACAAGCAGCGCTATCGGTATGAGTAGCGTCATTCGCGCAGGTGCGGGTGTGCTTGGACTCAGCCTTAGCGGTAGAGTCGTCATGCTTCCACTCGCCCCACTTGTGACCGGTAGCGGGGATAACCACGTTATTCTCGCTGATCACATAGCCGCAGTCGGAGCAGCTGGTGGTCACGGTCTTAGAACCGTCCTTATCGCAGGTGGCATCCACAATGTTGCTTTCCAGAGTCTGCGGATTATGCGGCGTGGTGGTCAGCTTAGCAGTGAAGGTGGTGTCTGCGGAGATGGTCGCCGTGGTGGGATCGTTATCCCAAGCATAGCTGTAGTGGCCGGCAGCATCGGGAGCCTTAGTGGGCAGAGCCGGTACAGAAGCGGGGCTCTTGCCCTCTTCCACTTTCTCGGTGCCCAGAGAAGCGCCGTCCTCGGTCACATAGTTAACGGTGTAAGACTTGGTCTCCGGAGCAGATGCCTTCATGGGTACTTCAAAAAGTCCAACCTCAGCATCGCCTTCTTCGGAGATACCTGTCATGGTGTAGCTGCAAGCGATCTCGTTTTCGTTACCAAATGCAATAGAACTGTACTTGGTCATCAGCGGATCGGTGTTGAAAGTCAACAAGCTATCTTCAATTTTTGTGCCAGCAGCTACCTTAAAGCCAACAGTTGCAATGTAAATACCATCAATAACAACATTAGTATCCTCGTCACTGTTGTACAAAGTAGAAGTATCGCCCTGCCATGTAGCATCCGGAACTTCATCGTTAACCAAACGAGTACCATAGCAGATGTACTGCTCGGTTCCGTTTACATCACTTGCATTATCAGTCATATAAGCTTCGCCGTTAGCATCGACCATAGCCTCATCGGCCATTGCAAGTAACTTTGCAGTCTTGCTCCAGCCGGTAGTAGGATTGCTACGCACACCTGGTGTCAAAGCTGAATTAACTTCATATTTAAACTGTACATTGCCAAATTGGCCAGCTGTATCATGCAGAATGAACGATGCAGCAACGAAATACTCGCCCTTAGAGTTTGCTTTCAGGGTGCAACCATCGCTACCAACGGTCTGACCTTCCACAGAAACTTTACTCAAATCAGTAACGGTCGCGCCATCGGTAATCCAGTTCTCATCGCCATTCTTATAAAAAGCCTGATCTTTACCGGTGTAGGCAGTCCATACTACATCCAATTTCGGGCTCAGGCTCTTAGCAGCAGGCAAGTCAGCCTTTTCGATAACCTGGCCAGGCGTATAATTCGCTGCCAACGCAGAAACGGGCGCAGCAGTCAGGATCATCATACCTGCCATAATACCGGAAAGCACTTTCTTTACGCTTTTGCGCATGTGTGTTTCCTCCTAAAATAATCAATTGTAAATCTCAGCACTCAACATTTTACCAGAGAATGCCTTGTAAATGTTGTAATCAGTACCATTCACGGCACCGTCGTGATTAAAATCACAGGCGCCATTGTATGTACTGTCACTCTTACTCTTACCTGTACATCTCTTATAAACATTGAAGTCTGTGCCATTTATAGCCGAATCTTTCTTGAAGTTGCATACAACCATACCGTAGGTGCCGAGATCCACATCAGTGTCAGCAACCGTGATCTTAATGTCACGGTCATAGCCGTAGGCGTAGCTCAGCGTAGCGGTATAAGTACCGGCTGCCAAAGACGGAATAGTAAATACGCCATCCGCGCCGGTAGTTGCCACAACTTCCCCATTGATCAGCACATCACAACCGATGACGGTAAATGCACTGCCTGCCACCTTGCCGCTGGTATTGGCCAGCGCCAGCACCCTGCCGGTAACGGCATGGCCGGTGGCCGGGGACAGATCCGCTGTCATAGGATACAACGTTGCGGTATAGCCGTCAAAGGCGGTGACCAGTGCATAACAGTCCTGGTCAGCCGTGCCATAATCGGCATAATCCGCATAATCTGCCTCAATAAAGGTTTGGTTCGGGTCCGTATCCAAGGTCACAATCTTTGCAAAGTCCACAGGCGCTTCCGTAGCAACGGTGACCTGCAACTTCAAAAGGAGCTGACCCGCCGCATCAATGGCGGTGGTCGTTGCGGTCTGGTCCACCCTGGTGATAAAACCAAAGTTGATGGTCCCATTCTGCACCAGCACACCGGCGGCGCCAAGGCCCCGCAGCTGATCCGGCAAACTGTCCGACAGCAAATCACTGTGTCCGTTGACCGTCAGCACAGCCGCGTCATAAGACATGGTGTACTGCATCACGGCAAAGGACTGCATACCGGAAAGCGTAAAGGATACGGTGTAATCCCCGGCAGACAGTGCATTGCCGTCTACCGCCCGGCCCTCGCTGTCCGTAAAGGTACAGGAGAGGTGGGGCTGCTCGGTGCCCAAGGTACCCTGGGCAGCCAGCGGGGTTATAGAGGTTAAGGTCAAAATCAATACAAACGATAAGAAAGCAGCAAGTGTTCTCTTCAGTTTGTTCAATTTCATAATCAAAATCAGTGTGACCCAAGCGGTGCCGAAGCACCGCCCGGGTACTTTAAGTTAGGATTTAGCCGTAGATTGCGTTGCTCAGTGTCTTACCTGTAAATGCCTTATAGATATTGTAGTCTGTACCATTTACAGCGCCATCATGGTTAAAGTCGCATGCTTCGTTATAGGAAGCACTACCCTTAGATTTACCTGTTGACTTCTTGTATGTGTTGTAGTCAGTATCGTTGATTGCTGCATCTTTCTTGAAGTTGCATACAACCATACCGTAGCTGCCCAGATTCACATTGCCGTCTTTCACCTCAATGGTGATGTTACGGTCAAAGCCATACTGATAGCTCAGCGTTGCCGTGTACTTACCGGCAGCCAAAGACGGAATGGTAAAGGTACCATCCTGACCGGTGGTGTTAGCCACAGTCTCGCCGTTGATGATCACATTACAACCAATGACTGTAAACTTGTCACCAGCAACCTTACCGCTGGTGTTCGCCAGAGCAAGCACCTTACCGGTTACAGCAAAGCCCTCAGAAGGAGCAGTTGTGCCCTCTTCAAGAGAGTTCTCTGCATCTACCAGGTTCTTGTAAGCGGTGAAGCAAGCAGACAGGTTGGCGGTGTAGTTGTCCTTATCAGCCGGAACATAGGTGGCAGCGTCCTTATGGGCGTAGTCGCCGTTACCGGTGGTCGCAACATCTACAGCAGCAGCCAGTGCGTTCACATAGTTGGTCCAGGACTCGTCGGTGTAAACCTTCTCGCCCTTGTTAACCAGCTTGCCGCCCTCAACAGCACCGTACTTCGCGGAAGTCGCGGTGGTGGCGATTGCAGCATTCTTGATGGCATTGCCGTCTGCATCGACCTTACCGGAATCTGTCCAGGTGGTGGTCATTGCGCTGTAAGCGCTGCCGCTGGCGTGAGAAACCTCAGCCTCCACCTTGTCGCCGATATAGCCGCGCTCGGTCACAGTGCCCATGTACAGGCTAAACATACGAACTGCCTCTTCAATCAGCAGAGAAGAAGTGCTGGTGGAGAATGCATAGGTATAATCCGCAGCGTCATTACCGTTGGTGTTGGCCAGGTCAGCAATGGTCTGGTCGATCTGGTTCCAAGCGCAGGTGGCAAGCACCGTCTTGGACTCGTCACTCTTCAGGTAAATATCTGCAGCGTACATCTTTTCAGCATCCTTCGCCACGGATACCATCTTCTGGTACTCGGGCAGATCGAAGTTGGCGTCCGTCATACCGTCACGAATGGAAGAAACATCCGTGAAGATCTGACCGGCAACGGTAACGCTCAGCATCTGCGCACACTGATCCACAGCATAGCGCATCTTGTCTCTTGCCTGCATGGCAAGTGCACGGGTTTCCTCACTACCATTGTTGACAATGGACTTCTCGGTCACCATGTGCTTCACAGTGAAGTCCTTGCTCACGGCAACGCCATTGGCATTGTAGTAAACGAACTTCGCCTGATTGTAGGTGCCTTCCTTTGCAGCACCGTTGATAGCATAGGGAGCAGCCTCATAAGAGGTGGTATCCCATGCGGTGGCATAAGCCTGGGCGTTCAGGAAGTACCAGGAAGAACCGCTCTTCACAACAGTCTGGCCGGTGGGATCGGTAGCCGTGGTGTAAGCCTGACCACCAACATTGGTGGAAGTCGCACCGGTTACATCAGCATCGGTCAGAGCCTCCGTGGTGTAATAAGGCTGGCTCATAGCGCTGTCAGCATAGTAATAAGTGCCGTCAGTGGTTGCATAAGCAGCCAGAGCTGCAGGCAGCTGATCCAAGGAAGTTACGGGCTTGGTTGCAGGCTCGCCGATCACGGTCTTCACCTCAGAGGTAACAGGCGTCTTCGTGAACGCACTGGACAGCGTGCCGGCAGTGGACAGATTCAGCGGAGACTGACGGGCCTCAAAACCGGCAGCCAAAGCAGCGGTTGCTGCATCATAGGTTGCGGAAGAGCCGCTGGCCTTATCGTAATCCTTAAAGTCAGAAGGTCTGTAGTTCTTAATGTAGTTGTTCAAAGAATCGTACGCACTATTGAACTGGCCACGGTTACCATCGTCAGCAACGGTTACTTTCAAGCTACCGGTTGCCGGGTGGTTGCCGCAGTAGAAGCTCAACTTCACTTCTTTCTTGGATACCTGAGAAATATCCGTAGAACCATCATACTTGAACAGATCCAGGGAAGAGGAGCTGTCCTTAGACAGAGTCACGGAACCGGTCTGGATGTACAGACCGTCAATGCCGGTTGCGCCGGAAACCTTGCCCAGCAAGTTGCTGTAAGCGAAGTCGCCGGAGCCGCTCTTCAGATAAACAGCGGTGTAATAACCGTTGCTATCCTTAACAGCTGCAGCCAGCGCTTTGCCGCCGTTCAGCTCGCTCAGCGTGTAAGCGTGGTTCACACGAGATACGCCGTTGGAGGGAACCTGATTTGCGGCAACACCCTTGACCCAAGTCTGACCGCCATCGGTGGTGTAGTCTACCTTTTCGTAGTTCAGCACATCACCGGTGACCTTATCAAACGCAGCCATCATGTTGGAATTGTTTACAGTTACGGTCTTGTTGTTAAAGGAATCCTTAACAGAACCGGTGCTGTAAGCAAAAACGCCGTCCAAAGTCTTGTCGGGAGAACCGGCAAGGGTACGGTCATAGCCAAGACGAATCTTGTAGTTCTTCACTGCATCCAGGTTAGAGCTTGCCAGAACAATATCGGTAGGATAGCTTACACGGAACGGCTTCTGGTTCGCGTAAGGGTTACCAAAGTAACCGGTGTTGTTCACGGTAGCCTGGCCATCGAAGGTCTTACCGGAAGAACCATTGGAGAATCTGCCGTCCTGAGAACCGCCCGGATACACAGAATCGGACCAGTTCTTCCCCGGAGTCACAAACTGATAAGTCTTGCAGGTCAGCCCGGTGTAGAGGGCCTGGTTGGTGTTGGTGTCGATAATGTTGTAAGTAACGGTGTAAGTTACTACAGTATCTGCATCAAAACCGCCGTTGGTAACAGTGAAGGAAGCGGACTTCTCAGGAACAACTGTCTTGCTGGAGAAGTCTACGGTGCAAGCACTGTTATCGGAGGCCACATTCGTGATCTCAATGTTGTAACGGCCACGAGCAACGAAGTTACCCTCGGCGTTCTTCACTGCACGGTTCAGACCGTAGCAGTTATTGGTAACCGTCAGCGTTGTGGTGGTGGTGTTACCGCCATAGCTGAGGGTCAAGTTGCTGTCTGCCACACGAGCGGAAGCCAGCTTCATGTTATGATCCGCCAAAGTGGTGATCAGACCGCCGATCAGGCTGTTCACAGCCTGTACGGTGTACATAGCGCCGGGCAGGATCGTATCGGTCTTGCCGCTGTCGCCTTTTACACCGCCGCTGGCTTCATACACATTGTATACCAGGGTACCTAGTACGCCGTAACTGCTGTCGCTGGAAGTACCGGCAAAGGTATCCTTCTGCAGCAGATCGTCGAAGGGATGATCGTTGGTCGCAGCAGCGGGAACCACATTACGGGCTGTGCCGTAGCGGCCGCCGAATACAACGTTCACCAGATCAGCCAATACATTGTAAACGGTGCGGATAATGCCTTCGCTCTTGATGGGCGGTGCGGAAACCATGGTCAGCAGACGGGTTACAAACCCGGTTGCGCCATACTGGCCGTTCGCATCTGCCACACCAATATTCAGCATACCCTGGATCACATCGGTGTAGATCAGCTCTTCGGAATTCAAAGCGCCTTTCTTTGCAGAATCGCCATACTGCAGCACGCCTGCAACAGGCAGCAGCTTGTTGGCAATCACATTGATGTTCTCCCACAGGGAGTTGGACAGCTTCACCAGGCAATTGCCGTTGGTGTCGCAAACGCCCAGAAGATTGGCAATACCCTTGCCATGCTCGCCGTCCTTAAAGGTGTCGGTGCCGGCATAGTAAACAACAACGGAATTCAGCAGATCAAACAGAGAAACGCCGTCATTCAGAGTAGCGGTCTCCGGATTCCACAGGTTGCCGTCCTTGTCGTGCATGATAATATAGGGGCTCATTACATAACCCACAGCATCACGAGCCATCAGCAGCAGATTGTCAATGGTTACATCGTACTTACCGTCTGCGCCCTTCTGTACCAGAGAAGAGTAGTCGTGATCCGGCAGCACATAGCCCAGATACAGCTGCAACGCCAGAGCAGCTACGCCCTCTGCATCGTCGCAAGCGTCCAGGTCCTCATTGTGGATGCCCTTCTTGAAGTCGGGGATATTCCGCAGTGCAGAAATTGCAAACGGAATCATCGCGCTCTCCAGATTGGCCTCGGTCAGAGCAGTGCCCTCGCCGTTCTCATGATAGAAAGCGCCGAGAATGTTCGCATCTGTTTTATCACAGATGAACTGCAGCACCTTCAGCATATTGCCAACCAGGGTCTGCGCTACATTGCCGGGATCCTCGGAATTTACCTTCGTCAGACCGCTGGCGTCATAGCTCGGCAGGAAGTCCTTTACTGCGGCAACCAGGAAATCATTCAGCGCTGCCAGCATGGAGCTGTAGCTGCTGTAATCATTTGCCATGAATGCCTCAATGTTCTTCATACCGGTCTCAGCAAAGCTGCAGTTCAGGGGGCCGGTTGCCTGCTTAAAGTAGTAAACAGACATGGGGCTGAAACGCAGTTTGTTAAACAGGGTGGTGGAGTCAATATCTCTCCAGGTGTAGGTAGGAGACTTCACCAGGTCACGGCTGTTGTACTTCTCCAGATCCGCCTTGATGTAAGCCAGATAGGAAGCCGCATCCTTGTACTCATCGCCAAGGGTCTGGCCGGGCTTCAAGTTCTTTGCAGCCTTTTGGCACTCATAAGCGGCCCAAGCCTGCACATCGGCAGCGGCGTAGTTGTTGGCTACATTGCTGTAGTCCCAAGCCGTGTTGTGGGTCGTGGCACCGGTGTACCACATATAGTAATTGTAGTCGTAACCGCCCACACCGGAATTCAACTGGCCCAGCGTATCCTTCAAAGCGGTGTTCCACACCATCTCAAAGGCTTGGAAGCCAAAGTCAAACAGCGTATTTGAGGGCTTCAGCTCCAACTTCTGATCCTTGTAGCGGAACAGATATACATTACCGATGGCCTCGCCGTTCTTGTCATGATCCTCCTGCGTTACATAATGCAGGTTGGTCGTGTCAATATACGGTGCGGAACCCTTCTCCAGATACTGTGCGTATCTGTCTCGAGAATTGGTACCGTCGGCGTATGTAATCTGTGCGGTAATGTTGCTGAGCAACTGGGTGGAGAGCTTATTAAGCAGGATGGAATCCAGCTTGCTGGTCTCCAGACTGGGATTGTTCCGGATCTGAGCCTTCTCCTCTGCAGTAAACCAACCGGTATTCTCCAGAACCAGCTGCTGAACAATATTATATACCATATTGCTCTGATAGCCGCTGGGCATACCAATCAGGTCACCAATGGTCTTGTAAACATCCAAGAAGCTGCTTACGATACCAAGGCCAAGATCGTCGCGCAGCAATTTCTTTACGATATTGCCGTTGGCGCCTTCAGGACCCCCGTCGGAAGAAATGTTCCGAACCAGCTTCACAATACCGCGTACAATATCGGTAGAGGAAGTTGCGCTGCGGGACATTCCGTTAACTGCGCTCAAATCTACATAGCGGGCATCGCCGGCCAGCAGAAGCAGTGCGGACTTGCTGTTCAGGAAAGAATCCAGATCTTGAACAGTTTTAAGCACCTCATCCACGCTGCCCAGTTTGATGGAGATGCTACCAAGAATGCTCAGGTCGATATTCATCGGTGCGATGTTTGCCTGAGCAAGAGTCAGATCCACAAAGTCCAAAAGGGCTGTGCAGGCCTGCTCATCATTGAGGATGGGCCAACCCAGTGAGTTGAAGTCCAAGTCCTGGTCATGGTACTTCGTGTTTGCCGAAGCATTAGCCGCGGAAGCGACCATAGCACCGGAGAAACAGCTCATCGCCATCAAGACCGCCAAAAAGAGCGCAAGCAACTTGCGGGAAAACTTTTTAGCTTTCACTAATTTTTACCTCCATAGTAATTTGTAATTCTTACGAATAAATGGTTGCGTGTACGCGCCGTCCCATCCTCTGACCATCGGGCAATCCGATATTCAGGATGAAGGCATTGCAGCCGGACGCCATACATTATGAAAATGCGCATAGAAACACATTTATCGCATTCTTATTAAAACACGATGGTCACCAAAAATCAATAAAGAGCCGTGATTTTTCTGATTTTCGGAATGTTGCACAATTTGAGCGGCCGTTTTTTGTGCGAACGGACAAATTTAATTTACACGAAATTAACAATTTGTTCATATTTTATCGCTTAGTTAAAAGGCAATGCCCATTATTTTGCAAGTTTCGACTTGTAAAGGTCATGTGCTTTACGCGAGATTTTCACACGCAAAGGTGTGCCCCTTTACACCATCGATTTTTTGGCGTAACGGCGGGAAACTTTCACAAGTTCCACAGGATTTTCCACAATTTTTCCTCCAAAACCGGTGGAATTTCTGTCAGCAGTTGTCGAATGCAGCAATAACGATAAACGCGCCCTGATCCTCCACGCAAATCCAAGATAAGAATGCAGCGCAGATCCATCGACCGGGCCAAACTATATAAATACGCAAAAAAATGTTGCGCCGGAATTTCGCTATAAATCGGGAAATTTTGCCCACCCGTTCACATTTTGTTAAAAAGTTTTCGGAAACCTATTGACTTGCCGTTCTATATTTGGTATAAATATACTGTATTTGTTGTACGCGTGGGTATCCTGCGCCCTTTTAGCAGAGGAATTGTGAACAAATTGTTAACGCAACTTGCAAGCACATCCTCCGCTAAAAGGGTGCGCTGCCCAGGCGAATCCAAAACGACAAGTTCGTCAACATATCAGAAGGAGAGATGAATTATGAAGACGGGCAAAAAGTTACTCAGCCTATTTTTGGCTGTAGTAATGATGGTCACCACCTGCTCTGTCGGGTTCACTGCATTTGCAGCGGACAAAGACAAGGGCATCTGGAAGAACTCCACAAGTGCAGACTCCACCTTTGACGCACTGACGGAACTGGTAGACACCTATGTTCCGGCATTGCTCAATCAGCCGAGTATCAAAAAGGCACTTGAGGAGAAGTTGGGGATGACCGTCACCGACACCACCTCGATCAGTGATCTGATCATGGGTGTGTCTCCCACGCTGCTTAATCTTTTGAGCAGCCCCATGAATAAGGCAGACATCATTGACGGTTACCAAAAAGGGTATTCCGATGTGGCGTATGCCTACCTGGACGAGAAAGATGCGAAGATGAGCTTTTATCAGCTGTTTTCTTTTTGCGTCAACAACATGTCGTCCAGCGACGCAGAACTGGCCAAATGGTGCGAGGACACGCTGAGCGATCTGTCCGCCCTGCTGGAGCAGTTCCCCGAGAAACAGGCTAAGCAGCAGGAAGACCTGAGCGCTGCCTACGACGCACTGAACAAAGTGCTCGAGGTGCTGGGTACTGCTGAAGGCAGCCTGGACACTCTGGAAGACATCCAGAAAGCTACCGTTACCTACAAGGACAAATCGTACAAAGTAGACGACTTGATTGCTCTGGACGATTTCAAGGATGTAGCTAAGTGCTTTGGCACCTTCACCGCCTACTTCAAAGAAGCCGGCAGCAAGAAGAAAGTCAGCACCATGAGCGAAGCGATTTGGTATGTGTTGCTCCAGTATCAGTCCGACAAGGCAAGCAGTGAACTGGCAGAGGCCGCCAAGGCTTATCTGTGCAAGCTGGCCAAGAAGGACTACAACACCATCAAGGATAACGATGCTGCACTGGCAGCCGCTTGCAAGATCGGTGCTGCCGTACTGGCCAACAACGGCGATGACGCCTTTGTTAGCGAGTACTATGCTGCGCAGCTGGATGACGCTACCGTAGCAGCCCTGCGTGCGGACATGAACAAGAATGTGCCCGACGGCAACGCAAAAATCGGTTCCAGCCGTGACACCTTCCAGGCTTACCTGAACGGCGACTATGCAGACAAGGGCATCGCTCCTGTAACCAAGCCGGCAATGGCCACTTACTGGAGCAGTGAGGATCTGGATACGCGTACCGAGGGTATTTACCGCAGAGCGTTGATGGAGAACAGAACTGTCGGCGGCATGTCCCCCGAAGAAGTGATCGCCACCATCAACCAAGATCTGTTAAAGACCTTCTACAGTGGTGAACTGAAAGAGAGCGTTGACGAGGCCGTTGATTTCTACTTTGAGATCACCGACGCCAAGACCATCTCTAATACTTGCAGAAAGTATTCTTTCGCGAAATACGGCTTTAAGGATTCCTTCGCTGTTGCTGCTGTAAACAACGCCATCAATCAGTACATGGTGCTGCTGGACCCTGAGGATCAGGAAGGCGTAACCATTGCAGGCATGACCCTCACCGGTAATGCGGTTATGAACGAAGTGGTCAACAAACTGGTAGAGACCAAGGTTGACCTGAAGGGCGCGCTCACCGATATATGGATGAACCTGTACGAGCACCCGGTTGAAACCATTATGCAGTTGCTGCCCATCCTGACCGTATTGGTGGATGAGGTTGTAGTTCCCATGGTATTCAACCAGGAGGGTGATCCCTTTAACGGTTTCCTGGGCGGTTTGCTGAGCGGTCTGATGGATCAATACGGCCAGAGCGTTGGTAGCCCCGTCGGTTTGGGCGGCGGCCTGAGCTGGGATCTGAACGAGGTTCTGCCCACCCTGATGCACTGGCTGATCGGCGACAAGAACTATGACTTTACATACTACAACATCAGCAATGTTGAGTATGGCAAGGATGCCGACGGCAAAGATGTGATCGTCAGCCAGGTGTATGGTGACCCCACCACCGGCAAGTACGATGACACCAAGACCCCGGTAATCCTGAACATCTATGCAGCCGATAAGGCGCTGCAGGGTGCCAAGGCATCCGGCATTGCCGATGCACTGAAGCTCACCGGCGACGGTGCTACTGCCGTGAATGAGGCTGTGTCCGAGCTGGCCACTTTCTTTACCGCTGCTGTGGATCAGTATGTGGCTGCCTATGGTGAAAAAGACGCCAAGAGCGGCGCCATGACCAAGGAAGAGGGCACCGTTTACAACCACGGCGTCAACAACCTCTTCGTTGCCCTGCCCAGAATTCTGGACATTATGGGCAAGAACTTCATTGCCAAGTATGATGTAAAGAGCGCTGACAACACCAAGAAGGCTTCCGACTGGTCTTATAGTGATTACAAGATTAAGAGCGATACCGTTGGCGACAAAGCGTTCTTCTACAACCAGTCTTTGGTTAACTTTAAGAACCTGGCAGACGGCGGCAAGCCGGCCAAGATTCTGGATTGCTTTGTAAACATCTTTGTGAACGACTGGTTCAACGCCATCATTGACCTGCTCAATGATGTAACCGCCACCGACAACAAGATCACCACCAACCTGCCCATCATCACCGGTCTGATCCGCGCTATGGGCGGTCTGGGCGAAAAGAGCACCATCAGCGATGTACTCAACGGTGTATTCCAGCTGAAGTACAACGACAAGGCCTCTTTCGTAATGGGCGTATACAACAAGGAATCCAAGTTTGTTGGTCTGAGCACCGAAAGTGCTTACTTCCTGCTGTCTAACATCGGTCAGCTGGTGAATGTGATCCAGGCCATGGACACAAAGACCAAGAACACCATCGACGTGAGCTTCCCGAAAGTGAACGGCAAGATGGCAAAGATCCAGACCCAGCCCAAGTGGGCAAAGGTACCCAAGACCTCCAGTAAGAGCGGCGCTTCTCTGCTGTCCAATCTGGACTCCGCACTGTCCAAGGTGCTGGAGAACTCCACACTGAACAACTTCAACCTGAATACCACCCCCGGCATCCTGTGCGGTCTGGTAAGCCTTGGTTCTTACATCCTGGGCAGCGACAACACCAACCCGATGCTGAAGATGCTCAATAAGACCTTAAACTTCCTGAACGACGGGGACAAGAAGCCCACCGATACCTCAGACAAGAAGGTTTACACTGAGGATCATCTGACCAATCTGGTGGTTCAGATGTATGTTGCACTGGAGAATGTAATTGATTACTATCTGGTGAACGAGGACGCTCTGGGCCTGAATGTTTTCTACGACGGCAACCAGAAGCTGTACAAGAAGAAGAATAAGGCCGGCAAGCCGGTGTACTACACCAGCAAGACCGGTGCTTACCACTACAACATTTTGGCTGCTGCACTGAAGGGTCTGATTTCTCCCCACGCAGTGAGCAATCACCTGACCAACAAGTCCGCCGCCAAGAAGCTGGCAAGCCTGCCTACCTGGCACAACGCCATTCGCTTGGACAAGAGCACCAGCGGCTGGACCGGCGCCACTAACATTAAGATCAACTGGGGCTTCCGCGCAGGCAACAACACCAAGTTCTTCCAGAACTTCGGCGAGAGCCTGGGCATCATCACCGATCTGATCGGCGTGCTGACCAAGGATGCCGGTTACTATGACGGTGTACTGTACCCCATCTTTAAGGATCTGGAAAAAGCACAGGGCTTTAGCCTGGGCGTGTATGCAAAGGGCAGCGTAAAGGACGGCGCAACCGGCCTGCTGGCCATTCTCACCCCCATCAGCAAGCTGCTGGACGGTTTCTACAGCAAGCCTGTCTCCGTGCTGACCAACCTGCTTAAGGGCTTGTCCATTGTGATGAACAAGGACCTGAACAATGTGGCGACTGCCGCCATTTACCCGCTGTACAAAGAGATCCACGGCGTATCCACCATTCTGAGCGCAAAGGTGTCCAACCTGATGCCCTCTATGGCAAAGAACGACGCATGGTTCTCCGCGGTACTGGGCCTGATCTTTAAGACCAATACGGACGACAAGGATCAAAACGCGCAGAATAAGCAGACGATTGCCCTTGTAACCGGCCTGCTGAAGAAGAGCGCAACCAAGGCCGGCTTGGGCATCAACGATGTGACCGTGATCAACGCTGTAAACAGCCAGCTGGCTAACTTCGGCTTTGAACTGCCCACCACCCTGTTTAAGGACATTGCAAACTGCAAGAATGCAGAGGCTGTTCTGAAGTACATGGTCAACCTGGTGGCCGATGTACTGCAAATTCGCCAGATCATTGATTTGCTGAAAGTCGTGATCGACAATCCTTCCATAAGCCAAGTGCTGGATATGATCAGCCGCCTGACCAAGAAGGATCTGCTGAACATCATTAACGCTGTGATCGCCAAGACCACAGATCCCACCACTGCTTACTGGACCTTCCTCCAGTATGTACAGGAAAAGACCACCGGCTTCTATTATCCCGCCGGTGTGACCGCACAGGACGCCAGCGACGCTGTTGGCGATCTGGACACCATGGTCACCTCCGTGATCGGCCTGCTGGCCGGCCTGGATGTAGTGAAGCAGGATAACCTGAAAGACCTGGTTAGCTCCCTGATCTTCACCAACGCCAACCTGACCAAGCTGGCTTCCGCACTGTACGGCGCCATTGATCCTTACAAGGATTACCTGGGCTATGCCGGCATTGATGTAAGCAAGAAGGGCGTAGCTAAGCTCCTGACGGACGGCAGCTACGGCAAGACCTACTCCTCCGCAGCTAAGGCGATCAAAAACGCCAAGAGCTGGAAGAAACTGGGCAACATCAACTGGGGCTTCACCGATGGCTCCGCAAAGGCACAGCAGGGCTTTGTAAACGGCCTGGCTGCGATCCTGCGTCCGCTGGACGGCGTACTGTCTCTGCTGCTGGCAGGCGACGACTTGGCCGTTGGCCAGATCCTTACCGATTTGGTGAAGAACCTGAACTTCGGTTCCTCTAAGGACACCGTACAGCTGAAGAATGGCAAACTGCGCATTCGCATCAAGGGCTCTGACAAGTATTCCAAGACCTCTGTACTGGAGATCAACCTGTACAAAGTGATCGAGGATGTGAAGTCCCTGAGCATCTATGGCGGCAATGGTTACGAAAGTGCCATCGTTCCGCTGCTGGAGGCACTGGAGTGCCCCAACGTGAAGACCTACAAGCAGTACAAGGCAGACATTAAGAAGTCTACCGACAGCATACTGACGGATGTGTTGAATCCCATCGTAGGCTTCCTGAACAAGGTACTGGACGCTCCGTTCGATACCCTCACCGCAGTACTGCCCAATGTGGCATACTACATTGATAATAATGGCCTGGCACAGCTCGTCAACAATCTTCTGTCGCCGGTAACATCTCTCCTTCCGGTACTGAAGAAGAACGGCGTAGATGTTGAGGTCATTGTCAAGGCTCTGGCCGGCAAGTCACTGAACGACCTGGTTAAGGACGCACTGGGTGTGAACATTCACCTGAATCTGAACAACCTGAACAAGTGCGACATCCAAAACGCCATCGTTCCGCTGGTGAACAAGCTGCTCAAGTCTAAGAAAATCAACATTCAGTTGCCCAAGATCGACTGGGGCGCCCTGGCAAGCCACGGCACAGTCAGCACGGTCAAGAGCGCTGCAAAGAACAGCGAAGGCTATTATAATAGAAAGCACGTTACTGCAAACCAGGGCGAAACGCTGATCGCCGTGCTCCGCTATGTAGCCAACCTGCTGACCAAGAACATCAGCGGTTTGAAGTCCATTTTGGGCGGTATCGACGCGATCAAGGATTACAAGTCCATCATCAACGCGGTACTTGACCAGATCGGCACCTCCTCCGCAGACCAGATCATCCGTGCGCTGTTCTATCTGCTCCAGGAGAATCCCACCAACGCGTTCTGGAATTACAGCGAATACCAGACCAAGGACTACAAGTTCTCTTATCCCTCCACTGTGGATCAAGAATTCTTGAAGAACATTCCGCCTATGCTGGATGGCCTGATCGGTAGCTTGGCTGATCTGAACAAGCTGATCGCTGACGCTGCCTTTAAGGACAGCACCATCAATGGCATGATCACCGGCATTGGCAAGGCACTGGACGGTGTGAAGATCAACGACTCCACCAACCTGACCGCCCTGCTGTCCCAGACCGGCATTGACTATTCTACCAAGACCGTTGCCAAGCTGCTCACCGATGAGTCCTATGGCAAGACCTTCGCGAATGCGGCTGCCGGCATCGGCCCCCCCCCCCCCCTGCCTCTCTGTA
>OGPV01001154.1_pt1 | contig 18675 bp, 15 predicted proteins | sample 1553001 | NCBI WGS metagenome assembly OGPV01 (sample SAMEA2580268, study PRJEB22360) | human gut metagenome | biome: human gut; feature: human-associated habitat; material: faeces | place: Denmark | collected 2008/2010
CGATGGAGATGATCTCGCCGCCGAGCTCGTGATAGAGCCTCAGCCATTTGGCGTCCGGCAGCGGCGTGTTGCCGCGGTTGACGTTGCACTCGATGCCGCAGCCATTTTCAATGAGCGCGCAGAACACCTGCGCCACCTCGTCCTCAAAACCGTCGAAACTCATGTGCATGCCGTGGTTTTCGTTCATGTAGCGAAGCGGCAGCGTCAGGTGGCCGAGCACGGAGAACTTCCCCCACTTGGCCGTCTCCAGAACGAGCGTTAAATAGTCCGCGATCTGCTCGCGCGCCTCCTGCTCCGTGGCCTCGGGCATGAAGTAGAGGTCGTTCCAATCGTACTTTTCCGACAGCTGATGCTGCGAGCCGATGACAAAGTCGAGCTCCGGCAAACGCGAGAGCAGCTCGTCTGCGTAGGCAAAGTCGCGCATCGCCTCGCCGAGTTCGATGCCGCGGCGGACGATGATCTTCCCGTCCGCCGCTTGGTCGGCGCGCGCAAAGGTCTCTTCACGATTCGAAAAATCGTGCTCCCAGTGCGCCGTTTCCCTCGGGCGGAACATGTCTACATGGTCGGTCAGGCACATTTCCTGCAAACCCTGCGCGATGCCCGCGCGCACCATGTCTTCCACCGGCGTTTTCGAGTCGAACGAAAGCGAACAGTGGGTGTGATAATCGGATAAATACATCTTCTATTCGTTACAGCTTGAACTTTCCGAAAAAGCTCTTGTGTTCCTCATAATTCTTCTCGCCGAGCGACTCGCTGAACTTCTTGAGCGCTTCCTTCTGCTCGCGGTTCAGGTTGCGCGGCGTCTCGATATACACGGTGACATACTGGTCGCCGCGGCCGCGGCCGTTGAGTCCGGGGATGCCCTTGCCCTTCAGACGGAACGTCGTGCCGCTCTGCGTCCCCTCGGGGATGGTGTACTTCACCTTGCCGTCGATCGTCGGGATCTCAAGCTCCGCGCCGAGTACCGCCTGCGTGAACGTGATGGGCGCTTCGCACAGGACGCTCGTGCCCTCGCGGCGGAAGATCTCGTGCGGACGCACGGACACAACGATCAGCAGGTCGCCCGCGGGGCCGCCGTTCTTGCCCGCGTTGCCCTGCGCGCGCAGCGAAATGGTCTGCCCGTTGTCGATGCCCGCAGGAATGCTGACCTTGATGGTCTTGCGGTGGCGGATCATGCCCTTGCCGCCGCACTTGGGGCAGGGCTGATGAATGATCTTACCCTTGCCTCCGCAGCGCTGGCAGGGGGCCGACGTCGACATATAGCCCAGCGGCGTCTGGCGGCGCTGCTGGATTACGCCGCTGCCGCGGCAGTCAGGGCAGACCTCGGCGGTCGTGCCCTTGGCGCAGCCCGAGCCGCGGCAGTCAGGACACTGCTCGATGCGGTCGATGCTGACTTCCTTCTCGCAGCCGAAGGCCGCCTCCTCAAAGCTGATGGCCAGGGACATGCGGATGCTCTCGCCCCGCTGGGGCGCGTTGGGATTGGTGCGCCGCCCGCCGCCGAAGCCGCCGCCGCCGAAACCGCCGGCCCCGGCACCCATGCCTTCATGGCCAAACTGGTCGTAACGTGCTTTCTTGTCGGGGTTGCTCAGCACATCGTATGCTTCGGCAGCCTCTTTGAACTTTTCTTCGGCATCCTTATCGCCGGGATTTTTATCGGGATGGAATTTAAGCGCCGCCTTGCGGTATGCCTTCTTGATCTCGTCGGCACTCGCCCCGCGGTCGACGCCAAGCACCTCATAGTAGTCTCTTTTCGCCATAACCGTTATTCTCCAACCACTACTTTCGCAAACCGGGTAACCTTATCCTTGAGCTTGTAGCCCTTCTGCACTACGTCGATGATCTTGCCTTTCTTGGCCTTTTCTTCTACAGGCACTTTCGCCACGGCTTCATGCAGGTCGGTATCGAGCTCCCGGCCCAGCGCCTCGATCTCCTCGACACCGCGCGAACGGAGCGTATCCATCAGCTTCTGGTGAATCAGCAATACCCCCTGACGCACCGAAGCGACATCCTTGGCCGTCTCCATCGCCGCCAATGCCCGGTCGATATCATCCATTACAGTCAGCATCGCCTTGATTACATCCTCGCAACCGGTAGCCACCAACTCCATCTTCTCCTTGAGGGTACGTTTCCGGTAATTGTCGAATTCAGCGCTCAGGCGCAGGTATTTATCCTGCCACTCCTTCGCGGCCTCTGCCATTTGTGCCGAATTGTCACCGGCTGCCTCCGGGGTATCTGTCACACTGTCAGGTGTAGGATCGTCGGATGAGGGCTCATCGAAATTCATCTGATCCCCCACGGCCCCGCCAATAGGCTCGTCGTCAAGAACTTTAGTGTCTACGTCTTCTTTTATCATGATTCAGGATATTATACTTTATATAATGGGTCTCGCAAATAATATACCAACAGCAAAAGCAAAAACCGAATGCAAAGGTAACGCAAAACGGAACAAAACCGGCCATATCTCCCTGTCCTTTTCAGAAAATTGTCCCACGGGGCAAAAAAACACTAGTCCCCCGATTGTCAAACAATCATCCACAAAATTCGACGATAAAAACACTTTTAGATTTGATTTTCAAGAAAATATTCCAACACACATAAAAAACAAGAATACTAATCGATAAAAAATATTATTATTTTCATGCTACTATGTATTGCATAGTATTAAAATTATTTCATATATTTGCATTACCAAACAAACACTACAAAAAATAATACGACATGAAAAAACTATTCGCCGCTTTTATCCTCTGCGCATTCACGAGCCTGGGCTTATCCGCGCGAACGCAGAACGACCGTCCCGTCACACTGAAAGGACACGCCGTGACCGAAGAGAAAGCCCCGGTAGATTATGCCACCATCATGCTGACGGCGAAAGCCGATTCGACGAAAGTTTACGGCTCCATTACCGACGAAAAGGGCGGCTTTACCGTGGAAATGCCCAAAGGCAGCTACCGGCTGAAAATATCCTTCATGGGATACGACAGCTTCGAACGCGAAGTAAACCTCGCGGCAGACACCGATTTGGGCGAACTGACGATGAAACCCTCGTCGGTGATGCTGGACGAAGTGGTCGTCACTGCGAACATGGTTACCCGCGAAGCCGACCGTTTCGTGGTCAATGTCGCGGCGACTCCCCTTTCGGCGGGCAAAACCGGCAAGGAGATGCTCGCGCTCTCGCCGGGCGTCTGGATTACCGATAAAGGCGACCTGTCCGTGAACGGACGCGGCGGGACACAGGTAATCGTGAACGACCGGGTACTCAAAGAGACGGGCGAAGAGTTGGTCGCCTACCTGGAAAACCTCAAGGCCGAAGATATCCTGAAAATCGAAGTCATCCCTTACGCAGGAGCCGAGTACGATGCGAACGCCACGGGCGGCGTGATCAAAATCACACTCAAGAAACAACGCGAAGAAGGTCTCGAAGGAGCCGTCAGCATGCGTTATTACACCTCCATCGTAGACCAGAAAGCCTGGAACTATCAGCCCAGCCTGAACCTCAACTACAAATACAACGCGCTGAGCCTTTACTCTAAAGTGGGTTACCGCCGTAACAACTGGACCGGCGGCAACATGGAAAGCGACCGATTCCTGGACCGGGACCGGATCATGGATGCAAACACCGGTATGGCACATCGCCAATCCCACACCACTTTTCAACTGGGCAGCGTTTACGACATCAACGACAAGCAAAGCGTCGGCGCAGAGTTCAATATGACCGAAAATCCTTATCACAACAACACCGACGGTACCGCACTCGCAATTGAAAACGGAAACTCCCTCACGTCACAATCGCTTTCTCGTAGCACAACGGACTACTCGCTGATGAGCTTCACGGCGAACTACTCGCTCAAACTCGACACGCTCGGCTCGACTTTCAAGACCGTCGCAAACTACACCTACCGCAATAAGGAAGATTCGGTATATTACCACACGAACTACAGCGGCATGATGAACTACGACAGTACTTCGCGTTACATGCCCACCGTGCGGTACGATATGTTCGCGATACGCAGCGATTTCGACATCGCGCTCAGCAAAAGTTCCAAACTCGCTACCGGATTAAAATACCAACGCAACACGATGGATAACGTCAATCCTTACGACTACTTCAAAAACGATATTTGGATCCCGCTGCCCGAACGCAGCAGCATCAACAAGTACACCGAGAACATCGGGGCGCTGTATGCCAGTTTTTCGACCAAATTCCGCAACAACACTTCATTGCTCGTGGGCCTGCGGGGCGAATACACGTACGCCGTACCGGCCACCAACAGCCAATACGTTTCCGAGCGACAAAAGTATTTCGACCTCTTCCCGAACGCGAACCTGTCGATTCCGCTGAACAAAAAACAGAGCCAGATGATTATTTTCGGTTACGGACGCAAAATCGGACGACCGTCATTTTGGCAACTGAGCCCATTCCGCCAACAACTATCCGACTATATGTTCATGGAAGGCAACCCAAAATTAAAACCGTCCTATACAAACGATTACACGCTCACCTGGGTGCTCTTTCGCAAATATACGCTGACGCTCGGCGCACAGGAGGTAAAAGATGCGTTCAGTATAATCGTCGACACCGATCCTTCCGACTCGAACATCCAAATCGCCCGGCAAAGCAATATGCCCAAACGGATGAATTACAACGCGAGCCTCAGTATCCCGGCCCAGATTACCAAATGGTGGATGCTCAACGCGAACCTGAACGGCAGCCGCAACGAGAACACGCTGATGCAACGGGACGTACCTCAAAAGGAGATTATCTTTACTTTCCGCGGAAACATGAGCAACACCTTCACCTTCAAGAAAAACTACAATTTCATGATCGAGGCATTCTACATGAGCCCGTCACTGGAAGGAAACGTCCGGGTGGGGGCCTTCCACATGGTCAATGCAGGCCTGAAAGGCAACTTCTTTGACAAAAAGCTGACAGCGACTTTTTATGTATACAATATCTTCGACATGCGCGGGTCGACGATCACCTTCCAACAGGACAACACCTACACACGTTTCAATCAATGGGGCAACTACCGCTCGCTCGGACTTTCGCTGCGCTACAGCTTCCAGGCCGGCAAGAAAATCAGGGTCAAAACCGTCGACGGCAGCGAACAGGATAACGGCGGCGGAGGTGGAGGAGGATTTTAACTTTCCAACAAAGATTACCGCAAACCGGCACTCCTATTCTTAAACTCGACTATAAAAAACATACGCACGATGCCTAAAATCAGAAATCCGGGAGTCTAATAGAATAAAAAAACTATTTTTATCCCTTAAACCATTAACCTACGAACACCTACCGCCATGAGATCACTGTTCACCATCCTGCTGGCCGCCGCACTGGCGATTCCGACGCCACGGGCACAGGCCCAGAATACATCCGACCTGACATTGAAAGGCCGCACCGTCAATGACAAAGGGGCGGTAGTCGACTATGCCACCGTATCGGTAAGTTCGGTACAGGATTCCACAAAAACGTACGGCACGGTCGGAGACGATAAGGGGGCTTTCGAAGTCAGACTGCCCCGGGGAGACTACCGGCTGAAAATATCTTTCATGGGATACGAAAATCTCGAACGACAGATCGAACTGAACTCCGATACCGACCTGGGCGATCTGACGATGCACCCGTCCGCCGTCACGCTCGATGAAGTTGTGGTGACCGGGAACATCATCACCCGTGAAGCAGACCGTTTCATAGTCAATCTGGCCAACACTCCGTTGGCTATCGGACGCGACGGCAAAGAGATCATGTCGCTGGCGCCGGGTGTCTGGATCAGTGAAAAGGGGGAGATCTCGGTCAACGGACGCAAAGGCACCCGCGTGATGGTAAACGACCGTCTGCTGCGGGAAACGGGCGAAGACCTGCTTGCCTATTTGCAAAACCTGAAAGCGGAGGATATCCTGAAAATCGAGGTCATCCCTTATGCCGGAGCGGAATACGACGCCGACATGACCTCGGGCATCATCAAGATCACGCTCAAAAAACAGCGCAACGACGGCATGGAGGGCTCGGCCACCATGCGTTACGGACACTCGCTGGTCAACGACATGACCTGGTACCTGCAGCCCGCCGTGAATCTCAAATACCGCAACAACAAACTGAGCCTTTACACCGACTTTTCACTGAACCGCAACAAGTCCGGCAACACGGTCTCAGGAATAAATCAATTCCATACCGGCGACCAAGTCACACAAACCTCCGGCGGGAAACTGTACAACCTGGGCTCCTACAAAACACTCCGGGTAGGCGGGGTGTACGACATCGACGATCGCCAAAGCGTCGGATTGGAGGTCAATTACACGCATTCGCCTTCCACAGGCAATAACCGGAACGACCTGACGATGCAAAGCGGCGACGAGGTGACCGACGTCCAGAGCCTCTACCTGAGCGACAACCTCAATTACCGGATCAGCGTTTCGGGCAACTACATCCTCAATCTCGACACGCTCGGCTCGACGTTCAAACTGCTGCTGGACTACAACCGCCGCAACGGGGACGACCATTCGGACTACCACAGCCTCTATTCGGGTTTCCGAAACCTCGACTCGACCTATCGCAGCGATATCATTACGCTCAACAATATCTACTCGGCCACAGCCGATTTCGACATCGCCCTGAGCAAAGTATCGAAACTCACCACCGGCATCAAATACACGAACAACGGGATGGATAACTCGACTTTGTACGAATACCTGAAAAACGAATCATGGCACGAAATCGGCGCGCTGACCAACCTGAACAAATACAATGAAAACATCAGCGCGCTCTACGCGAAGTTCTCGACCCGCTTCAAAAACAACTTTGCCCTGTCGCTGGGCCTGCGCGGCGAGTATACCTATGCCGTTCCGTCGACCAGCAGTACCGTGATTACCGACAAGCAAAACTATTTCGGCTTGTTCCCGAACGCGAACCTGTCGATGCCGCTGAACAAAAAGCAGAGCCAGATACTTATCCTCGGTTACAGCCGCAAAATCCAGCGGCCGTGGTTTTGGGCGCTGAATCCGTTCCGCAGGCCTCTTTCCGAATATTCGTATATCGAAGGCAATCCCAGGCTTACTCCCGCCTACACGAACGAAGTCAACCTCACCTGGGTCTTCGCCCACAAATACAGCCTGAGCTTCGGTACGCAGCTCACCAAAGACAACATCCAGCAGATTCTGGTAACCGACCCGACCAATCCCGACGCGATCGTTTACCGGTTCGAGAACATGCCGCACATGAACCTGTGGTTCGTAAACCTCAGCGTACCGGCCCAGATCACCAAATGGTGGCAGATGACGTTCAACGCGACGGGAATCAATTTCCGTTCGAAACTGTCGGGGCAGCCCATCACCATCCAAAACAGTATTATGGGCAATATGGACAATACATTCACCATTCATAAGGGGAAAAAATGGTACGTCGACCTGGGCGGCAACTACCAGTCACCGATAGCCGTCGGCAATATCCGCATGGGACATTACTATACGATTAACGGCGGGCTCAAGCATACTTTCGCCAAAGACCGCATGACCATGAGCATCTATGTAAACGACATATTCAACTCCGGAACCGTACGGGTAACCGGAACCGATCCGTCGGTCACGAACGTATCCGTCATGCAGGGCAGCTTCCGCAGGCTCGGCATCTCATTGCGCTACAACTTCAAGGCAGGTAAGAAAATCAAGGTCAAGAACGTTCAATCCGGAGCCGGAGACGAACAGTCGAGGCTTTCGGGCGGAGCCAGCGCGCCCGGCGGCGGCAACCGACCCCCACCCGGCCGCCTCGGACACGCTGCTCTTCATTGTGGCCTCGCTTAGCGACCTGGTTGACCGTTCCGCTCTGGACCAATATGTCATAGCTTCTGCGGAGACAGACTCTCTTGCGGCAAGCGGTCCCGTATATACTCCGCAGGGAGAAGAGTATGCCGAAGCCTTGCGGCTCCTTTCAGAGCGACAATACCGGCAAGCCTTGCCGATATTGGAAAAACGGCCTGACTATAACACCGCCCTTTGCCTGACACAGCTCGGTTATCATAAAGAGGCTTCCGCTCTTTTAGACCAGTTACCCGTAGATTCCCGCAAGGAATACCTGCATGCTGTGGTAAGCGCCCGGCAGGGCGATGATTACTTAGCAGTGGAACATATGCTTGCGGCCTGCCGCATGAATCCCAATCTTGTCCTGCGTATTCCCCTGGATCCGGAACTGTCGGACCTCATTCCCAAGTTCTTCGGGCTCCGTATGGAACTGGACAGGATAGCGGAAGGGAAATAGTAAAAAGTAGAAAGAACAAAACAGGAAAAAAAGTATAAGTACGAATTAAATATTAACAAGTGTTTTATTAGTGTTTATTTTTTTATTAACAATTTAATTACAATGATTATGAAAAAAAGTTTGTTAAGCGTGTTTACAATGGTTGCTATGGCTGCAGCATTCACCGCGTGCAGTAACGATGACATCGAAGTGCCTGACGTAAAGAACGGGGAAGCGAGAAGCGTATTCATGAAGCTGGAGTTGCCGCCGCTGACGAGATCGCCCGAGCCTCCTGTAGCCTCGGGAACGGTTGCTACGGTAAGTAATCTGCATGTATACTTCCATGACGGGACCAGCATTCTGAAATATGTGAACGCGACTACAACCACTCCCATCACGATTGCGAATCTGACTACCGGTACCCAAATAACGGATGTACCCGCGGCGGCTACCACTGTAACGGTATGTGGTAATATTCCTGCCGGAACTTCATTGCCTACAGGTGGAACCGTAGCTGCATTGAAAGCTGTACAACTGGAAATCACAAGCCAGTCTGCAGTTGCGGATGTGGTGTTGAGCGGCGATGACAAACCCCTGCAGACATGGACTACCGGTAGTCCGGCCCTGCCTTATGCCCCTGGAATAACGGACGGTGACAAGTATGCCGAAGTGGAAATCGGTCCTGCCGTGGCACGTGTCGAAATCGAAGGTCTGGCGACTACGGCCTCCAGTGCGGTGGATGGTTTTACGCTGGAAGGAATCTATGTGAATAACTTCTTTGAAAAGTTCAACCTGGCCGGTACCGTTGTGGGAACGAAAGTACAATATGGTGCTACTCCTGCTGCCTATGCTCAAGGACAGGGGCTTTACACCCCTGCTAACGCTGGAAAACTCTTTGACCAGTCTGCCGTCGCTGCTACAGGTATCCCAAAGGAAGTCATTCCGCCAACTGCAGGGCAACGTTGGGCATATCAGGTTGTTCCTAACGGTAACAGTACTGACGCGAACGAGCAACTCCAGCTCGTATTTAAGTTGAGTAATTTGGCTGCTAAGGCCGGCAGCAGCGTGAATTTCGGCACAGGTGACCAGTTTATCACCGTGAGAGGATTCAAAGATGGCAGTGGCAATATTGTAGAACTGGAAAAAGGAAAGATTTATACTATCTCGAAAGCCGACTTTACATTTGACGAGAGCAACCTTTCCACAATACCTAATACCAGTGCTGTCAGCGTTTGGTTGAAGGTGACGGTAAAAGCCTGGACGGTCGTTCCTGTCAAGCCTAATCTCTAACTGTCATACCATCAAGGTATATTGTATTTGTTTGTTTCTTTTACAAGTCCGTTTGCGTAGAGGAGATTTTTAGCTCATTTTACTAGTTCACCAGTTCCTCTCGCACGGCGGAATGTAAGCAGGTCGTGGGTGTCTTTTGCCCTGACCTCACGACCTGTATTTCTATAACCTGTTAAATCATAACACGTATATTCATATAAAGTCATAACCACAGTTATTCACCTAAAAGATACTACGCATGAAATTGTATAAAGCTATACGCTTCCTGATGCTTTCCGGTATTTTAACCTTAGTCTTGTCGAGGTGCATCAGGGAGTCCCTGGAGGGCTGCCCTCTGGATACCCTGTTACGATTTACCTACAAGCCTCGCGGCTCTGCCGCTGACCTTTTCGGAGAGCGTGTTCAGAGGGTGAGGCTGTGTGTGTACCGTCCCGATGGCAGTATTGAGCATATGCAGACGCTGGAGAAGAGTGAACTTGACCGTTTGCAGGGTGTTGAGATGTATCTGCCGCAGGGAAACTACACTGTCGTGCTCTGGGCGAATGCTTCGGATGCACAGACCAAGCTCGGCGGCTTTTCCGAAGGAGAAACCATAAGGAACCTTTCCGCCTCACACCCGCATGCGGAGACTTCCGCTTCCATCCCCACGCTTGATCGGCTTCTTTTCGCTGTCACGCCACTTACGGTCAGTGAGCACGAGACTGGAGACCATACTGTCAATTTCAGCCCCGGCACTATCCGTGTAAGTCTTCACCTTGATGGTGTGAGCGTGCAGCCTGTGGTACACATCACGGGCATGGAGTCAGCCTTGCGACCGGTGTTCGACGAAACCTCGGGCACATGGCGTCTCCAGTCCGTAAGCCGGAACAAGACATTCCAGCCTGCCGTAGCATATGATGTCACCAACCGCCATGCTAATGCCACGACTGACATCCCCCGTTTCAAGGCCGATACCCCCGGCATGGTGGAAATTATCGATCCCACCACGGGAAACCATATCGTGCCCCCGATTTCGTTGGCAGGGCTTATTGCCCGCTACCACATACCGATGGAGGAAGATATTGAAGTAACCATTCCTATCGAGATTACCTTTACAAACGGTCATGCGAAAATAACGATCAGGAATTGGGAAAATCAGAATGTAAAACCCGGAGGAGTGTAAAAAACGCACCGGTCAATCATGAAATGCAAATCATAAAACAATATATTATGCCAAGTAGTTCAATCATCATACCGTTCCGCAACCTGCTGTCGGTCCTGTTATTACTGCCGCTCGTACTTTCGTGCCGGCAAGACGAACTCATTCTTCCTGTTCCGCCCGTGTCCGGCAAAGGTGAGACGGCCGAAGTGACACTTTCTGTCAGGATTCCCGATTTCCGGGCGGCGAATACTCGTGGTGTAGACGAGAAAGGGATAACAGAGATTACCGTACTGATGTTTGCCGATGAAGGCGGTACGGAGAAAGTCAAGGTGAAATATGATATTCTGGGCAGCTCGTTGCATACACTTTCAGGCTCTTCGGATACGAAATACTTCTCTGTGCCCGTTATTGCGGGCAGATACAAACGTATAGCTCTCATAGCTAATGCCCAAACAGAACTGGCAAATATAACAGCCGGTTCCACCTATGATGCTCTTAAGCAAGTGGAAGTCGTGGGTAGGTTCGGACAAGAAGGTACGGGCACATACATACCCATGTACGGCGAGCATGCCCCGGCGGGAGGCTTTGAACTGAAAGCCGGTGTGTCGCAAACCATTGCGCAGGAAATACCGCTTATCCGCATGCTGGCGAAGGTGGATATCATCAATCCTACAACTTCGGGAGCCACGACAGCTGCGGGAAAGGTTTACTTCGTCAATTCCGTAGGCAACGGACGCGTTTGGGTAGATCTTGCTACATACAATACCACCGCTTCACAGTCGGGATACATGACTCCCACACTGCCTGCCGTACCTTCCGGCGGGAAAACAGCCCCCCCCCCCCCCCTGCCACATCGCAGCCAGCAGTCAGTGGCGGGCACCCGCTTGAGGGAACTGCAAACACCGCATCTCCGAATGTCATCACTTATTATTTGAATGAACAGTCGGCTATCTCCGGCGGCAGCCGTCCTTGTATAGTTATAAATCTTGCCTATCAAGGAAGAGAATACTACTACTGAATGGATTATACATGGGACGGTATCAAGGGCGGTGGCACGAGTCCTTACGAAAAGGGTAAATACATGCCCATTCTGCGCAACCACCGCTATATTTTCACCATCAAGGAAGTGAAAGGGCCGGGGTTTGCCACTTTGAACGAGGCTGTAACCAGCCCGGACAACTTTACCAACCATAACATCGTAGTAGTGCCCATCGTGATAGACGCATTCACAGATATAACGTTCAATGAATCGGGGCATTTCTTGGCAGTGACCCGAACGGCGATGACACTTCAAGGCAAGCACGATGCCACAAGCACACAGAACAAATTTTCTGTGCGCACCAATTACCCCAGTGGGTGGAAGGTCGGTGCCTATAATGCCGACGGAACAACAATTTCAGTTTCTAATTCATGGCTGAAACCCAGTCAAAACAGTGGGGCGGCTGGCGCCACTCTCACCAATCCGGTTACGGAGGAATTGCAGGCCATCACGAATGGCAAGGGATTCAAGGATGGTTATCTGTAGATACGGGCTGGACGACTTTATACTAAAATCAATATTAAGCAGATCGGTACGCCTTTGGATTATGTTGCCGAATATAACCTCGCCGGTGGCTCTATCTATAATTCTCCTTTCATTTCTTCCGTTCCTCCGGGTATTTCTCCCACTGCAGCCCAGACTGACCCTAATCTTCATTGGGCTTCGAGCCATAGCAATGACCAATCCGGTTATTATAATTGGTACGTGCTCACAGGAGAGAATAATGATACTTACAATCCAAATGCCAAGAAGCTCTTTGATGATGTCTTTTTTAAACTGGGGCATCCCGGTTATGGTTACCACCTGCCTTCCCGCTGGGAGTTGACGGGCGTTTTCTCCTACAGCGGTAATACCCAATATGATTCCCCTACTAATACTTCTAATGTCAACGAGGCTATTGAGTTCGGTGGCATCAAAAAAACTTTCGCCAACGATTATTTCTCTTCGGGTAACGGTGTTTGTTACGCTCTGCGTTTCAAACAAGGTACCGGTAATCCTATCGATGATTCTTCCCTATCCGATTTCCCTCTTGCTACTGATAATAATATGGTTTGTGCTTACCGTTACACCCGCGTGGGTTCGTTTGCCAACCATGACTTTACTTCCCTATTGAAAGTGGATTGTGTTTACTTGGGCAGCGCATTTACAGGAAACATTAGCACTATCAATAATGATTCTTGGTGGGATAGCCATACTTCCGAGGCTGTCGTTCGTATTTTTCCGGCTGCCGGTTATATCTCCTTCCCAACGTTCATTTCGAGTGGTTTGCTCGAAGCCCGAGGCGAATATGGTCGGTATTGGTCGAGCACGGAGTTTCCCAGCCTCCTCGGCAATGCTTGGAACGTGTCTTTCTACTCGTACTCTGCGTTCGCGAACTACAGAGACGTTAAACACCACGGGTTTTCCGTTCGTCTGTTCGCCGATAAATAAGTAAGACGGTATATGACCGATGCAATTTAGTTTGTAAGAAAGTTGATATAAAAAATAGATATATTACTAAAAAAAGAAGAAAAATGAATATAGGATTTCAGACTTCCGGTTTATCCGGTTTCACCCGTGTGGCATATCTGTGGAGGCGACATGCCTCAGCTGTGCTGTGGATTGCAATGGCGGCGCTCCTTCCGACCGCTTGCAGTGATGATGCGGAGCAGTCGGTGCCGCAAGCGAACGGACATACAGCCGTTATTTTCCTGAACTTTAAAACCGGTGCTTCAAAACAGGCTGCTGAAATGAACACCTCGCAAAGTTCCGAAACGCGTGCGCCGCTGACACGTGCTATAGATGAAAATGGAATCAATACTGTAGATGTACTTTCATTCAAGGTTGATCCTGCAGATCCTACGAATATAAAGAAAGGTACATTCTTCTACCGTGCACAGGGTACATACGATATCGGCACACAAACCGTACGTGTACAGCTGATGGGAGCTCCCGAACATCAGACACTCGTGGTGCTTGCCAATGTCCGTGAGCAGGTGAATACCCTTGCTGCTGCATTCGGAGAACAGAAAGAGGGGGTAATGAACCGCCTGGCATTCGATGTCGGAACGGATGCCGCACCCGACTTTACGAATGGCATACCCATGTGGGGCGAGCTTCCCAACCAAGCGGTGGGCGAAGGTTTCTCTCCCTCTGGCGCTCCCCAAGAGGTGACGATGATACGTGCGGTAGCTAAGTTCACGCTTATCAATCCTCTTGAATCCGACCTAAAAGGCTTTTTCTATTATTACAACGATCTGCGGCTGTACAATTACCGGGCAAAAGGACGCATTGCACCGGACAACTATAATGTGACGGGCAAGCAAGTGAATACTCCCACCGTACCCGTCGGGGCACGGCAGACACGGGGTACATTCACCTCATTGAACAGCGATGTGTCACCCGGGAATATCGGTATTTTCAACGGCTCACAAAAGACGTTCTACCTGTGCGAGGTGGACAACAAGAACCGCCCCTCGGGCGGGAATGCGCTGGACGACCTTTGTCTGGTTATGCACGTGAAGCCGTATCTCACCGGCTCTAAGCCGTCGGTAGACGGTTACTACCGCCTCGACTTCAAGGACTACGGTTCGGGAGTGCCGATGGATATTCTGCGTAATCATGAATATAAAGTACAAGTGGAAAGTGTGGACGGGTTGCCGGCCCAAACTCCCGAGGAAGCTTTCAAAGGAAACCATACCCTTAAATGCCGTATCGTGCCGTGGAACGAGGTACAAGAAGAAGTAATAGTACGAGGGAACAAACGGCTGACGGTGGACAAACGGGTGTTCGCTTTTGACGGTGATATCCAAATAGGTGTCGCTTCATTACCCGTAAATATAACTACAGAGAATACCAATTGGCAAATAACCGGAAAACCTTCATGGATTTCACTCAGCCAAACCTCGGGTACAGCGGGAGTACCAGCCACGGTTACTATTTCGGCAAACAGTAAGAACTTTACCCAGAATATGCGTAGTGCTGTCCTTTCCATACGAACAGGAAATTCTGCTAACGAATTGGAATATCGTTTGCATGTAAGCCAGCAACCGGCTTGTGGTTTCGGAAATTCCATGAAACTTATGCGTATCGGTGGCAGTAACTATCAGACTACCCGTATGGGTAATGGTGGTGTTTGTTGGATGATAGACGCCAGTAGGGAAGGAGGTCCTAATATGGCTGCTCGTCCTCGTTCATATTCTTTGGCACCAGCTATGGTCGGACCCATTTATTATGGCAGTATTCCCCAACGTGCCTGCCCCGATGGCTGGCGACTCCCTACGGCTTGGGAGGTTATTAATCTGATACAGTCTATAACAGGCTCTTATCCTGTTGTATTTACTCGATTGATAGAAAGCGGTGCGGGAATAGCTAAGTCTTTTCCAGCCATATCTGCCCCCGATGGTGGATATGAAGAAGGCGTTTTAGCTATCTGGACACAAACTCCAATGATATATTCATCACCTCAACGACATTCTCCTGCCTCTGTATTACATACAGGAATATATTGGAATCCTGATATCGGAGCTGGAAAAACAGCGCCCACATATAGGGTTAATCGTAATAGATGGGCCTTAATGCATGGTGCCGGTAATGACATTCATAGTCCGGCCGGGTTACCTGCAGGGTTTAATGAATATTATGGTTATCATTATCTGCTGGGCGGTAGTGTCCGTTGTGTGCATGACCAGTAATTTAACCATTAAACAAACAGCACCATGAAACGATCAACTGTTTTAGTCTTTTTGTTTGGACTGTTTTTGGGGGGCTGTGGCAGTTCCCGTCAGGGCGGTGAAGAGGCGGAAGTTGTGCGACATTACGAATGTCTGCTGCGCGCCCTTGCAACAGATGATTCATAACTCTGGCGTTATTTTCATCTATTACATCTTGATATTCACTTCTTTCTATTACTCTGCCATTTTGATTTTGAGTACATTTTTCTCTTATTGAGCAATTTACACAAGCTGATGTTTTATATACTTTTGATCTATAATTGGGACGGATTCTCCATTTCCCTGTTGTTGTCATTTGTTCTCCACAAGGGCAGATATAATAATCTCCGTCATTTATATAATGAAATTCAGCCAGTGGTATGGAATTCGAATTAGGTGATGTTGATGGCATAGGCGATGAATAAGTACATATTCCTGAATATTTACAGGCTTGTAGTTGGTCGCCGCTAGTATAACCGGCATCGCTAAGTGTGTTGAACGAATCTAATTGTAGTAGTTCCTGGACGGTCAATGCCGCTGTTGATAGTTCTCTTTTATCAGTTGATGCTCCAATATGAGAGTGAACCAATAATTTGTGTTTACTATCAAAGGCTGCTTGAACCGCATATTCAACTCCTGATACATTATTGGTTAACATTAATGCTCTTGAATCTTTGTCTGTTAGACTTATTTGAGTATCATTACTATTCTTCAATTCCGTATCAAGAGTTTCGTATTTCTTACGCCTGTCTTGTTGTAATTTAATCTTAGATTTAAGAAGTTCTTTTTCTTCTTCTTTATCAGTCTTATCTAAAGCTACTTCAAATTCTTCAATACGGTTATCTATATATTCAAGATGTCTGTCTATCTTCTTTTGTGTATAATTGTTTCTGAGACTATTTTGGGCAAATATCTTGAAAGAATCTATACCTATGGTTTCGCCTTCTATCAGACCCATATCCTTTAGCATAAGGACAAACTGCCTAAAGACTTTTCTAAAAGCCTCCGCATTATTTTTTTTTAAATAAGCAATTGTCCGAAAAGAGGGCATTAAGCCTCCTAATAGCCACCATAATTCCACATTTACTTTACAGGAAGTGTTCCAACTTTCTTGATGATCTTATTGAGTGCTTATAACCATATAAATACAATTTTAGTAATGTTGCAGGATTATACGGTGGTCTCCCTTCTGATTGAAGTTTGACATGTTTAAACCCAAGCTCATCTATAGGCAAGATATCCACAAATAAATCGATAAGCCTGCTCATCACCAAGAATGTTTTTCTCATAATCCAATAACTTTAGAAATTATTAATATCAACGTAACAAATCATTCATCTTTCAGATCGACAGTCGGCAAGTTAAAAACTTTTTCGATGCCAATCCAGCTTTCTGCCGCATCATCAAATAGCGTTTCATATTGATCATGGAATCCAAAAAGGTCACTAAAGAAATATGTTTTCAGTGTTGGATACATGCTTACTTTCCATTCGTTGTCAGCTCCATCAGGTACAGAAATAATAAAATCTGTGGACAAGCTACAAGTGGTTATCCCGGCCTTAGCACCTCCATTGACAGCACTCGACGCGTAACAAAACATATTAAAATGTGAAGAAGGTTCGCGTAAATTAAACTACCACCTAAGCTGTGGGCTTCCTTGGGCCGGATTGGTTCTATTGATAACTTCAATATCATTTATTGTTTCCGTATGGCTATTGGAAATGCTTATTCCTCCTGAAATCTCTGGTCCAGTGACACTGACACTTCCTCCTAACTCGAAAGAGACACTGCTGGTATAAGAGCTCTGGCGTTCCGTAGTTTGCGGGGAATGTGCATGAATAATGGCACCATTCGGGTGAACCGGAGCGAATTCCAAATTTACGTCAGTCAGGCAAAAGCCATACCCTTTCATTTTCAGAGTACTGACCTTGGTATGCCATTCTCCATAAAAAGAAGGTTCTACATAGGCTATAAAACCCAGATTTACCAAATAAAAATGTTCTTTCCGGTCTTTGCTATAAGCGGTCCATATCTTAGCTTCTACTTGAAAATTATCGGTTGTCCCTTTACCTTCATGTCCATGAACAGGAGGTGCGGTATAGCTATTTTGACCGATAACGATATAGGCAGATATCAAGTTTTTCAAATCCGACGAACCGTTTGACGGAGCTTTCGGTTCCAGGGCTCTTTGTAAACTTTGACTTGTCATGTCGCAATGAAATCCCTGCCCGTATTCATTAATCGTCTGTACAGATTCTTTGCCATCAGCTCCGGTAGCAGTACTGAGCGCATTGAGCTTGGAATAGAATCCGCTCGCCGACGGAAGCGGTCCAGAAAATACCCACAGCGGCAGTTCGTCCGAATAAGACTCATCTTCCTTCGCATAAGGATTATAGCAATCCAGCAACGTGCAGACGGTATTAAAATCCTCGTTCGTTCCTCCCTCCATCATCATCACGATGCTCCGCTTATGGAACATATCCTTGATGTCAGCCAGCAAATCGGTATCCGACTGAATCCGGTCAATGTCCTGCCGGGTAAAGAAGAACGCGTCGCCAACCTCCATCTTCTTTCCCGGAGCATAAGGAACCGCCTCCTTGTAACGGTTTATCATGTTCTCGGATATCATATGGTCTTCTTTGCTCCAGAACGAAAGGTAATAAAGCGTGTTGTTGTGTGTTACGCCTAACTGGTCGGTAGTAGGCAAAGGATCAGTTAGTTTCTCGGGATCATTTACATTGTCGGGGGCGTAGTCATCCTCGTCATCGCCGCACGATGTAGCTACCGCAAGAACCATGTAGCACAACAATAAGTAATGAAGTAAATGAATCTTTTTCATGACTTTTTAAAGGAGAATCCTATTGTTTGTATTATTCAAATTCAAGCTGTAGAACTCATTTGCCGCTTGAAATAGAGTTGTCTTTATTTGAAGTTATTTGGGTAGCATTTTCTTTTACACACGTTAAAATCACCCATAAAACCCTGTTTTACTCTTTTTGGAGATGACGCAGGCTCAACCGACAAGTGCAAAATAAGCGAAAAGATTTAAATTCAGCCCGATTCTTGCCTATAAAAATTGTCTCAATTGTCAGAATCGCACATCTTTGTGGTTTAGAACATTTTAGTTTTGTAGTTTAGGCTATTTTTTGTCGTTTGGGCTATTCCTCCATCCATAACACACCGTATTATTCCGCCTCTGTTTTCCTCCATTTAGGGGTACAGCCCGCATTTTCCTTGAACAGCCTTATAAAATGGCTTGGTGACAAAAAACCGGATTTCT
>OGPV01001160.1_pt1 | contig 18595 bp, 20 predicted proteins | sample 1553001 | NCBI WGS metagenome assembly OGPV01 (sample SAMEA2580268, study PRJEB22360) | human gut metagenome | biome: human gut; feature: human-associated habitat; material: faeces | place: Denmark | collected 2008/2010
CCGCGGGCTGAACCGCTCCCTGGAACGGTTCGACACGGAGCAGACCTGCCTCCCGCTGGACGGAGGTGATTCTCCCTGAACAGCTTCATGAGCTGGGTGGGCGGGAAGAAAGCCCTGCGGGAGGAGGTGGTTAAACGATTCCCGTTGTTCTATGAGCGGTATGTGGAGGTGTTTGGGGGCGGCGGCTGGGTGCTGTTCCATAAAGCCCCCGGCAACGACTTCGAGGTGTACAACGACTACAACGGCCTCCTCGCCAACCTGTACCGCTGTGTGCGGGACAAGCCGGATCTGCTGATCAACGCCCTGAAATATGTGCTCAATTCCAGAGAGGACTTCGACCGGGCGCGGCTGGCCCTGCGCCGTAAGCGCACCACGGATATTCAGCGGGCGGCCTGGTTTTACCAGGTTATCCGCCAAAGCTACGCCGCCGCTCTCACCAGCTTTGCCAGCCAGCCCCACGATATGTGGAGCAATTTCCCGCTCATTGAGCAGGCCCACCGGCGGCTGGCGGATGTGGTGGTGGAGAACCAGGACTTCCAAACACTGATTCGGCACTATGACCGCCCAGTGACCTTCTTCTACTGCGACCCGCCCTACCACGCCACAGAGGGGTATTACCAGAACATCGGTGAAGACGGTTTCACGGAACGGGACCACATCCGCCTGCGGGATGCCCTGCTGTCCATGGAAGGCAAGTTCCTGCTGTCCTACAACGACGACGCCTTCATCCGAGGGCTGTACGATGCCCCCGGCATCCAGATCGAGCCGGTGACCCGGCTGAACAACATCCGACAGCGATACGACCCTAACTGCCAATTTTCCGAGCTGCTCATCGCCAACTATGACATGGCGGAGCGCGCTCATGCCACAACACAAATCAATCTGTTTGACTTTCAGAAGGGAGAATTTGATGAAACCTATGTATTTTAAGCTCTACCACAATCCTGAGAACAAGACCCTGACGATCCCCCGCGCTGCCCTCCAGCTCTCCGGCCTTGCGGACGCGGAGGAGCTGATCCTCCACACAGGCGGCGGATATGTCCTGGCGGCACGGAATGCATTGAGTACCCTGGAATGCCTGCACCTTCTCCAGTTCCTCACCTCCACTGCCGCATCTCTGCTCCTCCAGCTGGCGGTATTCAGCCAGGAAGGGGCGGAATTTCCCGAGTGTGAGGACACCCTTGAGGAGGAAGATGAAATGGACGATCCCGGCCTGACCATCCCCGCCTGTCTACTGGAACTGGCCGGACTGGATGAGGCGGACAGCCTGGAGGCCGTTGCGGAGGACGGCCGGGTGATCGTATCCAAGGCAGAAGATGATGACCCCAGCGAGCACAGAGAGGAAGACCCGCTGCAGGAGTTCGACGAAGGCTTCCGCGCTATGCTCCAGGAGGGCAATGTGGACCTGGATGCCCTCCGGCGGCAGATGCGTCAGGAGAAAAATCATGCGTGAGACGTATCTCTACCCATATTCCGCGGAGGAGGCCTGCCGACGGGGAGAACAGTCTCTGTGGAGGGCCAGTTATCTGGAGAACATTGACTGCAAGGATGCCATTCAGAAAGCCGTACGACAGCACTACGACGGCGACCATCTGGACAAGAAATGCCTGACCGAAGTTATCCAAGAGTTCGGCTATAAGCGGACAGCCTGGGTGCTGGCCAACACGGTTCAGCAATTGGAATGGGGTGGCCAGTACAGTTCCGAGAATAAAGCATGGGCCAGTCAAATCTATATCCCACCAGATAAACTCCACAATCTCAGCTTTGTGGTGCCAACCCGCTCCGCTGTACTGGATGGAGTGGTGGACCAATACCGCACGGTATATCGGGCGCTTGGACTCTTTGGACCCAGCCAGTGTGAACCAAACTCCTTTGAAGATCTGAACTACGAGGGAAAGGTGCTGGTGCTCTCTTCGGATACCCTGAAGGAAACCTACTGGACACCCCAAGCTCAGCTCTGGTACGCCCACGATGGCTTTGGGTGCAGCCCCAAAGCCATTGGCCGTTCCATCCGCTGCACCTGCCTGGGGGATGGAGAGATGACCCGCTGGAACCGAACAGACTTTATCGGCGCGCTGAAGGACGAATTCCTTCCGGAGTGGGCAAAGGAAAAGCTGATGGAGCTGAAAGGGCAGGAACAGAACAACGACTCCCCCGCGATAGGTGGGATGACCATGGAATGAGGTGATTGATAGACATGAACATTTCCTATTACACCATTGACGATCTGCGCCTGCCCCCCAAGCGGTCTCTGCGAAAGGGCCGGAGCGTGGAGCAGTTTTCCACACTGGAGGAGGCTCTGGCCCGCTACCAATCCCTGCCTGCTGCCGGGATCAGAGTGCTGGGACTCACAGACGGAATCCATGTCCTGGAGCTGGTAAAGTGCCTGCCCCTGTTCCAGAATGACCGAGAGGGCGAGGATGTACTGGCCTCGGACTACCGGCAGTTTCCCCTCTGGGCACAGGAACCGGAGGCCGCCAACGCCACTCATATCTGCATCACAGCCATGAGCCTGCGCTATCGTATCAAAGGCAATGTAATTGAGCCCATTCCATCCCCGGAGGGTCTGCCGCAGGACCTTCAGGGGAAATTTTTATGGCTGAACCTGTCCGGCGAGGCCCAGTCCGCCATCCGCCAGGTCTATGTGGCCGGGACAGGCTGGGGATCTCCCGGCATTCTGAATCGCAAAACCGAGCCAATGCCCCTGGTGCTGAAATATCGAGCCGATGGGATCAACGAGCAGGGCGCCTACCTCTCCCTGGAGGTAGAACCCTGGGAGTATGACCGCATGGCCCTCCACACACTGGAGCGGCTGAAAAAAGAGAAAGGGAGAAGTGAGCGATGAAACAGACTACCAACCATCAGAACCCCAATTTTGAGCAGCTGCCCATGCAGATCAACGTAAAAATCTATCGTCCGAGCGTCAAGGGCCCCATCCTGGCAGACGCCTCGGTCAACCTAAACGGATGCTTCGCCATCCGCGGGGTCCAGGTGAAGGAGGGCAGAAACGGCCCCTTCATCTCCATGCCCAGCCGCCAAGTCAAAGGCGAATATCGGGACATCTGTTTCCCCTGCACCCCGGAATTCAAACAGTCCTTCGACCAGGCCGTTTTGGACGCCTACCGGATGGAGCTGGATCAGGGACTCAACCAGCACCATAACGAGGCCACGGAACAAAACAGCCCCGAGATGGACGGCATGTCGATGTGACAGGAAGGAGAGAAAGCTGATATGAAACGAAAACTCGCACTCTGTGCCGCGGTCCTGTGCCTGACCATGGCACTGTCCCCCTCCGCCTTCGCCGCGGAGTCGGTTGTGATTTCCCAGTCGTCCGCGCCCCCGGAGATCTGCTACCCCACCTCCGTGTCCCGGAGCGAGGATGGCACAGAGATCCGCAAGTATTACGACCTGGGGCCGGAGGAGGATCCCGCCGGCATTCCCCGGTCAGATTTTGAGCAGGACGGGTTTCGCTATACCCTCATTGACCTGCTCAAGCAGGAACTGCCGGAGAACGAGAGCCGTCAGCACACAGAGACTGTCTCTCTGGAGAGCAAAAGCAAGGACATGGAGTCCGTGCTGGCCCTGCTCCCCCAGGAGAAGGAGTTCATCACCGAGGACGGTCTCTCCGGCGTGCTGACCCTCCAGCTGGACACCGTCCAGGTGGAGGTGGCCGGATACGGGAGTTCTACCAGAGAGGTGTCCGCCACCCGGAGCTACCCCAATCTGGCCAGCCAGGATACCGCCAACATCCCCAAGACAATCGAGGACAATGGCCGCACCCTGACCCTCCAGAACATCAGCTGGCAGACGGACAACACCGCCAATACTGACGGATACGCCATGGGAGACCGCTTTACGGCAGTCGCCACCTACACCGGCAGCGCCACCAGCAGCTATGTGACCGGCTACACCGTCACGGCGGACTACACCGGCACCGTCAGCCGGATCGCCCTGAACAAGACCCGCTATGTGGCCATCTTCGAGGGCACAGCCATTGAGCCGCTGGCGCCGCTGCCTGATTCGGACAGCAGTCCTGTCCAGTTCAACTGGGCCTATATCCTGGTGCCGCTGGGTGTGGTCTTTGCCGCCGGCGGGATCATTGGCGGATGCCTGCTCTATAAGCGGAAGCATGAGAGCGAGGAGGAAAGCGAATGAAAAAATTGTGTGCGTTTCTCTGCCTGATGTGCCTGACCGCCGCCCTGACAGTTCCCGCGAGCGCGTCGGGACCTCTGGAGTGCGTCAACGCAAACTCCATATCCCTCGCCCTGCCGCAAGCGGCGGGGCTTGCTCATTCCGTTGCGTTTCCTTCTCCCACAAAGTCTTTCGACTTTGCGGGAACCCTAATTGACGCGCCGGGCGATCCGGACTACGGCACCCCCACCTCCTTCGAGCCGGTCATCACCGCGGATGGAGGGGCAAGGAAGAACGAGGACGTCAGCAAAAACGCCGCCCTGATCCCGCCTGGATTCGGTACCGCCAGCGCCGATACCCTGAACACCGGGACGCCCCTCACCCCCAACCTGGCGCCCGGATCCATGCCCGCCACCGGCGCGGCGGTCAACGGCACCTCCGCCCCGGTCTTTGTCCCCGGAAGTACGATCCCCACTGTGAATACCCCTGCTGCCCCGGAAACATCGGCTCCCTCCACCGGCTACACCGAAGTGACAAGCGATCTCTATTACTCTGGCGGTCACTTGGGAACGCTGAAGATCCCGGCCATCGGTTTGACTGTGAAGGTCTATGAGGGCACGGACAGCAAAACCCTGGCCAAGGGTGCCGGTCACTTCGAGGAAACCTCTATTTGGCGCGGAAATATTGCGGTGGCGGCGCACAACAGGGGCACCAACAACCACTTTGGGAAGATCCATACCCTGGAACTGGGGGACGAGATCACGCTGACCACCAAGCTGGGGACACGCACCTATGAGGTGGTGTCCGTGTCCAAGGTCAGTGAGACCGACCGGAGCGGTCTTGCCGCCACCACAGAAAACATGATCACCCTCTACACCTGTGTGATGAACCAGAGAGACTACCGTTGGTGCGTCAAGGCAGTGGAAATTTAGTTGATCTGCTTCGTTTTTCACCCTCATTTTCTACAGCCGATCCTTTGATTTCTCTCGACTTTTGCCCCTTCTTTGGATATTGTGTGTTTGCAAAGAGTCCCCACAAATGATAAAGGAGGAGCGAAGTATGAGCAGAAAGAAAAATATCCTGATGGCCTCAGCGTGTATCGTGCTGGGGATGGCCCTGGCAGGCCCGGCAGCACACGCGGCGGAGGAGATCCTGACGGCAGTCCGCAGCACCCACCAGTTCTATCTGGACGGGGAACAGATCCAGTTGGAGGCATACCTCATCAACGGCAATAACTATGTGAAACTGGCAGATGTGGGCGAGGCTCTGGACTTCAACGTCTATTGGGACGACGCTGTGCGGATCGAGAGCGGTGCGCCCTACACCGGCCACGCCTCGGAACAGGCGTCCAACCTGGAGCAGACGCGCCAGGACATCGCCGCGCTGGTCAATCAGGTGCGGCGTGAACGCGGACTCCCGGAGCTGGCTGTTGACCAGCGGCTGATGACCGCCGCCCAGGAGCTCTCTGGGAAGAAATACACCTGGCACCACAACCAGGAGGAATGCGAAGCAGTGGCCAGAGCCGGATACCCCTATGGATTCCGCTCTAACCTCACGGTCTTCACCGGAGCCGCCGCCTCAGATATTGCTCAACAGGCGGTAGAGAACTGGGTGAACTCCCCCGGACACCTGCAGGCGATGCTCACACCCAATGCGGACAGCCTCGGCGTGGGCGTCACCGTGGAACAGGGCGTCACCTATTGCTGCCTGTTCCTGGGTGACCCCACCACCCACAACCCCTACGGATAACCGCAGATCCAGCGGTACGGCCCCTCCTGTTTGGGAGGGGCCGCTCTTTTTTCCGAAATTCAGAAGGAACGGAGATGAAGCCCATGAATTAAGCCGCTCCTATCCGGAGCAAGGACCGCTCTCCCGCAGCAGATGGGGGAGAAACCGACAAGACTTTGAATATCGGAACTGGAACAGGCCGTAGGGAAACAGCACCCACGGCCTGTTTGCGTTCTGCCGGAATGCCCTGTCCCTTCGGCCCTTCCTTTTCCGAGGAAAGGAAAAGAACATGAAGAAACAGACGCATTCTCTGCCTGCCCGGATCCTCTCCATGCTGTTGGCGCTGGTGTGTATCCTGGGTCTGCTCCCCGGAGCGGCCCTGGCCGCCAGCCCGGACTCCATTGTCATGGAGGACTGCACCCATAACGGTGTCCACTATGAGTCGGCAGCCCTCGACACCTGCTGGCTCCACCAGATGAAATTTGACTACAACGGCGATACTGTCACAGGCTTTTGCGCCGACCACGGGGGCGGCATGGGCTGGTCGCTGGAGGGACACGAGTGGAATAACCCACAGCCCATCAGCGATCCTACCGTCAAAACCATGATGGCGTATTATTACGCCCACAGCCGCGGCATTTTTACAGACCAAGCTCATGCCCTGGGCGTGGATGAGGTCTGGGGCAGTGACTATACCTGGACCATGAACGCCTGGGTGCAGGCTATCATCTGGCGCCATGAGCAGAAGACGCTTGCCGCTGATCCCGTGGCTGGCCGCGCCGAGGGGCCGAAGTGTACTGGGCGCAAAAGAAGCCCCTGCCCGCTGATCCCGTGGCTGCCTGCGCAGAGGAGCTGATGTATGTCTACAACAATCTGGAGCACACCAGCTACACCAGCATTGACGATGTCGTAGACGGAACCTCTCTCCGGGACCGCGCCCAGTATATTCTCGACTTGGGCGCTCAGGGCGTCTGGGGCGACTGCGAAGTTTTTGAATATACCTACGCCGGCCCCGGCTCCACACAGCATCCGGCCTATGACGTCCAGGGGATCATCATCGGTAATCTCACCGTCACCCATGAGCAGTATGAGCTGACCGTGAATAAGGTGGACGCCACCAACCCCAGCAAGGGGCTCCCCGGCGCCCGGTTTCTCATTCAGAATGCCAATGGGACCTACTCCAGGGAGGTCGTGACCGGGGCAGACGGAACCTACACCCTCTCCCCCCTGGACGCAAATACCTATTCCGTCACGGAATTGGAGGCCCCGGAGGGGTACCAAATCGACAACCCCGGCCCCCAGTATGTGGTCCTGCCCAATGAAAACGGCAAAACGGTCACGGTCACCTTCACGGACACCCCCGAGATCACCAGCGAGGGATCCATCCGCAAGGTGGATGCGGACGATCCCACCAAGGGGCTGGCCGGCGCCGTCATCCGTATCGACGGTGTGGATAACAGCTTTACCGGCACCTACACCACCGGCGCAGGCGGCTATCTGGAGGACGTCCCCTGGGACACCATGCCCATCGGCTCCTTCGTGGCAACAGAGGTCACCCCGCCCACTGGCTACACCACCAGCAGCGATCCTAACAAAGTCCGCCAGGAGTTCTACTGGGACGGCAAAAGCGATGTGGATCTGGTTTTTGAAAATGATGCCAAGGTCAAGATCGAACTGCTGAAGGTGGACGATTCGGACAGCCCCATCGAGGGTGCTGTCTTCAATATCCTGAAGGACGGCCAGATCATCGGATCGGAGGCCACGGACGCCTCCGGCATCATCACCGTCACCGGCATCACTGAGGGCCTGTATGCCTTCGTAGAGGTCTCTGTCCCTGCGCCTTTTGCCCGGCTGACGGAGCCGGTGGTCGTCCATGTGGATCAGGCGGATATTGACGGCGGCGGCACGATCTCCGTCACCGCGGTGGACCACGTGCTCCCCAATCTTACCATCCTCAAGCGGGACGGGCAGACCGGGGAAGTGGTTCCCGGCGCGGTGTTCGAGGTGAAGGGCATCCACCATGGCTACCACACGGACGTGACCACTGGGCCGGACGGGACAGCTACCCTCACCGGCCTTCCTGTGGACAGCTATGAAGTGACCGAGGTATCCGTCCCAGACCCCTATGTGGTGGCAGCAGAGCCGACCCAAACCATCTGGCTGGGCCCTGGTGATGATCAGCAGCTCATCTTCGACAATCTGAAGCAGCCCCAGCTCACCATCGCCAAGGTGGATGCCGCAGACTCCACCACCCCTATCCCCGGCACCGTGTTCCGCATCGAGGGTGTGGACAGCGACTACCTAAACACCGTGACCACCGGGCAGGATGGCACCGTCACCCTGCGAGTGGCTCCCGGCACCTTCCGGGTCACAGAGCTGTCTGTCCCGGCCCCTTATTATCTGCCGGACAAGGACGCGGACCGGGAGCAGACCATCTCCCTGAATGCGGGGGATGAGAAAAGACTGGTCTTTGAAAACCACAAGGCCCCGGAGCTGACAATCTATAAGGTGGACTCCGTCGCCGGCGCTCCCGTGGAAGGGGCGCGTTTTCATGTGACCTACGTCAGCAACGGAACGGCCGCTGACGCGCCTGAGTCCTATGACTTCGGGGAGATCACCACCGACGCCATCGGCGAGATCAAGCTCCATGCGCAGGGCCAGCGACTGTACCCCGGCGAGTTCACCATCGAGGAGGTGGCACCCGCCCCTGGGTTCCAGATGAAGGAGCCCACCGTCCAGAAGGTCATCCTCCACGGCGGCGAGAGCAAGACGGTGCAATTTGAAAATGTGCCGCTCAACGCCATCATCGTGGAGAAATACGACAGCGTCACCGGCGAAGCCCTGGCCGGAGCCACCTTCCAATTGAGGTTCCTTGGCGGCACCAGCGGAACAGGCGGTACCATCATTGGTCAGAAAGTGACCGGAAAAAACGGCACAGCCATCTGGACCGGCCTCACTGCGGGCACCTATATTCTGGAGGAGGTAGACCCGGCGGACGGATACAGCATCATCCAGAGCTCCGAGACCGTCTATTTGGCGGACAGCGGTGAGCAGTCGGTCATTACAGTGCGCTTCGAGAATATGCCGGACGGAAACCTGCTGATCCGCAAGGTCTGCGCTACCAATCCCAGCGTGACCCTGCCCAATGCGGAATTTAAAATTGTATATGCGGACGGCACCCTCATTGGGGACTCCAATGGCGTCTATCGGACGGACGAAAACGGCGAGATCCTGATTGAGGGCCTCCAGCCCGGAAAGAGCGTAGTAGTGACGGAGACCCAGGCCCCTCCGGGATTCCTCATTGATACCCAGTCTCAGACGGTGCAGATCAAAGAGGGCAGAACGGTCAGCTTAACCTTCAAGAACCAGCCCAAGGGTGAGCTGATCATCCAGAAGCGGGACAGCGCCACCGGCCAGCCTCTTCCTGGCGCAGAATTCAGAGTGACGACAGCCGCCGGCTGCGAGGTGGGCCTGGATGGAGTCATTGGAGACTCCACATTGACCCAAAACGGAATTTTTACTACCGATTCGGCGGGCGAGATCCACATCACCAATCTGGCACCCGGTGCGTATGTCATTTCTGAAATCAAGGCCCCCCAGGGCTACGTCATGGATCAGGCATCCACCAATGTGGTCATCGGGGAGGGCGGCGATACCCAGACGGTGGTCATCACCAACTCCAAGGCCGGGTCCTTGGTCATCGACAAGCGGGATTCCCTGACGGGAGAGCCCCTGGAGGGGGTCACCTTCAAAGTGACCACCAGCACCGGCGAGTATGTGCCAGACGAAAACGGCTACATCTCCAGTAACGGCCTCTATAAGACCGACAAGGACGGCAAGATCCAGATCGATGGAGTGGTAGGCACCCTGGTGGTCACTGAAACAGCCACCATCCCCGGCTACTCCATCGACCCCGCTACCCAGACTCAAACGGTCCAGGTCAACCCTAACGACACGCAAACGCTGACCTTCTACAACACCCCCAGCACCACCCTGGTCATTGAAAAGTATATCGAGGGCACCACCACGCCCTTGGAGGGTGTGACTTTCCTGGTGACCGATTCCAGCGGCGCGGTGGTGGGCCCCTCCAACGGCGAGTACATCACCGACGAGAACGGCCGCATCGTCATCACGGATCTGGAGCCGGGCACTACTGTCACCGCGCGGGAGACCAAGACGGTGGAGGGATACATCCTGGACACCGCACCCAAGTCCATTGAGATCAGGGCGGGCGAGGTGCAGACTTTGCGCTTTTATAATGAGGCAAAGGGAACCCTTGTGATCCGGAAACTGGACTCTGTGACCCATGAGCCTCTTGCCGGTGTGGAGTTTGAACTGACCTACGCCGAGGGCGGCTATGTAGACGACGCCAACGGCCACCTGTCCAGCAAGGGCCTCTACAAGACCAATGAAAATGGTGAGATCATGATTTCCGGCGTCACCGGCACCATCGTGGTCAAAGAGACCCAGACGATCCCTGGATACACTATCGACCCGGCTGGCCAGAGTCAGACCGTCGTCGTCAACCCCGCGGACACCCAGACGTTGACCTTCTACAACCAGCCCATCGGAGGCGTGGAGATCATCAAAGTCAACGAGGCGGACCAGACAGAGCGCATCCCCAACACCACCTTCGAGATCCGCAAGGTGGACGATGAACTCATCGACACCGTAACCACCGGCGAGGATGGCCGCGTCTTTGTCTCTCTGGAGGATGGTGCCTACTACGCCGTGGAGACCGAGGCGGCGGAGGGCTTCCAGGTGGATCCCACGCCCCACTATTTCGAGGTGGAGGGCGGCAAGACCGTCTCCCTGACGGTGACCAACAAGGCGTTCAGCGGCATCCTGATCCACAAGGTCGACGCGGATACCCGTGAGGGCATCTACGGCGTGACCTTCCTGCTCTATGACAGCAATAAGAACCCCCTCGGACAGTACACCTCGGATGATCGCGGCTATGTCTACATCGACGACCTGCCCAGCTCCGGCCGCTACTACCTGCGGGAGTTGGAGAATGAGGGCTACATCGTGGATGAGCAGCTCAAGACTGTCTATGTAACTGACGGTACCACCACGGAGATCACCTGGGAGAACACCGCCATCACCGGCCAGATTCAGATCACCAAAACCAGCGCGGACTACAACTCCATGAACGGCTGGCCTGCCGGAACTCCCATTCCCAACACCGAGTTTGAGATCTACAACGCCCGGACCGGCAACCTGGTGGACACCATCAAAACGGACAGGAACGGCGTCGCCTCCTCCCGGCCTCTGCCTCTGGGCCGCTACAAAATCGTGGAATCCAAGGCTGCGGAATTTTATGGCCTGGATCAGACGCCCATCGAGGTGGAGATCGAGTACGCCGGCCAGATTGTCAAGGCGGCAATGACCAACAAGAGCCTCTACACCAATGTCTCCATCAAGAAGACCGGCTATGTGGAAGTCATGCCTGGACAGCAGATTCGCTATGATTTCAGCGGCATCGGCAACAACTCCACCACCAGTCTGACCTCCTTCTACTGGCGCGACACCCTGCCTACCCAGGCGGTGCGGCTGGACAAGATCGTCACCGGCACCTACAACGTCCCCGGTAACTACAAGGTGGTCTATAAGACCAATCTGAATCCCAACTACCGGACCATGTACGACAACCTGAGCACCCAGCAGAACTATGTGCTGGACGCCTCTCCCGCCGCCCTGGGACTGGCCTCCAATGAGGTCATCACCGAGTTTATGGTGGTGTTCGGCGTGGTTCCCGCCAACTTCCGGCAGGTAGAGGCGCCGCAGGTGTACTGTAATGTGGTCTCCTGGCTCACCGGAGGCACCCAGTTCGTCAACCAGGCGGACGTGGGCGGCGTCTACAACGGTCAGTGGATCATGGCCACCTCCCGCTGGGTAACCAAGGTCTACAAGCCCGCGGAGCCTCTGCCCCGCACCGGCTAATAAGCAGCAGCCATATCATTCGATCCAGAGGGCCGTCCCACGGGGCGGCCCTCCATTCTTTTTATAGGAGGAAAACGATCATGAAACGCAAGCGCATTTTTCAGATATTCCTCATTGTTCTCACCCTGGCCTTGTGTCTCTGCGCACCTGCTTTTGCAGCGGGCGGGGATGTGGCCGGCGCGGTGGAGCAGACCTGGACGGACGCCTCCAGCCAGATCAAGACCGTGGTGGACAATGTGGTCTTTCCTGCTTTGAGCATGGTGCTGGCCATCGCCTTCTTCGCCAAGCTCGCCATGGCTTACTTTGATTACCGCAAACATGGGCAGTTCGAGTGGGCAGGGCCAGTCATCCTGTTCGTCTGCCTGGTCTTCGTCCTGCTGGCCCCCAACTACATCTGGGGCATCATCGGGATTTAAGGGAGGATGCCATGCAGAGAGAAGAATTTGAAACTCGGATCCGAGAATTGCTGCCTGGCTCCTCCGAAATTGCCCTGGCAACCGTCACCACATATGCCGAGGAGCCGGATGAGCTGGCGATTGAACTATCTGACGGGGCTGGGCATTTCTATGACGCCTTCTATGTGAATCTGGCATTGGTTAGGCGGGACTACGGGGAGGATATTGCACAAAGCATATTCAACCACGGGGAACGGTATCTCTTCTACCCCTCGGAGCTGCGCGCTGTGGCAAGGCTGGTTGCGTCGGGCAGCTCTATGGAACAAATTATGGACTGCATCGAGACCTTCGGATGTGTGGTCACGAATGCCGAGAGCGCAGAGTCTCAGGAGATTCTGTCCCGGTTTCAAAACGGAGAGAGAGAAATCCTTGCGCTGCCCCTTTCCACCCCGCTCACAGAGACCTGCGGCATGGAAATGGGGTGAGGCGCTATCTTTATTCTTGATTTTGTGGCGTCCACTGTTATGGACAACCTCATCGACTGGTTTTATGGCCAGGTGGTAGGCTTTCTTGGAAACTTCTTTGCCGAGATGGGCAACATGGGCGTGGAGCTTTTCGACCTGGACTGGGTGCAGGCCATTGTCTTGTTTTTCTCCCAGTTGGGCTGGGCCCTGTTCGGCGTGAGTCTGGTGGTTTGTATTTTTGAATGTGGGATCGACTATACCACTGGCCGGGCCAATATCAAGGACACCGCCCTGAACATTCTGAAAGGGTTTCTGTCGGTATGCCTGTTTACCACCGTCCCGGTGCGGCTCTACTCCCTGTCGGTGACCCTACAGGGGACCTTTGCCTCCGGGCTCACCGGCTTTGGGACCAGTATTGGAACAGTGGGACAGCAAATCATCGAGGATCTCAACGGAGTGGAGAGTGTTACAGAGATGACAGGCACCGCGGGGGGCTTCGGATTGGGCGTCATTACCAGTCCCATCATGATCATCTTCTGCGTCATCCTCATGGCCTATGCGGTGATCAAGGTGTTCTTCTCCAATCTCAAGCGGGGCGGCATCCTGCTCATTCAGATCGCCGTGGGGAGCCTGTACATGTTCAGCATCCCAAGAGGCTACACAGATGGCTTTATCCAGTGGATCAAGCAGGTCATCGGCCTGTGCCTGACCGCCTTCCTGCAATCCACAATTTTGGTGGCGGGCCTTATGGTGTTCAAAGACCACGCCCTGCTGGGTCTGGGCCTCATGCTCTCCGCCAATGAGGTGCCCCGAATCGCAGGTACCTTCGGTCTGGACACTACCACCAGGGCCAATATCATGAGCGCAGTCTATACCGCTCAGGCCGCCGTCAACACCACCAGGACAATCGTGCAGGCGGTGGCATCAAAATGAGCAATGTGGAGCTTACGACGGCGATGACCATGGGCAGCCTGTTTGATGGCATCGGTGGGTTCCCGCTGGGAGCGGCCAGATACGGCATCAAAACGATTTGGGCCAGTGAGATCGAACCGTTCCCTATGGAAGTGACAAAGCGGCGTTTCCCCAGTATGGTCCACAAGGGGGATATCACCAAGCTGAGCGGGAAATTGCTGTTCCCCGTGGATATCATCTGCGGAGGAAGCCCATGTCAAGACCTCTCTGTCGCCGGAGCGAGGGCCGGATTATCCGGCGCCCGCTCCGGCCTTTTTATGGAGCAGATCCGCATCATCAAGGAGATGCGCACGGCAGAGCGGGAACGCGGCCGCACCGGAGTACAGATCCGCCCCCGGTATATGGCATGGGAGAACGTGCCTGGTGCTTTCAGCAGCGGATCACCAAAAGGTGAGGATTTTCGCATCGTGCTGGAGGAGATCCTGCGGGTCTATGACGGAAGCGCAACGATCCCCAGGCCATTTCCCTATCCATGGCATGACGCGGGAGAGATCCGGGTGGAGGGTGCCTTCTCACTGGCTTGGCGCTGTCTGGACGCACAGTTCTGGGGCGTCGCACAGCGGCGTAAGCGCATTTATTTGATCGCTGATTTTGCGGGAATGACCGCGCCGAAGATCCTGTTCGATCTCCTTAACAGCTCGAATGGGACGGAGAGAACGCCGGAAAAGGAGGAGATGATTTTGGTGTGAAGTATCACCTTGGATCAGAGGAGCAGTTGACTTTGCCCGGACTGGCTGATCAAGAGGAGCGTGTCCCGGCTGTACCGTCTCTCAAGAGAAAGGCGCCGGCAAAACCGGCGTCAGAGCTGGCCGCGATCCCGTATTTGGTTTTAGACCTGTCTTGCGGCCATGTGGATCTGTTCGGCAGTCACTATTGGGAACTTCGCTCCCCCTATCGGGAGGGGGAGCTGTTCCTCAATACCGGCCCCGCGCCTCGTGAGCCGGTTCGCACATCCCTGTCTGATATTCTGGAGCCCACTCCGGCACAAAAATATTACCTGTCGCAGACGGCCTGCCTGGGGATCCTGCGCCGGGCGAAGGAGCGCGGCAAAGAGTTGCCGCACCAGTTGAAGGTGGCGCTGACGGCACAGGCGGGATTAGCCAGACAGGTTAAGAAACTGGAATTTACCCCTGGAGAACTCGCTGTTGCTTTTGCCGCAAATCAAAGAGACGAGGTGCGCGACCTCCATGATGTGGCGGGAGCCCTCAGCGCCCAGCCGGGGATGAAGCAGCAGACCTTTGTAGCTGGGTTTTCCGCGGGGGCAGGGGCAAGCGCCGGCAGCATCGCTTATTCAGAGCAGATAGCCCCAACGCTGAAGGGCAGCGCCAGCGGCAACTGTATGTCCTCCATCCTCTGCCTCAACGACCAGGGCGGAAGCGTCATGGATTGTTCAGAGGACGTGTCCGGCACCCTTCGGGCCCAGGAGCACGGACACCAACCGCTTGTCTTTGACAACCACGGCCAGGATACCCGCTTTTGTGGACCTGTGGACTGTGCCCAGACTATATCCGCCAGCTTTGGGGAGGGCGGAAACAATCAGCCCCTTGTCTACGAGAACCACGGTATCGACGCCCGGTACACCGGGCCGCACCCCGTGGTGCCCACACTGTCTGCCCGTGCCGGTACCGGCGGGAATAACCTGCCCTTAGTGGAACAGGATCCAGCGGAGACTTTCTGCATCACCGGCAATGCCATTGACCGCCCGCCCCAAAACGGCGGCAACGGGATCGGCTATCAGGAGGACGTCTCCTACACCCTGACCGCCACGGATCACCATGCGGTATTTTCCCGGCAGCGTGCAGACAAGTTTTCTCCCAGTGATGTGGCATCCACAGAGAGTGCGCGCCAGTACAAGGACGCGACAGACCTGGTCCATCAGGCCGCAGGAACAGGATCGCCTCAGCTGATCCGTCGCCTGACTCCGCTGGAGTGTGAACGCCTCCAGGGTTTTCCGGATGGGTGGACGGATCTCCCCGGCGCCTCTGACTCCGCCCGGTACCGGGCTTTAGGAAACAGTGTGGCCATTCCGTGTGTGGAATTCATCATGCGGGGCGTCATCATTGCCGCAGGCTACTCTGCATGACTGGGATGGCAGAAACAGGCCAGCTCATGGTCATTCACCACGCCCACCGCCTGCAGAAAAGAATAAATGATGGTCGTTCCCACGAACTTCATCCCCCGGCGTTTCAGATCCCTGGAGATTTTGTCGGACAGATCGGTGCTGGTGTGAAAAACATCATCCGTATTCAAAATGACTTTCCCATCCGTAAAGCCCCAGAGATAGCGGTCAAAGGAGCCAAACTCCTCCTGAATGGCAAGGAACACCCCGGCGTTTTGGATGGCGGCCTGGATCTTGGCCCGGTTGCGGACGATCCCGGCGTCAGTCATCAGAGCCTCTACCTTCTCTGGGCCGTACCTGGCCACCACAGACGGTTCAAAGCTGTCAAAGGCGGTACGAAACGCCTCCCGCTTTTTCAGAATGGTGAGCCAGGAGAGGCCAGCCTGAAAGCCCTCCAGGATCAGCATCTCAAAGAGCTTTTGGTCATCGTGCTCCGGACGGCCCCACTCCCGGTCATGGTAGGCAAGATAGATCTCTGAATTGGGATCTGCCCAACGGCACCGCACCATATCCGCCGCCTCCCCTTCATAATGTTACCCTGATTATACCTGACACGCCGGCGGATGGCCACCAAAAGTTTTGCGGAGGGGCTTGTCCATTACGCTTGCGTTTACACAATTTCTTTGTTGCTTTCTGTGAATAGCTATTCCAGAGGGCTTTCGATATACTTGCTTTGCCATCCAGAAAGGGGGAGTCACCATGGCGGAGGAAAAACGCAACCTCTGCGCGCAAATACCCATCAGCCTGCACAGCCGTGTTCGGCAGGAGCAGGAGGCGTCCGGCCAGACCCTGAGCGAGTACATGACCCAGCTCATCACCAACTACTTTCACATGAAGGAGGAGGATCAGAATATGAATACCGAGACAAGGACTGTGGCCTTCCAGGTGCCGCCCGAGCTGTTCGAGGAGTTCAAGGCGTATCTCCAGCGCAATCACCTCAAGCAGAAGGAGTTCTTCCTGGCTTGCATTCAGCGGGCTTTGGCAGAGGAGCGCCCGGCAGACGAGCCGGCCTCCGATCCTGAGTTGCTGGAGGCGGCCCAAACCGAATAACATCAGGTGCATATACCGCCGGGGGCATCCCGGCGGTGTATGCTTTTCCGAACAGAAAAGAGGTCATCCATGTTTATCTACCCAGACAACCTGAAGGCCAAGGCCACCTTGTGGCTATGGGAGCTGCGGGACGTGGCCATCATCGGAGTGGGATTCCTGGTTTCCGTCCTGGCCATCGCCCAGACAGGCATCCTGCTCTCCCTGGTGGTCACCGTCCTCTACGCCTTCCTGAGCATCCGGCTGGAGGGTTCCAGCATCCTGGACTTCCTCCGCTATGCCGTATGCTTTCTGATTTTGAAACAGCAGTATTACGAATGGGGGGAGACCATTGAATAGAGCCCAGAAGAAAGAGCTGCGGCAGCGGCATCAGCGACCAGGCGAAACCACCCACGAGCTGCGCGGCGAGCGGGCAGAAGATGCCCGCGAGCATGCCGAGCCGCGCCGTGAGGAAGAGCCCTGCGGGGATCATCCACGCCGCGGTCACCGTGTTGGTGAGCGCGCAGAGGAGCATCGTGAGCGTGCCCGCGGCCGTGAGGCCCTGCGAGGAGAACGCCGATCCCGCGAGGTAGATGCCGAAGACCACGAGGTTCGAGAGCGCGCAGAGCGCGAGGCACCAGAGCGCCTTGGCCCACCAGGCGCGCCCGAGCGGGCAGCCCAGGCCCAGAAGCCCCCGCATCCGCGTGCGAGCGTCCGCCCGCGCGACGCACGCCACCACGAGCGAGAGAGACACGGGCAGGAAGAGCGCGTACCAGTAGTTCCACGCGCTGAAGATCTGCACGCCCCGGTAGGGCATCGCGCCGAGCAGCGGCATCGGCAGCGCCATGAGCACGGCCAGGCGAACCGGTGCCGCGTGGCGCGACTTCAGGGCCTCGGCGCGCAGGCCCGCGAGCAGGCCGCCTTTCTCGCCCGTCATGCCGCCACCTCCCCGCGTGCTCGTCGCCCTTCCCGGCAGAAGCTCATGAAGAGTTCCTCGAGGTCCTGCCCGGGCCGAAGCGCATCCTCGTAGGCGAGGCGACCCCCGCAGATGATGCCGATGGTGTCCGCCATCTGCTGCACCTCGGAGAGGATGTGGCTCCCGCCCGGCACCCCCCTGCCCTGCGCGTGCTCATGCTGGAGCCGATCCCCGCCGGGCCCGCAGCCGCGAAGCCGCGAATCTGGTCGCGCAGCTCCTCGATGCCGATGGGGTCGAGGCCGTTGGTGGGCTCGTCGAGCACGAGCAGGCGTGGCCGGGCGATCAGCGCCAGCGCGAGCCCCAGGCGCTGCCGCATGCCCATCGAGAAGCGCCCGGCGCGCTTCTTCCCGGTGTCCGCGAGGTCCACGGCGGCGAGCACCTCATCTATGCGGCTCTCGGGAAGGCCCAGCAGCATGGTGCGCACGCGCAGGTTCTCGCGCGCGGTGAGGTTGGGGTAGAGCGGCGCCTCCTCGATGAGGCTGCCGATTGCGTAGAGGTCCTCGCGGCGCCAGGCGTGCCCGGCAAAGAGGATCTCCCCGGCCGTCGGCCGCAGCATCCCGCAGATCATCTTGAGCGTTGTCGACTTGCCGGCGCCGTTGGGGCCGAGCAGCCCGTACACCTCGCCCTCGCGGATATGAAGGCTCACGTCGGCCACGGCGTCCTGCGCCTGGTCGCCGCGGCCGAAGCGCTTGGTGAGCCCGCGCGTCTCGAGCATGTAACCCATGGGTTTATCCTTTCTCTTCCGGGCGCGCGGGCCGAGTCGCCGTGCCCGCGCGCCTTACCTTTCGGGTTCACCATCCATGGTAGGGCGCGTTTCTAACGAAGCCATAACGGCCGTTGG
>OGPV01001205.1_pt1 | contig 18056 bp, 19 predicted proteins | sample 1553001 | NCBI WGS metagenome assembly OGPV01 (sample SAMEA2580268, study PRJEB22360) | human gut metagenome | biome: human gut; feature: human-associated habitat; material: faeces | place: Denmark | collected 2008/2010
CCATCATATTCTATCTCGACTTGAACGTCGGGAGTGGTAGTACGCGAGTAGGTGGCCACTGTAAAGACATGGCGCAATTTCAGTTCATAGGGGAAGAAACGCAGTTTCATTTTGGGGGTTACACCTGCCCTACTGTTCACGTTGAACAAGGAAGGAGCGTCATTTCCTCCGGCAAATACATGATTGATTGCCATGCCTGAGCCGAGTGCGGCAAAAGCGGCGGTTTTCAGGAAATCTCTTCTGTTTGACATAATTGTGTGTGTATTAAATGTGCCAATATGCTAATGGGCTAATGTGCCAATGGACTGCGCTATGTATATGCTACGTTATGTTTGCACCGTCACGCCGCAGGTCATTGGCATATTGGCACATTAGCACATTATTACATTGAATAAAATGGATTCGTTTCCGTTGTATTGAGCGACGCCTCCTTATTTATATAAGGTAACACGCGCGTAGCGAACAACAGTCTACCGAGGTTGTATTCATCGAACAGCTCGTCGTCGAGGCTGAAGCTATTGACGCGCACATCGCCTTGCGAATGGATGAAACGCTTGTTGCCGATATACATGCCGACATGTACCACACGTTCCTTGCGTTCCGGCGTCGCCTTGCGCCCGAAGAAAATCAAATCGCCCGGCTGGAGGTTACTGAAATCAGGAGCGATATCGATATGCTCGCCCACGTATGCCTGCTGGGAAGCATCCCGCGGAATGATGATGTCGTGCATGAAAAGAACGGTGCGCATGAAGCCGCTACAATCCACCCCTTTGGAGGAAGTGCCAGCCCAAAGATAAGGGATGCCCATCATGCTATGCGCCGTGGCTATAATGCTGGCGGCATCCTGCTTCAAGGTGGCACGCCATTTCTTCTCAGGCATGGAGATGGATTTGGAGATATATCCCTGACGGCCGTCGGGATAAGCCACCTTATAAAAGGCACCTTTTGTCCCCTCCCACTTCAGGCGGTTTCCTGCAGCAACATCAGAGACGGTCTGCGATGCCTGGCTGGGCTGTGAGTAGACAAAGCCATAATGCGAAGTCACCACTATTTTCTCTGCATTGTTCCAAGCGGTCAGCTCTTCCCGCGTGACGGGATGTATGCCTACTCGGTGTACCCATGCAATGTAGTTGTCCGGTGTCTGGATACGGTACCAGCCGTCGCGCTGCAACACCCGCACCGGCATACCCATCAAGCCTTGCGTCATCATTTCTGAAGAGAAATCCGGGGCTACCCGAAGATTGCACACAGACACATTGACAATGCCATACGTCTTGCCTTCAAGTCCGGCCTCATCCGGAAGCACTTGCAGACAATCCATCACCGCATATCCTTTCTTTGCCAAACCATCCAGCAAAGCCGTCTTTGCCTCTGCCGAAGTGGTGACACCACGCAACATCACATTCTTTCCGGAGAAAGAGTAATCCACATCGAACAAAGCCACGCGCTTGTCCGGTGCAAACTTTTGTTTCAAACTGTCAGCGAGTTGCGCCACTTCTGCAGGTATTGTACGGTCACCCACTTCCGAAGCGACAGCAAAAAGCGGGATTAACAGAAATAAAGAAAAAAGAGAGGATAACTTTTTCATTGGCCAAAAGGATTTGGGGGTTATTACTAATAGCAAAGCTACGAATTTATTCCGAAATAGATACATGTTTTTAAGATAATTAAGGGTAAAGAATGAAGAATGAAGGATTCATCCGTACTGCATCCGCACACTGCACAACAAATTCTTCATCCTTCATTCTTCATTCTTCATTAATATTCCGTATCTTTGTACCCTATAAAGCAGTTGGTCGGTCTGTCGCTTGCGCCTCGTGCGTATGAGGAAAGTCCGGGCAACACAGAGCGTCCCACTTCCTAACAGAAAGCTGTCCGTGAGGGTAGAGTAACGTAGAAGAAAATAACCGCCGTCGCCCTTGGGCTACGGTAAGGGTGAGAAGGTGGGGTAAGAGCCTACCAGTCTTGTGGCGACACAAGGGCTGTGCGTCTTGGGAGTTGTAAGGTCATGTAAACCGACGTTATGAGAGTTGCTCGCTCCATGTCGGAGGGTAGACCGCTAAAGCTTGTATGGTGACATGCGGCTCAGATAAATGACAGACACTTCTTTAATGGAGAATGGATAATGAAGAATGGATAATTCCTAATTAGGCTTTTTCAGAAACAGAAGAACAGAACCCGGCTTACAGACTGACTGCTTTTTTATTGACAATGGATCATCGAGATAATAGCATGAACAAGCGTATTGCTGCCCTTTGGAAATTCCTCACCTACGACATCTGGCGTATTACGGAAGATGAAGTCACGCGAACGACCTTTTCCGTATACAATATCATCAAGACGATTTATCTTTGCATCAACCGCTTCACCAAAGACCGGATAGTAAACAAAGCCTCGGCGCTGACTTACAGTACGTTGCTTGCCATCGTGCCTATTCTTGCCATTTTGTTTGCCATAGCCCGCGGTTTCGGATTCGATAATCTGATGGAAAGCCAGATTGTCAACGGTTTCGGCGGTCCTACGGAAACCACGGAAGTCATCCTGCAATTCGTGAATTCGTATTTGTCTCAGACCAAGAGTGGAATATTCATCGGAGTGGGTCTGATTATGTTGCTGTGGACAGTCCTGAATCTAATCAACAATATGGAAATCACCTTCAACCGCATCTGGCAGGTGAAAAAGGCGCGCAGCATGTACCGCAAAATAACGGATTACTTCTCTATGCTTCTGCTGATGCCCATTCTGCTGGTGGTGTCCGGTGGTCTTTCCATCTTCATGAGTACGATGGTGAAGAACCTCGAAGACTTTACCCTGCTGGCTCCCGTCGGCAAGTTTATGGTGCGCCTCATCCCCTTCGTGCTGACCTGGTTCATGTTTACAGCACTGTACGTCTTTATGCCGAATACAAAGGTCAAGCTGAAACACGCACTCATATCCGGTATTCTGGCAGGTACGGCACACCAGGCATTCCAATTCCTTTACATCAGCAGCCAGTTGTGGGTTTCCCGTTACAATGCCATCTATGGTAGTTTTGCCGCCCTTCCGATGTTTCTGCTATGGTTGCAGGTATCCTGGACCATCTGCCTATTCGGTGCCGAACTGACCTACGCCGGACAGAATATCCGGAACTTCAGCTTCGACAAGGATGCGCGCAATATCAGCCGGCGCTACCGCGATTTTATCTCCATCCTGATAATGTCTCTCATAGCCAAGCGCTTTGAACAAGACGCCCAGCCCTATACAGCCGAAGAGATATCCGAAGAGTGCCAGATTCCCATCCGGCTGACACACGAAACCCTTTATGAATTGCAGGAAATCAACCTCCTACATGAAGTGGTGACCGATGAAAAGAGTGAAGACATCGCTTACCAGCCTTCCATGGATATCAACAAAATGAATGTGGCCCTCCTACTGGACAAACTGGACACGCACGGCTCAGAAGATTTCAAAATTGATAAGGAAAATGAATTCAACAACCAATGGGGAGCATTGCTGAAGGCACGGGAGGAATACTACAAGAATGCAAGCAAGGTGCTGCTAAAGGATTTGTAAGCACGCGGAAGTCTTTCCAGAAACTCCGTATCTGCTTTCTTTTTGATTATTTTTTAGACGCGGATGACGCGGATGGGAATATTAAAAAAATCCGCGTCATCTGCGTCATCTGTGTCTAAAAAGTAAATCACCGATATTTCTCAGGCTCCACGGCACGAGTCATATCATAGGCACGGTCACTCTGACGGGATGCCACTAATTGCAGGAAATCGTCCATAGTGCCGTTACCTTATTTATATTGTATCATGCGGCTGATGTACTTACCAATGATATCGAACTCCAGATTCACCACACTGCCCACTTTGAAAGCATGGAAATTGGTATGCTCAAAGGTGTAAGGAATAATGGCCACCTGGAAAGTATCGTCGGTGGGATTGCACACGGTCAGGCTGACACCATTGACCGTTACCGAGCCTTTGTCTACCGTGATGTAGCCGCGCTTTGCCATCTCCTTGTCAAAAGCATACCGGAAAGTAAAGTAATAGCTTCCTTCCGCATCCTTTATATCGATGCAAGTGGCAGTCTGGTCCACATGTCCTTGAACGATATGGCCATCCAGCCGGCCGTTCATCATCATACTACGCTCCACATTCACTTCATCTCCCACCTGCAACAAGCCAAGATTGGAACGGTCCAGCGTTTCCTTCATGGCCGTCACGGTATAGGTATCATCTGTCAGACTGACTACTGTAAGGCAAACACCGTTGTGAGACACACTTTGGTCTATTTTTAATTCACTGACGAATGAACACTTGAAAGTAAAATGTACATTCTCCTGGTCTTTGACCATCGCCACCAATGTGGCACATTCTTCTACTATTCCGGAAAACATGGTTCTATATACTTTTAGGTTATACGCGATTTATTATTAATATGCGCAAAGATACAAAAAGCCCTTCGTATAGGTACAAAAAAAAGGAAGCTTTTCACAAAGCCTCCTTTTTCAGTTTTCAATAGGTATTAGTTTTTTTTTAAGGTAAAAAGATTGTTTTCAGGATAACGATGCAAATATAGGCGCTTTTCGTGATACTAACCAAATTAAAAAACATGTCTTATAACATCTTTTTGAGAAATCATTTAAGTTTATTATCATTTCAAAGCATTTTTCTACACCTGCAATCGTTTTCAATGGACAAATATAAGGCTATTTTCCATGAAACACTGAAATTATCCTAAAATTTTGTTTATTTCTTATCATTTAAGTAGTGTTCATCTGTCCGCCCGCTATGTTTTAACACTTTTGCGTCGATAAAGAACACTATTTCTTCGGCAATATTCGTGATATGGTCACCGGAACGCTCCAACTTGCGGAACACGCTCACCAGGTTCAGACAAGAAAGTGCACTCTCCGGATGCCGGCTGATGTAGTCGGCAAGGATGGCAGTGGCATCAGCATTGATTTCGTCCAGCATATTGTCCTTGGCAAACACAGCGGTAGCCAATTCCTGGCTCTCCTCCTGAAGTGCCTGCTTGGCAAGCTCGAGCATGGAGAGCACCTGGGCTATCATCTCTTCGAGACGGAGTTGCTTGACCAGCTCAGTATCCAATGCCGGTTCATGGCAGTTGAGGGCAAAGCGGGCGATGCCTTCTGCAAAGTCTCCCAGACGCTCCAGGTTCGTATTGATTTTGAGCATGGCAAGCACAAAGCGCAGGTCGATGGCAACGGGGTTGTAAAGGGCAATGATATCCTCCACGTCGCTGTCTATTTTCAGTTCGAAAGCATTGACGCGACGTTCGCGCACCAATACCTGCTGGGCCAGTTCCCGGTCCAGCGTAAGCACGGCGTCACCTGCACGGTCGAGCTGATTATATACCAGGGTCCACATTTCGTCTATTTCCTTTTTCAGCAAGACGAGTTCAGATTCGATAAACTTCACCATAATGTTTCTATTTTAAGATTACTTTTGTACAACTTATTTTTGCTTGTATGGAACAATCCGCTACCCGAAACGTCCCGTGATGTAGTTCTGCGTCTCCACCTTATCGGGATTCGTAAATATCTTCCGGGTATCTCCAAACTCCACCATCTGCCCCATATAGAAGAAAGCCGTATTATCACTGACACGCGCTGCCTGCTGCATGTTGTGGGTGACGATGACGATGGTGTACTGCTTCTTCAACTCGTGGATAAGCTCTTCCACCTTGGCAGTGGAGATGGGGTCGAGGGCGGATGCCGGCTCATCCATCAGCAGGACTGAAGGAGACACCGCCATGGCACGGGCTATGCAGAGACGTTGCTGCTGACCGCCGGAGAGGGCGTAGGCGGAGACTTTCAGCTTGTCCTTCACCTCGTCCCAAAGAGCGGCGCCTTTCAGGGTTTCTTCCACCCGCTGACGGATGAAGGCGTTATCGGTGATGCCATTCACACGGAGTCCGTAGGCAACGTTCTCGAAGATGCTTTTTGGGAAAGGATTGGGGCGCTGGAACACCATGCCCACGTTCTTGCGGAGTTCATCCACTTGCACTCCTTTTCCATAGATGTCTTGTCCGTCAATGCGTATCTCGCCGGTCAGACGGGTGTCGGGAATCAAATCGTTCATGCGGTTCAGCAGGCGCAGGAAGGTAGACTTCCCACAGCCCGAGGGGCCGATGAAGGCTATCACAGACTTCTCCTCAATGTCCATGCTGATGCCTTTCAGGGCATGGAAATCGCCATACCAGAAATTCACGTCACGGGTTTCTATCTTGTTCTTCATACCTATTGTATATGTTTTCAATTCGTCTTAATCTTCTTCTCAAAGTATTTCCGCAGGGCGTTTGCCAGCAGGTTCACCAGGAGGATAATGAGTATCAGCACTAGTGCCGTGCCGTAGGCGATGGGAAGCTGCGCTTCCATATCCGTACCGCTGGTAGAGATGACATAGAGGTGATAAGGAAGCGCCATGCACTGGTCGAAGATACTTGTAGGCAGCTGTGGCAGGAAGTAGGCGGCACAGGTGAAAAGGATGGGTGCCGTCTCGCCCGAAACACGCCCCAGCGCCAGAATCAGTCCAGTAATGATATTGGGCATCCCCATCGGCAGGATGACATGCCAGATGGTCTGAAGCTTGGTAGCTCCCAACGCGCGGCTTCCCTCACGCATGCTGTCGGGGATGGCTTTCAGCGCTTCTTCCGTGGTGCGGATAACCAAAGGCAGACTTAGCAGACCCAGCGTCAACGAACCTGCCAGGATGCTGTCTCCAAAATCCATATAGTTGACAAACAGCGCCATGCCAAACAGACCGAACACGATGGAAGGGATGCCGCTCAGATTATTCGTCATCATCCGTATGAAGCGTACCACCCAGCCTTTCGGCACATACTCATTCATATAAATACCGCTCATCACTCCCACCGGAAAGGCAAATAAAGCACTGCCCGCCATCAAGCAGAACGTACCTACAATGGCAGGAAGGATTCCGCCGGCAGTCATACCGTTGGTAGGAGCCGTAGTGAGGAACTCCCAATCGATGACTCCTATACCTTTATATATAATGAAGCCGAGGATTGCAAAAAGAATCCCCACCACACTTAGGCTCAACAGACGGAACAAGCCGAATGCCACGTTTTGCGAAAGATGCTTTCTATTGACCATATCTACCTTCTTTTATTTTCGTCTTGGCGAAACTGCTTCCACCGTGAAGTTTATCAATAAACTGATGAAGAACAGCACGACACCCAGCAGGAACAATGCTTCGTAGTGAGCTCCGCCGGCAGGCGCTTCGCCTAGTTCGGCGGCAATCGTTGCCGGAATGGTGCGCAGCGGTTCCAGGATGGTATGGGGAATGACGGCGGCGTTGCCCGTCACCATCAGCAACCTTGCCGGTACCATCAGCACAGCCATCGTCTCGCCCACCGCACGGCCGATGCCCAACACCACTCCGGAGGTGATGCCCGAAATGGAGTAAGGAATCACCACCTTATATATAGTCTGCCATTGCGATGCTCCCAGTGCCAAGCTGGCTTCGCGCATGGCGCGGGGACAATTCCTCATCGCGTCTTCTGTCACCGTTATGATGGTGGGCAACGCCATAATGGCAAGCACAATACTGCCCGCCAGCCCGCTCTCGCCTACCGGCAAGTTGAACACCTGCTGCAAAAACGGCACAATGACAATTAAGCCGAAAAAGCCGTAGACCACCGACGGTATGCCACTCAGCAACTCAATGATGGGCTTCAGCAGATTCCTTACCCGGGAATTGGCTACCTCCGACATATAGATTGCCACCGACAGACCAAACGGCAATGCAAAGAGGATGGCAAACAGACTGACCCACAGCGTCCCCGTAATGAGCGGCAAAAAGCCGAACTGCGCAGCAGGTGTTGCCGTGGGAAACCATTCGGCACCGGCAAAGACGTCCTTCACCGAAATGGTGTTGTCTTTCAGCAGATGCACCGAGTCTGGACGGACGATGAACTGCTGCGGTACAAAGGCTATAATGCCAGGCGTACGCTCCACCAGCTCCGTAATGCAGGCACCTGCATTTTCGTAGGAAGCGCCCAACTGCTCTTCCGTATAATACAGTGTGATGTCCTCCAAACGGAAAAGGCGGATAGGAAGGTCCTCCCCTCCCACTTCGTTCCAGTTTGTCAGCTCTTCATCAAAAACATTCTTTATCTGTGCCGGAGTCAGTTCGCCCACCCGGTTCTCCTTATTCAAGGCCAATACATACCCTTCTTCTATCACCTTGCTGCTGAACAAGCCCAGCGCTTCGGAAAAGAGGAACACGACGATAAGTACGATGGTAAGACTCGTCACAAAGCCGCTACAAGCCAGTATACCTTCTACAATCTTCTCAAAAATCTTTTTCATGTTGCCTATTGATTTCTGTATGCAAAGGAACGGGCCGGATGTTAAGGCAGTGTGACTAACGTTTGAAAGAAATGTTTCAAAGGTGTTACAAAACTATTACAACGACTCAAAGCACATTCCATGTAACACATTTGTAATATCCATTACCTTAATTTGCATCATGTGTTTACCCTATTTGCACCATGTGTTTTATGAAGACAAGAAAATTACTCCTACTCCTCGCCCTGGCAGCTGCCACCACTGGCATGCAGGCGCAACGCATCAAAGGCAGCGACACCGTGCTCCCCATAGCGCAGCAGACCGCCGAACGCTTTATGACCCTGAACCCCTCTGCCCGTGTCACCGTGACCGGCGGTGGAACCGGTGTCGGTATTTCAGCCCTGCTGGACCAGACCACGGACATCGCCATGGCTTCCCGCCCGATCAAGTTCAGCGAAAAGATGAAAATAAAAGGAACCGGAGAAGAAGTAGACGAAGTGATTGTAGCCTACGATGCTCTTGCCGTGGTGGTGCATCCCTCCAATCCGGTAAAGCAGCTGACCCGCCAACAACTGGAAGATATCTTCCGGGGCAAAGTCACCAACTGGCAGCAAGTGGGCGGAGACGACCGCAAAATCGTAGTCTACTCCCGCGAGACTTCCTCCGGTACCTACGAGTTCTTCAAGGAAAGCGTACTGAAAAACAAGAACTACATGAGCAGCAGTCTCTCCATGCCTGCCACGGGAGCCATTATCCAATCCGTCAGCCAAACTCGCGGAGCCATCGGATATGTGGGTCTAGCCTATGTATCACCGCGTATCAAGACACTCGCCGTTTCATACGACGGGCAGCATTATGCCGCTCCCACGCTGGAGAATGCCATCAATAAGACTTATCCGATAGTACGCCCGCTATACTATTATTATAACCGAAAAAACGCCTCGGTCGTAGCCCCTCTGCTCGATTTCATCTTGTCTGCCGCAGGACAGAAAATCATCAAAGAGAGCGGATATATCCCGGTACATAAAGAATAAATCTTCATTCTTCATTCTTCATTCTTCATTTTTTTACCCTATCTTTGTCCCCACGATACGAAAATAGTAACATTATGGCAGAAATAAAGAGCGAAGAAACAAGCGAAAAAAAGAGCTTGAACTTCATTGAGCAAATAGTAGAAAACGATTTGAAAGAAGGTAAAAACGGGGGAAAAGTACAAACACGCTTCCCGCCCGAACCGAACGGTTACCTCCACATCGGACACGCCAAGGCCATCTGCCTTGATTTCGGTATTGCCGCCGCACACGGCGGTGTCTGCAACCTGCGTTTCGATGACACCAACCCCACCAAGGAAGATGTGGAATATGTAGAAGCCATCAAGGAAGACATCCAGTGGCTGGGCTACAAATGGGGTAACGAATATTACGCTTCCGACTATTTCCAGCAATTGTGGGACTTCGCTATCCGCCTCATCAAAGAGGGCAAGGCATACATCGACGAACAGACTTCCGAGCAGATTGCCGCCCAGAAAGGAACTCCCACCCAGCCCGGTGTGGAAAGTCCCTACCGCAACCGTCCTATCGAAGAAACACTGGATTTGTTCCAGAAGATGAACAGCGGCGAGATTGAGGAAGGTGCCATGGTGCTCCGTGCCAAGATAGACATGGCAAGCCCCAACATGCACTTCCGCGACCCTATCATCTACCGTGTAGTGAAGCATCCGCACCATCGCACGGGCACCACTTGGAAGGCTTATCCGATGTACGACTTCGCCCACGGGCAAAGCGACTTCTTCGAAGGCGTGACACACTCGCTCTGCACACTGGAGTTTGTGCCCCACCGTCCACTCTACGATCTCTTCGTGGACTGGGTGAAGGAAGGCAAAGACCTCGACGATAACCGCCCCCATCAGTATGAGTTCAACAAACTGAACCTCAGCTATACGCTGATGAGCAAGCGCAACCTGCTGACTCTGGTCAAGGAAGGTCTGGTAAACGGTTGGGACGACCCCCGCATGCCGACCATCTGCGGTTTCCGCCGTAGGGGATACTCTCCGGAGTCCATTCATAAGTTCATCGACAAAATAGGATATACAACCTACGATGCGCTCAATGAATTCGCCCTGCTGGAAAGCGCCGTGCGCGAGGACTTGAACGACCGCGCCACCCGCGTATCTGCCGTACTGAATCCGGTGAAGCTTATCATCACCAACTATCCCGAAGGACAAGTGGAAGAGATGGAAGCCGTCAACAACCCCGAACATCCCGAAGAAGGCAACCACGTCATCGAATTCAGCCGCGAACTTTGGATGGAGCGCGACGACTTCATGGAAGATGCTCCGAAGAAATATTTCCGCATGACACCGGGACAAGAGGTACGTCTGAAGAACGCGTACATCGTGAAGTGCACCGGCTGCAAGAAGAACGACGCCGGTGAAATCACCGAAGTATATTGCGAATACGACCCCGATACCAAGAGCGGTCTACCCGGAGCCAACCGTAAGGTGAAAGGCACCATCCATTGGGTAAGTTGTGCCCACTGCCTCGAAGCAGAAGTGCGCCTCTACGACCGTCTGTGGAAAGTGGAGAACCCGCGCGACGAGCTTGCCGCCATCCGCGAAGCGAAGAACTGCGACGCACTGACAGCCATGAAAGAAATGATCAACCCCGACTCCCTGAATGTGCTGCCCTGCTGCTACATCGAGAAGTACGCTGCCGGCATGCAGCCCCTCTCCTACCTGCAGTTCCAACGTATCGGTTATTTTAATGTTGACAAAGATTCTACGCCAGAAAAAATGGTATTCAACCGTACTGTAGGTCTGAAAGACGTTTGGGGTAAAATCAATAAATAAGAATATGAGTAAAAAAAACCTGCTGTCCGGAAGAGACAAAGAACTGCAAGAAATGGCAGAACAATATGAAGCTGCCAAAGCAGAGAACAGAACCATCTATCTGGACGCAGACGACTTAGCCGACCTCGCAGACTGGTATGCCGTGCATCATAAATATGCCATGGCTACCGAGGTCGTAGAGTATGGCTTGGGAATACATCCGGATAATACGGCTCTGCTGGTGGAACAGGCATACTTGTTCCTCGACACCCAGCATAAAGAGCAAGCCAAAGATATATTGGAACGGATTGCCGAAGAATCTTCCGAAGTGAAAGTGCTGAAAGCCAACCTACTGTTGGGCGAAGGCAAAGAAGAAGAAGCAGAAGCGATACTCGACAGCATAGACGATAAGGACGACCTGGCCAATATCGTTGATGTATCCTATATGTACATCGACATGGGATTCCCGGAAAAAGCATTGACATGGCTGACGCGCGGACTCGAAAAATATGCCGAAGAAGAAGCCTACCTTGCCGTCACCGGCGATTGTTACTATGCCCAGGGACTGTTTGAAAAAGCCACCTTCTTTTTCAATAAGCTGATTGACAAGAATCCGTATTCGGCTCCTTACTGGTTTGGACTGGCCCGTTGCTACTTTGACCAGCAGATGTTCGACAAAGCAATCGAAGCATGCGACTATGCCACGGTGGCCGATGACGAGTTTGCCGATGCCTACCTGATGAAAGGACATTCCTTCTTCCAATTGGGAAATGAGGAAAGTGCCATGGAGAACTACCTGCAAGCCGAAAAGTTCCATCTCGTCTCCCACAGTTTCATCAACACCTTCATCGGCCTGAACAAAACCTCCAAAGGAGAGTGGAAAGAAGGATACGACTATCTGGAAAAAGCCATAACGGCCGAAGACAGCCATGACTTCGCCTTGCCTTCTCTTTATGCCAATGCAGCCCTATGCCTGCACAAGATGGGAAAGAAACGCAAAGCACACCAGTATTGTAAAAAAGCATACGACCTGGCACCCGAAGAGATAGACCCGTACCTGATTGAAGGGCGCATCTACATGGAAGAAGGTGAGTATGAGAAAGGTGTGAAAAAATGGGCCAAAGCCTTAGAGTATGCCCCCTATGCGGATACCTGGCACGAAATAGGCATGTGTAGCATGGAGATAGGACAACTGAGCTATGCCAAGCTGGCCTTTGAACATGTCAAAGAGATGGAGCCGGACTTTGAAGGTATCAACGAAAGGCTGACCTCTCTGTATATGCTGCTCAAAGACAAGGAGAACTTCATGAAGTACAACCAGCTGTGCGAACATCCGTTCAGGCTGGAAGAGTTGGACAAATTGCAACAGATACTACAAGAAGATAACCAGGAAGAGCTGGCCCTAGTGATGAAGAATATTTTCAATGCATTACAATAACAGTAATTATATACCACTAATCTAGCAAATGGAATCAGTAGCCTTTATCCAATGGTGTCTCGACCACCTCAATTACTGGACCATCACTTTATTGATGGCCATTGAAAGTTCGTTTATCCCCTTCCCTTCGGAAGTTGTAGTCCCTCCTGCCGCTTGGAAAGCCGCCAACAATGACAACATGAATATATATCTGGTGGTATTGTTTGCAACCATAGGGGCAAATATCGGAGCCTTGATAAACTACTATCTGGCAAAATGGCTGGGACGCCCCATCATTTACAAGTTTGCCAACAGCCGTTTCGGGCACATGTGCCTCATCGACGAAGCCAAAGTGCAGCATGCGGAGGAATACTTTGACAAGCATGGAGCCGTATCAACCTTTGTCGGCCGCCTGATACCTGCTGTTCGCCAGTTGATATCCATCCCTGCCGGTCTGGCACGCATGAAGCTGGGAACTTTCTTGCTGTACACCACCTTGGGTGCAGGCCTTTGGAATTCCATCCTGGCTTTTATCGGCTATTACTTGTCCACAGTACCCGGCATTGAGAACGAGGAACAGCTGCTTGCCAAAGTAACGGAATACAGCCATGAGATAGGTTATGTATTTATCGGCATCGGCGTACTCATCGTGGCATTCTTCATCTATAAAGGCATGAAGAAGAAATAAAAAAGAAAACGGTATGATAATAAAAAAGCGGTGGACAGCATGATAAATTCTGTCCACCGCTTTTTATTGCTTATCCCAAATCCAAACTTTCTACTTTACAGCTGCAATAGCTTTATCATAGTCAGGTTCTTGCGTAATTTCAGGTACCAATTCCGTATAGGCAATCTTACCATCTTTGCCGATAACCACTACCGAACGCGCCAGTAGACCTGCAAGCGGTCCGTCGGCCATGCGTACCCCGTAGTTTTCATCAAAATCGGAAAAACGGAAATCAGACAAAGGAATCACATTCTCAATACCCTCCGTTGTACAGAAACGTGCATGTGCAAAAGGCAAATCCTTGGAGATTGCCAACACTACCGTATCGGGCAGGCCGGCAGCCAGTTTGTTGAACTTACGTACAGAAGTAGCGCACACACCAGTGTCAAGGCTGGGGAAAATATTCAAAATAACATTCTTCCCGTTCAGTTCCTTCAAAGAGAATGAAGACAAATCTGTTTTTACCAATTCGAAATCGGGGGCAACAGAGCCCACCTTTATAAATTCACCGATAACCTTTACCGGTTGTCCTTTAAATTTTGTTGTAGCCATAGTTTTATCAAATTATATGTATACATAACAAATTACATACAGAAAAAGTTCACCCGAAACTTTTTTCCGGATAAACTGTTATTCTACAGACGAATTAATGATAATCACTTAAAAAATTAAATTCACATGAAAACTATTTTTGACGAACTTCAGCAGGAAGTAAAGAATTGGTGGATTTCACTCATTCTTGGTATTCTTTATGTAATAGTGGCTATAAGCCTGATGTTCTCCCCTCTCAGCGGGTATGCGGTATTGAGCATTCTGTTCAGCGTCTCCATGTTGTTCAGCGGTCTGCTGGAAATATCCTTTGCAGTAAGTAACCGTAGAAGGGTATCCAGTTGGGGATGGTATCTGGCTGGAGGCATCATCGACATGATTCTGGGATTCTACCTGATAGCCTACCCGATGCTCAGCATGGAAGTCATTCCATTCATCATTGCCTTCTGGCTGATGTTCCGCGGCTTCTCATCCGTAGGCTATGCCATGGACCTCAAAAGATACGGGACAAGAGACTGGGGATGGTATGTTGCTTTCGGTATTCTTGCCGTCATCTGCTCGCTCATCATCTTGTGGCAACCGGCAGTAGGCGCCCTTTACGCCGTGTACATGATTTCGTTTGCATTCCTGATTATAGGCTTCTTCCGTATCATGCTGTCATTCGAGCTGAAAAACCTGCACAAGCGCGGGAAAGAGTGGAAGGAAAAGAAAGAAGTATCAGCCGAATAAGTAGCCCACACGAAGCGTGTCAAAAGGAATCCCACCTTTGACACCTTCGTTTAGCTGAATTGCTCAATAGTGTCTCAGAAAACGGAACATCGTAGTCCGTGACACTCCCATCTGCCGGGCAAGCTCAGCACACGACTCTCCTCTTTGGTGCTCCCTCACAAGTTTCCTCTTGTTCGCATAGAGTATCTTCATTTTGGGTGTGTCCCCTTTCTTCCTGCCCAGATGTTTTCCTTCTTTCCTCCGTCGTTCCAAGGCTTCTTTGGTGCGCATGGAAATCAGATTACGCTCTATCTCGGCCATCAGTCCAAAAGCAAATCCCAGCACTTTGCTATTGATGTCATTCTGGAACACATACCCCTCTTTGGTACTGTACAGCACCACTCCCCTTTTGATGCAGGAGTTAAGAATGGTCATTATCTCCAGCAGTGTCCGGCTAAGCCGCGAAATCTCCGTTATAATCAAGGAGTCTCCCGGTTTCATCCGGTCCAACAAGCCCGCCAGTTTACGCTCTTTGCTACTCACTTTTCCGCTGACCGTCTCCATGTACCATCTGTCGATGCTCAACCCATTCTTCTCCGCAAAGCGTATAATTTCCTCGCGCTGATTCTCTAAAAACTGTTTTTCTGTACTTACTCTTAAATAAGCTACTACTGCCATAATTGATAAACGTTTATTGGTTATTATTCACCACCAAAGAACGGTTATTCAAGTAAGAGTGGCAACACACAACTATGACTCTCTATCACAGAGGATCACATTATGGACATCCCCCAAAGTCAGGGAAGACTTCTCGGTAACTATCTCAAATATGCCTATAAACAAAGAAAACAGCCCCACTGAAGCTGTTTTCTGAAATTAGTTCATAAAAAATTGATACTATGTAGTTTCATAGTATACTCTTCTTCATTTCATTCACTATGTATCTCACATCCTCATCCGTCACATAAGGACCACTCGGCAAGCAAAGACCACGTTTGAACAAGCCCTCACTGACACCATTCACATAGGCAGGATTAGCCGAATAAACCGGCTGAAGATGCATGGGCTTCCATAAGGGACGGCTCTCGATACCGGCTTTATCCAAGCAAACACGCATGGCCTCTACATTACGGTTAGGCTCACAAGAAGTATGGGCATTCACTGACTCATGCGTAACACCGGCGGCACCACCTACAGCACCTTTCACTGTCTCACGATAGGCATCCTCCTCACCTCTCACATGCAGATTCCCGTCAAGCAGTACCGTGTTCAGCCAATAATTACTATCATAGCGTCCGGAAGGATTCTCATGAAGCGTGATTCCCTCCACATCGGCCAACAACTTACGATACAGACCGCACAGATGCTTATGGTGCGCTATGTGCTCATCCACCACCGTCATCTGACCGCGGCCGATTCCCGCACAAATGTTACTCATCCTATAATTATAGCCTATACGCTCATGCTGGTAGTAGGGATAGGACTCACGGGCCTGGGTAGCATAGAACATTATCTCACGTTTGGACTCTTCATCAGGGCAAATCAAAGCACCGCCACCGCTGGTGGTTATCATCTTGTTGCCATTGAAAGAAAGCACACCATATTTGCCAAAAGTTCCGAGAACTTGCCCGTCAAACTTGCTTCCAAAGCCTTCGGCGGCATCCTCTATGACCGGAATATCATATTTATCTGCCACCGACATGATTTGGTCTATCTTGTAGGGCATCCCATACAAAGCCACCGGAACAATCGCTTTGGGTTTCCGCCCGGTCTTGTTGACACGATCCCTGATAGCCTGCTCCAGAAGTACCGAGTCCATGTTCCATGTATCAGCCTCAGAATCCACGAATACCGGAGTGGCACCGAGGTAGGTCACCGGATGGGAAGAGGCACAAAAGGTAAAGCTCTGTACTATCACTTCGTCACCCTGACTAACTCCGCAAGCAAGCAGGGCCAGATGTACAGCCGCAGTGCCCGCACTCAAAGCCACCACCTTTTTATTCTGCCCCACGAAGCGTTCCAAATCCTGCTCAAAGGCATTCACATTCGGACCGAGCGGAACCACCCAATTCGTATCGAAGGCTTCCTGTATGAAACCCATCTCCTTGCCGCTCATGTGGGCGAGGCAAAGATATATTCTTTTATCCATAAATATATGTGATTATTCTAATGATTCGATTTCCTCACATAATGAGAAATAAAAAGAAAAGAAAGGATTTTATAAATCCTTTCCAAGTACTGTATAAATAATGATTTTAATGTCATACCAAAAAGACCAATTATCCAAATATTCAATGTTTATCCGTACTTTATCCGGGAACAAGACCTCATCATTATACTTCTGAGGATCGTCTTGTTCCGCCAACAGTTCTTCTTCATTTCGGTATTTTAAACTGGCAGGCCCCGTAATGCCCGGCTTCAATAGAAGCATCCTCCTATCCTCTCCTTCCAGTTTATCAGCATACCCCGGCACATCCGGGCGAGGACCTACAAAGCTCATGTCACCTATCAGCACATTCCACAGTTCGGGCAATTCATCCAGCTTATATTTCCGCAATTTGGCTCCCAAAGGAGTAATGCGGCTTTCCCCTTTCACTGAAACAGAACTGCCGGAATGACTGACCATCATAGAACGAAATTTATACATGGTAAATAATTTACCGTACCGCCCCACTCTTTTCTGTTTGAAGATAACAGGACCACCAGGCATTTTTACACGAATCAAAATGCCAACAATAAGCAATACTAGGGATAAGAAGATTAGGCCGAAAAGGGAGGCTGCTCGGTCAAAAAGGAATTTAAAAAACATTATATCTACAAGAATCTATTCTTTCTTATTTATTTCTTTAGCAGGAATACCAACCACAATAGAGTTGTCCACAACCGATTTATTCACCAAGCTGCAGGCTCCTATCGCCACATTCTCCCCTACCACTACCCCATCTTCACTGCGAGCAATATTAGGAAATTGTCACATTATCCCCAATTTCTATTTTGTCGTAACACATATCATCCAAATAGCAGCACATTCTGATGAAAGTATGTTTAGCTATCTTATAACCACACCATCTATAGTATTGTACCCTTAGATTAGAAAAAGGGATTATTGGTATTAGTACTGCCGAAAGCCATTTCCTTATAGGCTTTGAGACAAGAGTAAGTAAAGAATAACAACAACAATGTGAAAGAATGGTAAATTCTCTTTATAAGTTTTTCTCCATAGCCAAGAGAAAAGCGTTTCTTTACGTATAATATCCATAACTCAAATCCTCTTCCACACCGCATTTATTGCATACCCACAAAAACAATAGGCAGCATACCATACAGACAAGTTTTCTATTTCCTGATATACTCGCCAAACGTCCTTCGCAGCTTTCCATTTCTTCGCAGTATTGGATGTGGAAACCAAACGATAACCAGCCAAAACATCTTTCAGACCATACGCTTTAAATCCACGTTTCATTATCAACAACCACAAAGCCATATCATGGCTGCTCTTTATTAA
>OGPV01001244.1_pt1 | contig 17764 bp, 15 predicted proteins | sample 1553001 | NCBI WGS metagenome assembly OGPV01 (sample SAMEA2580268, study PRJEB22360) | human gut metagenome | biome: human gut; feature: human-associated habitat; material: faeces | place: Denmark | collected 2008/2010
CGTCATGGGCGGCGGCCAGCCGGTCTATGGCACCAAGGTGCGCCGGGCAGAGACCCGCACTAAGGGACTGTACGAAGCGGACGGCGGCATGGCCATCAAGAAGTCCAACGAGAACCCTCTGATGGACGTGTTCTACAACGGCTACTTCAAGGGCAAAGCCCACGAGCTTCTGCATAATCCGCACGAATAAATTTATAATTTCCGGGGCGCACCCATTTGGGTCAATGTTGCTGACTTAGTGACATTGGGCACGCGGCTGTCCCTCTATTTGCTATGCAAAAGCATAGCAAAACAAGAAATGTGCCATTTCCTCGCCCCTGCGGGGCAACCGGAAATGATGCACAAAAACTTCATGCACCAACATTTGCGCATTTTCGTGGTGCAGTGCTCATGCATGAAGTTTTATGCCCTTTTATCTCCGCCTCGCGTCCATCTTTATTCTTGTGCTATTGGATTTCATTTGTGCCAGCGGGGAGAAGTTGTCGTAATTCTTGGTCAAGTCCGCGTCGAAGATCGCACAATAATGTTTCGTCATGGCAAGGGTGCTATGCCCCAAGAGTTTTTGCAGAGTAAAGGCATCTCCGCCACAATCAATCAAATACTTTCGGGCAATGGTGTGGCGGAACAGATGGATGCTTGCCTTTTGGACTCCCCGCCGCGTGTTATACCTCGCTATGGATTGCCGCAGACCATTCTCCGTCAGTTGAGAGCCGGTTTCTGTGCAAAAGAGGAAATCAGCCGCCTCCCCGCCTCTGTGCCGCAGATACTCCCGCAGAATGGACACCATGGCACTACAAAGGGAAATGACCTGGGTTTTCCTGTTCTTTGTGTGGCGGTAGAACACCACGCCGCCGTCCAAATCCACATCTCGGATTTGATACTATTTCCTGATTAAAATCTTAATTTTAATCAGGAAGGCGTCGCCTGACGGCGCTGCCTGTTTTGTGATTTATAAGGAAAGAAATCACAAAACAAGTCTCATATGAACTCCATGCCCTTCAGGCAATTAAAATCTTTTTTAAAGATTTTAATTGGAGTTCAGTATGAATTGCTCTAACTGTCGCGGCTCGGCTGCCGCAGTTCAGTAAAAAGTTGATAATCACCCAATCCCGATATTCGGCAAAGGTTGCTTTCCGAATGTCGGGATTTTTTAGTAATGCGGACAGTTCTAAATCCGAATAGGTTTCTTTCACAGTTTCCTCCGCCTTGTAGAGCGGGATATTGAGGCGGGGAATCCTTGCTCATTGCACCAAGAGAAAAAGGATTTGAGGGTGCGTGTATAACTGTTGATGCTGTTGGGGGAAAGGTGCGCGGTGCGCATACTGATAATCATTGCATCCAAATCCGCCTTTTGGAGCATGGCAATGTCCATCTTTACATCCAAGTGCCGCGCCACGGCTTGAAACTGGGCTTGATAACTTTGCAAAGTCTTTTCGGCAAGTCCCTTTGTCTTTTTGGAAATGATGAAGTCGGAAAAGGTTTCCCCGATGGTTGCACTCACTACTAACTTGATTTTAGTCATAATATCTGTCCTCTTGATTTCATAATTTTTAGCCTAAAATCAAGAGCACGGGTCAGCGTTTGCCTTTTGGTGGAAACCAAAGAAAATCACGCATCACAAGCGATAAAAGCAAGAAAAAGCCTTGATTTCCGAAGAAATCAAGGCTTTCGGCGGAGATAAGCGGGATCGAACCGCTGACCTCTTGAATGCCATCGAGCCGTTGCCACGGCTCAGGGAAACTTCGGTGCAGCGAATCGAAAAAGTGTTGTCCCACAGTGGTTTTTCAATTCCATTACTATCCAACTGCTTGTATAAAAGGGTAATTAACTTCTTGAATGCTCTATAATGATGTTAGCACAGCATCCCGAAAAAATCAACTTTTATTCATCTTCTCTTTCAGAACAAAACAACTCCTGTTTGTGTTTTACATTCCTTCCCAACATCTTTCTAACAACTGTGGAAGTCCCGCTTTGTGGTACACAGGAACGCCGCCACCATGCTCTTTTTTACGAGGCTTTTGCCTCGTTTTTTCTTTGCTCTTCTCAGATAACCAGTCATCTTAATACGACAGGTCTGAGATAAAGTGTTATATAATAAAGGCACAAAGAGAGAGGAACACAAAACCTAAAACCTCTCAGTCAGAAGTCAAGGATATGCCGAAACCAAGGCAGCCAATCAGGATTGCAAATGGTAGCTTTGCATGTCTAACATTTGGGGTTCAGTTCATTGCTTGGCAGTGCTGATTATTTGTGATAACGAGTGCGCTCTATTGCAGCCAGCGTTACCAAATAAGGCGCCGGGATGTACTAGGGTCTATCTGAAAACCGTCAACATGCCCAAACAGCGGGTCTTTTCCGCCTGCTGTGCACCATTTTCCCTTGTAATACACAAAGTATTCCTGCGGAAAAATGGCTTCAGCAGGCGAAAAATCCCTCGCTGTTGGTCATATTCCCGGTTTTCAGATAGACCCTAGCTATACGGGAGATTTTTGGAAGGCTTTATTTTCGCAAGTCATATACGGTGTCCCGCAATACCAGCATTGTGCCAATTCGCATACAAATCGTCGCAGGCTGCGAGTCACTGGACGCAATCTGCTTAAGCAAAAGGGAAACAGCGCTTCCACCCAAAAGCTCTTTTGGAACATGGATAGTCGTAAGCTTTGGAGAAGTGACATAGGACATCGGCATGTCATCAAATCCAACGATAGAAACATCTTCAGGGATCCTGTAACCGTGTTCTTTGAGGGCGCGCATGCAGGAAATTGCAATGATATCGTTATCTGCAAACAGTGCGGAAGGAATGCGGTCAGCGCTGCGCAAATACCGAGTCATATCATTGTATGCGCTATCCTGTGTGGGTCCAACATGGATATGGGTAACTGAACAGCGGTTGGTAATATCGAAATCAGCGATTGCTTTTGTAAAACCGTTGTATCGCTCGACAAAATTATTGATATGAACATTGGAGTGGATGTAACCAAGATCGGTATGACCAAATTCAATCAGGTGTTTGGTGGCGAGATATGCGCCTTGGCTGTTGTTGATTACAACACAGTCAAGCAGTGTTCCTTCAAAATAGCAGTCCAGTACGACAATGGGTTTGCCGATGGTCAGAAATTGCTGGATATCTTCTGGTTCCATTTCTGTTGCCAACAGAATAATACCGGCACAGTCGGACATCAAGAGCGACTTGAGCTGTTCTGCGTTGTCTTGATTACCATAAAAATAACTAATTTGAAGATTATAACCGGAATTTGCGACCTCCGCACTGATTCCTTCGGTCACGGCAGCGAAGAAAGGCGTGTCGCCATAGACCATGCCGTGCTTTTTGAAGATAACAAGATTGATAAAAGTAGAGGAAAAGGATTTGCGCAACGGACGCTTTAAACCATATTCCTTTGCGGCGCGGAGAATGAAATCACGTTTTTCGTCACTGATCCCTTTTTTCCCGTTTAAAGCAATCGATACAGCGGAAGCGGAAATACCGAGCTTTTCTGCAAGCTCTTTAGCTGTAATAGACATAGAATCAACCCCCGATCCGTTTGTTGGTTATATAATAACATGTAAAGTGGCTTTTTGTCAACTAAAAAGCAAAATATTTTGAAAACTATTTAGAAAAAATTTAGCTAAATAGTGTCGGCTTCAGATTAAAAATAGGCAAACTGACTGAAACAAACATGGAATATTTGTGTAATTTGGAGATATTGCAATGTAAGTATTGACAATCGCACTAAATTCTGATATAAAGTTAAGCATAAATTAAACTAAATTTTATGGAGGGTTCAGCGTGAATGAGGTATTACTCAAGGCGGAAGGAATATATAAGTCCTTTGGCGCTACAAAGGCAGTCGTGGATTTCCACATTGAAGTTTGCCGCGGAACGATCCATGGACTAATCGGAGAAAACGGTTCTGGAAAAAGCACCTTCTCCTCGATAGTGGCGGGTATCCAACAGCGGGACAGCGGTCGGTTGCTGCTTCGAGGAGAGGACTATGCACCGACTTCTTCGGTAGATGCCGCAAAACAAGGCGTATCTCTCATTGTTCAGGAAATTGGCACGATCGGTTCAATCCCTGTTTCGGCGAATATCTTTCTTAATGAAGAGAGGCGCTTTGTTAAGCACGGCTGCATCGACTACAATACGATGAATGCTGAAGCTAAAAAGATTCTTTCTCAAATTGGCGGTGAGCACATCGACCCGCAGGCTATAACAGGCACACTGAACCTGGAAGATCGAAAACTGGTTGAAATCGCAAGGGGAATGTACTCTGAGCCGGAGCTGCTGATTATTGACGAGACATCCAATGCACTTGCAAAACATGGACGCGATATTCTGTATCAGAATATGCGTGCGGTGCGAGATCGCGGTGGTGCCGTAATCTTCATCACCCATGACCTTGCGGAGCTGATTGATATCTGCGACTGTGTCACTGTTATGCGTGACGGTCATTATATCGAAACCCTTTTCAAAGAGCAGATGGAAGAGAGCCGCCTCAAGAGCCTGATGGTTGGACGTGAGGTAGCGGACAACCTCTACCGTGCTGACGATGCACCGGATTATCAGCCTGAGGTCGTTCTACGTGCAGAGGGACTCAATGCGATTAATGTTTATAGCGTTACAATCGAGCTGCACAAGGGAGAGATCCTCGGAATCGGCGGCCTTGCTGAGTGCGGAATGCACGAGTTGGGCAAGGTCCTCTTCGGAATTGAAAAGCCGGATAGTGGAACAGTGACGGTAGGCGGAAAGGCAATCACATCTCCTCGTGAAGCAATCCGGCTGGGTGTTGGATATCTCTCGAAAAACCGGGACACTGAGGCGATTATACTAAATGCCAGCATTCAGGACAACATTTGTTTACCAAGTTTACCCAAGCTGACAAAACACGGATTTATCAACCCCAAAAGGGAAAAAGCACTCGCTGCAAAATGGGCGGACGCGCTGGCAATCAAGATGCGCAGCAGCGACCAGCATTGCCGGGAATTGTCGGGCGGTAACAAACAGAAGGTCGTTCTTGCAAAGTGGATGGGTAACGATTCACAAATTCTCATCATGGACTGCCCAACCCGCGGTATTGATATTGGTGTTAAGGAAGCAATCTACAAGCTGATGCAGCAATTCAAAAAAGAGGGCAGATCTATGATCATGATTTCAGAAGAACTGCCGGAACTGATTGGAATGAGTGACAGAATCCTGATTATGAAGAATCATGAGATTGTGCAGGAAATTCCTCGCAGCGCCCAAATCGATGAAAATCAGCTCGTCAGCAGCATGATCTGAGGGAGGGACGAAGATGAAGATCCAATCAAAGCTCAATACGAAGCTACTGGTCAATGTTTTCCCTTGGGTGAGCTTGATCCTTGTGGTCGCGGTGTTCGGGGTCGCATCTAAAGGACTGCTGTTCAGTGCATATAACCTGAAAACAATTTTCTCACAGTCGGTGCTATTTATCATTGGAGGGCTTGGACTTTCTTTTCTGTTCGCACAAGGTGCATTTGATCTTTCCTTCGGCAGTGTCGTTTGCTTTGCGAGTCTCCTTGCGGCAAAGGCAGTGGAAGTCACAGGGGTGGATCTGCTGATTTTTGTGATCCCGTTTGTTGTCTGTATTGGAATCGGCATACTGAACGGACTGCTTTATTCAAGAGTTGGCCTCGTTGTCTTTATCCAGACCCTCGGTGTTTCCTTCCTGTTGAAGGGAACCTTTACGACACTGCTCGGACCAATAGGTCATATTAAAGTGCCGAAAGTGCTTAACTTTTTTGATAGCCTTCCGTTTACTCTGGCATTTACCATTGTTGCGACGGTTTTTGTTGGATGGCTGTTCAGTTATCCTAACGACCCTATATGGTAGCGTTATGGACATCGATAAGATTAAAGCCGGTGCTGATTGTAGGGACCGTTTTGTTCTCAGCAAAGGTCACTGTGCTGAGGCACTGTATGCTGTGCTTGCCCAATTTGGATTAATAGATAAATCGGAGTTGGATACCTTCACGATGTTCGGGACTCGTCTTGCGGAGCATCCAACCAGCAAAATCCCTGGTGTCGAAGCAGCGACCGGCGCACTGGGACACGGGTTATCTCTCGGCGTTGGGATGGCAATCGGTCTGAGAGCAGACAGCAGCCCGGCACATGTCTATGTTTTAACCGGTGATGGTGAGCTCGCCGAAGGTTCTGTCTGGGAGGCAATGATGTCCGCAGCAAAGACAGACTTTTCTAATGCATCGCGCACAGAATTGATGAATCTCGACACGCTGGACTGGGATGATTCCTTAATCGAGATGTTTGGACTTCGTAGGAGCTGCCTCCCGGAAATCGTTCCAAGTGACCACTTGTTTGGAATGACTGATTTTGATGGTTTATTCCCGCAAAAGATTCCAATTGCTGCCGTGCTGGGAGATAGTCATGCGGCATTGTTTGCAAATGGCTGCTTTGCGGAAGGAATGACCAAAGCAACTTTTGGAACGGGAACTTCGGTGATGATGAATGCAGGAGCCTCCAGACCGAAGCAGGTGCCGGATGGGTTGGTGGAGAGTGTTTCCTGGGGACGTGGCGGAGAGGTTTTCTATGCGCTCGAGGGAAACATTAACTATAGTGGTGCACTGATCAAATGGTTGGTCAATGATCTCGAACTGATCCAAACCAGTCGCGAATCCGGACAGTTTGCTATGCAAGTGAAAGATACAGGCGGCGTCTATTTCGTGCCGGCGTTTTCCGGCCTCGGTGCGCCCTATTGGGATAACGACGCTCGTGCGATGATATGCGGAATAACGGCAGCAACCAAAAAAGCGCATCTTGTACGTGCGGCGGAGGAAGCGATTGCCTATCAGATTCGGGATATCACCGAACAGCTTGCACTTTGCGGAAAAACTGTTGGGCTTTTGTGCGTGGATGGCGGTGCGACGAATGACCAATTCCTCATGCAGTTCGTATCAGATATGACTGGTGCACCGCTCAAGCGATCAAGCATTGAAGAACTGTCTGCAGCCGGCGCTGCATATCTGGCAGCGTTGTCTGCCGGCATAGCAACGCAGACAGAGATTTTTAGCAGTATAGAATACACGCAGGTAGAACCCTCCATGCAGCAGACGCAGCGGGAACGGTTGTATAAAGGCTGGAAAAAAGCAGTGGCGATGGTCACGGAAAAGAAGAGGTAACGTATGAATCAAAAGAACAAATTTGGAATCATTGTTTCCACAAGATCGTTTTTTCCATCTAAGCTTGTCAAAACTGCGCGAGATGCAGTAATGCGGGTAATGGATAAGCTGGGATACGAGTACATTATGGTGGGGGAAACGGATACGCAATATGGTGCGGTCCTCACGTTTGATGAGGCGAAGACCTGTGCGGAGTTGTTTAAAGCGCACCGTGAGGAGATTTGCGGCATCGTCGTCATCATGCCCAACTTCTGCGAAGAGTTGGGCATTGCGGAAGCGATTCAGCTTGCGGATTTGAATGTTCCGGTATTGATTCAGGCTTGTGACGATGATTTTGACAAGCTGGATATGGCAAATCGCCGAGATGCATTCTGCGGAAAGATTTCGGTATGCAATAATCTGTATCAGAGAAACATTCCGTTTTCACTGACCCGGTTGCACACTTGCCCGATTGAATCTCCGCAATTTGAGGACGATCTTCGGTGGTTTAAGGGTGTTTGCGCTGTAGTCAATGGCCTTAAAGGTGCGCGGATTGCGATGCTTGGTGCCCGACCCATCGCCTTCAATACAGTCCGTTATTCTGAAAAGCTGCTGCAAAAGCATGGAATTAGTGTCCAAACAATTGATTTTTCTGAGATTATTTTCAAGGCAATGCACTACAACGATGCTGAAAAGGTTGCGGCGAAAATCAAAGAAATTCGTGAATACGGCAGCGTTCCTGCTTGGATCAGCGATGAGGTGATGGAAAAGCAGGCAAAGTTGTGCCTTGTGATTGATGAGGCGATAGAGGATCTCCAGTGCGATGCGTCCACTGTCCAATGCTGGGATAGTGTGGAAAACAACTACGGCTGTGCGACCTGCCTTGCGATGAGCATGATGGGTGACAACGGTAAGCCTTCTGCGTGTGAAAGCGATGTGACTGGTGCATTGTCTATGCTGGCTGCTTGGCTTGCGGCCGGAACGGCACCTGCGCTGATGGACTGGAACAATAACATCCGAGAAGAGCGCAATGCTTGTGTTTCACTGCACTGTTCCAACTTCCCGAAGTCCTTTTTCCAAAACGATGTGGAGATTGAATGTCTGGACGTTCTTGGTTCTACGCTTGGTAAGGAGAATTGCTTTGGCGCCTGCAAGGGCCATGTGGCTGCCGGAGATATGACATTCATTCGGCTAACCACGGATGACCAGCGGGGAACGGTCAAGGCTTATCTTGGCGAAGGGGTGTTCCGGGATGAGGTGATTCCGACCAAAGGCGGTGTAGCAAACTGTTATATTGAGAACCTGCAGAATCTGTTGCGCTATGTTTGCGAAAATGGATATGAACATCATGTTTGCTTTGTCCGCGGCCATGTAGCTGACATCCTCGAGGAGGCACTGACAAAGTATATGGGAATTCCAGTTTACCGTCATCGTTAAAAGCTGTGTACTGATGTGGTAAAGGGTGTATCCGAACCTGTAGGTATAACAAAACCGCAAGGCTTTCGGCCTTGCGGTTTGTTGTTTTTGGTGGGGGACAGTCGTTTACATCCGAACAAAACACATATTCAATTTCGTCCAGGGTTACGGTTTCCGCATGATCCCGGAAATTGTAGGTGAACACAATTTTATCATTATACACATACACAGAGTTCAAAAATGTATCGATCATTTCCCGCTGATAGGCCTTGTCGTTGATGTTGCCGTATTTGAAACGGCTGATCCATTTTACAATTTCCTCTTTGGTAAACACTGGCTGCGCCATCTGGGCGCGGATCAGGCTGATGTTCAGCTCCTCTTTCTGACGTTCCAGTTCTTCCATTCGCTCCTTTGTGGTGGGCGTAAAAATGCCGGCTTCAATCGCTTTCAGCAGATTTTTAAGGCCTTTGTCACACACACGGAGCTGTTCTTTGATAGAGGGAATCATCGGATTCTCCTGTCCCTGTATGGCAATGATGGCATCAGCCACCCGGTCAATGACTTCATCTGTGAGGACCTTGGTCACAGTCTCCACAACCACCGCCCGTTCCAACCAATCCCGCTTGAGTGCTTTCCGTTTGCAGGTATGCCCATGCTTGGCGTTGATACATTTGTAGTAGTAATAGAACGTCCCGTTTCTGCTTTTCCCGCATTCACCGACCATATGGCCGCCACAAGTGCCGCAAAACACCTTTCCGGACAGCAGGTATTCTTCCTTTGCCTTGGCTCTCCCCGGAGATTTCTTGTTTGCTTCCATCCGTCTTTGCACCCTTTCAAATACATCTTTTTCCACCAGAGCCGGAACACCGCCCGGGATGATCGTGTCGCCATAGCGGTAATCCCCGATATATTTCCTGTTTTTCAAAAGAAGCGTCATGGCACTTGCCTGGAATGGCCTGTTAAAATTGTTGCGCAAGCCTCTTGCGTTCAAGTCTTTCATAATGTTCTTGATCAGCTCGCCCTTGTCGTAGCGGGAGAAAATCTCCCGCACGATGCGGCGGTGACTTAGGAAAACATTGAAGCAAGGAACGGTGTAGCTTTCCCAGTCGAAGGAGCCGCTTGCCACGCCATCGTACAGTTCCGAGGTGATGCCGCCCGTCACCGCTGGGGTCAAAACGGTAAACAGGGTACTCAGGACAGCGGCGATCATCACTAGAATCAGGCGGAGCTTGTACCGTCCCAGATAGTGGAACAGCCGTTTAAACGCATTCCAGTTCATGTTTCACTTCCTCCTCTCCCAGCTGCAATTCAGCAATCTCCCGGTAGAGCGGACATGTATGTAGCAGTTCCCGGTGCTTGCCTCTCCCCACGATCTGTCCGTCCTCCATCACCAAGATACGGTCAGCATCCAGGATAGAACCCACCCGCTGAGCCACAATGAGCATGGTGGAATCCCCCATGCTCTCCCGCAGGCGCATGCGGAGTGTTTTATCTGTTTTCACATCCAAGGCGGAAAAGCTGTCATCAAACAGGTAGATTTCTGGTTTTTTTACGACAGCCCGAGCAATAGCCATGCGTTGGCGCTGGCCGCCGGACAAATTGGTGCCGCCTTGAGCGATTTCGGCGTGGTAGCCGTCCGGCTTCTGTTCGATGAACTCGTCGGCGCAGGCGATGTAGGCCGCTTGCCGCCACTGTTCCTCACTGCTGTCCTGATCTCCAAAGCGCAGGTTGGAGGCCACGTCTCCGGAAAAGAGTACATTCTTCTGGGGGATATAGCCGATCAGATCCCGCAGCTCGTTCAATTTATATTGTTTTACATTCATATCGTCCACATAGACATGGCCTACCGTGGCGTCGTAAAGCCGCGGGATCAACTTGAGGATGCTGGACTTGCCGCAACCGGTGCGCCCGATAATGGCGGTGACCTCCCCGGCCCGGCACTCGAAGCTAACATCCTTCAGCACTGGTTCGTCCGCCCCAGGATAGGTAAAGGTCACATGGTCAAAGGCCACACAGGCGCGGCCTTTGCGCAAGGCGGCACTGTATCTGCCGTCCTTGATGGAACTCTCGGTATTCAGCACTTCTGCGATGCGCTTAGCGCAGGCATAGGACACAGGAAAGAGCATAATGACCAATGCCAGCATCATGATAGCGGCAAGGATCATGCTGATATACTGGCTGTTGGCCACCAGGTCACCCACTGCCATCTCCCCGGCGGACACATACCAGGAACCCATGCCCATGACCGCTGCTGTAGTCACACCAAAGATCACCTGAATCACCGGCATCAGCAGTGCGGTCACCCGCCCAGAGAGAATGGTCATGGAGGCCAGTTCTCCATTGGCTTGGGAAAACCTTTCCATTTCTTTCCCTTGCCGATTGAAAGCCCGAATCACCCGTACCCCCTCCAGTGTTTCCAGAAAGATCTTGTTCAGTCGGTCAATCCGCTGCCGCAGGGTCACCGAGTAGCGGGAAACAAAAATCAGAATGACACCTACGCCAATGATGAGGGCGGGAATGGCCAAGCTCAGCACGGAACTGAGTTCGCCGCCGGTCAGAGAAGAGAGTACCAGCCCAGCCACCGCCATCAGCGGTGCAGTCACCCCCAGCCGCAACAGCAATGAGAGAAACATTTGGATGTTGGTCACATCGGAGGTACTGCGGGTCACTAGACTAGCGGTGCCAAACCGCTCCATTTCAGCGGCGGAAAAATCTTGCACCTGATGGAATATCTCACGCCGCAAATCAGCGGCAAATTTAGTGGACACCTTGGCGGACAGCACCGTGGCTGCCATGTTGAAAAGACAGCCCAGAATGGCCAGGGTTGCCATCACCGCCGCAATGATTAGGATGGTGTTTCGGTTTTCTCCGGCCACTCCGATGTCAATCATACTGGCCAGGGCAGTAGGCAGCAGCATGGCTGTCACAGCGGAGAGCAGCATCAGCGCCAAGAGGGCGGCCACATGCTTTCCGCTGAGTTTTACACGGGAAAAAATCGTACCCATAGTTTTCCTTTCTGCTCGTCGTACTCGCATTTTAGCTTGACAGGGCAAATAACAAATGATAGTATAAATGAAGCGATAGTATCATAGATGCTAGAATATCACAGAAGCAGGCGTTGTCAATAGTCCGAGCGAAAGTGGAACAAATGACAATCCTTGTTTCAATGATACGCAATTAAAGGAGACGTTTCTTATGCGAAGGACAACGGCTACAACAGACTATCTGAAAGAATGTATGGGTACAGCGTTGCTGGAACTAATGAAAGAAAAACCCATTGAAAAAATCAGTATTGAGGAGATGACTGCCAAGGCAGATGTAGGTCGCTCCACTTATTTCCGTTATTTCAAAAGTAAAGATGAAGTTCTGTCTTTCAAAATCACATGTCTGTGGAAGCGCTTTTCCGACGAACACGGTGCTACCAACTTCGCCACTGGTAGTTATGACGGCATCAGGCTGTTTTTTGAATTTTGCCTTTCCACTCGTCCTATTTGTGATCTGCTCTACTCAGCTGATCGCCAATATGTGATTCTAAACTTCTATTTACAAGAAGCGGCATCCATTGTCGCTAATGCTGATGCCAAAACGCACTACTTTATCCAATTTATTACATATGGATTGTTTGGGCTTATGAATGCGTGGGTATTACGAGGCTATAAAGAAACCCCACAGGAAATGGCACAAATAGTTTGCGATTGGGAAGCATCTTCGGAGGAGAAATAGCATAGAGGGGGGTAAACATATGGGGAAAATCATTCGACGCATTCTAACAATTATTCCAGCGGTGGCTTTACAATCGCTCTGGCTTTTGCTGTTGATGAAATGGCTGACCCCTTACGCACCGATTATTGTGTCACTGCTTTCCGTTGCAGCGTTTTTCTTGGTGGTATTTATTATTATAAAGAGAGATGAAACCGCTTATAAATTGCTTTGGCTGCTGGTTATTCTGTCACTACCTTTGGTAGGAGCGTTACTATATCTGCTCTTTGGAAATAAACGGACGGCCCGCCCTCTAAAAAGGCGCTTGCAGCAAGTTCAAAAGAGTTGCAATCCGCAGCCTCTTCCAATAAAAGAAGCGCCCTTTGACGGCGAAAAACGCATGGGGCAAACAGTGCGGTGGCTGGAAGAAAAAACGCAATATCCGATGTGTGCAGTTGAGCAGGTTCGTTACTATCCGTTGGGCGATAATATGTTCCCTGATATGCTTGCCGATTTGAAAAATGCAAGAAACTCGATTTACGTAGAATACTTCATTATTGAGCCGGGGCATATGTGGGACGCAATCGTGAACGAACTGGAAGTAAAAATGGAGCAGGGCGTTGATGTACGTGTGATATACGATGATCTTGGCAGTATTTCTTCGTTCAATTTCAGTAATGTCCGTGAACTGAAAAAGAAAGGCATTCCATGTATTCCTTTTAATCCTTTCCTTGCCTTAAAAGGAACTGCAAACTATCGCGATCATCGCAAAATGCTGATTATTGACAACGAAGTTGCTTATAGCGGAGGTATCAACTTATCAGATCGGTATATCAATTTGGAACATCCCTATGGACACTGGAAGGACACAGGCTTTCGGATTACTGGTGAGCCAGTAAAAAATTTTACCCATATGTTCTTGACCTTTTGGAACGCATTTTCGCTGGAAAAAGAAGCAGGACAGCTTGCAATGCCCACATATCCCAAAAGGTATCCTGCGCCGCCGCACACATTTGATGGTTATGTGCTTAGTTACTACGATTCGCCCCTTAACCATGAAGCTACCAGTAATCAGCTCTTTATTGACTTGCTTTCTCAAAGCACGGATTACGCATGGTTTTTTACACCGTATCTTATGCTTGGCGATGACTTGATGGATGCAATGATTTCCGCTGCTCAACGTGGTGTAGACGTGCGGATCATTATGCCCGGCATCCCTGATAAGAAGCTGATTTTCCGTATGTCTCGGAGCTTTTATCAGGTGTTGCTGACTGGCGGCATCAAGATTTATGAGTATACTCCCGGCTTCGTTCATGCAAAGAGCTTTGTATCAGACGACAAAGTTGCGACGATAGGAACTGTCAATCTGGACTACCGCAGTCTCTTTCTCCACTTTGAAAACAATTCGTTCTTTTATCGTTCCAGTATTATTGCAGCAATAAAGGACGATTTCATCGCTACACAGGCAAAATGTAAAGAGGTAAAGCCCTATGATATGAAACATTATTCGCGCCGCTGGGTCGTAGATGGTGTCCTTCGTATTTTCGCACCGCTATGTTGAGGTTTTTATGAAGCATTTTCTTATGTGTCTGCTATATATCGCGGCGTTAGGGGTTCTCTCCTTTGTAGTGGGGCGCTTGATCCCGAAGCATTGGTTTCACGCCGATCGTTTTCCTTGGGTCTGCCACCCGGCAGAGCAAAAACTATGGAAGCGGCTTCATGTTCGGAAATGGCAGGCAAAGATCCCCGATATGAGCCGCATATTCGTTAAAATCATGCCGGAAAAGAAACTGACAAAGGAAAACTATGAGAACTTGCCGCGCATGATAGAAGAAACTTGCGTGGCAGAGTGGACACATATTCTGTTGTCTATCGCCGGTCTTGGACTGCTGAAAATATGGTCCGGTGTTGGCGGGGTATGTATAACGATTATCTACATTGTGCTGGGTAATTTGCCGTTTATTGTTGTCCAGCGCTATAATCGCCCACGCCTGCAAAAGCTGTTTGCTATGCAGCAAAGGAAAAAATAGGAGATTCAAATGCAAACACTAATTCTAAGCTGCAACACTGGCGCAGGGCATAACTCCTGTGCGCAAGCAGTTCAGGAAGCCTACCACTCTCGCGGAGAAATCTGCAATATTACAGATTCTTTGCAGTTTATTTCAGAAAAAGCATCCACGTTTATTTCTAATTTGCATACCCGAATTTACCGCCATGCTCCAAGGCTTTTTGATGCTGGGTATCAGCGTGCGGAATCTCACGAAGATATTTTTTGTGAGGGAACGCCGATCTATAAGCTACTTTCCTCCGGCGCAGAGCGGATGTATCAATACATCCGCTCTGCAGGCTACGATAATATTATCTGTACTCATGTATTCCCAGCCTTGGCGTTGACAGAAATGCGCCGACAGCACCCATGCTTACAGCTTGTAACGAGCCACATTTCTACAGACTATACCTGCGCTCCCTGCACAGCGGATTCTGCGCTGGACTGGTATTTCATTCCGTCCACTTCGCTGTTAGGTGAGTTTGAACAATGTGGACTTCAACCTCAAAAGCTGATCGCCAGTGGAATCCCTGTGCGGCAGCAATTCTACCAGCGTGTGTCACAAGAAGCAGGAAAAGCCAACGCCGGAATCTCTCCTGCTCATCAGCATATTTTAATGATGTGCGGTAGCATGGGCTGCGGTCCAATGGAGGAGATTATATCGTATCTCTGCCCTTACCTCACAACAGAACAAGAACTTAGTGTTGTATGCGGCACAAATGATGATTTACGCAAAAAACTCCAAAAAAGAACAGAAAAGTATTCTCAAGTTCATGTTCTGGGAACCGTCAATAATGTGCCGCAGCTCATGCAAGCCTCAGACCTATTCCTGACAAAGCCCGGAGGTCTAAGTACATCTGAGGCAATGGCGGCAGAGTTACCAATGGTGCTTATCGATGCAGTGGCTGGCTGCGAGACACATAATCTGAATTTTTTTCTGCGTAATGGAATGGCCGTCACAGCCAATACGCCAAAAGCAATCGCAGACACCACAATAAAAACGCTAAATGCCCCAGTGCTTCTTTCTAAAATGCGCGCGGCAATGCGGTCGCAGACGGAATGTACGGCAGCCGATAAAATCTATGAATGGATATACAGTCATGCAAAGTAATCATATAAAGCCGGAAGTTAATTACCGTGAGTTCCGCATCCATAAACTTAATACACCTGAATTTTCTCACGTCAGGCTATTGCTTTACTGGCCAATTTTCGGCTTGCTGTTTTTGTTTCTTGAGCGGTTGCAACCGCAACGAAATTACTATCCCGTCTATTGTGGACTCGATGATATAATACCATTTTGTGAATGGGCGTTGATTCCGTATCTATTTTGGTTTGTCTTTCTAATCGGTACGTTGGTTTATACTTTTTTCGTCGATGTACCTGCATTTCGGCGTATGATGTATTTTGTGATAGTCACCTATACGATCACGGTTTTGATTTACCTGTTCTTTCCAACCTGCCAAAATTTGCGGCCAGAAGCATTTGTACGCAATAATCTACTTACACGCTTTATTGAATTATTCTATAGTTTCGATACCAATACAAATGTTTGCCCCTCACTTCATGTAATAGGCTCCGTTGCCGCGATGTTTGGGTTATGGGATTGCAAGGCGCTCCAAAGCGTCGGATGGAAAATCGCTGCTACATCAATCGCCGTGTGTATCAGTCTCTCCACCGTTTTTATGAAACAGCATTCTATCATGGATGTTCTCGCTGCATTGCCAGTCTGTTTCTTTGGTTGGTGGATTGCCTATAAGATACTCCCCAATAATAAAACAAACCGATTTCTTACGAGGATGTAATCATGGATAAATCCTACAAAAAACCGCTTCTACTAATCACGTTTGGGGTGATCTTATTTGCGGCATTCAACAATCTAAACTATGTTGCCAACTTTCTAAAATCGTGTATTGGCTTGCTCGCTCCGATTTTATCAGGCCTTTTGCTGGCCTTTGTTCTGAGTGTACCCGTGCGCGGACTGGCAAAGAGGCTTCGACGAAAGCTGACTAAAGCTACAGATCGGCAAATAGACATGATAAGCCTGTTACTGACGCTGATATGTGTTATTGCGATTATTGCTCTTCTGTGTGTAATTGCGATTCCACAGCTCACTGCATCTGTAAAAAGCATTGCTGCTCTTGTTCAAGAAAAATGGCCTGACTGGGTCGGCTTATTGCAAAGATACGGCATTGACACAGAGAAACTGTCGGCACATTTTGCTGCGCTCGATTGGAAATCTATTCTGCAAAGCATTTCGAGCGAAATGAACACAGTGATTTCCTCAGTTGCCAATGTTGCTGGCTCTACGGTATCTGCGATTGCTGATGTTGCAATTTCACTTGTGATCACATTCTATGTGCTAATTGGATGGCGTGAATTGAGCAGTCAAAGCAAACGGGCACTGTATGCCTACTGTAAGGAATCCGTTGCAGATAGAATTTGCCATATTTCGAAACTTGCACATGACACCTATGCGAAGTTTCTTTCTGGTCAGTGTGTCGAGGTTATGATTCTTGGAACATTGATCTTTCTTTCGCTTTCTGTTGCAGGGATTCCATATGCGGGGCTAACAGCCGTTTTAACTGCCGCCTTTGCATTCGTTCCTTATATTGGAGCATTTCTCTCCTGCGCTTTCGGCATTTTATTTACTTTATTGGCGGCTCCGAACAAGGCGCTCCTATGCTTTATCGTCTATCAGGCAACTCAGTTTGTTGAAAATCAGTTCATCTATCCTCACGTCGTGGGAAACAGTGTAGGGCTATCCCCATTCTGGACGTTGTTGGCGGTTTTGCTGGGCGGTAAACTGTTCGGTGTCCTTGGCATGATCTTCTTTATTCCGTTAATGGCTCTTGTATCTCAGCTTCTACACGAATCAATCGAACGGCGGCTGCATACCCGCAAACCGGAGCTGTCCAATGTACAAAGCAACTCAGACGAGAATACAGACATATCTCAATGATGTAGCAGGCGTTCGAATAGTTTGTGCGTTTATTGACGATATTGGCTGGCTTTTGATTTTCAATACATTGATTGCAGGGCTGATCACTTCCTTTATATCGTCTGGATGAACAGATCCGCCAGGCAGTTCTTTCATTGGAAACAAAATGGACAGAAAAAGAAATTGGTTTTCAGGTAGAATTGGAGGAAGTTAAATATACTGGGAATGAAGGACTTTTTATGCATATCTGGATAAATCTTTTGGATAATGCGATTAAGTTCAGCCCTTCAAAGGGGACAATTACGATGTTTCTGAAACAAGAACAGGATTCTGTTAAGTTCATTCTGGAAGATGAAGGACCAGGAATAGAGGATGATGTAAAATCCAGAATATTTGACAAGTTCTATCAGGTAGATGGATCTCATAAAGCAGAAGGAAATGGCCTAGGTCTTGCACTTGTAAAACGGATTGTAGATAGTGCCGGAGGAACAATCAAAGCAGAAAACCGTGAATATGGTGGATGCAGATTTGTT
>OGPV01001250.1_pt1 | contig 17682 bp, 20 predicted proteins | sample 1553001 | NCBI WGS metagenome assembly OGPV01 (sample SAMEA2580268, study PRJEB22360) | human gut metagenome | biome: human gut; feature: human-associated habitat; material: faeces | place: Denmark | collected 2008/2010
AATCTCAGCTGTACGTGCCATGATGATGTTCCCCTTTTTGCTTTTGGGAACATTGTAGCATCCTATCTGTCCAATAAACCGGACTTTTTCGAGATATTGTGGCTTGCTGCGTTAAGTCGATAAGCATTTATAGTTTTTTAACAATCCTGTTTAATAGCTTACACTAATAAAGTCATTTATCCAGCACATACATCAAGTGGCTTGCAAGCATGATTTGCTCCATAGCCTCGCGTTTTTCGTATTGAAGATTTGTATGAGCAGCTGGATTGCGATAAGCTGCCATAATGCCTTCAAACAGGGATTGAATTCCACGCCGGTAGTTCTTACCTTCGGTAGTTGCCGTACCGCAGAACTTGAATACACCGTTTTCACTTATAAGCGCGTCAATTACATCACCAATTCTCACTGGAACCGCTGTATCAGGTTTTAACTCTGCAAACTTCTCCCGCAGACGAGATTCCACTTCTTTGACTGCCTTTTCTGCTGCAGTTGAGCAGTGGCCATCCACATATAAATCGTGGGAGACATTCACGATTCGCGGGTGTATCTCTGACCAAAACCGAACAACAACCGGTTCCGCTTCAATATGCCGAATAATTATTACCAGTTCACCAAATGCTGCGGGATTTACAAAAGCAGCCCCCATGCCGTTCGTCTGAAAAAGGATGTTTGCAATACGAGGTAGTGCAGCAGCGTAGAATGGGTAATCACTCTGTATGCCCATTGCCATTGCATTGATCCATCGACGTACAGATTGAATCTCAGGTAGCAGGTGAAGAAACTGCATGTTCAAATTTGCGTTTGTAAAGTCTATCCACTTTCGTAGTTCATACAATTCGTTTTCGTACGGCAGTTTCAAAGCACTCATCTCCTTTTACAATGCCTTGACCATATCAATAAACTGGCTCATGCTCACTGCACAAAATCTGGATACGCTGGGTCGAGATGTCTCACTTTACAGCAGTTTATGAAACGGAAAGATAATACGCAGGTAAGCGCACATGTTGCAGTCATGTCCACATATTCGTACAAAATCCATTGTTATTATAATCGAAAACGCAAATAAAAGCAATGGCTTTGGGCAAAGTATGGGAGGAACTTCTACTTCACGATCTAAGGGGTTGGGATACCACGAAATCGAGCAGGAGGCTAGTTCCCTTGTCGACATCTCACACCGCCAAGTCTATTGTTTGGAACTCGGCGATTCTATTATCAGCAAATCATCCAAGAAACCGAAAGTGCTTCTGAATGGCTTTCTTACTAAATATCTCCTAACCTGGCAGAAAACGCCATCCGTCCGTTTACCCTGGGCCGCAAGAACTTGCTGTTCTGCGATACGCCCAAAGGTGCCGAAGCCAGTGCGGTGGTATACTCCATGGTGGAAAGCGCAAGGCAAACGGAGTAGAACCATTTGCTTATCTACAGCGTGTGCTGGTGGATCTCCCATACCTGGGGAAGTCGCCCTCCCATGAAGAATTGGAGGCTTTCATGCCCTGGGCACCTGGCATCCAAAAAGATTGCAAAATCCAAAATTCCGATGCTTATACAAATACATATCTTGAGTAACAGCAGGCCCTGGGTGTGGGGCCTGCTGTCTTTTGGTTGGGACGGGGAATTATTGAGCACTTACATCACGACAAGGACGGTCAGAAGAAAGACAAGGACTTTTCGATACATGGTGTAAAACCTCCTTTTTGATTTCGCGCTTATCACACATGGAACGGTAATGATTATGCTCTCTTCCTCTGATATTCCAGATACATCATGGGGATCAATATGACAGTCAGCATCAGATATAGCGGAATACTGACATCTAAAGTACGGAAAACTTTACCAAAGATGGTGAGAATATTGAAGGAACCCAGATTTTGATAGAGTTCCAGCAAGTGCGACGGCATGAGGCTCAGAATTTTATCCAACCAGTTTGCCATTCCCTCCAGAAAAGAAGGAAGGAATATCAGAATAAATGGGGTTGTCACCGCAAAGACAGTGGACTTTGTCTTGGCGGAGATCCACATGGTCAGGAACGCCAAGAAAAGGTTGCCGATGTAGCCGGATATGAGAGCCAGCATCCAAGCTTGCCACATATTAAGATTATAGATACTTTTCCAGAGCTGCCACTGGATGACGCAGCTTGCGCCCTCGAAGCCGAGATAGCACAAGGTGAACAGGCTATAAATAAGCATGGCTCCCCAGTACAGGACTGTTACCAGCAGAAAACCTGCCTTAATCTTGGCAGAGGTAGCTTTATTCCTGCCACAAAGGGTGGAAAAATACACCGCATCCGCTTTCCATTTGAATTCGTTAGAGAAGATGCCAGCCAGCAGGAAACACAGAATCAGAATTCCCAGTGAGGGAATATATCCGGCGTTTTCCAGAAGCTGATGCCAGCCTTCGTGGTATGTAAAGTAGAAGGGAATCTCTAATTCCCTGTACTGCCCAATGATGTACTGCTTCTCCGATTCGGAATACTTGGAGTAAGCACCGTCGGTTTCATCATAAAGCCAATTTCTCAGTAGTTTCTCACGGTTGGCGTAAAAGGTATCTTCATCGATGGCAGTGAGCCTGTCAGCGGTGTAATAATCGTACTCCCGGAAACCATTTGAATAGGACTCATTCAGAATTTTCCGGATGGGTGCGAAACCCTGTTTCCAGCTATACGCGATTTCATTCTGCTGCACAATATCTGACTTTGCTTCGGGTGTTGTATTGATCCTTTGATTTTCCTGAATCACTCTGCTCAACTTATTCTGATCAACCCAGCCTTCCCATTCCTTCTGGGCTTCGCGCAGTTTCTTGACAGCAGATGGGCCATATTCGCTCTCCCCCTGTTCATTCACCCACTTTACCTCCACATTCAATGCGCCAGTCGATGATAACCAACAGGACAGCGCCAAGACGGCAATGTACAATATCAGGGCGATCTTACCACCAACGCAGCCAAACACCTTTTTCAGTTCATACCGTACCATCGCTGTCACCGGTCCTTTCTCCAAAATAACAGAGGAAAACATCCTCCAAAGTTGGTTCTACCCTGACGGCATCTTCTGCCGGTCGTCCCTTGGAAACGATTCGCAGCTCCGCACCTCCAGGAATCGTCTTCACGTTTGCAACTTTGTATGCCTTCAGACAGGCATCGATCCTGCTTTTGGGCACAGTACAGCTCCAAACCAGTTCTGGCATGGAGTCAATGAGTTCCTCAGCAGTGCCGGAAATGGCAAGGCAGCCGTCCTTCATCAGCAGAATGTCACCTGCGATATACTCAATGTCCGATACAATATGTGTGGACAGCAGCACGATTCGATCCTCTGAAAGCTCGCTGATCAGATTCCGAAACCGAATCCGCTCGCTGGGATCCAGACCGGCGGTAGGCTCGTCCAGAATTAGAATCTTGGGGTCGTTCAGCATTGCCTGGGCAATACCTGCCCGGCGCTTCATGCCGCCAGAAAGGGTTTTCATTTTCTTGTACCGGGCTTTCACCAGACCAACTTGCTTCAGCAGTTCCTTGACCCGCTGCTTTGCCACCGCAGGGCGTATACCTTTGAGGGCGGCAATGTACATCAGGTAGTCGTAGATGGAAAAGTCTGGATAGTACCCAAAATCCTGAGGAAGATATCCCAACAGATTCCGGTATCTGCCGTCCATGGCAAAAATGTCTTCTCCATCCCAGATAATTTGCCCGGATGTGGGCTTCATCAAGGTAGTAAGCATCCGCATCAGGGTGGTTTTACCAGCGCCGTTGACGCCAAGCAAACCATAGACGCCGCTGCGTAAATCATAGCTGAAATGATCGACAGCTTTGAAGTCGCCAAATTCTTTTGTTAAGCCTCTAATTTTCAAATCCATAAAGGTTTCACCTCCATAATCGTTTGCCATTTCCTCTGTCCGCGATAGAGGGTATATCCCATGAAGAAAACAGATGCAGCCAGCAAAGATACCCACGCAGGAACAGAGATGGCAAGGAAAACAGCATCATTCAGAATGAGCACTGACCAGGCTCCAGCCCAAAGGACACACAGAAGCAGGGAAAGTGCCTGAGAATTGATCCGCTTGCTGTAAAGGGTTCTGAAGCAGATACAGCAGGTCACATTGAAGGGGAGCATAAACTGTGTAAGCATTTCCCAGAGAGTCATTCTGCTAAGCAGGGTTGCGACCGCATAGAATGCTGACAGCAGCGCCATATCTACCCAGGCAAAGAGGGTGAGTCGTGCTGCATAGATGGAACGAATGGTATAAAATGTTGTACATTCGATTTCCAAAGCATCGCAACTTCGGTTTTTCCAGATTTCCGGATAAATCAGAATTACAAACAGCGGTCCGGTAAGCCCCAGAATACGGCGCACGGTGAAGTCGGTTTCTGAGTTTTTAAGCAAGAAACATACAAAGGCAAGCAGCAGTCCTTGCATCAGCCACCAGCGTTTCTTGATGAACTTACTCTGCTGATACAGAAATTCTACGTGGGAAACGGTTTGTTCCGATTCCTCAGAAAGAAATGCTTCCTTGGAAACAGAAATGGTTTTCTGTATTTTGGATTCATCGCAGGTCACATCAAAACGAAAGAGTTCCCTCATTCAAAATCCTCCTTCCCTAAATAGATCGTCAATAATTCTTTTGCACGTTTGATCCGGTACTTCACCAGCGGCAGACTGATCCCCAAAATTCTGGCAATTTCCTTTTGTCTGACTTCCTGAAAGAAATACAGGATGGTTACTTCCCGCAGTTCCTGTGGAAGATGTTCCAGAGCCATATGGACATCCATCCGTAAATCCAGGGACTCCATCAGGCAGACTGGATGCTCCGGCAGTTCCTCCATCGGCAGTTCTTCCGGCTTTCTGTAATAATCCCGGCACAGATTGCCTGCAATCACATACAGATAATTTGCAGCCTTCCCATAGTGCTGGTACTGATGGAGCGTGCGGAAGAACCGGGCAAAGGTTTCCTGGGTCAAGTCTTCTGTGAAACCGGAGTCCTTGATATGTAGGTGACAGTAACGCATTATCTTTGGGTAATACTTCCGCACAAAGGATTCGATGGCCTGATCATCGCCATTTTGCATTCTGTGCAGGAGCAGGAAATCGCCGTCCATGTTTCCCCTCCTCTCCTGTGGATTAAAAGCGCTTTCAATTAGTATAACGAAGCAGAGCGGCAAAAAGATAGTCTGAGATGAAATATTTTTACGCTGGAGCTGTTAAAAAAGCCCTCCCCAGAAAAACGCAGATCCTCTCTGGAAACAGAAAGGGTCTGCGTTTTTGGGCATCGAGGCTGTGGATAACTTTTTAATTATACTCTAAATGAGCAAATTCATAAAATAGACAAAACGCCCCTATAGCGACGAGCACTGACGTAGAGAGGCTGGGGAACTCCATCTTTGCAGGTCAGGAAACACCGTTACAAGATGAAATTGGTCTTGTGTGCGTGTTGCCGCATAAGCAAAGTCTGTAATTGTCCTTTTCCCAGTTTTAATTTTACCCCAAAGCAGGTGGAAAATCAACTGCGGGCTGTAATGGTCCACTTTTGATATTACGCATATGCGGAAAAATCCGCACCGACCGGCTGCTTCACCGCCATCTGTAAAGAGATGCTGTTTGCGTTTCTAATCGGTGGGAAAGAATGCGGAAGCTTTTCGCTGGTATTCGCAAAAATGCACGATCCCCGGCAAGCGTGATTTGCCTGCCGGGGGCCGTTTCCTTTTCAAATATCTTATCCACAATGGTTCTGCATTACAAACGTCAGACTTTCCCGCAGCTCCTGGCTATGGCTCCTCGTCATCCCAGCCCGGATACTGCGCCGGCGGGGCTCCAACCGCTTTGATCACACGAAAAGACTTCGTTTTCTCCTCCAATTCCTGCATCACTCTGCACTGAAAACGCCATTCATCTCCAAAATCAAACAAGTACTTAAATTTATCGCCTTTTTCCAGTCCCAGTCGTCCAAGTGGCATCTTGTAGGATATCCGGCAGCCCTCATCCATATCGTCAGAATAATAGGCACCTAAATCGCTCCAATACCGATCGTCCATAAAGAACGCATGGCAATGGTCATCGTCAAATTCGAAAGCACTCAAAATCGCTTCACTCAATGCGCCAAGGGTTTTCTGCTTGCCGATTTGAATGTACCGGTAACAGCTGCGTCCCAGAGACACCTTGATCACATAGCTTTCCACCGTGCCGGTTTCTTTTTCCTTGTTGGGACGACGTTCCGGTTCGCCGCCGCTTAGGGAAAAACGGATCGTTTTGTCCTCCTTGGCCTTTCTGTAAATATCCTTAAACGCTTCACTGTAACCACGTCCGAAGTGGAACGGATAGGCCCTGACCAATCCATCCGAAATAATCGTATCCTTAAAGGGGATCAACACGGCATCCAGCAGTACCGGGCCTTTTCCAAGCATCTCCTCCCAGGTAGAAAACAGCCCTTTCACCATATAGACCATCTGATCATCCTCTGAAATGAACACGGTTCCCTTTTTCAAATGCCGTTCCATAATGTACTTTCCCGGCTTGCACTGCGCCCACCCCGCCACAATTTGGGCCTGCTCCTCCGGCAGCTTCGCCTGGGCCAGGTATTCCTGAAGCACCTGCGTGTGGGACCACAAATAATCTGCAATCTTCTTCGCTTCAGCAGCATCGATGCCTCGGCTCCGGTCAATAGTTCCCACGCCGGGACATACCCGGTATTTTTGATTTACGAAATCCAGCAAAGGGAACCAAAGCTGATAAAAAAGCTCCGCATCCTGTTTTTCTAACGTCATATTCTACTCCTTATCTATCGCGCTGTTGTTCTTCCCGCAGGATGTCCGTGTTATATTTTTAGCTTAGCACCTTTGCGCCAGACAGGCAACGGAAATCGTCAGTTGAAACGAATATTCGTCTTTTTCACCTAGATCTTTTTTTATTTCTGTGCAATATGACATAGATAGTCTTTTATCCGATAACCGCCCTATTCTTTTCCCATTGCACTTTCCAGTCGCTATTCGTTCTACTCCCTCTAGCCAGCGGACTTCTCTTTCTTTGCGAACCAACTTTTCAATATCTTTTCGGCTTATTTTTCAAGACTTTTCAATAAATATATCGGCCCCAAAATCCCACTTTTCAAATATTCAGGTGATAACCTCCTAGCCTTCTGTCCTCCACCCATAGAGAAGCCCCAGCAAGCAACCTTCGCCTGCTGGGGCCATTTATATTCATCTTAGCACCACATCCCAGTAAATTTTCGCACTGTGGTCACAGTATGCAGACAGGTACACCCCATCCGTCCGCCACACAGGGTTGCTGCGGGCTTCATCAGTTCTTCATAATGTGCGCCACCAGCCGCAGATTCCGTTCTATGAGAACATTCCTCGCTTCCAGATCTCCCTTCCCTGCCAAGTCCAGATAGTACCGTTCCTCTTCCTCCGTCAGCGGGCGGGGAAAGCTGCCCGAGGACAGCTGCAATGAATAAAATAATGAACTGAGCATCAGCCAGGCCGCTGCCAACATGTTCGCCACCTCCACTGCCACTGTATTCCCCATTGCCCGTCCTTTTTCCAACAAAATACCGCCGGGGCATTTTGCCCCGGCGGCGAAAACTGTTATTCCTTTCAGGCGCTGCGGTATTGGTCGAGAAAATCCTCCCACGGATATCCGTTGATCGTTCCGTTCTCAGACATATCCAAAACAATCATTACTGCCATTGTATCACAGCAAACACCCGGTGTCATCAAAAACCGGCGCATTTCCGCGCATCGATAACGGGGCAGTGGAACTATGGTCATCATACACTATAACTCCCCGGTGTGGGGTGCGCGGCACGCAACTTTTTTCAAAATTGTCGCACGCCGCGCGACCACAAATTTGGGGAACCTGCTATACTAAAATCGCCAAATAAGCAGTGGACAATAGCATCAAACGGTGATATTATTTTACCGTAATGGTTCCAAAAATCGGCGGGGAACCCCCCGAAAGAAAGAGGAATGGAATATGGAAGTACGCAGATGCATGAAATGTATGCACCCGCTGACGGCGGGAGAAACCGTCTGCCCGGAATGCGGACGCGCCTACGGCAGCGTGAACGCGGAGTCCTTCGCCCTGAAACCGGGAACGATTCTGGAGGGAAAGTACCTCGTGGGCGAAATGCTGGGTCAGGGCGGTTTTGGCATCACCTACATCGGCTTTGACCTGCTGCTGGAGCAGAAGGTCGCTATCAAAGAATACTATCCCATGAGCACCGGCATGGTCAGCCGGGACGGACACTCCACCGTGGTGTGGAGCAGCGCCATGATGGGAAAAACCGGCACTCAGAAAGGCTTCGACAGTTTCCTGAAGGAAGCCCGGAAAATGGCAAAGCTTGGGGGCATTCCCGGCGTCGTGGGGGTGAAATCGGTTTTCATCCAGAACGAAACGGCCTACATCGTCATGGACTTCATCGAGGGCGAGACCCTCCTGAAAAAATTGCAGAAGAAGGAGTACACCATGAACCATTGTAAAAAATGCGGCCACGAGCTGTCGCCGACTGCGGAATTCTGTGGAAACTGCGGCGAGCCCGTGCCAAAGTGAAAAACGGCATACAACGCAAATTCGTTGATATTGCCCGGTCAAAGTTATAGTTGTCATATATTTTGAAAATAAAGGAGAGAGGGACATGTATTGTTACAACTGCGGCAAAGAAATCGCGGAAACCGTGAAATTCTGCCCCTATTGCGGAGCAGAACAGAAGCAGCCTCAGCAGTCTCCTCGGCGACAGCCCCGGGGCCGCCAGCCTCAGCAGCCCATCCAGCAGCAATCCGCCCAATGGCAGAACCCCCAGCAGCAGGACACTCAATGGCAGGCCCCTCAGCAGCCCACCCAGTGGCAGAACCCTCCGGCGGCGAATAACAGCGGAAAAAACAATTCCTGGCAGTCCAGACTTCCCATCATTCTGGCAGCCGTCGCCCTTGTGGTCGTAGTTCTGCTTGCAGTGCGCGCGTTCCATAACCGCACCGATACCCAGAACGAGCTGAAAGCGATTGCGACCACAGAACCTGCCGCTACCGAAGCTGCCCCCACCGAAAAAGTCACATACACCGAGCCTCCCGCCCCGACGGAAACAGAGGCCCTCACGGACGGCTGGCACACCATAAACGGAAAACGCTATTACATTCAGGATGGCGAAAAGTATGTAGATCTTCAGGAAATCGACAACGCGCTGTACTACTTCGACGAAGACGGCGCACTGGCTGAGAATGAAGACGTGGACTATTATGGGACTACTTTACATGCAGGCCGCGACGGTATCATAGGAGGAATCACATACGATGAAATTTGGGGAAACTGGTCAGATGAACGCTACAGTTTCGGAAACGGTGGACACAGTTCTATTATAGAATTCAACTCTGAAATAGAAAACTGCGATTCTTTCCAGTTCTGTCTGGAAGCAGGCGGCCTGCATGGCGCAAAAGTCAACGGCACATGGAAAATCTACATCAGGTGCAACGGCAACTGGGAGTTTGCGCAGGACATCAATTACACAGAGCCGGACGGATGCTTTGACATAACGCTCAATGGTTACAAGAATTTTGACGCCATCACCGCTTACCCGACAGTACGGGGCAATGCCACCTACTCCGCGGTTTTCTACCTGCAAAACGTACATTGCGTACTGTAATCGTGATCCGGCCGCAAGAACACAAAAAATACCGCCGGGGCAATTGCCCCGGCGGTAACTCTTTTCAGTATCAGGCGCTGCGGAACCGGGCGAGGAAATCCTTTGTTTCCTGCTTCTGCGGGTTTCCAAACACTTCGGAGGGTACGCCTTCCTCGCAGATGACGCCCTGACTCATAAACACCACATGATTGCTCACGTCCCGGGCGAAGGCCATCTCGTGGGTCACCACCAGCATGGTCATCCCTTCCCGCGCAAGAGACCGCATGACGTTCAGCACCTCGCCCACCATCTCCGGGTCCAGCGCGGAGGTGGGTTCGTCGAACAGCAGCACCTCCGGATCCATAGCCAGCGCCCGGGCAATGGCTACCCGCTGCTTCTGGCCGCCGGAGATCTGCCGGGGCTTGGCGTTGATGTAGGGCGCCATGCCCACCTTTTCCAGATAGGTCATCGCGTGAGCCCGGGCTTCCTCACGGCTCCGCTTCAGCACCTTCACCTGACCGACCATGCAGTTTTCCAGCACCGTCATATTGTTGAACAGATTGAAGGACTGAAACACCATACCCACATGGGCGCGGTAGGCCGCCGCATTGACGCCCCCCCCTGCCACGTTCTTTCCATGGTAGCAGACCTCGCCGGAGGTGGGCGTTTCCAGCAGGTTGATGCACCGAAGCAGCGTGCTTTTTCCGGAGCCGGAAGCGCCGATGATGGAGGTCACGTCGCCTTTGGCTACGGTAAAGTCAATGTCCCGGAGCACCTCGTGGCTTCCAAAAGACTTGGAAAGGTGGTTGACCTGTAAAATCACGTCTTCCATATTAATATTCTCCTTTCGGTCTTCCGGAACCAAACTCGCCGCTGCGCTCATCGAAGGGCGTCTTGCGGCTGGGGTGGGAATAGGTACCGGCGCTCATGGCCAAAGAGTCCGTACTGACCAGCTCGTAATTGTCGCTGCCGTCCAGCCGCTTTTCAAGCAGGCGCAGCAGGAAAGACGCCGCCAGCGTCAGCATCAGATACCCCGCCATCTCGATCACGGCTGAGGGAAAATACAGCAGATTGACGCCCACAATGTTCCGATGGGTGGCGAAAAACTCCACGAAGCCGATAACGAACATCACGGAGGTGTCCTTGATGTTGATAATAAAGTTGTTGCCGATCTGGGGGATGATGTTCCGCAGCGCCTGAGGCATGATGACGTTCACCATGGTCTGCACATGGGTCATACCGATGGCCTTCGCGCCCTCGGTCTGGCCGGGGTCAATGGAGATGATGCCGCCCCGGACGGATTCGGCCATGTACGCGCCGGTGTTGATGGACACCACGATGATGGCTGCCACCCAGATGCCGCCCATTCCCTTGAAGGCCACCGCGCCGTCGGTGAAGTAGGGCAGACCGTAGAAGATGAACACCGCCTGTAAGACCATGGGCGTTCCCCGGAACACCTCCACGTAAATCCGGATCAGCGCCCGCAGCAGCTTCAGAAAGAAGCGCTTGACCGGCGGATCCTGCCGGGTATAGGGAATGGTGTTGAGAATGCCGCACAGCAGGCCGATCACGCAGCCGATCAGGGTCGCGACCACCGCCAGAACCAGCGTGTTCCGGATGCCGGTAAAATAAGCGCCGGAGTAGGTTTCCCAGAGCTTTCCGATGTCGGTCGTGAGTTTTGCAAGCTTATCCATGAGGCACCTCAGATCGCGGGCTGAACGGCAATCGCCTCGTTCATGATCTGGTTCATGTCCTCCACGGTCATTCCGCTGAGGACCGCATTCATGGCGTCCAGCAGGGTGGTGTTGCCCTTGACCACGGAGATGCCAATGTTGACCTCCCCGGCGTCTACCTGAAAATTGTCCTCGCTTCCGGAGAAGTCCAGAATCACCAGATTGTCGTAGGTGGCACAGGCGCCCATAGCGGTGGGCATATCGGTGCAGATGTAATCCACAGTGCCGGAGGTGACGGCCATAACCATGGCCGGAGCCGGTTCGGAAGCGGGCATCAGCTGCGCGCCCTCGATCTGGGGCAGGCAGGTGTCATACCAGATGGTGCCGGTCTGAGCGGTGCAGGAGCCGGAAAGCTGGGAAATGCCGGTGGCGGACGCCAGGGGGCTATCCTTCCGGGTGACGCAGACGATGGAAGCGTAGAAGTAAGGGCCTGCCATGTCCACTTCCTGAAGCCGTGTCTCGGTCATGGACTGACCGGCAATGACGGCGTCCAGCTGACCGGCGTTCAGGGCGGGAACCAGACCGTCCCAGCCGATGGCCATAATCTCCAGCTCCCAGCCGTTGGCCTCACAGATCTTCTTGGCGATCATGACGTCATAGCCGTTGGCATAAGCGCCGGGGTTGTTGGCGATGGGAACAGCGCCGTTGGAGTCGTCCATCTGGGTCCAGTTGTAGGGGGCGTAGGCACACTCCATGCCCACGGTGAGCACGCCGTCCTCCACGCCGGAGAGAACCACGGAACTGGCCGCAGTGGGTGCGGCGGAAGCGGTGGGAGCGTCGGAAGCAGAACTTCCACAGGCGGTCATGGACAGGACCATGAGCAGGGACAGGATAACGGATACGAGCTTCTTCATTTTGAGATCAACCTTTCTTTTTGCGTTTTCGCATTTTGGAATAAAAAATGAACCGCTTTGGAAAGCGGTCCATGGAAATGCGGAAAACCCAAACAAGAAAAAGGATGATCCGAACAGCCAATGATAGCGCTTCACAAAGATTTTTTGTGACAGTCCGGCAGATGTTCTCTGACGACCCAGTATGAAAAACCCGGGCAGATTTCCCACACTTCGGCGGTGATCCCTTTCCCCTTCGGCGGCTGCACGACCTTGCCGGAGGGTACTGATGAGTACCGCGCCTCTATCAAGCGATTCAATTTTGAGTGTATCCTAGCATCGCGGTTTCCGATTGTCAATAGCTTTTTCGGTGCATCCGCGTTTTTTGTATAATCTTCCAAATCAGAAGCGAACCCTACCATTCCATTTCGGCGAATCCGGCACATGTCGCCCATCTGTGCGCGAATCCCGGCTTGACATTTGCCCCTTCTCCCGGTAAACTGGTTCTATCAAATATACGGAGGAAACAGCGATGGATCACAGAGAATTGGCGGCAGAACTCTTTTTATCCGACTGCAACTGCGCTCAGGCGGTGCTGGAAGCCTTCAGCGACGTAACGGGGCTTGAAAAGAGCTTCGCGGCGAAGCTCGCCTCCTCCTTCGGCGGCGGCATGGGGCGGATGCGGGAGGTCTGCGGTGCGGTCAGCGGGATGCTGATGGTGGCGGGGCTTCTGTACGGCTATGACGACCCCGGCGAGAACGACGTGAACAAAAAAGCCCATTACCAGCTGGTGCAGAACCTTGCGGGACAGTTCCGGGAGAAGATCGGCAGCATTATCTGCCGGGAAATTCTGAACAACCCTCCTTCCGACCCCAACCCCACGCCCCGCACAGCGGAATTTTACAAGACCCGTCCCTGCGCCCATATGGTCATGACGGCGGCGGGCATTCTGGACGATTACATTGCGGAGCACCCGGTCACGGAGCATCAGCTATGAACGACTTTATCTACAATCAGCACGACATTCCCAAGGAACAGTACCGCTATGGCCTGCGTGCCTCGGCGGACGTTGGATGCGGATGGGTCGCCACCTGGAACGCCCTGCAAATTCTGGGGTACAAAACGGACATCCCGGCGCTGATCCGCTACTACGAATGGCAGCTGCCCCTGATCCACGGCAATACCGGCACCTCCTTCTGGGGGCCTGCGGTGTGCTTCCGGAAGTGGGGCTTCCCCGTGAAGGTCGTCGTGGACACCAAACGCTTCGACGAGGCGGCAAAAAACGCGGACGCCTGCATCCTGTTCTACCACTGGCGGAGCAAGTGCCGCCTGGGCGCCCATTTCGCAGCGCTGTACCACACGGAGAAGGGCTTCGTCGGCTACAACACCTACCGCAACTCCACCGGCGCGGACAATTACGGCAGCAGCCTTGCGGATTTCCTCCGCAAACGCAAGTATTTTGGCGCCGTCCTGCTGGCCATCAACCGAAAATGAGCAGAACTACCTCGGCAAAACGTAGAAAAAACCAGTGAAAATTTGTGAAGATTCCACAGTTCACCCCGAACGTCCCATGGGACTTCCCTTTTCTCAGAAATCCGCCGCTTGCATTCGGCGGGAAAGTGTGATATCCTTATAAAAAGGAGATGAGCCGAATGACTGTCCGGGAATCGGGTGAAATGTATCTTGAGGCTATACTGGTTTTGGCGAAGAAAAGCGGGTATGTCCGCTCCATTGACGTCAGCGAATATCTGGGGTATTCCAAGCCCAGCGTTTCCCGCGCGATGGGCATTCTCCGGGAGGGCGGGTATATCCTCATGGAAAAAGACGGCGCCATCACGCTGACGGATTCCGGGAAAAAGCTGGCGGAGACGATCTACGAGCGCCACACGGTGCTCTCGGAGCTGCTGATCCGTCTGGGTGTGGACGAAAAGACCGCCACCGACGACGCGTGCCGGATCGAGCACGTCATCAGCGACGAGTCCTTCCAGGCCATCAAGCAGTACTATTACCAGCACAAAAAGTAAAAAATTCAGGCGGCGCTTAAAAGCGCCGCCTGAACGTTCCTATGGGGTCTGCCATGTCAGCCCAGCAGTTCCTCGATCTCTGCCTTCGGCATGTAGCCGATGGCCTTGTTCATGACCTTGCCGCGTTCCACGACCACCAGCGTGGGGATGCTGGCGACGCCGAATTCCATGGCAAGCTCCACTTCCTCGTCCACGTTGATCTTGCCCACGGCGATATCCTCCCGCTCCTGAGCGATCTCCTCCACAATGGGGCCGACCATCCGGCACGGACCACACCATGGCGCCCAGAAATCCAGCAGCACGGGCTTATCGCTGTTTTTCACCAGCTCGTCGTAATTGGCCTTCGTAATGTGCATGACGGACATAACAATTCCTCCTTGGTATTTTTCTGTGATGATAGTATACCCTAATTTTGAAAAAAGCGCAAGGGGCGCGTCGAGCGTGCGGACAATTTGACATTTTGCCGCCCATCTGCTATGATACCCTGAAAGAAAAAGGAGGACACCGAATATGGGCAAATGTGAATCCTGCGGCGGATGCAGCGGCGGCTGTTCCGGGTGCGGTCTGGAGCTGGAGCTTACGGAAGAAGAGATCGGCTTTCTGCACCGGCTGGGAGAGTGCGCCTTTCTGCCGGTGATTCAGGAAAAGGAAGCGCCGGTTTTCCCGGAGGAGCCGGGAAAAGAGCTTCTGCTGCAAATTCTGGAGAAAAAGGACCTGATTTCCCTTGACTATGACAAGCCCCTGAAAGATTACCATACCCCCGCCTATGACGCCAGCCCCGTCCGGGGCAGCATGGCGCTGACCAAGCGGGGACAGGACGTTCTGGAGCTGATGGAATATCAGGGAGTCCGCAGCTAGCCATCCGGCGGCGTTTGCCGGAAAAAAGAGACATAGAGAAGTGTTATTTATGAACAACAATGAATACCGCGTGGGCGTCAACCGTGGATTGCCTGTGGGGATGGGATATTTTTCGGTGAGCTTCGGTTTCGGCGCCATGGCCGTGTCGCAGGGCTTGAAAACGCTGGACGCGGTGCTGATCTCCGCCACGAATCTGACCAGCGCGGGGCAGTTCGCGGGGCTGACCCTTATCGTCGCCGCCGCCACGCTGTGGGAAATGGTGCTGACGCAGCTGGTCATCAACAGCCGCTACGCCCTGATGAGTCTGGCGCTGAGCCAGCGGATGGGCGAGAAGATCGGCCTGCTGCCCCGGCTTCTGATCGCGTTTTTCAATACGGATGAAATTTTCGCCCTCGCCATGGCGCGGGAAGCACCCCTGACGGTGCCGTTCCTGCTGGGGCTGGGGACGCTGCCCTTTATCGGCTGGACGCTGGGGACGCTGTGCGGCGCACTGGCCGGGTCGATCCTGCCGCTCTCCATCCGGACGGCGCTGGGGGTCATGCTCTACGGCATGTTCATCGCCATCGTGGTGCCCCCCGCGAAGAAGAACCGGGATGTTTTCGTGGCGGTGGTGCTGGCGCTGATCTTCGGCAGCCTGTTTTCCTGGACGCCGGGGCTGAAAACCGTTTCCCCGGGACTGTCCATCGTGATCTGCACCGTGGCAGCCGCCGCCATCTGCGCCGCGCTGTTCCCTGTGAAGGAAGAGGGGGAAGCGGCATGAACATTTATCTGTACATCCTCGCCATGGCGCTGACGACCTACCTCATCCGCGTCCTGCCCATGACGATCTTCCGCAAGCCCATTAAGAGCCGTTTTTTGCGCTCGTTTTTGTACTACGTTCCCTATTGCTGCCTGACGGCCATGACGTTCCCCTCCATCCTCAGCAGCACCGCTTCTATCTTAAGCGGCGCGGCGGCGCTGGTGGTAGCGGTGATTCTGGCCTACCGGGGCAAGAGTCTGATCGTGGTCGCCCTCAGCAGCAGCGCCGCGGTGCTGGTCGTGGAATGGGCAATGAGCCATTTGTAAAATAACTGTGTATTCCTCCGCTTCGCCTTGACGAGCGGAGGAATCTTTGTTATAATGCGCCGTGAAGAGGGAGTGGTCGGCGCGCAGCGCGGGACTGAATCGACATACTGGTGAGGCCCCGGTTCAGCCTGAAATGACGAGACTTTTGCAGGCCGGCACAGTCTCTTCGTTTCTCTGTGCTGACTTGTATTCAGTACGGAGGATTTTTTATGGGAATCGGAGAACTTTTCTTGCTGGCGGTGGGGCTGAGTATGGACGCCTTCGCGGTATCCGTATGCAAGGGCCTTGCCATGAAAAAGGCAACGCTGAAGGCGGAGGCGACCTGCGGCCTTTGGTTCGGCGGCTTCCAGATGCTGATGCCCGTGACCGGCTTTTTCCTTGGCTCGCTGTTTGCCGAAGCCATTGAAGCGTTCGACCACTGGGTTGCCTTCGGTCTGCTGGTCATCATCGGCATCAACATGCTGAAGGAAGCGCTGGAGAAGAAAGACGAATCCGGCGACGATCCGGGAAAGGACGCCGACCTGTCCGTCAAGACCATGTTTCTCATGGCCGTGGCGACTTCCATAGACGCGCTGGCCGTCGGCATTTCCCTTGCCATGGTCGGCAGCGTGAACATCTGGCTGGCGGCGGCGTTTATCGGCATCTGCACCTGCCTGCTGTCCGCTCTGGGCGTGAAGATCGGCAACGTGTTCGGCAGCCGGTATGAGAAAAAGGCCGAGTTTGCCGGCGGCATCATTCTGATTCTGCTGGGCGTGAAGATCCTGCTGGAGCATCTGGGGGTTCTGGCGTGAAGCGCACAAAACGCCGCATGACGGTGTGTACGGTGTTGCTTATCTGCAATCTGGTTTTCATCTGGGGCAATTCCCTGCTCCCGGCGGAAGTCTCCGGACAGATCAGCGGCTCGCTGAAGGCGCTGCTGGACGGCGTGTTCACCCCCGGCGAAGCGGTTCCCTCCGGCGGCGACGGCCTGCTGCGGAAATTTGCCCACTTTGCCGAGTTCGGCGCGTTGGGACTTTTGCTTGGCTGGCTGTTCGGGATGCTGGGAAAAAAGCGGCTTCCGGCGTTCGCCCTGGGCGTGGCCGCTGCCTGCATCGACGAGACCATCCAGGTATTCGTCCCCGGCCGCAGCCCCGGCATCCGGGACGTGTGCATTGACAGCTGCGGCGCGGCCGCCGGTATGCTCCTGCTGTTTTTGGGGCATGCTTATTGGAAGAGACGATTTACCCGAAATAATTTCAGGAGGAAATGAAACATGAAAAGATTTTTAACTGCAATTCTGGCGGCAGCCATGGCGCTGTCCCTGCTTTCCGGCTGTGCCGGATCCAAGCCCACGGAAACCACCTCCCCCGACAAGGTGGAGGGAACCATGGAGGAGCTGCTGAACGAAATCGTTGCCCAGCAGCCGGTGGAGTTCGACGGCGGCGTCGAGACCATCGACCTCACCGACACCAGTGAGGAAGGGCAGTGGGCCATCAAGAGCAGCACCGGTCTGGATAACGCCGGCGTGCTGACGGAGGCCGCGGTGTTCGAGCCGATGATCGGGTCCCTCGCCCTTTTCCTGGGCCTTGGAAACCT
>OGPV01001259.1_pt1 | contig 17580 bp, 13 predicted proteins | sample 1553001 | NCBI WGS metagenome assembly OGPV01 (sample SAMEA2580268, study PRJEB22360) | human gut metagenome | biome: human gut; feature: human-associated habitat; material: faeces | place: Denmark | collected 2008/2010
CCCATAGATCAACAATTGCGAATTTACCAACATCGACCAAGCCTTTATCGCTGAGCCTCAAACTGGGAATAACCGGTAACGCCAGAAATGAAAGGCAATTAAAAGCATTCACATTTTCCGGCACTCCTAGTTCAGCAGTCCAAAAGTTCAGCTGCTGCAGCTTATGCTGCACATATTCAGTATTCTGATCACTCATCAGACCGGCAAGAGGCAGAGGCAGCATAGCTTTTACTTCTCCATCTGCCACCACTGCCAGACCACCGCCGGCTTCCTGCAAAGCAACTGCAGCCGTCAGCATATCCTGATCGTCAACCCCGACCACAATCAGATTATGCGAATCATGCGCTACAGTCGAAGCCAAAGCACCGCGCTGCAAACCAAAGCCCCGTACCAGGCCTACACCTGTATTCCCATTACTACCATGTCTTTCCCAAACTGCCAGTTTTAGAATATCACGCTCAGTATCACTCACAACGAAACCAGCTTCTGCTTTAGGCTGCACATATTCTGTTTCAGTCAAAATCTGCTCTGGAACAATGCGGATAACACGGGCCTTTCTGCCATTCATTACCGGCAAGCGCAGCTGCTGTTCACGCACATCTTCCAAGTGCATGGTATTCTCAGGAGCTTTTAGCAGCGGCGGTGACTGCCAGAGCAGTTTTTGTTTATTTACAATAACGACACCGTTTTTTAGGACCAACTGTGGCTGAAAATTTACCAGATTATTAAAAACACAGATATCCGCCTTATAACCGGGTGCTAATGCACCTCTGTCATACAGTCGAAACCTTTCTGCTGTATTCAAGGTCGCCATCTGTAATAACTGTTCAACAGGATAACCATGCGCTGTACCAATCTCAATCAAATAATTGATGCTGCCTTCACTCACAAGCTCATCTAAATGCCTGTCATCTGTTGCCAGACAGCAGCGGCGGCAATTAAGCGGCGTTACTGCCGGCAGTAAGGCTAACAAATTATGGGCCCCAGAAGCCTCTCTCAGCATCAGATAAGCACCTCGGCGCAGTTTCTCCATTGCTTCATCCGCCGTTGTTGCTTCGTGGTCAGAACTGATCCCTGCGGCCAGATAAGCATTGAGAGCTTTACCGCTTACACCTGGAGCATGCCCGTCGCACAGGCTGCAGCCAGCCAACGCAAGTTTATCAAGCACTGCTGCCGCAGCATTGATCGTCCCCGGATAATTCATCATCTCACCCAATCCCAGCACTCTTGGATGACTGACCAGCGGCTTCTGGGGGAGGCCGCCCCGGGGCCCCCAGCTTGCCAGCCGTAAGCACGGTCCCGCTGGTCTCCATTTCAGTAGCAGGCACACAAGAAGGCAACATAAAGAAAACGTCTAAAGGTATTGCCTCTGTTTCTGTAAGCATCAATTCAATCCCTGCTGTTCCAAGGACATTAGCAATTTCATGAGGATCGGCAAAAATCGTCGTTACTCCATTCAAAAGTAAAATTTTTGCCAGCTCACGCGGAGCAACCATTGTACTTTCAATATGCAGATGAGAGTCCATCAAACCGGGAGTCACATATTTACCGGTAACATCAATTTCTTTTTTACCGCTGTAGCTGCCGATACCGGCAATAGTTTCTCCAACTATAGCTACATCGCCAATTTCCCATTCACCTGTAAAACTATTGAAAATACAACCGCCTTTTAACACTATGTCAGCTGGGACTTCGCCTCTGGCAGCAGCCAAAACCTCTGTCAAATCTATATTCTTCATCACAATTCACAACCTTTACCAAAAGTTCTCTGCTTTTATTGTCAGCCATACACAGTAAAAACGCAAGCTTTATTTTATTTATTTCTTCACTCTCAGACCTGGTTTTGTATTTTACATTCCCACCTTTAAAAAGGTATAAAAATAACAGGCGCCACCGAAACTAGTGACGCCTGTTATCAAGGGGAAAGGGTATCTATATGAACGGTAGCTGACCGTTATTTTTTCAAAACGGTAACGTAATATTTACCATTTTCTACTTCTACGCCATGGGAATCATGTTCAAAAGCAGGGAATTGTCTGTCAAAGCCTTCTAAGGCTTTCAGATAACCAAGTGCAGGGCCGTCGGCAGGACCGGCATTTTCACCAGGCATGATCAGCGGAATTCCAGGCGGATAAGGAACAATACCTGTAGCTAAGGTACGCTCAGCAACACCGTCAAGATCTACTTTTTCAACATTATCAAGCACCAGTTGTTCATAAGCTGCTGCCGGGCTCATATCAGGATGCGGCAATACAGCGAAACCTTCGGACATAAATTCTGTCGTTTTGAGCTCTTTCATTGCTGCAAACATTTCCTCGCACAAGTCGCGCAGGCCCATACCTGCATAACGCTGCGGAGCTGCTTTAACAACATCAGGCAATACTTCTTCCAAAGCAGTGTTGTTGTCATAGTCTTCTTTAAATTTGATCAAGGTATCGATCAAAGTGCCCCATTTACCTTTAGTAATACCGATAGAGAACAGCATCAGAACAGTAAAGTCAGTTGTCTTCTCAGGAATGATGCCATTGGCAGTAAGATAAGCGGACAAAATGGAAGCAGGTACGCCCATTTTACCCAACCCGTCAGGACCGATGCCCGGAGTGGTGATAGATACTTTGATCGGGTCTAACATGCAGTATCCGTCTTCGATATCACCGAAGCCGTGCCATGCTTCATTAGGATGCAGGACCCAGCATTCCGGTTCGGTAGCCAGGTATTCGGGATTGGCCAGACGAAAAGCAATTTTCTTGCCTTCAGCGTCTTTAACAAAATCAGGCTGCCAGCAGTTAAAGAACCATTCGCCCTGATCGGCAAAGTCTGCATTCAGTTTTGCCATCAATTGACGGAAGGCTACTGCTTCATGGATCGATTCGTCAGTCAGCGCTTTACCGCCTTTACCATCCATCATTGCTGCTGTGATATCGTTAGAAGCAATAATCGGATAGTTCGGGGAGGTAGATGCCTGCATCATAAAGGATTCATTAAAACGGCTGTGATCGACATTCTTTTTACCTTCACGGATATGAATGAAGGAAGCCTGAGAAAGAGCAGCCAGTAATTTATGGGTGGATTGAGTTGCAAAAACCGTCATATCAGTTGGTTTGTGGTCGGCAGGATTGCCGTACATGGCAAAGCGGTCTTTATAAATAGGATTGAAGCGGGCATAGCCATACCATGCTTCGTCAAAATGCATGCGGTCAACGCTTTGTCCAAGTAATTCTTCAACACGACGGGCATTGTAACACAAACCATCATAGGTGGAGTTGGTAACGATTGCATGTACAGGAGTAGAATCTATATCTTTAGTAATCAAGGAGTTTTCAGAAATAGTTTTCTTGATTGCTTCAGCCTGCAAAGCTTGCGGCGGGATAGGACCGATAATACCGTAGAAGTTACGCAGCGGCATCATATAGTTAGGGATAGCGCCGCTCATGGTCATCGCCTGTTCTATGGATTTATGGCAGTTACGGTCACACAATGCAACCTGATTATGAGTTACGCAAGCCATAAAGATTACTCTGTTAGAGGTAGAAGAACCGTTGGTAACATGATAGGTACGATGAGCGCCGAATACTTTAGCGGCATATTTTTCACTGGCACCGATCGGTCCGGAATGATCAAGCAAAGAACCAAGCTCGCCGACAGAGATCGATAAATCGCTGCGGAACAGATTTTCGCCAAAGAAATCAAAATAAGCACGTCCTGCAGGTGCTTTCATAAAAGCAGTACCGCCGGTATGACCCGGAGTATGCCAGGAATATTCATGCACCTGGGAGAATTTAGCCAAAGCCTTAAACATCGGCGGCAGCAGATTTTTCAAATAAGTATCAATCGCTGCTTCGATACGGCCGGCAATAAAGTTAGCAGTATCTTCATACAACCAGATGAAGTCACTGGTTTCTTTCAATACTTCCAGAGGAATATCAGCAACGTCGGCACGATCTGCAAATAAAAATACAGGTACGTTTTCGGCACGGCTGCGTAGTTTGTTTAAAACATCTTTAGCAGCCTGATGTGTATTGTCTTCTGCCAGATCCCAGTCCAGAAGTATTGCTTGGATCATCGGGTCAGCGACAATCATCATTTCGGCATCGAATGCTGTTGTAGCGGTGAGCACTTCAATTTCATGTTCTCCTAAAACATTACTCAGTTTATCGAGAGCACTTTCATCCAGGGTATTATGATCGCAAAGGTCATGTACCAACAAAATTCTTTTGCCTTTTGTTTTGGAAATAATCATTTTTTTCACTCCTTAATTAATTTTTTAGTTATCTATGCTAACAGATTGAGTAGTAGTAGAACCTACCTTATCCGGAGCTTGTGTAGTAGTCGTTATGTTAGTACGATGTTTGAGTTCCATATTTTTATCGATACCGACAGAGTACCAGAACGTACCGACCAAGGTAAGGATCGTAATAGCCAGGGAAGTGTAACGAACCCATCTCGGCGAGAATCCGCCAGGAGTTTCGTGCAGCTCTTCCAGCTCATGTTTTCTGGTAACAGCGCCGGAGAAGAATACGATCGTAGCGATAACGAAGATCAGTGACCACCGTGTCTGGTTACCATTGGATGTTACAAGTGCAGCCATACTGTAGACAGCTGCTATCAAACCGATGATACATGATTTATTGTAATCTTTCGGTGATAACTTTCCATAACCTAAAACCTTGATAGAAATACTGGAATAAATATAAGGCAGTAAAGTCAGGATAACGGCTATTGATGCGATCTTACCAAATTGCTGACTGGCAGAAGGCGACATGGTTGCCAAAACCTGTATTGTCATGATACCAGCAACAATAGCCAAGCCTGCAGAAGGCACGCCTTTAGAGTTGGTACGGGCAAAAACATTACCGAACAAACCGTCATCAGCAGCAGCTTTAGCACTTTGTCCAACCAGCAGCGTCCAGCCTGCCAGCGAACCCAGGCAGCCTAAAGCCGCACAGATAGCTACGCCGTTACCAGCGATTTCACCGAAGGCCAGTCTTGCGGCATCAGCAAAAGGTGCCGATGAATTTGCAAGTGCATGGTTCGGAATCATGCCCATAATAACAGAAGAACTTAAAACATAGCAGACAGCGGCTAAAATTACACCACCAATAGTTGCAATTGGAACATTCTTTTTAGGATTTTTAACAACGCCGGCAGATACAGAAGCACTCTCGACGCCAATAAAAGCCCACAAAGTAAAGTTCAATGTCATACCAATAGCACTGACAGTGCTTTTACCTGTTACGTTCCATGCATCCATGTAGGTTTTGCCGTCAAACCAGAACCAGCCTAAGATTGCGGTACCGATAATAGGAATCAATGCCAGAGTAGTGGTTACTGATTGAATACGCCCGACCAGTTTAGGGCCGATCATATTAGCGTAAGCAAACAGCCAGATAACGCAGATCTGCGCCAGAGCAAAAGCAAATGGATTTTTTAAAGCCGGGAAAAAACTGATCAGATAACCGATACCTACAACTGCCAGACCAACGTTACCGATAACATTTGCCAGCCAGTAAATGAGGTTTGTCTGATACCCCATATAATCGCCGAAGGCTTGACGCGTATAAGCGTAAGGACCGCCGGCAGCAGGATCAATAGAAGATAACTTTGCAAATGTAAGTGCCAGAGCAATAGCACCTATACAGGTAACTATCCAGCCGAATACTGCAACGCCTCCTATTGCCGCCAAATTCGCAGGCAACATAAATACGCCGGAACCCATCATATTACCGGCAACCATCAATGTTGCAGCAACGACACCTATTTTATTACTGTTGTCGTCTTGATTCATAATAAAACCTCTCCTTTCGATTATTTGCCGTCAGCAGCGGATGGGAATCTTGGCTTTCGGCAAATCATACATAAAGCCAGCTTTGCAGCATTTTTCTTTATGCGGTTTCTTGCTTCGGATAAATCTTACACCCGTTACAAACAAAATATCCAAGCAAGAAATTTTCATTTACTTTTTAATATGTTTTTTTAAAAAAGTTAGAGTAAAACGCCAGAACTTCTATCGTAACAATCCCGCCTGCATGGGCTTGCCGCCAACATATAATTTTCTACGGAGAAATAATCTCCAAATCATTTTTACGTCTTACTGATCTGAGTTATTTTTTTACTTTGCTTAATTTACTAAAGTATTTTCCACACAAAAATAAACTGTGCACTAATACAGCAGTAGCTTAAGCCTCAAGCAACCCCTGGCAGCTTTTTATATTGTAAATAAACCAATTGTTAAATATCCTCACAGCTAAAAAACAAAAAAGTCCCGCCTTTATAAGGCAGGGCTTTTTTGTTTTGATTATTATTCAGTTATTTTTTCTCTACTGCTTTGCAAGTCAATTATTCCATATTAATCTGAACTAAAATAAAATTTCATGAGTTTCATATCCTTAGTACTAAAATGCATATCCACATTTTTCCAATAATAGTTTTGCCAACAAAAAAACGCGCCTGCCGAATCGGCAAACGCGTGTGTTTACTGGTGTCCTGGAAGGGAATCGAACCCCCGACCTATCGCTTAGGAGGCGATCGCTCTATCCTACTGAGCTACCAAGACGTAAATGTTCTATTGTTTTCAGAACCCTTTTACTATAACACAAATAGAGAAAGCGTTCAATCACAAATTTTCTGTCATTCCCGGAGGCATACTCCATTCCACCAAGACGTCCGTATTGAACCAAAGTCTTGTCAGGCAAATTTTAAAATTATCAAGGTTTTCCAACGGATCCAGTGTTTTAGTAACAAATTGCCGGACCGTATCGCCTTCCTGCACATCCAAAGTCAGCTTTTCATTTAAAAATTTTTCTACTTTGGCTTTTGCTTCAGCAACGCCTAAAACAATTTCTGCTTTTTTATTTTCGCTATCATATTCAACATAGCCATAATTGCCATGATGGTTCAAGGTTACAGCAAATTTGCTCATTCTTTTTCCTCCTCAAAACTTCTGCATACATTATAGCAACTCGCAGCAAATTCTACAATAAGCAGTATTACTTACGCGATTAAATTACTCTTTACTGTCTTTGCTGTACATGGGCCGCAGTCTTACTTCCATCGGAATTTTATCAGCAGCGGCCGCCAAAAGCGCTTCCTCATATAAGGAGCTCTGAGCACTTACAGGCGTTGCTTTATTGGTGACACGTCTGTAGGTACCGTTAGACTGCATCATATGCGCACCGACATTATCCCGCAGATACAAGTCAAGAATCTCTTTGATACGCTTAATATGCTCTTCGCTCTCGACCGGGAAAAACAGTTCCACACGATCATTGAGATTTCTGGGCATCCAATCGGCACTGGACAGATACAGCTGCTGTTCCCCGCCGTTAGCAAACCAGAAGATGCGGCTATGCTCCAGTTGCCTGCCTACAATACTGCGAACAGTGATGTTTTCGCTGATACCTTCCACTCCTGCCCGCAATCCGCAAATACCGCGTACAATCAATTCTACCTGTACGCCTCCGATCGAAGCTTCATATAATTTTTGAATGACCTGCTGATCGATCAAAGAATTCATTTTTACAATGATGTGTCCCTTGTTGCCAGCTTTGACCTGCGCTATTTCATTATCAATAAGCTCATAAATTTTATCGCGCAGCCCTAAAGGCGCCATTACCAGTTTATTCCATAATGGTGGCTGCGAATAACCTGACAGCAGATTAAAAAACGCCGAGGCGTCGCTGCCGAACTGATCGTTAGCTGTTAAAAGTCCCATATCTGTATACAGCTTGGCTGTATTGTCGTTATAATTGCCAGTGCCAAGATGAACATAACGTTTAATGCCATCGGCTTCCTTACGTACGATCAGAATGATCTTAGCATGAGTTTTCAGCCCTACAAGTCCGTAAATAACATGGCATCCGGCTTGTTCCAGACGTCTGGCCCAGATAATATTATTTTCTTCATCAAATCGTGCCTTAAGCTCTACTAATACCGTGACCTGCTTTCCATTCTCAGCAGCACGCGCCAGTGCGGCTACGATAGGTGAATTACCGCTGACACGGTATAAAGTCTGCTTAATCGCCAGAACCTTGGGGTCTGAGGCGGCATCACTAACCAGCTTTACAACAGGATCAAAGCTTTCATAGGGATGGTGCAGTAAAATATCTTTTTTCCTGATAGCGCTAAATAAATCGCTGTCATCCGGCAATTCTAAAGGACGCTGCGGCACAAAAGGCTCATAGAGCCACGGCCACATACCAGACAGACTGGCAAATTTAAAGAAACAGGTCGCATCAAGCGGTCCGTTAATTTCAAAAATTTCCTGTTCTGATAAATCAAGATTGTTACTGAGGAATTTTTTGATACGCAGATTAGCTGTTTTATTTAATTCCAAACGCACTGCTGCGCCGCGTTTTCGTTTACGCAGAGATTTCTCTACTTCCTTCAGCAAATTATCTATATCGTCTTCATCAACGTCAAGATCAGAGTCACGCGTAAGTCTAAACGGCACTACATCCAAAATTTGGCAGCCGTTAAAAAGATCATGGCAATTTTCAATGATAATATCTTCCAAAAATACAAAGGTCCGCTTGCCTTCACCCTCTACCTCGACGAGCCGCGGCAATACTGAAGGGACCTGTACCAAACCCATGCTTTGCTCTTCGTCCTGATTAATGATCTCTACCGCCAAATTCAGTGTCTTATTCGCCAAAAACGGAAACGGTCTGGAAGCATCGACAGCCATAGGCGTCAAAACCGGATAAACAACCTCACGGTAATATTCATCCAGCCAGCCGCGTCCTTTTTCACTGATCTTACTTACACGGCAGATCCTGATACCATTACTTTCCAGCTCTTTAAGGATCGACAGCATATATTTATACTGGAGCTTGACCTGTTCATGCGCAGAAGCGCTGATTTCATCCAATTGTTCCTTGACTGTAAGTCCGGAAGCATCGCGCTGATTGATTCCATCTTCCCACTTATCCCATAGTCCGGCCACACGCACCATAAAAAATTCATCCAGATTAGACGCGGTAATCGCAACAAACTTCAAGCGTTCCAGCAGCGGCGTCGTTTTGACTGCAGCTTCCTTCAGTACGCGCAGGTTAAATTTCAGCCAACTCAATTCACGGTTAAAAAAATATTCAGGTTTGTTCAAATCTATGCTTTTCATCTATTCACTCACCCGTTCTAAAATTGCTTTCAAGCCGTAAACTTCTTCAAAAAATGTCGCTTTACCAGCGAAAGTCCATTCTTCCAAAGTCAAATCGACCTTGCTTTTAGCTTCAATTAGCATCGTTCCATCTTTAATGCTGACTTTGCAAAATTTTATTTTCTGCTGATAACTGCGGTCCATCGCATCAGCTAGACGCACTAAGGCAGCTATTTTCGCTACTAACGGCGTCAGTTCTTTTTCCATTTCCGGGCTGCCGGCCTTGTTTTCAAAGAGCTGATTGGCATGGTAATAGCTTGCCAGCGCCACGATTTTTTTATCATTATCACTGAACCCTAAAATGTCCGTTGACATAATAAGCTTATAGGTATAAAGCGAATGACTGCGCATCGAAATATATTTACCGATATCATGCAGCAGCGCCGTAGCCTGCACTAAAGTGCGGCAGTGCTCATCCATACCATGGCTTTTACTTAATTTATCAAACATCGCCAGCGCCAGCCGTTCTACTTGTTTGGCGTGCTTAACGTCATAATTATAATGTTCGCCGATATTATGGATCAGGCTTAATTGCTCTTTTTCAAGCTCAGCAGCATACTCTTTATCTGTCTTCGGTCCTATATGCAGCAGCTGAATGCCATCGATAAAACGATCGGCGGTAATAATTATCTCTTTTGTCGGCACTAAAGCCAGCAGCTGTTCATATAAAAGAATCGTCGGCAGTACTAATTCTGCCACACTTTCCTTTATCTTGAATACCTTTATGATCTGCGGCAGATTTAGTTTGTGGACCTTATTAAAAAGTTCCATAAACTCCTCGGCTTTAATCCTTGTTACCTTAGCCTGAGTATCCAGTCCCAACATCTGTAAAAGCAGTTCAGTTTCCGTACCGGAAAGGATCAAATAGCGGATATTGGCATCCTTCAGAGCTTCACGCACAGGCCCCATCGTACTGGCCAAAAACTCTGTCAGCGCCAGATTGAACTGCATACCGTTACGCTGATTACGGTTAAAACTTTCTTTAATCCTGATGATACCCACATGAAAATTCTGCTGATATTTAATTTTTTCATCATCAACAAAAGTGATGCCCAACCCACCCGAAGAAATATCCATCAGCAGCATACCATAATCTTTGCCGTTAATGCCTTCACTGCGCAAAGTCTGCCTGATCGCCGTATACTTGGTATAAATTTCCTGTGGCATATCAACAACTTTTACTTTCAAACCAGTTTTGATATAAATCTGATCCAGCAAAAACACCTGGTTCAACGCTTCACGCACAGCGGTCGTTGCCTGCACACTGCATTCTTCCACACCATATTCGGACATCAGGCGTTTGTAGCCCTGCAGCAGTTCACAGATTTCGCTGACCATACTGAAAGGAATAATTTTATTTTTAAAAGTTTCTTCGCCCAATTTGACTCTGTGGTTGCATTGTTCGATTACTTTTACCTTATTCATATTGCGGTATTCAACTATTTGCATGCTGATCATCTCTGATCCGAGATGTATCGCGGCAAAGGTTGTATAGCTTTTCTTTTTCACAAACAAACCTCCTCCATTTTATATTAAATTCGACATCAGACCTCTAAATCCTTGCACAAACGTTACTTTTTACAATTCTTTACGTAAAATTTTACAAAATCACTTAAATTACGCAGGATTTTTTTAATCTGTGAGTAATATATAAAATATATCTTTTTAATCGAGGAACGTTTTCTATTTACTGGGAGTGAAAAATATGCAGCGTATCGCAATCATCGATATCGGTTCTAACTCAGCCCGTCTTGTAATCAGCCATATTTATAAAAATGGCGCTTACAACATGGTTTATAATCAAAAAGAAGCATTGCGGCTCAGTCAGAAGCTTGATAAAACCGGTCGTTTAACAGAAGAAGCTTTCGCTTCAACCCTGGAAACGATGAAAAGCTTCGCTTATATGTGCCGGCTTTATAATGCCGACAAAACCATTGCCGGTGCTTCCCGCCGCTATCCGCTCAGCTCCAAACGGCCCTGAACTGACGCGTCTTGTAGAAGCAGAAACAGGTATTACCCTGCATATCATTACAGGTAATACCGAGGCCTACATCAGTTATCTGGGCGTTATCAATACGCTGCCGGTTAAAGATGGTATTATCTTTGACCTGGGCGGCGGCAGTACCGAATTGATCCTCTTTAAAAACAGGCAGATCGTTGAGTCTGTTTCTCTGCCCTTCGGCGCAGTAAACACTACCGATATGTTCAATACACGCGGTACTATGTCACCTAATGTTTACAGCGATATGAGCTTTTTCCTGCTCAGCCGTCTTTCACAGCATCCCTGGCTCAAACAAAACAGGCTGCCGCTTATAGGCGTCGGCGGTACGGCGCGTACCCTTGGCAAAATGCAGCAGAAGCGCAGTAAATACCCGTCTTCAAAAATCCATAACTACAAATTTTCAGCACAGGCTTTCCATGATATTTTCAGCCAGCTGCGCAGCACAACTTTAGAACAGCGCCGTAAAATAGCCGGTCTCAGCAGCGAACGTGCCGATATTATTTTAGCCGGTGCCGGTATCATTAATTGTTTACTGGAAACAACCGGTTGTAAACAAATGATCATTTCCGGCTGCGGTTTACGTGAAGGATTATTTTTCGATTACTATTCCAAATCCGAAAATATGCCCCTGATCGCGCCCGATATCCTGGATCGCAGTACGCAGAATATTTTAACTCTCTATACCCCTGACACTACGCACAGCAAACATATCACCGAGCTTGCACTGACTATGTTTGACGCCTGGAAAGATTTACATAAGCTGGACAAGGATTATCGAAAGCTGCTGAAAACAGCGGCTCTGCTGCATGATATCGGTATCACAATCAACTTCTACAGCCACGCCCGGCACAGTGCGTATATGATCCAAAACGCTCAGATTTTTGGGCTTTCACATCGTGAACAGCTGATAACTTCCGCTATCGCCGGCTGGCATAACGGAATCTCCAAAAATTATTTTCGGGATCGAAACTACAAAGAATTGTTAAACGAAAATCACTGGCAGGCTATCAATAAATTATCTTTATTGCTGGCGCTGGCGGAAAGCCTTGATTATTCACAAACCAATCAGATACGCGGCATTCAGCCACGTATCGAAAAAAAACATGCTGTACTGACATTACATGCCGAAGGTATACCCAGCATCGAGATGCATCAGATTAAACAGCATATCCGTTGGTTTGCCAAAGTTTTCGGTGTCGAGCTCAGCGTGCAGCTGGGATAAAAAAATACCTGTTATTTAAACATAATCAACGTTTAGATAACAGGTATTTTTATTTTTTATTTTGCCGCAGCCTGCAGAATTCCGTAAACCATCAGCACACTGTTATAAAGATCTTCTTCCAGTATAAATTCATCGACCGTATGCACTTCACTCATACCAGTGCCTAAAATGACACAGGGCACACCATAAGCATTAATAAAGTTTGCATCACTGCCGCCGCCAGTCACCGTAACATCCGGTATAAAACCGTTTGCCTTGCAGGACTCCAGTGCCAGCGTCACAACGTCAGAATCATGACTAAGGTCAAAAGGCTGATACTTATGAATGATCTCCACATCCACCTTACCGCCATTAGCAACAACACCTGCAGTGACAGTATTAACCAGATAATCACGCTGAGCAGCCAGTTTATCCAGATTACGGCTGCGAACGTCGCTTTGGATCTCTACCAGATCAGGAACAATATTAGTAGCTAACCCGCCATGGATAACGCCGATATTACAAGTCGTTTCTTCATCAATCCTGGCATATTTTTCAACACCGGCTAAAGCTTTAGCTGCAACCAGAATCGCATTGATGCCTTTTTCAGGAGCAAGTCCGCCGTGAGCAGTTTTACCGTGCACTTTAAAATGTACCCTGTCCTGTCCCGGAGCAGCCGTAACGATTTCTCCCGGATGGCCCTCACTGTCCAGAGCATAGCCAACATCAGCATGCAACAGGCTCTTGTCCATACAGCGCGATCCGTTAACACCGCCTTCTTCAGCAATCGTAAACAAAACCTGGATATCACCGTGTTCAGCCTTTGTTTCCTGCAGCATCCGCACTGCTTCCAGAATAGCCACTACACCGGATTTATCATCACTGCCTAAAATAGTAGTCCCATCTGACAGGATCTTACCATCTTTTTTAACGACCTTGATGCCTTCGCATGGTTCCACGCAATCCATATGCGCGGTCAGCAGCACACGTTTCGCTCCGACTTTGTTCCCCGGCAACCATCCCCATAAATTGCCGCATTCGCCGCCTAATTCTTTACCTGCATCATCTTCCTGTGTCACAAAACCCAGATCTTTCAGCTTCTGCTGCAGAAGTTCAAAAACCTGCCTTTCTTTCAGAGTATGACAGGGAACAGAAACCAATTCCACAAATTCATCAAAAATTCTTTCTTTGTTTGCTTCTGCCATTGTCAACACTACCTTTCAAAATTATAAATTACAGCCAGCCGGTATGTTCCAAAAGAATCTTCGTCCCAATAATGATAAGGACACAGCCGCCCACTAACGTAGCTCTGCTGCCGATCCTCTCTCCTAACCTGAAGCCAGCCAAACCACCTACCATAGAAAAAATAAAAGTTACCAGACCGATCAGCCCGGCCGCAGTCCAGATATCCACATCTAAAAAAGCAAAACTCACACCAACCGCTAAAGCATCTATGCTGGTAGCTACAGCCAATGTCAGCATTTCCCTGACATTATAATGCTGCTTTAAATTACAGCTGTCAGCAGCATCGGCCTCACGCAGCATGTTGATTCCCAAATAGATCAAAAGAATGAAAGCTATCCAATGATCATAGGTTTCAATATAAGATCTGAACCTTATTGCGCAGAAAAAACCAACAACAGGCATCAGTGCCTGAAAAAATCCAAACCAGATGCCAAAACGCAAGGCTCCACTAAAACGCGAAGCCGGAGCTAAAGCCAAGCTACCGCAGATAGAAACTGCAAAAGCATCCATCGCCAGACCTACGGCTAAAAGCAATAACTCTAGTAAAGCCAAATCTAACCCTCCACAACAAGTTTAGTCTAATTCACTGACAGCATCAGTCCCAAAAATATCTTCAATAAAATGCTTAGATTTTTCTTTAACTTCTGCATCCACATATCCCTGAACCTGCAATAAAGCATAAGTAATAGCCACAAAATCATCACTATAACCTAAAACAGGCGTCAAATCGGGAATAAAATCCAAGGGCGCAATCAAATAACCGATAGCTCCCGTAATAAGTGCTTTCTGTTTCAACGGCACATCAGGTTTCTGTAAAACATACCACAGCTGCAGAACTTTATAAACTGCCCCTACACCAATTATTTTGGCATATTTCCGCAGTTTTTCCTTAAAACTGTGCTCGCTGTAATCCTGTTTATATTTCTGCAGTTCCTGTGTATTGATTTTAGAACTGTCAAAGCTTTTCTCATCCTGCTTTTTATCTGTCATCTTCTATCGCCTCAGCAAACGTCCTTACCATGATACTTGATTAAAAATCTTCTGTCTTTCCTGATCTTCAGAACACGAAATAAACTGGAAACCAGCATCACACCAACAGCTATAGCGCACGAATCGGTTATTGCCGTCAGCAGAATCGACATACCGCCATTATAATCATTATTGATTACGGCAAACATCCCTTTATAGATACCTAACCCAGGAACCAACGGAATAATACCGGGAATGACAAAAACAGTTGCCGGCTGTTTAAAAATCCGTGCTGAAAGCTCACTCAAAAGCGCCAAAGCAAGCGTCCCGAAAAAGTTAGCATAAAACGAACTGTAACCCATCTGATCACGCAGACTTATAAAAACCACCCAGCCAACAGCTCCAATCAAACCATCTGTCAGCAAGATTTTTTTAGGTGACTGAAATAATACCGCAAAAGCCATTGTTGCAATAAATGCAAAAATAAAGGAAGTGATTATTTCCATAAATCCCACCCCCACAATACCCAGGCACGCAGCGCGAAGGCGATACCAATAGCAATAGATGCAGCAAAGAGCAGAGCCTCTGCTATCCTCGCATTGCCGGAAAGCAAATCTCCTGCCATATAATCACGCAGCCCATTAGTAAAAGCCACACCAGGTACAAACGGCATCAAAGCACCAACAATGATTTTTTCCATTGTGCATTGCACGCTTACAGCACAGCAAATGAGCGCTACGACACCAATTGCCACACCAGCCAGCGCATTCTCCCAAAACGCACTTGGGCGATAGCCTGCAATCTGTTTCAAAACCAGCATGGCAATACCGCCAGTTATAAAAGCAGCAATAAAATCATGGCTGTTGCCGCCCAGCATCGCCGAAAAAGAAGCTGATGCTATAGCAGAAGCCAGACAAACCTTCCATTTGCCATAAGGCACCTGTGCTTTCAGTTTTTCTTCCAGCCAGGCCATCGTTCCACGATAGCTCATTGGCCAGCGCTCAAATTTATAAGACATATCATTCATTTCACTGATCATGCCTAAATTGGTGGTACGATAACGAATTCGGCTGACACAGTTAAAACTGTCAACCTGTTCGTTACCCAAAATTATTACCGTCGGGGTTACAAAAATATCAACTTCATAGCCATTAGCAATACAAAAGCGGTTAATAGTATCCTCTACACGATACGTTTCCGCACCGCTTTTGAGTAAAATTTTACCTACCATCAATGCTACTTTTAAGGTTTCGTCACGCGTCATTTTATTTTCATGCGCTTGTTCCATAATCATTCCCCGTTAGTAAACAGCTGTGCAACTGCAGCCTTAAAACGATTGGCGCCTCCCATGGATGGATGCGGAACGCAAGCTACGCATTCAACTCCATAACGCTGCAGTGTCCCTGCTGATTTTTGACCAATAGCAACTATTTTTAAAGTTGGCACTAAAGCCAACAGCATTTTTGCATATTCTATACCCGCATCCAGCTCCTCATTCGTAGGAGTTCGATTAGTAAGCAGATCATCTTTTTTATGCGGATGAAAGGGAAAAATATTCCATAAAATGGTATCAAAAGCTGACAATTCATGTCTTGCCAAAGTATTCCACATTACTGTCGCCGTAGGCTCATTAAAACCGCTTTGTTTTTGTGTACTTTTAAGCAGTTCACTTTCAGGGTTACTGGTTCTGCGGTAATCCCACTCACCTAAAACTGCCTCAGGCTTTATATCAGGATGCAGGCCCAGTAAAATCCGTTCGGAAGTCATCGCCATTCCCGAGAAATGTCCGCCCTGATAACCAAGACCTTCCGCAATAAATAAATAATGCGCCTTTTGACGCAGCTGCAAATATCTGGTCAAATTAGCCGCACGGATAACAGGAGCATCACTGCTTATATCACATTTGGGGTCGTAATCACGCCAAGGATTGAAAACCAAAGGGCTTTGATATTCTTTTAATGCCTGCATGAAATTCTCAATTTTCACATTATCCCTCCGACGTTTATTATATCACAAAAAAATGTTAAGCATAGTGCTGCAGAACGCAGATTTTTTGCAAAATACATTATTGTAAATAAATAAATAGAAAAACGCCCGCAGCAAAAGCGGGCGTTCCTTGCTAAAATCAGAACAGCAGAATGACCATGCCTGCCAGCAAGGCCAGAGTAATACCCAAAGCATTACGTTTGCAAACTTCCATCGGATCGACACCGGCAATACCGGCGCAGATAATGGTCGCACCTGCAATCGGAGACATTGTCCGTCCCAAGGTTCCACCCAAGGCAGCCATGGAACCCATATCAATAGCCTGCAATCCAAACTGTGCCGCATGCGGAGTAACAGCTTCGTTAAAAGCTACAGTTGCAGCATCGCCGGAACCGGAGATCATTGCCAGAATAAACGGACCAAAGGTTGCAGCGATCTTAACGATGCCGGTAGATTCAAGCATCCAGTTGATCAGGGCTTTGACCAGCCCCAGAGACTGCATTCCAGAAACGAAAACGCCAACAGAAATGATGATACCAATAATATTGGCATAAGCATCCCCCATGCCATCAAAGAAAGATTTCGTCAGCTTAGTAGGGTTACTGCGAGTCACAGCCAAGCTCAGCAAAGCGCCGATCAACATAGCCTGAGGCACACCCATTTTCAGAATCGGTGCCATACCTGTAGAACCAACCAGTAAAATAATTACCGGCAGCAGCGGCATCAGAGCATACAGCGGATTAATCTTTAAATCCTCAGCCACCGCATCGTTACCGCCTTCCGGCAGATAACCTTTATTTTCTTTCAGGAAAATAGCAAGGATAGTCAATGTGGTTGCAGCGATAATAACACCAACGATATCAGCCATCATATGGTGAGTAATAACTTCGGTGATTTCAACATTAGACAATTTGGCAATAACGCCGTTATGTACCAGGCCGGGATTCAGCATACTCCCATAAGTACCTGATTTTACGGCAGGGGGCGCCCCCGCCGGGGGGGGGCCGGGCGAGAATGCCGGAC
>OGPV01001272.1_pt1 | contig 17492 bp, 12 predicted proteins | sample 1553001 | NCBI WGS metagenome assembly OGPV01 (sample SAMEA2580268, study PRJEB22360) | human gut metagenome | biome: human gut; feature: human-associated habitat; material: faeces | place: Denmark | collected 2008/2010
AGGATGCTGGCGGGGGAATGCCCCGTTTTGCCAGCCTGGGTCCCGCCTTCGGCCCCGCCGGCACCGGCGGCTTCGGCATCAAGAACAGCTCCATGGGCTATTATGACAGCTACTACCTTCAGGGCGTGGTCTCCGTGTTCATGGCGCTGTTCGGCGTGAACTTCAACGTTTACTTTTTCCTGCTGATGAAAAAATATGCCATGGCCTGGCGGAATACCGAGGTGCGGGCGTATTTTGCCATCATCGGCGCGAGCACGCTGATTATTACCCTTAACATTCTGGGGATGTTCCCCACGGCGTTTGACGCGTTCCACCACGCTTTTTTCGCCGTCTCGTCCGTCATTACCACCACGGGCTTCAGCACCACGGATTTTGACCTGTGGCCCCAGCTCAGCCGGTGTATTCTGGTGCTGCTGATGATCGTGGGTGCCTGTGCCGGGTCTACCGGCGGCGGCGTGAAGGTTTCCCGGCTGGTGATTCTGTGCAAAGCCCTCGGCTCGGAGCTGCGCAAGCTGCTTCATCCCCGCTCCGTGCGGGTGCTGACGGTGGACGGAAAGCCCGTCAGCCGGGAGACGGTTCAGGGCGTTCAGAGCTACATGACCCTGTATTTTCTGGTGACGCTGGTGTCCGTGCTGCTGGTGGCGCTGGACAATCTGGATTTTGTCACCACTTTCACCGCCGTGTTGGCGACGCTGAACAACATCGGCCCCGGCCTGGGGCTGGTCGGCCCCACGGGCTGCTTCGCGGCCTTTTCGCCGCTGGCGAAGATCGTCCTGACGGCGGATATGCTGTTCGGGCGGCTGGAGCTGTTCCCCATGCTGATCCTGCTCATGCCCTCGACATGGCGGAAATACTGATAAAAACAGTGAATGGAGCGGATCGTTACCGATCCGCTCCATTTCTCGTGCATAAGCCCCTTGGCTCTCCCTCCGGGAGAGCTGTCACCGCAGGTGACTGAGAGGGCTTTGTGTTTGCGTGGGGGTCGTCATGCCCTCGAAATTATTTCAGCTTTTTGCCTTCCTGAAAAGCGTTGCCCAGCTTTTCGCCAAGGGGATAGTAGCCGTTGCCGCAGGGGTCGAAGGTGATGGGGTGGAACTTATTCAGGTCGATCTTGCCGTCGGTGAGAATGGATTCCTCGGCGCTGACGTTTTCGATCCGGCCAATGAGCAGTCCGGTGCCCTCGTCGTAGCTGACGAAGGAACATTCCAGCGTCATGGGCAGTTCGTCGATGATGGGAGCGTCCACAAGATGGCTCTTGCTGGTGTGCCAGCCTGCACGGGCGACCTTATCGGGAACCTTATCGCCGGACACGATGCCCACGTAGTCCGCAGCCACCATGTTTCCCGCGTCCGCCATGGAGACGGTGAAGGCTTTCCGGGCGAAGATGTTCCGGGTGGTCTTGTGGTCCGCAAGACAGATGCCGATGAGATTCGTGTCCACGATGCCGCCCCATGCGGCGTTCATGGCGTTTGGCGTGCCGTCCTCGCCGTAGGTGCCGATGATCAGCACCGGCATGGGGTACAGCATGGGCTTGGAACCAAAATCTTTACGCATATCATTTCCTCCTTATATATCGGGGATGGTTCCCCGGTCGATACGTTATCCGGCGGCGTGTGTCAGAAGCAGGCTCAGGCCGTAAATCACGACCAAATGGGCGGGGTAATACAAGTAAAACAGCGGGCCGATATTCCATGTGCCTTTTTTGCCGTTGTACAGCGCCAGAAGGGGAACGCTCAGAAGCCCCCACCACTGCGTCCCGCCGTAATGCAGACCCAGCAGGCCGACACCGACGGCGAACAGCGCCAGTTTTCCCCATTTTCCCCTGCCAAAATACACCAAAACCGGCAGCATTACGCCCCACAGACCGTAATCTACGTCAAAATCCGTGTGAATTAAAATCCGGGGCAGTTCCACGGTGATGAAAACCGCGGCGGCAACACCGACAGCACCGACACGGTAGTCCGGCGGCGGACGGCGTTATCCAGTGCGTATATCAGACAGACGGAGAGGGAAAAGGTCACGAAAATGCACTGGTAGAGCGAGCGCATGGCGGCAAAATAGGCGATCTGGCACAGCGCGGCCATGCCCAGAAGTCTCCCCAGATACCGCCCCCGGTCATGGGTATAGCGGCAGCCCTCGGCGATCATGTAAGCAAAAAGCGGCGCGGCCAGCCGTCCAATGATCCGCAGAATGATAAATTGGGGCAGCAGCTGCAATCCCACATGGTCGCAGGTCATGGCGAACAAGGCCAGAAGCTTCAGTTGATTCCCGGTCAGCCCGGCGATGGTTTTCGGTCGTATCCGCATAGGCACTCCTGTAAATGGCATTCCAAATAAAACTATGATACCACGTTTCTGCCGAAATTGTCAATCCGGGCAGCAAAAAAGCGCCCCCACCGGGCGCGAAAAGAAATGAAATGACCCTTGACTGCCACGCCTTGTGATCGGCGCGTTTTTTGCAGCCAAGGGTCATTTCTGTTCGCTCTTATTATCTAACATCTGTTGGTTAACCTCTCTTTCTGCGGATTGACGGGCGTATGCGATCCGTTTTTCTGTTCCGATACCTTATCCATTCTCTGTCTGTCTCTTCCGCGAGACGCGCTTATAAGTCGGAATCGCCGGGGACCTCCCTGCCCGCCTGCATTGGCTCCGTTCTGATTCAGAGCCTCCAAGGATTTACCTGTACATCGGTATCACCTCTTTGTATTTATAAGATAGCATAAATATATCTGCTGTTCAAGACGGAAAATTAGACAATATTACCAATTCGCTGTTGTGGAAAACACAGAATTCCCTTCGACACGGGCGGCCGCGGATTGACAAAAGGAGGGAAGGCTGTTATAATAATTCTGTTCGGCGGCTGTGCGGCCGCTGTTTTTCGTGGTATTTTTGCAGCCGGCGTTCCCGGCTGAGCAAGCGCATACAAAGGAGAAACACAATGAAATACGACTTTACTTCCATTCTAGATCGCCGGGGAAAGGACGCCGTCGCCATTGACGCCGTGGGCGCGCCCGGTTCTCCCTATCCCGCGCCCCGGGAGGGATTCGACGTGATCCCAATGTGGGTGGCAGATATGAATTTTCCCGTGGTTCCCACCGTTCAGCAGGCCATGATCGAACGGGTGGAGCATCCGGCCTTCGGCTACTTTGACCCTCCCGCGGAATATTACGATTCCATTATCCGCTGGCAGGAAAGCCGCAACGGCGTTACCGGCCTGAAACCGGAACACATCGGCTACGAAAACGGCGTACTGGGCGGCGTGATCTCCGCGCTGAACGTTCTGTGCTCCAAAGGGGACAACGTGCTGCTCCACAGCCCGACCTACATCGGCTTTACTCACTGCCTGACGGACAATGGCTATCACATTGTCCACTCCCCGCTGACAAAGGACGAGCAGGGCGTCTGGCGGATGGATTTTGCCGACATGGAAAAGAAGATCGTGGAAAATCACATCCACGCCGCCATTTTCTGTTCCCCCCACAACCCCTGCGGCCGGGTCTGGGAGCGTTGGGAGATCGAGCAGGCCATGGCGCTGTACAAAAAGTACGACGTCATGGTGGTTTCCGACGAGATCTGGAGCGACATTCTGCTGACCGGGTATCGCCACATTCCCACCCAATCCGTCAGCGAGGACGCGAAAATGCGCACCGTGGCGCTGTACGCTCCCTCCAAAACCTTCAATCTGGCGGGACTGGTGGGCAGCTACCATATCATCTACAACAGCTGGCTCCGCGACCGCTGTGACAAAGAGGGCTCTCTCAGCCACTACAACGCCATGAACGTCATGAGTATGCACGCCCTGCTGGGCGCTTACAGGCCCGAGGGCTACGAGTGGGTGGAAGAGCTGCGGCAGGTCATCACCGGGAATGTGGATTTTGCCTGCGATTATATCGCGAAGCACTTTAACGGCGTGGATGTCAGCCGCCCTCAGGGAACATACATGCTGTTTCTGGACTGCGGAGAATGGCTGACGGCTCACGGCAAGACCATGGACGAGCTGCTTGCCGCCGGATGGGACGTGGGCGTTATCTGGCAGGACGGACGGGCGTTCCACGGTCAGACCCACATCCGCATGAACCTCGCGCTGCCCCTGAGCCGGGTGCAGGAGGCTTTCCGGCGGCTGGATACCTACGTTTTTAACGCTTGACATCAACTCCGGGGCGGATTACCGCCCCGGAGCCTTTGTTTTACGGGACAAAATTCGCCACTTTACATAGATTTTACAAAGTGCTTATTGTAATTCTTACGGTTTTATCGTACCATCAACAGTGAGATGGAATAAGTATTGGGGGAATCCGAGTGATTTACTGCGTAGAGGACGACGACAGCATCCGGGAGCTGATGCTGTATGCCCTGCGGGCGTCCGGCTTCGAGGCGGAGGGCTTCCGGGACAACGTGGGGCTGTTCGACGCCCTGAGCCATTCCCAGCCCCAGCTCATTATGCTGGATATTATGCTGCCCGGGATGGACGGCATTGAAATTCTCAAAGCCCTCCGGGGCAATCCCACCACCGTCCGCATCCCGGTCATCATCGCGTCCGCCCGGGGAACGGAGTACGACAAGGTGGTGGGGCTGGACTTGGGCGCGGACGATTACCTCGCCAAGCCCTTCGGCATGATGGAGATGGTGTCCCGCATCCGGGCGGTTTTGCGCCGGGCTGCCCCTGCGGCTGCTCCCGGACTGCTGCAAATGGGGAATCTGCGGATGGATTCCGCGTCCCATACAGTCTACGCCGGGGATACCCGGGTGGAGCTGACGCTGAAGGAATTTGAGTTACTGAAGCTCTTTCTGGAGCATCCCGGCCGGGTCTTTACCCGGGATCAGCTGCTGGAACGCATCTGGAGCACGGACTACGTGGGGGAGACCCGGACGGTGGACGTACACATCGGCACCCTGCGCACGAAGCTGGGGCAGTGCGGCGAATACATCCGCACCGTCCGGGGCGTTGGCTACCGGATGGAGGCGTAGGCCATGACGAAGCGGGTTTTTCGCTCGATTTTTCTGGCGTCGCTGGCGGTGCTGCTGGCAGCGGTGGTGCTGATCCTGGGGGCGCTGTACACCTACTTTTCCGACGTTCAGGCGGAGCAGCTGCGATTGCAGACGGCGCTGGTCGCCCACGCGCTGGAAACGGAAGGGGTTTCCTATTTTGACGATCTCGATACCTCAGACCGCCGCATCACATGGATCGCCGCCGACGGCACGGTGCTTTATGACAGCCGCTCCGATTCCGGCGTGATGGAGAATCATCTGGAGCGGGAAGAGGTAAAGGCCGCGCTGGCCACCGGTTCCGGCACCAGCTTCCGCTATTCCGACACGCTGATGGAGCGGTATATTTACACGGCGAAGCGCCTGAGCGACGGCACGGTGCTTCGCCTTTCCGCGGCGCAGAACACGGTGCCCCATCTGGTGCTGGGGGTGGTAAAGCCGATCATTCTGGTCATCGGTATTGCCGTCGCCCTGTCGGCGCTTCTTGCCGGGCAGCTGACGAAAAACATTGTCGCGCCTCTGAACGAGCTGAATCTGGACGACCCCATGTCCAACCGGGAGTACGTCGAAATTCAGCCCCTTCTGCGTCGGCTGGACTCCCAGCAGGTTCAGCTTCGGGCGCAGTCGCAGGAACTGCGGCAGAAGCAGAAGGAATTCAACACCGTCACCCGCTCCTTAAGCGAGGGCCTGGTGCTGATGAACAGCAGCGGCACGGTGCTGAGCATCAACCCCGCCGCCACACGGCTGCTGGAAATCACCCCCAACTGCTTAGGTGCGGATTTTGGCGTCGCCAACCGGAACGCGGCCATTTCCGCCCTGGTGGAGAAGGCTCTCACCGGGGAAAAGGCGGAGGAAAACGTGGCTCTGACCGACGGGGAATATCTCGCCTCCGCAAGTCCGGTCAAATCCGACGGGGCGGTTTCCGGCGTGGTGCTGCTGCTGTTTGACGTGACCCAGAAGCAGAAGGCGGAAGCCCTCCGACGGGAATTTACCGCCAACGTTTCCCATGAGCTGAAAACCCCGCTCCATGCCATTTCCGGCTACGCCGAGCTGATGAAGGACGGGCTGGTTCCTCCGGAGGACACCCGGCACTTTGGGGAGAAAATCTACAGCGAAGCCCAGCGCATGATCGATCTGGTGGAGGATACCCTGCGCCTGTCCCGGCTGGACGAGGGTGCGGCGGATATGCAGTGGGCGCCCATCGACCTGTACGAAACGGCGAAATCCGCCATGCAGGAGCTGACCGCCCCGGCGGAGCTGAAAAACGTCAGCATCCGGCTGGAAGGGACGAAAACCGTGATTCAGGGGATTCCTCAGCTGGTTTCCGGGATCGTGTTCAACCTCATGGACAACGCCGTCAAGTACAACAAGGACGGCGGGCTGGTCATCGTGCGGCTTGGGGAAGAAAAGGGGCAGGCCGTTCTGACGGTGACGGACACCGGCATCGGCATCAGCCCGGAGCATCAGGAGCGGGTATTCGAGCGGTTTTACCGGGTGGACAAGAGCCACTCCAAGGAGATTGGCGGCACCGGTCTGGGACTGTCCATCGTCAAGCACGCGGCGCTGATTCTGGGCGCGGCCATCGAGCTGGACAGCACCGTCGGCAAGGGGACGATTGTCACGGTGCGGTTCCCCATGGAGAAAAAGTAGAATGAATGGGAGGGGCGCAGCCCCTCCCGTATTTTCTGCCGGATTTACGCAGATTTTACATTTTTCTGATAATGGATTTGACCTTGCGCTGATAAAATTGAAATATCAAAAGATACGAGAGGCTGGATTCTATGGATATTTTCAACGTTCTGACCATGATCGGCGGGTTGTGCCTGTTCCTGTTCGGCATGAACCTGATGGGAGACGCGCTGGAACGGCGGGCGGGTTCCTCCCTGCGGGTGCTTCTGGGGAAGCTCACCACCAACCGGATGCTGGGCTTCCTGACGGGTCTGGCCGTCACGGGCGTCATTCAGTCCTCCTCTGCTACCACGGTCATGGTGGTCGGCTTTGTCAACTCCGGGCTTCTGACGCTGGGACAGGCCATCAACGTCATTATGGGCGCGAACGTTGGCACCACCGTCACCGCATGGATATTGAGTCTCAGCGGCATTGAAAGCGGGAACGTCTTCGTCCGGCTACTGAAGCCCAGCTCCTTCACCCCCATTCTTGCGCTGGTGGGCATTGTGTACTACATGTTCATGAAGGACGGCAAGAAGAAGGACACCGGCATGATCTTTCTGGGGTTTGCGACCCTGATGTTCGGCATGGAGACCATGTCCGGCGCGGTCAGCAGCCTGAAAAATGTGCCGGAATTCCAGCAGATGTTCCTGATGTTCACGAACCCTGTTCTGGGTGTTCTCGTGGGCGCGGTGCTCACCGGAATCATCCAGTCCTCGTCGGCCTCCGTGGGCATTTTGCAGGCGCTGTCCTCCACCGGCTCCGTGACCTATGCCGCCGCCATTCCCATTATCATGGGTCAGAACATCGGCACCTGCGTCACCGCGCTGCTGTCCAGCGTGGGCACCACCAAAAACGCCCGGCGGGCGGCGGTGGTGCATCTGATGTTCAACATCATCGGCACCATTGTGTGCCTGACCCTCTTTGTGCTGGCGGACGCCCTGTTCTCCCCTGCCATTCTGGGAGAAAGCGCTTCTTATCTGGGCATCGCCATCTGCCACACGGTCTTCAACGTCATCTGCACAACCCTGATGCTGCCCGCGGCAGGTCTGCTGGAAAAGCTGGTGTGCAGAATCGTCCCCGACGGGAAGCAGCCGGAAGCGGTCTGTGAGCTGGACGAGCGTCTGCTGGCCACCCCCTCCATCGCCTTGGAGCGCTGCCGTGTGGTCACCAATGAAATGGCGGACGTGGCTGGCCGGAACCCGCCGGGTGGCGGGACAGCGCCGCCAGCACGCGGGGCGTGCCTGCGGGCCCCCTGCGGGATGCCGCCGCAGCCCTCCAGAACTACACGCCGGAGCTTGCGCAGGCTGTGCGGGAGGGGGAGAGCAAAACCGACCATTACGAGGACATTCTGGGCACGTATCTCGTCAAGCTCAGCGCCCTGAAGATCAGCGAAAACGACAGCAGCGAAGCCGCCATGCTGCTCAAGGCTCTCAGCGATTTTGAACGGATCGGCGACCACGCCCTGAATATTGTGGAGTCCGCCGAGGAACTGAAAGGCAAGAATCTGGCGCTGTCCGACGCCGCCCGTCATGAGCTGACCGTTCTGCTGCGGGCTGTGGACGAGATCGTGGACATGACCTTTCAGGCGTTCCGGGACGACGATCTGGAAAAAGCCTACCGGGTGGAGCCTCTGGAGCAGGTCATTGACGATCTGAAGGAAAAAATGCGCATCCACCACATTCTGCGGATGCAGCAGGGCAGCTGTAGTATTGAGTCCGGATTTGTCTGGTCTGACTTGCTGACCGCGCTGGAACGGGTGGGCGACCACTGCTCCAACATCGCCGGGTGCATCATCGACCTGCACCACCACAACATGAACACCCACGAGGCCATCCGCTCCGCCCGGATGGAGAACGAGAATTTTGACGACGAATACAAGGCATATGCGGTGAAATACAGTCTGAAGTAAGCAGAAAAGTGTGAAAAGCGCCCGGCAGGAATCTATTTCCTGCCGGGCGTTTTGCTGTCTTATTTCTTCCACTTTTCAATCAGACTGATGATCTGCCCCGTAAGCTTGGCGTTGTCCTTGTTGGTATTTCCGCGGCGGGTCTTGACCAGGGCGAGAAGCGCTTCCGCAGCCGCGACCATATCCTCGTAGATTTGCTTCGCCCGCTGGGTGCCCTTGAAGACGGCCGCCCGGTCGATCTTCACGCCCTCGGTGTAGGTCGTGAGCTTGCCGGTGATCAGGTCGTATTCCGTGCCGCTGTAGGGAGCGTCGGCATGGTAGCCCATGGATTTCAGGGTCGCGCAGAAGGCTTTGCAGCTGCTGTCGTCGCCGTGGTTCACAAACACCATCTTGGGCTTTTCCCGGAAGCCTGCCAGCCAGGCAAGCAAGCCCTCTTTGTCCGCGTGGCCGGAGGTGCCGTGGAGCATGGCGATCTCCGCGTTCACCGCGATGTCCTCGCCGAAGAGCTTCACGGACTTCGCGCCGTTTTCCAGCTTCCAGCCGAGAGACCCCTCCGCCTGATAGCCGACAAAAAGGATGACGCTTTCCTTGCGCCACAGGTTGTGTTTCAGATGGTGGCGGATTCTGCCCGCCTCGCACATGCCGCTGGCGGAGAGTATGACCTTGGGCTGGGGGTCGGTATTGATGAGCTTGGATTCGTCGGAGGAAACGGCCAGCTTCAATCCGTCAAACCAGATGGGGTTGACGCCCTGTTTCAGAATGGCCCGGGTCTCGTCGTCAAAGTCCGTGGGGTCGCATTGCAGGAAAATTCCCGTCGCTTCCACGGCCAGAGGGGAGTCCACGTACACCGGGAAATGGTCGTGTCCCGTCACCAGACCCCGCTGCTTGATCTCCCGGATGGCGTAGAGCATTTCCTGCGTCCGCCCCACGGCAAAGGCGGGGATGACCAGATTGCCGCCCCGGTCCAGCGCCCGCTGGATGCAGGCGGCCAGCTCGCCCACCACGTCGCCCCGCTCCTTGGGATGCAGGCGGTCGCCGTAGGTGGATTCGATGACCAGATATTCCGTCTCCGCAACAGGCTGGGGGTCGCGGAGCAGGGGCTGATTGACGTTGCCCACGTCGCCGCTGAACACGATCTTCCGGGTCTGCTGCCCCTCCGTCAGCCACATTTCGATGGCGGCGGAACCCAGCAGATGGCCGATGTCCGTCATGCGGATGATAATGCCCTCCGCGGCCTGAACGGCGGCGTTATACTGGCAGGGGCGGAGCAGCCGGAGAGCCGCCGCCGCGTCGTTGGTGTCGTATACCGGCTCCACGGCCCGTTCCCCGGCGCGCTCGGCCTTGCGGGTGCGCCACTGGGCTTCCGATTCCTGAATGTGCGCCGAGTCCATCAGCATGATGCGGCATAGATTGCAGGTGGCCTCCGTGGCGTAGATCTGCCCCCGGAACCCGTCCTTGCACAGCTTGGGGAGCATACCGGAATGGTCGATATGGGCGTGGGTCAGGAACACCGCTTCGATGGCATTCGCCGGGACGGGCAGCGGGACGTTCTGGAAGATGTCCTCCCCCTGCTCCATGCCGCAGTCCACCAGATAGTACCGGCCGTTCACTTCCAGCAGCGTACAGCTGCCAGTGACCTCATGGGTCGCGCCGATGAATTGAACTTTCATGTCTGCACCTCCAAGATTGACGTGACGCCCCGGGAAACCGGCGGGGTTCTTTGACCATACTATACCACAATTCGCCGCCCAGCGCAAGGTTCTGACCTTTTTGGATACACGAACACGCCCGACTCTTTGCAGAATCGGGCGTGTTTTGAGGCTTAATACTCGGTGGGCTTGATGTGCCAGATTTCCTCGGCGTACTGACGGATGGTGCGGTCGGAGGAGAACTTGGCGGCGGAGGCCACGTTCATCAGGCACTTGCGGCCGAAGGCAATGCGGTCGGCATAGTCCCGGTTGGCCTGGAGCTTGGTGTCGAAGTAGGAAGCGTAGTCCAGCAGCAGGAAGTAATGGTCGGCCTGATGCCAGTCGGTGCCGTCCAGCAGAGAATGGAACAGCTCCTTCTGGGCGTCGTCCGTGGGGACGGTGCCATCCACCAGGGTGTTGATGGCGCGGCGCAGGTCGGCGTTGGAGTCGAAAATATCCCTGGCGTGATAGGTGGGCTTCACGGCATTGATCTCATCTACGGTGTGGCCGAAGATATACTCGTTCTCCCGGCCGGCCTCCTGGGCGATCTCCACATTGGCGCCGTCCAGCGTACCCAGGGTTACGGCGCCGTTGAGCATCAGCTTCATGTTGCCGGTGCCGGAGGCTTCCGTACCGGCAGGGGAGATCTGCTCGGAAATGTCGGCGGCGGGGATGATATGCTCGGCGTAGGAGCAGTTGTAGTTCTGAACGAATACCACTTTCAGCTTGTCGGCCACGGCGGGGTCGTTGTTGATCATCTTCGCGACCCGGTTGATATAGCGGATGATGGCCTTGGCACGGGCGTAGCCGGGGGCGGACTTGGCGCCGAAGAGGTAAACCGTGGGATGGAAGTCCGGCAGACGGCCCTCCTTCAGGCGGAAGTAGATGTCCACAATGGACAGAATGTTCATCAGCTGGCGCTTGTACTCGTGCAGACGCTTGACCTGCACGTCGAAGATGAAGTCGGGGTTCAGCGTCACGCCCTCGTGTTTGGCGATGACGGCGCACAGCTGCTCCTTCTTCAGGTGCTTGATGTCGTTGAACTCCACCACGGTCTCGTCGTAGATCTGATCTTTCAGCTCACCGATGAGGTCGAGGTTCTTCAGGAAGTCGCCGCCCACCTTTTCCCGCAGCATGGCGGTCAGCTCGGGGTTGCACAGACCCAGCCAGCGGCGGGGGGTGATGCCGTTGGTCTTATTCTGGAACCGCTCGGGGAAGGCGTAGTACCAGTCCTTGAAGCAGTCGTCCTTCAGAATCTGGGTGTGGATCTCCGCCACGCCGTTGATATAGGAGCCGACGTAAATGGACAGGTTCGCCATGTGGGCGGTGTTGTCCTTCACGATGAACAGACCCGGATGCTCCCACTTGAGCTTCTGGTCAATGCGGCAGATGATGTCCACGATCTCGGGAACCACGCTGCGCATCAGATCCAGCGGCCACTTTTCCAGTGCCTCGCCCATGACGGTGTGGTTGGTGTAGGAGAAGGTCTTCTGGGCGACATTGAAGGCGTCGTCAAAGCTCATGCCCTCTGCCATCAGCAGGCGGATCAGCTCGGGGATGGACATGGCAGGATGGGTGTCGTTGAGCTGCACCGCGTAGAACTCGGCAAAGCGGCTCAGATCATCGCCGTGGGCAATTTTGAAGGTGCGCAGCATATCCTGCAGGGACGCAGAGGACAGCACATACTGCTGCTTGATGCGCAGGCGCTTACCCTCCCATGTGGAGTCGTTGGGGTACAGGACGCGGGTGATGTCCTCGGCCTTGTTCTTGGCGTCCAGCGCCCGCAGATAGTCCTGATTGTTGAAGGCGTTGAAGTCCAGCTCCTCCTCGGCCTCGCACTGCCACAGGCGCAGTGTGCCCACGTTCTCGGTGCCGTAGCCGATGACGGGAACGTCGTAGGGAACGGCCAGAACGGTATGGTCGGGGAACTTGACCTTCACGGTGTGGTTATAGCGGCGGAAGGACCAAGGGTCGCCGAACTTAGTCCAGTCGTCGGCGTTCTCCACCTGACTGCCGTCGGCATCAAAGCTCTGCTTGAACAGGCCGAACTTGTAGCGCAGGCCGTAGCCGGACAGGGGAATATCAGTGGAAGCAGCGCTGTCCAGGAAGCAGGCCGCCAGACGGCCAAGACCGCCGTTGCCCAGCGCGTCGTCCTCGATGTCCTCGAGAACCGCCAGATCGACCCCGTGCTCGGCAAACAGCTCCTTCATCTCGTCCAGAATTCCCAGATTAAACAGGTTGGAATACACCAGACGGCCGATCAGGTACTCGGCAGAGATGTAATACGCCTTGCGATTGGGCATACGGGTCTTCTTGGAATGGCTCCAATCGTCGGAAATGGCCATCATAACAGCCTGACCCAGCGCTTCATGCAGCTCCTGAGGGGTCGCCTCCTGCAAAGAAACGTCGTAGGTGTACTTGAGCTGTGCCTCCGTCCATTTCAGGATGTTCAGACAGTTGTTGTTCATGTTAGCTCTCCATTCTTAAAGCGGGTGCGCCGCCATGGCTTATTGATACGGTTCCTTCTAGACAGACTTTTGATAGTATATCATATTCTGATCAGCATGTCCAGTTGAAACCGACCCGAAAACGGCAAACAGGAAACTTTTTGCCGGCATCCGTCTGAGCGTGGGTTCTCCGGAGGAACTCCGGGGGAAGACACCCCTGCGGCGGTGGAAAAACGGCAGTTTCGGAAAATTGAAACGTTTCCAATTCTTGCAGATTCTCTTTTAGAATAATACCATTTTCCCATTTTGTCAAGTAAAACCGGATGAATATTTTTCCCGGGTTCCCCGGGTTCTATGTTTTACTGCGCCGCTATCCCCTGCCCACCCCCGGCAGACGGAAATGCCCTGAACAATGTTAAAGGCACGTTCACATTTCGTCTATTTACTTTTCCCCGGAAGAATGGTATAATGAAAAACCATAGCGGAAAGGAGGCGGTTGTTTGAGCCGGTTTTTGGATGAATTAAAGGACTTCTGGAAAAAAGGCGACATATTTCTGCTGATCCTGTGCCTGATCGTGTCCGGCTTTGGCTGCGTTTTTATTGCCAGCGCCACTTCCGCCGACAAGTTTGGCGGCAATCTCAAATATATTATCATTCAGCTGGCGGCTACCGGTCTGGGCGTCATGATGTACGCGCTGGTGTCCTCCATCGATCTGGACTTTCTCTCGGAACACCGGATGGTGATGGTGGCTTTCAACTGTGCGCTGCTTCTCATGCTGATAAGCCCCCTGGGAACCGACCACGGCTCCGGTAACCGAAGCTGGATCAACCTGGGCTTTATCAGCGTTCAGCCCGCCGAGGTCTGCAAGATCACCTATGTCGTTATTATGGCCTCGGTCATGTCGGCGCACCAGAACCGAATATCCAGCCTGCCGTCTATTATGCACATGTGCCTTCATCTGGGACTGCTGGTGGGACTGAACATGGTGCTGTCCGGCGACGCGGGCGTTTCCCTGATCTTCGTGTTTATCTTCATCGGTATGGCCTTCGGCGGCGGCGTCAGCCTGTGGTGGTTTGCTTTGGCCATCGGTCTGATCGCGGCGGCGTTCCCGATCCTGTGGCAGTTCCTCGGCGAGTACCAGCAGAACCGGTTCCTGATCCTGTTTGACGACACCATCGACCCCACGGGCATCAACGAGCGCTACCACTCCATGATGAACCTGCGTTCCCTCACCGGCGGCGGCCTGACGGGACAGGGACTGTTCAACGGCAACCGTACCCAGAGCGGCAGCCTGTTCGCCCAGCACACGGACTATATTTTCTCGTCCATGGGCGAGGAGCTGGGCTTCGTGGGGTGCCTTGCCATTATGATCATGGAAATGGCCATCATCGCCCGGTGCATCTATGTGGGCATGCACTGTCAGGATTATATGCGCCGGCTGGTATGCTACGGCGCCGCGTCGGCGCTGATGTTCCAGGTGATGATTAACACCGGCATGTGCATCGGCGTCATGCCCGTTATCGGCCTGACCCTGCCGTTGATCAGCTACGGTGGTTCTTCGGTGGTTACGATCTACGCCATGCTCGGACTTGTCTCCGGTGCCCACGCGCGACCACAAAGTCTGAGCCATGAACGATACGTGCAGCCATACAGGTAAACAAGCCTCATGCGCCCCGTCCTTTTCAGGGCGGGGCGCAAAAAAGAAAAAAGGAAATTCCGGAAAAAGTGGTTGACTTTCCGGAAAAACGTGGTATAATAAGCTCTGCTTCGGTATGGAGGCATAGCTCAGCTGGTTAGAGCGCATGCTTCACACGCATGAGGTCACAGGTTCGAGTCCTGTTGTCTCCACCAGGTATTATATAGAGGATTTGTGTAACGGTAGCACACCGGACTCTGACTCCGTTTGCGGGGGTTCGAATCCCTCATCCTCTGCCAGGTCCACTGTAGTCGTAAGATTACAGTGGACTTTTTTGCATCAAGGGCGCTCCGCTTTCATCGGAGCGCCCTTGATGCTTTATTTGATTGCCGCGCTGTTGTTCAGCAGCAGCGTGCTGTAGAGGAACAGCACGTCCTGACCGTGGAAGTCCAGGAATTTTCCCAGATAGTCGCTTCGGATGTACCGAAGGTCTACCAGCGTCACCTTGGCGTAGTCGTTTACCAGCAGCGGAACCATGCTGCTTCCGAAGGAATCCCGGAATACGATCAGCTCCCGGCCGGTGGCCGCGTTGGGGTTTTCGATGGTCAGCAGGCTCCGGGCACCGGAGAGATACACGTCGTACAGATCTCTGCTGTCTAACTTGGTCATGTCGTAGACGGCGGCGGTTCCCCCTGTTTCGTAGTCGTATACCCGGCAATCGTCCAGAAGCGCGCTTTTCAGCAGGTACAGGGTATCCGGCTGCATGGGCAGCGCTGCCTGACCGTAGTACACGCCGTAGAAGGGCTTTTCCAGCGAGGTGACGGTGTAATCCTCCTGCCGGGGAGAAGACACCCCCAGCGCCTGACACAGCGCCTGTGCCGCCGGGAGCAGACGTTCCTGCCGCCAATGGGTATCGGTGCGGTAATAGTCCTGAATGGACAGACTGTCCGTCAGACTCACGGGAGCCGCCCAGGGCATTCCGCCTTCCACCATTGTAAAGAGCCGGTCATAGTCCATGGACAGCTGCCCGGCGGACTGCGCCAGATAGTAGCCCTTGTCCGGGACGATGGCAAGGTAAATTCTGGAATCGGTGGAGGAAAGATAGGTTTCGTATACGCTGTTGAACCGCTCCAGCGCGTGGTTGACCGAGGCTTCGCTCAGGGGATATTCCTGTGCCGCAGCATAGCCTTGGGAGATATAAATGCCGCTTTTGTCGCTTTGCCGCAGGACGAAGCGGTGAAACAGAGACTTGGCCTCGCGGAAGGTGTCCCGCAGGGGGAACTGATCCAGACTGGCGTCCTCAAAATCCGTCATGAAGCTGCCGTCCAGCAGTTTTTTCCCCTGAATGGCGGGCTTCTGCGCCAGCTGGCGGCGCTCCGCGACGGAAATGTCCCGATTGGGCGCCAGCCATGCCCACGCAGCCAGCACCGCCCAGACGGCCGCAACAATGATTGCGCAAATTCGATTTTTCATACCTTCGCCCCCTTAAAACCGGAAATACAGGAACGGGCTGAAGGAGCCATCCACCAGATAGGCCGTGCAGACGATCAGCAGCGCCAGCATTGCCGCGGCTTCCAGCACGACGCCCGCCTTCGTTCCGTCCATGCGCCGCGCCGCGTTTTTCACCACCGGCGTGGAGCCGAGAATGCCCAGCACGAACAGGACGGCATAGCTTTTGAGATAATACAGCGTTTCGGCGGAGGTCAGGCTCAGGCTGCCGAAGCCAAACAGTCCGGCAAAGTCCTGCCCCGCCTGCGCAAGACTGTCCGCGTTGAACAGAACGAAACTGAGGACTACCGCCAGTAGCACATAGCCATGGCGCAGGATGCCCGGTAGCCTTTGCAGGACGGGAATCCACTTTTCCGCCAGCAGAAGCGCGGCAAACAGCAGCCCCCACAGCACGAAATTCCACGCCGCGCCGTGCCACAGCCCGCCGAGAACCATGGTGACGAGCAGGTTGAAATAGGTGCGCAGGCGCCCCTTGCGGTTGCCGCCCAGCGAGATGTAGAGATAGTCGCGGAGCCACATCGAGAGCGAGATGTGCCACCGCCGCCAGAATTCGGTGATCGTGGCCGAGTGGTAGGGGGCGTCGAAGTTCTTCGGGAAGCGGAAGCCCAGCAGCAGTGCCAGGCCGATGGCCATGTCCGAATAACCCGAGAAGTCGCAGTAGATTTGAAGGGCATAGCCGTAGACGGCTGCCAGACACTCCATGCCCGAATAGAGCGCAGGGTCGTCGAAGATGCGGTCGACGAAGTTGAGCGAGATATAGTCCGAGATGACGGCCTTCTTGAACAGACCGATGGTGATGAGATAGATGCCCGTGCCGAACATCTCGCGCGAGACGGCGATCGGGTTCTGACGGATCTGCACCAGAAAGTCGCGGGCGCGGACGATCGGGCCTGCGACCAGCTGCGGAAAGAACGAGAGGTAGAAGAGGTAGTCGCCCCAGCGGTCGACGGGTTTGAGCGAACCGCGGTAGATGTCGATCGTGTAGCTGAGCGACTGGAACAGGAAGAACGAGATGCCGACGGGCAGGAAGATGTTCTGGAATTCGAGGAATCCCGCGCCGAAGAGGTCGCGGGCGATCTCGATGACGAAATCCTCGCGCAGGACCCGTTGCCCTTCGGCCGCGATCCGCCAGGCCATCTGTTGCAGCAGGTCGAAGGCGTTGAAATTGACCGCTTCGTCCACCAGCTTCTCCCGGCTCCGGACGCTCAGCGACGACCGCATGAACATCTCCAGCAGTTCGCCCCGGTTGCCGACCGCCGGAATCTTGTATTCCGTGCTGCCGAGCAGCAGGGCGGCGATCATCATAAAGTTGAGCGGCGTGCCCAGCAGCTCCTCGATTCCGGCCCGGATTATTTGCAGCCGGAATTCGTTGATCCGCTCCTCCGGGAGTCCCAGCTGGCGGAGGTAGAGCAGAATCTGGTCGAGCGAAATCTCGCAGAGGTGGTAAACCCCGCACCCCTCGATCCGCCGGAAAGCCTCGCGGCAGGCTGCGAATTCGTGAATGCGTCCCGTGATGTGGAAGCGGCACTTGTCGTATTTGGCGATGAACGATCCGAGCGAGGCGATGAAGAGTTCGGGGCGGGAGACCTTCAGTTCATTCAGCCCGTCGATGAAGAGCGCGATGCGGCCCTCTTCGAGCCTGATAGACG
>OGPV01001278.1_pt1 | contig 17421 bp, 20 predicted proteins | sample 1553001 | NCBI WGS metagenome assembly OGPV01 (sample SAMEA2580268, study PRJEB22360) | human gut metagenome | biome: human gut; feature: human-associated habitat; material: faeces | place: Denmark | collected 2008/2010
AAAAGATTTACCATTATGTAACATTAATGGTAAATCTAAAAATATTAATATTTCTAGTTCTATTAAAACAAGTATAAATACTAACTTAATGGTTTTAGGTTCTATTATATTTTATTTGGTTATATCAAGTATTATTATAAATACTTTTAATATAAGTTATCCTTTTGATATATTTATAAAAGGTATTTTAGAAATGACCCAAGGGTTAAATAGTTTAATTAATTTAAATATTAAATTTAAAGAAATTATAGCTATATTTTTTATTACTTTCGGAGGTTTTTCAATTCATACTCAAGTAAAATGTATCTTAGATGAACAAGGCTTAAATTATAAATATTTCTTAAAAGGAAGAATAATTCAAGCAATTATAGTAATTATTTTAACAACTCTTACCTAAACATGGATTTGAAGTAGTAGCATATTTAGTATTTAAAAATGCTCCATTTAAATCACTTATATGTCCATAATAACTAATTAAAATATCATCTAATAAATTATTATATCCCGTAGTATTTTTATCATTATTTGTATGTATTTCAATATCTATCTGTAATGTAAAAATATTTTTCTTCTCATCCACACTAAATATTAAATTAGCTTTATCCGTATAAACTTCACAATCTTTCATTGTCCATCTTCTAACTTTCCCATCCACACTTTTATATGCAATAGTATTCTTTTTTGCAGTAATTATAGCATGTCTTCCTTTAAATATCAAATTAATTTTTACAGCTCCAGCACTTTCTTCATTAGATAAATCATTTATATTACTTAATTTATAATTATTTAAATCAGTTTCTATAGCTCTAATTATTTCAGAACGAACAACTTCATTATTTTTAGCATAAACACTATTAGTATTGGTATTATTTAAATCCACTAAAAGTCTTACCATTGAAACAAGTACTACAGACATTAATGCAATACTAATTATTAATTCAATTAATGTATTTCCTTTATTATTTAATTTTTTCATGTCAATCACCCTATTTGATATGGATTACTACGTGTTCCATCTCCACTAACAATTTTAGTACTTTTCTTTAAATAAAATGTTGGTCTTACAAATCTTACATCATTTATATTGCCTAATATTAATGAACCATCATTTCCTAAATAATAAACATTAGTAAAACTTAAATTATATCTTGTTATAAACCATAAATCACTAGAATATAACCAATTATTATTTTTACTAATTACTGTACCATAAGTATTCTTATTACTTGCATCACCCGCATAAATATAATCACTTATATAGGGTAAACCAATTTTGGCAGTTACTGTTGCTCCAGTATTTCTATTTTCTCCAACTTCATTAATTGCAATATCTTTTGGATTTGCATTTACATTATCTTTAATACCCCCAACATACCAAACTTTATTTTCAATGTAATCACTAATATTAATCCCATTCAAATAATCATTATTTATTTTACTATAAATATTAGATGAACTATATATATTACTATTACTACTAAAATTCATACTTTGCCAAATATCATTTGCAATTAGTTTAACATTACCATCAAAAATACCTATTATTCTAAAAATATTCCCATTTATAGAAACATAATTATTGGGATTACTTCCTACAAATCTATATGAATTATCTTTAATACTATTATTATAACTATCATCCATTCTAATTAAATCATTACAATGATTTATTAAATATCTATTGAAATTAGAATCATTTAATTCATTCTTAATTGTAGTTTTCATATTATTAAGTAAATTTCTATTAACCACTAAATTAGTTACAATATATAACATTAATGATAAAAACACTAAAAAGAAAGTATAAATAACAGTTACAGATATAAAACCATTCTTCTTCATAACAACCTCATATTCCTAAAGATGCATAATATGAATTACATCTTTCATCTATTCCTGGTCTACAACTAACAATATTTCCATTATCTACTTTAGTAGCATATTCAACTATTAAATAATAATCATATGATGTATCACTAATAGTGTTAATATAATTTTTTAAATTATATCCAACATTACTAAATGAATCTTTACATTTACCATTCTCACTACTTAAACAATCATTAAATAAAGTTGCCTTTACTAAAATAATTTGATTTATATTATAACTTTGCACTATTTTTTCAGCCATATTCTTTTCATCACTATCAAATAATCCATCATAACCAGTTCCAATTACTTCAATATATCTATTATTAAAAGCATTTTTCTTTACATCTTCTATATTACTATATTCTTCTAAAAACTTTCTTACATTATTTGTATAATATATATATGCTACATCATCATAATGAAGTCTAGTTTCTTCTTCACTTATAATAGCACTATATGAACTATATAAATAAAGTAAAGCTGATGATAATATAACTATAGTTATTATTGTTTCTATAAACGCAAATCCTTTTTTATTCATATCAAACTAGCCTACCTTTACTAATATAATTTTACCAACATTTAATTAAAAAATCAACCATTATTGGTTGATTAACATATACTATTTATAGGTGATTATATGAAGTTTCAAGGTCCTAGAAATGGTTTTTCAGTAATTATTCTTTTTATCCTTGGTATACTTATATTTTATCAAGCAATTATTACATTAATATTACCATTTCGATTTAACATATTTATATTACTTATAGAAATAGCTTTATTTTTCTTCTTCATGCTCCGCATTATATGGCCTTATTAATTCTTCTGTTTTAAAAACATAATCCATTACTTCACTAACTACCTTACATTTTTCAAATTCATTATCACTTTTCTTAATCTCCGGAGGCATAGATATCAGTATAAATAATAACTTCTTTTCATATTCTAATAATGGAAACTTATACATATATCTTTCTAATATTTCACTAAAATTTATATTTTTCCATTCTTTTTTATATAACTTAACTATATCTATAACGGGGGTATCTATCATATAATTATCCCAGCTTATTAATTTATCATTAAGTAAATGATTTAGTTCTAAATTATTATGTATTAAACACACTCTTATTTTAGTTTCACTAGTTACTAAACTATACCAATTTTCCAGTTCACTTTTAGCATATTCTAAAGCACTATTTAATTTATAATAGTTTCTCATAAAAATATAGTTTGAAGGAGATGCATATACTTCATTAAACCCTATTTCATATAATGTATTATAATAATTACTTAAATAATTTATATTACTTAATACATCTTCATATATACTTTTAAATCTATCTTCACTTACTTCTTTAAAATAGCTAGTTTTATTATGTAAACTAGCTATTATTTCTATTAAATCATCACACTTTTGTTCTTTAGGTAATTTTATATCTTCTACATACTCAAAAACATTTACTTCATCTCTAGATGAATCTATTATTTTAGGATAATTTATAAAACCACGATTAGTTAAATATGTATATAATTCATTTATATCTTTATTTTTAGGTTTTATAATAAAATCTCCACAAGTAGTTTCTAAGATAGTAGCTTTTCCTTTTATAGTATATCTATAGGGTTTATAAATAGATTTTAATATTTCAATACTTTTATTCATTTACTTCAGGAATTATTACTTTATCTCCTAAACTTAAATTACTTATATCATTATAATCTTCAATTATATTTTTACTTGTATTATATTTAATACATATAGATTCTATTGTATCTGTTTCTTTCATTTCATGTACATGATATGTTATATATGCATCATCTGTATTATTAATACTATCTAATATTGTATTTTTAGCATCATCCGCAATATCTCTTTCACTTACATCAACGCATTCTTCTCTATCAGCTTCTATTTCATCAAGAATCTTATCTAACTCGGGTTCTTCAACTCTTTTAAACAAGTCTTCTTCTTTAACTTCCTCTTTTACTTCTTCAGCATTTATACTATATTCAATATTTACTCGTAAAGTATCACTATCTATTACTTCATAAGTAAAATCTTCAACTTCAAAATTAACACTTTCTTCATTAATCTTACTTGTCATATTAACAGAAAATGGTAATACATATTCAAAATGTTCTTTATTTACACTTACTTCATGAGTCTTATAATCCCCACTTATAATGAAGTTACCTAAAACTTCTTCTGGATTAGCTGTAAAATCATGTTCTAGTGAAATACTTAATATTTCTGCAATATTTGTTTTAAACTTAATATCTTTTGTAAATGGTATAATACAATTCATATCATTTCCTCCCTTTATTAGAAAATATATGAATTAAAAAAATAAATAGAACAAAAAAAGCTCAACATGTTTAAACCAAATTATAAGCACAATTAAATTAAAAAGCAAAATAGTGGCTAAGTCAACTATTTTGCTTTAAATATTTATTTCAACAATTGTTTCTCCAAGATTCCAATTATTCTTATAATATTTACTTACATCTTTATTTTTCTTAAGTACTCTATGTACTTCTTCAGTTAAAATATTAGTACTTTTACCATGTATTATTATTACTTCTTTTATACCAGATAATTTATTTACATTAATAAAATCATTAACTAATACTTCAACCATACTTGTTATTTCTCCATGTAAATCAAGTTTTGGAGTCTTACTGGTTATCATTTACTTGTCCCATTTTCTTAGCATAGTAATCTAATACTTCAGATAAATTAGGTATTGATAATCTTGAACCAATTTTAGTTACTGATAAACCTGCAGCTATATTTGCTAGGGTAATTGTTTTTTCCATATCAAAGTTATTAGCTATACCATAAGTAAAAGCTCCATGAAATATATCACCAGCCCCAGTTGTATCAACTGCATCTACTTTTAAACCTGGCATTATCTTAATTTCATTTCCTACTTGGTATAAACAACCTTTTTCTTCTAAAGTTATAACTAAATTACTATTTGGGTATTTATCTTGTAATTTATTATATATAGCTACTAAAGTAGATGGATTATTATAATCAAATTTCATACCTGTAACAGTTTCTGCAAAACCTTTACTACATACTATATATTTTATATATTTACATAATTCAAGTAGTTCTGGAGTTACCCTTCCAGCATCAATAATAGTTATAGCATTTGGAAATTTACTAATAGCATTTTGACTTGCACCATAATCATGTCCATCTGTAAATATAATATCTGGTACAAAATCATAACTTAATTTTTTTAATGCTGGATGTTCTGTTGCAACATTAAATACAGTTCTTGAACCATTATTTTTATTTATTAAGATAAATGATAATGATGTATCTTTTTCATAACTAGTTTCTATATAATCAGTATTAACTTTTATATCTTGAAATTCTTTTTTTATATTAGTTCCAAAATCATCAGAACCTATAGTACTAGCAATAACTGTATCCATACCCCATTTACCTAGTAGGTAGGCCGCATTTGATGCAGGACCTCCACCAGCACTATATTTTTCATTATATCTATATTTAGTATTTTCAATTGGATATTCATCTACTGGAACAGTTATATCCCAGCTAGAATGACCAATACATAATATTTTCATTAATATCATTTCCTTTCATTAATTAATCCAAATATATTGACAATTGTATTTTTAACCATAGTTTATGATACTACCACAATATTACCCCATTTGGGACTTACATCGCAAATGCGAATGCCAACGTTACTAATTTTTGCCCAGCCACTTCATGCGATAAATCGCATATTGCGGCTAACGCGTCAAATTTTACTGAACCCCTACACCGCGACCCCATTTTTATTGCCGGCTTGCCTAGCACCTCCGTCGCTAGACAAGCTTGGCCTAAAGTACTAGTTTATCAAAATCGGGTCGCTCATACTTCCGCTCCCCGATACATAGGTTATGGAAGATGAAAGATTAAAGGACGGACGCACCCCAAAGTAGCCACTGACACTGCGGCTGCTCACACGACCAACGCTAACCACAAGAAACGCATCGTCCGAATAAGCAGAAATGCGGGAAATCATCCAATCATAATACCCCATATACATCCAATTTATTGTTTTTATTGATGTTCCTTTTGCATCGTTAACATCATAATTATTTAGAGTTGTAGTCCACGCACTTGGACTTGCTGCAAATCCATAATCTGATACATACATTAATCCTATTTTTGCATCATATGTTGTATTTTCTGATGGGTTTACTATTTCATTTTGATATGCTATTTTTGGCACTGAATCTATGATATTAGCCTCAGTATTTCCTCCAACTTTCCATGTTGTTGTGGCTATTTTATTTGCCCATGTACTACCTATATTATTTATAAAGTTTGTATTTAGATTTATTTTATTTAAATTAGACTCACTCCATGTGTTTTTCTTTGTTACATTATTCCAATAATATTGATCTATTGATGTTAAACTTCCTTTATAATAATTTGTATCTGGAGTATCTGAACCACTATAGTCTCCGTCTGTCCCTAGCAATGTACTTGTGGCATAATCATATTTTATCAATTTTACTTTACCATCTATTACTCCGATGATTCTATATAAATTATCTGTTGGGCATGGGTTTGTTGTTGAACCAAAACATACAAAGTTATTTACACTTTTACTTGCTCCCGCATATCTATATGAATTATCACCTGCTCCATTTGTTAACGTGCTTGTATGATGATATAGGGTATCATCTTTTCCATCCATTGCTACAATACATGAACTTAAAATTTGCCCATTAGAACAGACATCTGCAAGTGTTAATTTCTTTTCATTTTTAGTTATATATACATTTACTCCCATTGAGTTACCAAAGTTTGCTGATTGGTCTATTGATAAATTTAAATAAGTTATTTTAATTGTCCATGATTGAGTTGTATATGCTGTGCTTGAGTTAGATGTTATTTCATGGTTATTAGCTATATTAAAAAGACCTTTTTTAGTGGTTATATCAAATCCAGATACACCATTAAATGTTCCATAAGTAAGACCATCAATTGAAGTAATTTCATCTCCATTTGGATTGGTTACTGTAAGTATAATTTCTGGTGTTGAACCATCAGAATATGTAAATGTATTTGATTTAATTTGAAAATAAACATAATAGTTAAATGTTGCAGTTTTTTTTGTGCTATTGGCTTTTAATAATGCTTTAGCAGTTGTACTAGTAGTATAATTACTACCATTTTCTTTTAATGTGGTGGGTGTTGCATTAATTTTTAAAGGATCCCCTAATTCAAATTTAAAATCATCAACAGTATCACTAGAACCCATAACATCAGTTTTTGCACTATTAAACACTGGTGCTAAATAAGCATAAGTAACTCTAGCAATTAATATAAAGAATACTCCTATTATTAAAACACTTAATATACTTAATAATTTATTACTTTTTATTTTTTTTATAAATTTCTTCATAAGTCAATCACCCTACTATTAATAATATACCATAAAAAAAAGAAAAAGAAAATATTAAATCTATAATTTTTAATAACAAATTGTAAATTTTATTATTAACTTTAAATAAAATATTAAAAAAAAATCAATCTATATTATTTTAATCTAAAGGTTCCATTTTGGAACCTTTAGATTCTATCTCTATATTTTTATTTTAAACTTGAGGTCGAAAATTTCGACCTCAAGTTGCGTATTTTACATCTTCAAATAAAATAATATTGAAACTCTAGGGTCCCAATCTGAGACCTTAAGATTTTGCCAGCATCAATTTTTCCCATATTTCTGGGAAATTTTCTAACATCTTAAGGTCCCAATCTGGGACCTTAAGATTAATGGAATTTTAATTATTACTATAGTTATTATTTGGTATCAAATTGTCTCAACTAATTAACATCAGTTTTTTTAATAATATATATTTTTTTATTTTTATAAAAAGCATAAAATATATCTTTAATAGTTAAATCTTTATTTTGTAATTGTTCAATTACCCATTCTGGAGTTTTTCTAATATGTTTTACAACTTTAGTTTGTAACTCTCCATCCAAAATTAAAGCTTGAGGATAAGCACTTTTAGTTTTAAAGAAATTATATTTAAAAATAGATAACTCTCCATTTGGTTCTAAAAAAGCATATTCAACCATACTCAAATCCCTTATTTCTTTTTGTCTTAAAGAGATAAGTAAATCATCTAAAGAATATCTTTGTTTAACCATTTCTTTATAATTTATTTTACCATTTACAATAATTAATGATGGTTTACCGTCAAATATAGTTCTAAACTTTCTTGATTTAATAGAAATAAATGCAAATAAAACTTCTAAAATAACTAAACAAGTTATTGGAATTATTGTATAAGACAAAGGTTGTTTAAATTCTTCAATACTTATAGCAACAAGTTCTGCAATTAATATTGAAACTATTAAATCTATTACTCCAAGTTGACCTATTTCTCTTTTGCCCATAATACGATAAGATATAAGGACAAAAAAATAAAAAAATATTGTTCTAAACAAAACAGTAAATATTTGCATATATATCACCATTTATATTATGGTTTATAAAATTATTTTTTAAACAAAAAAGTAACTTAGTGTTACTTAAAATTTAAATAGAAAATTTAATAATAAATTGAATTTATCCATGTGAAAAAATACTATAAATAAAGCTCCAGCTAGAAAAGGGCCATATGGAAATTCATGACTTTTCATAACCTTTACACTTGCAACTGCATAAGGTAAAGCTAAAAATGTCGATAAAACTAAGGTAACAATTCCTAGTTTAAAACCTAAAATAAGACCAATTATAAAGGAAAATTTTATATCTCCTCCACCTAAAGATTCTTTTTTTAAGACTGTTGTTCCAATTCTTTCAATTAGCATCATTACTACAAACATTGAAAAAGCAGAAATAATACTAAATAAGCAATTATGAAAACCTAAATATATAAGTTTTAATATTACTACTAGTATTGCTGATACCACTAAAGGAGAATCTAATATAACCATATATTTAAAATCACTTATAAATATGATTATCATTAAAGATATAACAATTAAAGAAACAAAGAATTCATAACCAATTGGAAAGCAAAATGATGCTAGTAAAAATAATAAACCTGTAAACAACTCTACAAAAAAATGGTCAATACTAATACTTTTTTTACAATAACTACATTTTCCACCTTGAACTATAAATGATACTAAAGGTATTAAATTATACCATTTTAATACTTTGCCACATGAATCACATTTGCTTCTTGATTTAACTACATCTTCACCTTTTGGTAATCTTGTTGCAACTACGAGATAAAAGGAACCTAAAATAGTTCCTAATATAAACCATAAAATATTCATATATCCCCCTAACTATTTTGAATTTGAGCATACATACCAAACATTGGCATTATAACTGCAATAATTATTAATCCAACAATTACAGCTAAAAACGCTATCATAACTGGTTCAATAAATGCTTTCATTGAATTAATTGTACTCTTATGTAGCCCTTGGTAATATTCACTTACCTTTTGCATCATATCTGCTAATTCACCAGTAGATTCTCCAGTAACTATCATGTAATATGCAACATCAGGTATTGCCCAATGGTCTTTAAAAGCATCACTAATCTTATCACCTTTAATTATATTTTGAATTGTTTTATAAAGAATAGATTTATATATTTCATTATTAGTAATTCTACTTAAAATGTCCATACTATCTGTAATAAAGACATTATTTTTTAAAAGTGATGCAAATGTTTTAGAAAATATTGTAAGTTCATTATAAATAATTACATCTTTTACAACAGGAATATGCATTAAAAATATTTGAACAGTTGCACGGAATGCTTTAACTTTCTTATATAAAAATGTTAAAATTATTACTATCAACACTATAACTATTAAAACAACATGCCAATAATTTTGAATAAATGAACTAACATTTATAACAATTTTAGTAATACCAGAGATTTCCATATTTTGTTGTTCATATATATTTATGAATTGCGGTACAACATATAACATGATAAATACAATAACAGCAATAGAAAATATTGTTACAATTACAGGATATGTCATAGCACTTTTCATTTGTTTTTTAGTATCATCTATTTCTGTGTAATAAGCTGCCATGTCATCTAATGTTTCAATTAATGTTCCACTTGCTTCAGCAGCTTTAATCATATTAATAAGTAATGCTGGAAACATACTTCCTTGTTTTTCTAAGGCTGCACTAAAGTTTTCCCCTAAAGTAAGTTCATATGAAATGGCTTTAAATGCAGTAGTTCTTGCTTTATTACCTTTCATTTGAGTTGTAAGTATCTTAACAGATTCATTTAATGTTAAACCTGCTTTTAAATATGTCGATAATTGAGTTAACCAAAATATTAAATCTTTAGTTTTCATCTTCTTACCTAAGAATGATGAATCTTTATAAGCAAAATCAATAAATGGTGATGTCTTAATTACATAAACATCATAACCTTCATTAAGTAAATAAGCATTAATATCTAGCTTACTTAAACCATTCATTGTACCAGTAATAATTTTACCAGTATTATCCCTAACTTTATAAAAATATACATGTGGTTCTCTACTTCTTGTTGCTCCAGCTGTTTGTAAATCAACTAATAAAGCTTTCTTTTCTTCTTCTAATTTTGCTAATGTTTTTTGACTATATTTATAAACTTTTTCTTTTTTTGTTTTCTTCTTAGTTCTTTCATATATCTTTTCTTCTTCAGTTATAAAAGCTTGTTTTGTACTTTTATAAGTTTTATCTAACCCATAACTTGCACTATTATATAAATCTACCCATCCTTCAAAACAGATATATTTTAAACCCATCCAAGCATACTTTAAGATATTAAGTAATATTATAAAAGGACTTTTTAATAAATCTAACATGTTATTTGATTTAGTACTTTCACTCATATCGAACACCCTCTACAATATTAAGTATACCAAATTTCTATTACTTTTACAATCAATATTTTTGATTTTTTACATATAATTATATAGGTGATTTTATATGTTCGGTCCAAACACTATCAGAAGCACTTTAAGTTTTTCCAAAATATTATCAGGTATTTCTAAAGGTTTAGGTATTATGAACCAAGCTATACCCATTTATAAAGAAGTAAAACCAATGATAGAAAATGCTAGAAAAGTCTTAGATATTGCCAAAGAATTTAATAAAACAAGTAATACTAAAACAATTGATGTAACCCCAAAAAAAGAAGTAGTAACTAATAATACTACTCCTAAAATTAATACTTCTAATCCTGTTTTCTTTTTATAATATTAATATATTCTAAATACTTTTTATCATGAGATTTTTCATATATTTCTTTATATTTATTTAATAAATGTTTTTTATAATTTATATCATTACTTAAACCCACTAATAAATCATACTTACTTAAATTATCTTTTCCTTTTACATATTTTATTATGTTATAATATATATTATTTTCATAAACAATTATTTCTTTTTCTATTTTATAACCAATTTTAAACATATACTCTCTTAAATCACTAACATTTTTATGACTTGACAATATCAATTTATTAGGTAATACTTCATTATCTAATATTTTTTTTATAGTTTCAGTTCCAACTCCAGAAATAATTGCTATATCAAAACATTCATCTAAATTTTTAAAACCATCACTTACAACTAGTTTTATTTTACCCCTTAAATTATGTTTCTCTAAATTATTTTTAGCAAATAACAAGGCATTACTTGAAATATCACTAGCAACAATATTTTTGGTTATATCATTTTCATATAAATATATTGGTAAATAAGCATGGTCTGTACCTATATCAACTACTAAAGCATCATTATCTACTAAAGATGCTATAGTTTCTATTCTGTTCATTCTTCTAAAAAATCCTTTAATTTTTTAGCACGTGATGGATGTCTTAATTTTCTTAAAGCTTTAGCTTCAATTTGTCTGATACGTTCTCTTGTTACATTAAACTTTTTACCAACTTCTTCTAGAGTATGACAAGTTCCATCTAGTAAACCAAATCTAAGTTCAAGAACTTCTTGTTCTCTTGCTTGTAAACTCATTAATACTTCTTTTATTTCTTCTTTTAATATTTCATTTTCAGTATATTCTTCTGGTGATAAACTAGATTCATCTTTTAGAAAATCTCCTAGATGTGAATCATCTTCTTCCCCAATCGGAGTTTCTAAAGATACTGGTTCTTGACTAATCTTTAATACTTCTCTTACCTTATCTACACCAACACCCATTTTCTTAGCTATTTCTTCTTCACTAGGTTCACGATTTAATTCCAATGTTAATTGTCTTTGAACTCTACTCATTTTATTAATTGTCTCTACCATATGAACTGGAACACGAATAGTTCTTGCTTGGTCTGCTAAAGCTCTAGTAATAGCTTGTCTAATCCACCATGTTGCATATGTTGAAAATTTATATCCTTTGTCATAATCAAATTTTTCAACAGCTTTCATTAAACCAATATTTCCTTCTTGAATTAAATCTAAGAATAAAAGTCCACGTCCAACATATCTTTTAGCAATTGATACAACTAAACGTAAATTAGATTCAGCAAGTATTCTTTTAGCTTCTGGATCATCTAAAGCTACTCTTTTAGATATTTCCATTTCTTCTTCTGTAGATAAAAGTGATATTCTACCTATTTCTTTTAAATACATTCTAACTGGGTCATTAATATTTACATCTTTAGTTATATCTTCATCACTTAACATTTCTTCTTCAACTGGTTTTTCTTTGGCTCTTGCTTCTCCAGTTGTTGTATCAACATCAGCTTCCGCTACAACTGCAATATTATTTTCAACTAACTTATTATATAAATTATCTAAAGCATCATTATCAATATCTAATCCCTTTAGTTCTTGAGCTAACTCTTCATAAGTTATAAAACCTTTTTCTTTACCATTTAGTATTAAACTATTTTCTCTTTCTTCTAATGTTTTAATTTGTTCCATTATTCACACTTCCTTTTTAAATCAATTAACTTCTTAACCAATTCTTCTTTTTTAGTTTGGTCAAGTTCACTAGCAATTAATCCTTTTACTTTTATTATTTCATCTTTTTTATAAATATCTAATATTGCTTTTACACACGAATTAAATTCCTCATCACTTACTGAAGTATTCCCATTTTCACTTAATATTATTTGTAAAAATTCGTATTCATCTTCACTTCCCATTATCGTTGTTGTAAAATCTGCAACATCAATATTTCCATTATTAGACTCATAATATACTATTTCACTAGCTAGTACTCTTTCTATTCTTTCTTTAAAATACCCTAAAGTATTTTTATATAAATTTATATACTTACTATCCATAAGCATATAATATAAAACTTTATGACTTGCTTTTTGATACTTAGTTAATTTTTTATCCCTTACTTCTACAACTTCTTCTTTTTTAACATCTTTTTTTACTTCAGTTTTTAAATTACTTTTCAAAATGTCAATATCAATTGCATAATCCTTGCTTATTTTAGATAAAATTATCTCTTTTGTCAAGTCATCTTCGCCATTTATACTATTAATTACTTCTTTAACATAAGTAATTAAATCCTCCATATTACTTAAATCTTTATCTTTTTTTAAACATTCTATCTTAAAATCAATATATTTTATAGCTTTATCTATGTTATTTTGCATAGCATCAATACCAAATTTTTCAAGATATTCATCTGGGTCTTTAGCCCCACTTAAACGAACTACTTTAGTATCAACACCGCTATTTATTAAAGACTCACCATTTTTTATGGTAGCCTCTTCACCAGCATTATCATTATCTAACATCAAAATAACGGGAACTTTTAATCTTTTTAAAATATCAATTTGTTCATTTGATAAGGCAACACCCATTAATGCTACAACATTTTTAAAACCTTTAGCACTCATTTTTATAGCATCCATATTGCCTTCAACAACAATAACACTTTTTCTATCACGAATATAATTTTTAGCATTATGATAATTAAATAACAAACTACTTTTTTTAAATATTTCTGTTTCTTTTGTATTTAAATATTTGGCAGTATTATCTTCACCATTAAATATTCTTCCTGTAAACCCAACAACTTCTCCCTTTAAATTTTCAATTGGAATAACTACTCTATTAATAAATGTGTCATAAACATTCTCATTTACTTTATTAATCAAGCCCAACTTATTAAGAGTTTCTGTATCCCAGCCTTTATTTGTGGCAAGCTTATAAAATGTATCTTTGCTACTTCCAGAATATCCTAACTTAAATTCTTTTATTATGGTTTCATTAATACCTCTTTTTAACAAGTACTCTCTAGCTTTAGAACCATCTGTTGTATTAATATTATTTAAATAGTACTTCATAGCATATTCATAAATCTCATAATCTTTACTATATTTGTTCTCACTTTTAACAAAAACATCGTTTTTTAAATTAAAGCCAACTTTTTTAGCAACAATACTTACTGCTTCTGCAAAAGAAACATTTTCATATTTCATTACAAAACTAAAAACATTACCACCGGTACGACATGTAAAGCAATTAAATATTTGCTTTTCTGGTGAAATTATTAAAGAAGGGGAATGGTCATTATGAAAGGGACATAATGCTACATAGTTCTTTCCTTTACTACTAACTTGCAAATAACCTGATATTATATCTACAATATTAGCTCTACTTCTGATTTCATTTATTTCCTCATTACTTATATAAGCCATAACATTCCCCTTTATCCCCTTGTTAAAAATCGTTTCTATTATATCATTTTTTGTTCTACTTTGCAAACATTTTCACACAAATTTCTTATATTTTTAAAAGATAACCATTTTTAGTTATCTTTTAAGGTTTAAAGTTCAAATTCTACAGCAATATCTTTACCATTTATTTCTTTTAATATAAAAAAATAAAAAATTGAAAATTATTTTTGTTTTTCTAACGTTTTTGCAGAAACTAAAATAGCTTTTTCTTTTCCTGAAAGTACTTCTTTTGACCATTTAAATGGAATACTATCTTCTTTTCTTTCTTTTTTGGCATGAGGCCTTGTTTTTGTAAAAAAATCTTTAGGAAACTTAATAATACTTTTCATAAGAATTCTCCTTTTCAAATACATTTTATCACAAAAAACTAAAGAAATCAAACTGTAGTCAATTTCTTTTCAATATTTGTTGTTACTAATTTAATTTTACCTTCTTCATTTAAAACCAATATCAATTTTAAAAGTTCATCTAACAAATCTTCATTTAATCGTCCTAAAACATAATAATTTATAGTGTTTTTATCAAAATAATATAATTGGTCAGCTTTTATAAATCCACTTTTATTATTTGCTCTCTTACTATTGTCAATTAATTGATTTACTTCTATATTTTCTTTATAACGTAATTTTTTCTTTTTATGATTATCACCATGGAAACTACATAACATATTACTTACAAAATCATAATTAAAACCCTCAATTGAATTTGGTTCATCATTAATTACTACAAAAGAATGTTTATTTACTTTTTCCCCTATTTCATTCTTAAACTCATCTACTACTATAATGTCTCCTAATTTACACATTATTAAATCATCTCCTTATAAAGGATTATTCTAACATTTGTTCAGTTGTATGTCAAGTTTTTTGTATAAATTTTTGTATATTTTTAGTGTAAGTCTCTTTATATGAAAAAGATAACCATTTTTAGTTATCTTTTAAGGTTATAAGGTCAAATTCTACAGCAATATCTTTATCATTTATTTCTTTTACTATTCGGTAATGTCCATCTTCAATTATTCCATAATATGCTTCAAAATTAAGTTCTATTTCTACTTTATTGTTTTCATCTTTCCCCGTAGCCCCTGGAGTAACAATAACTGGGTCTTCTTTAACCATCTTATGCCATCTGCCATTCTTTTTTCTATCTAGCCTAAACTCATTATTGTATGTGTTTTCATTACCACTTAAATCTGTGATAATTACTGTTGCACCCTTGTTTGTCAGAGTTCCTTCCTTGATTTCCATTGTGATATTTTCAGCTAAATCTAAGGGTTCAGCTTCTCCATAACTAAAAATAACTGAGTAGATAATTAAACCTACGAATAATAGTAAAAATACTATAGATAAAATAATTCTTTTTTTCATATATTCTCCTTACCATAAGGATACTATATATTTAATCTTTTTGCAAGTAATTTTGTATAAATTATATTTATAATTGTAATTGCTAAAACCATACCATAATATTGGTTTATAAAATGCATGAATATAAATCCTAGAACACCAATTAAGGCTCCATAAATAAGCATATATTTCTTTAAGTATGGGCTTTTATCACTCCATGGTGCTAAAAATATTAAAGATAGATAAGCATTACCACTAGTAAGAAATGAATAATCTTTAAATAATATTGATAATATTATAAAAATTATTACTCCAGATAAAGTAATTAAATATTTATAGTTATTAGTTAAACTTAAGTAAATAGCAATAAGAATGCCAATAACAATTGATGTTGATGCAAGTCCTCCGATATTTCTACCAAATAATAAGTCCCAAGTGTTAAAAGCATAAATATTATCTGCTTCAGCAGGATTTAAAAAGCTAAAAAATATTGATAATATTAAAATAACTAATGATACATTATAATACTTTCTAAATAATAATCCTAGAAACATAACTAGAATATAAACTAATAAGTTAATATTAAATGGCATAAATAAAGGTATTATAAATAAGCTTAAGAATATTAAATCAAAAGAAATATTCTTTTTTAATATTTTATTTGTTATAAAATATAATAAAATATTAATAATAAACTTACACGAGGCGTTTTATGAAATACGTTGGCATCGACATCGGCGGCATGACCATAAAGGGCGGCATCGTTGACGAAAAGGGCAACATTCTTGCAAGAAAAGTGGTTGTCACGTCCCCGGGCAAAGAAGACTTCCTCATCGTACAAGACATCGCAAATCTCATCGAAGATTTGGTGAAGGATTGCAAGGACGAAATCGAGGGCATCGGCATAGGTTGTCCCGGCTCGATCTACGACGAAAAGGGCATAGTGCGCTATTCGTGTAACATCAATTTCCGCAATACGCCTATGGCGAGAATGATTGCCGAGAAGACGCAAATCAAAAACGTAAAACTCTCAAACGACGCAAACTGCGCTGCACTCGGAGAAACTATGTTCGGAGCGGGCAACGGAGCGAAAAATTCCGTTATGGTTACGCTCGGCACGGGCGTGGGGACGGGCATCGTCGCGGACGGCAAACTTATCACGGGCAATCGCTCGGCGGGAGCGGAAGGCGGACATATCCAAATCAATCTCGGCGGAGCGGTGTGCGGCTGTGGAAAGAAAGGCTGTTACGAAGCGTATGCGTCTGCAACCGCGCTTATGAATCAGATTCAAACCGCTTGCGAAAAGCACCCCGACAGCTTGCTTGCAAAAAAAGTCGAGGAGGACGGAAACAGCGGAAAAATAGTGTTTGACTGCGCAAAAGAGGGAGATAAAGTGGCGATTGCGGTGGTAAAACGCTATATCAAGTATGTCGGTGTGGGGCTTGTCAACTATGCTGGGCGATTG